>Ga0163154_10008017_pt1 | contig 12430 bp, 13 predicted proteins | sample OliLakLV19MP9P1_FD_148649 | JGI IMG/M metagenome (GOLD analysis project Ga0163154, IMG submission 148649) | Freshwater microbial mat bacterial communities from Lake Vanda, McMurdo Dry Valleys, Antarctica - Oligotrophic Lake LV.19.MP9.P1 | ecosystem: Environmental > Aquatic > Freshwater > Lake >... | reverse complement strand
GGGCCTGATGTCCAGGTCCGGCAAGCAGGCCGAGATCGCGCTGGCCCGGGCGGGCGGCGACGAACTGGCGACGATCTTCCAGGACTTCGATTGGGCCGACGAGGTGCTGCACGCTTCGATCGGCCGCCGCTGGCTGGAGCCGCATTATGGCAGCCGCGCGGAAATGCTCGGGGTGTACGACCGCATCCGTCCGGCCTACGACCGAATGAAGGACGAGGACCTCCGGAAACCGGGACGAAATTGGTGGCCGGCATTTTATGCGCAGCATCTCAAGCATCGCGACCCCCACCTCGGCCAACCCGTGGCTGACGTCCCGCCGTCCGCGGGCAGCGGCTACTAAACCAATTTCTCTATGAAACTCTGGCTTGCCGGCACCGATCCCGTCTTCGCCTCTGAGTGCTTCGCGCTCGGGGTCTTCGAAGGCATCCTCACCAACCCGACTTTGCTGGCCGCGGCGAAGCGACCACCGACGGAGGTCATCGGCGCGCTCTGCGCGGCGTCGCCGGGCCCCGTCTTTTACCAACTCCGGGACGGCACCGTACCGGACATGAAAGCGGAGGCCGGACGCTGGCTGGAGCACGGCTGGACCAATCTCGGCCTCAAAGTGGCATTGAGCCGAGAAGGCTGCGCCGTCCTTCACTGGCTTCGCGGCCAGGGCATCACGCATCGGCTGGCGACCTGCGTGCCCACGGTGACGCAGGTGCTGCTGGCCGCGGCGTTGGACGTGCCGTGGATCACGCCGAGCGGTTCTGCACTGGAGAAACTGGGCGGTCCGTCCAAGCTCAGCCTGGTATCCGATATGCAGACCGTGCTCGACCGGCAGCGCGCGGGGACGCGGTTGATTCCGAGCCTCAATTCACCGGCAGAAATGTCGGCGTTGGCGCTCGCGGGTTTGACGCACGGGTTTGTATGGCAGCGAGACGTGGAGCGGTTTGTCGATCAGGAACTCGTCCGGCAGGGCGTCGCGGGCTTCGCCCCGGCGTGGGCCGAGCTTGATCGGCGCTCGGTGCCCGACAGTGTCTGAGTCCGCGCATGCACCTGACGATCTCCGGCATCACCGTGGTGGATGTGATTTTTCCCCGCGTGCCGCGCCTGCCGGTCTGGCCGCGCCATACGGAATTTACCGCCGACAACCTTGTCCTGGTGCCCGAGGCCCCGGTGATCACGTTGGGCGGCAACGGCGCCAACGCCGCCTACGTGGCCGCGCGCTGCGGGGCCCGGGTCACGCTGTCCACGCAGTTGGGCCGCGATGCGTTCGGGGACCTGGCGCGCGGCTGGCTGGACGCTGCTGGTTGTCGCGTCGTGACCGTGGGGCGCGCCGCGGCCACGGCGGTAAATGTGACCGCGGCGAACGTCCGGCATGAGCGGGCGACGCTTTTCTACCCGGGGAGGGCTTCCGGATTGCTACTACGGCCGGCCCTGGCCCGCCGTGAGGCACTGCTGGTTTGCGGGTGGCCGCATCCGCCGTTGCCGGCGCTGGCCCGGAGGTTTCGCGAGGTGGCGCGGGCAGGTGGCCTGACGGCGCTCGACACCGGGCCGATTCTGGAGCGGCCATGGACACTCGTGGAGATGCAGCCCCTGTGGCCGCACCTGCGACTGCTGCTGACCAACGAGTACGAACTGCGGGCGGTCGCGCGAACGCAGAATCTGCCGGCCGCCCTGCGAAAGGTACGAGCGGTCTACGCCGGCGAACTGATCGTCAAGCGCGGCGCTGACGGCGTGCTCCGGCTGCCGGCCGGTTCCGTTGAGCCGCAGATGCTGCCGGCCACCCGCGTGAAGATCGTGAACACGGTGGGTGCCGGTGACGCCTTCAACGGCGCGCTGCTCGCTGCGCTCTGCCGCGGCCAGCCCATGGGCCGTGCCCTGACGATCGCCAACCGCGTGGCGGCGAGCGTCGTGGCTTCGCCGCTCGGGGTGCTGGGAGTGAAGGCCGGAAGAATGCAATAAAGCCTGCCGGTCCTCCACGCTCATCGCTCATCGCTCGGCCTTCAACCACTCCTCGAGCCTCGGTCCCCCGTAGAAGCGCGGCCGCGCAGCTTAAAACGGTTGGGCGGCAGGGCGTAACTGAATGTCGCATACCTGGACACCGGCGGGGGCGTCGAGAATCGTGCGCACGGCTGCGGCGATATCTTCGGGCTGAAGAGGCGGGTAAGGATAGGCTCCTTTAAGGGCGAAGACTCCGTCGGGTTTCGCGTGCCAGGGCGTGTCAACCAGTCCCGGCGAGATCAGCGCGACCTTGATGCGTTCTCCTGCCTGCACCAGCTCGGCCCGCAGACCGTCGGTGAGAATGCGCAGCGCGTGTTTCGTCGCAGCGTAAACCGCCGGCGTCCCGGGTAGAAGCCGGTGCCCGGTCATCGAGGATACGTTGATGATCGCGGCATCCGACTTGCCGCGCATCGCGGCCGCCGCCTCGCGCATGCAGAGCAGGGCCGCGCGCACGTTGAGATCGAGGGCGGCCTGGACGTCGTCCCAGTCGTCCTGCAGCAAGGAACGGCCCCCCAGCGTGCCGGCATTGTTGACGAGGATGTCGACGGTGCCCCACCGATCGGCCACGGTGGCGAAAAAACGGAGGTTGGTGGCAACGTCGCGCTGATCACCGGTGAGCGGGAGGACGTCGGCGCCATGAGCGCGAACCTCCGCTGCCGTGACGTCGAGGGCATCGGCCCTTCGTCCGGTGATCGCGACCCGGACCCCCAGCCGGCCAAGGTCCACGGCGATTGCCCGGCCAATGCCGGAGGACCCTCCAGTGACCAACGCAACCTTGCCACGCCAGCGATCGATGGGGGTGTTCATGCTCAAGGAGCATGGAGGGCGGCCGGGGATGCGGGCAACCCGGCAGTGTGGTTCTCTCGCCAGACCAGTCGATTGCTTTTGTCGAGCGATTCCGGGATCTCCAAGGTCACTCTTATCTGCCGACCTTCAAAATTTGCACCGGATTGAGCGATCGATCCATGCCCGACCCATTTGCCGATCCTACACCCATGACCAAACTCCCCGCACGCCCACTTGCCGAAGCTGAATTGCACGAGCTCAAGCGCTGGAACACGCCGACCATCTACAATGGATGGGAACAGATCACCCGTCACAATGCCGCGCGTGATGGCATCAACCTGGAACCGGTGCGTGACTACATGCCGCACATGGGGCCGATGGCGGGTTACGCCGTGACCGTGGTCTGCCAGCCCGGCAATGCCCGGCATCCGAAGAAGAATCCGCAGGCGTGGAGTCAGTATCGGGCCTATCTCGCCTCCATTCCGGGGCCGAAGATCGTGGTGGTGCAGGACCTTGACAAGCCCGTGGTCTACGGAGCGTTTTGGGGTGAAGTGACGAGCAATTTCCACCGGGCGCTGGGCTGCGTGGGCACGATTGTCGACGGTGCGATCCGCGACACGGACGAAATGAACGCGGCCGGATTCAAGGCGCTCGCCCGGGGCACCTGTGTCGGACATGCCTTCTCCTGTCCGGTGAAATGGGGCGTGGAGGTGGAGGTGTTCGGACGGAAGATCCTCCCGGGTCAGTTGATTCACGCGGACAAACACGGGTTTCTGGCCGTGCCGTCGGGCGAGGAGACTGGACTGCTGGATGCGGCAAAGTTTATGGATACGAACGAGTGCCAGACGGTGATTGCGGCGTCGCGGGATGTTCTCGGAAAGACGCCGATTGAGGTCTGCGAGGCGCTTGATCAGGCCGGGAAGGCATTCAAAGAAGCGGCCCGGAAAAAGTTCAGCCGCGACGGCGAGTGGTGAGTTGCGGTCATACCTGCGCAGGTGCAGAGTGGCGTTCCCGCCCCCGCTGACCGATGATCATTGACGCGCATATTCACCTTTACGACCCCACGCGCCCCCAGGGGGTGCCTTACCCCAAACCGGACAACCACCGCATTTACCGGCCGATGCTGCCCGCGGACTTGCGGGACGTCGCCGAGCCCGTCGGTGTCCGCGGCGCGGTCTTCATTGAGTGCAGTCCCTGGGTGGAAGACAATCAATGGGTCCTCGATCTTGTGGCTGGCGAACCGTTTGTCTGCGCCGTGGTCGGCAATCTCGATCCGGAGTCACCCGAGTATCCCTCCCTTCTGGAGCGCTTCTTCCGCAATCCATTGTTTCGCGGAATCCGGGTTCGTACAGGACGGCCCGTGGGTTTTGCCCAACCGCTGTTTCGGGAAAACCTTGAGAGACTGGCGGCGGCACGGGGCACGCTCGACGTCCTCGTCCGGGGAGAAGAGATCGAGGCGCTCGCGGAGCTGGCGTCAGCGCTCCCCGGACTTCGCATCATGATTGATCACCTGGCGCACGTCCCGGTCCGGGGCCGGCCACCTGATCCGGATTGGAAGCAACGGATGGAGGCATTTGCCGGGCTGCCCAATGTGTTCTGCAAAGTCTCACTCTTTACGGAGCTGGCCGTGGAAAAGCCCGCTCCGCTGGCGCTGGACTATTATGAGCCGACCTTCGAGACGGTCTGGCGGATCTTCGGCGCCGACCGACTGGCCTACGGGAGCAACTGGCCGCCGTGCCTGAATGCGGGTGACTATTGCGCGACGGTGACGCTCGCCCGGGAGTTTTTTTCCAAGAAGGGCCCCTTGGTGGTGGCGAAAGTGATGGGACGGAATGCGGGCGCGTTTTACGGGGGGCCGCGCTTTGGGGCCCTCTTGCGCGCACCGGCTTGATTGCGGTCGGCACCTGACCGCCGAGCCACCCGCGCTTCGGCCGCGCTGAAACGCGTGATTGAGGGTCGGTGACGATGCGCCACTGGTTCCATTTGGGAACGAGTGCTTGGGCATGGTGGGTCGGTCGACGGTGCTTCATGATGGCGCGCGCCGTCGCTCAACGGATGCCCCTGCGGAGCGCGATGCCCCCAACTCACTCCCACCGTGCGCTTTTTCTCCACCCACCAGCGTTGGTTGATCGTTGTCATGCTCGCGGGTTTTGGCGTGGTCAACTATCTGGACCGACAGGCTCTGTCCGTGTTGGCGCCGACCCTGCGCAAGGAATTGGGGATCTCGACCGAGCAGTATTCCTACATCGTGAGCACCTTTCTCGCGGCGTATGCGGTCGGCTACGCGGTCACCGGACGCCTGATCGATCGGATCGGAGTGAAACTGGGACTGGCAGTCGCGCTGGCCTTTTGGTCGTTCATTGGCATGGGGCACGCGGCGGTCGTGGGCTGGCTGACGCTCGCATCCGCCCGGTTTCTGCTCGGGCTGGGGCAGGCGGCCAACTCCCCGGGGGGAATGAAAGCCCTGGCCGAGTGGATTCCGCCGCGGGAGAGGGGACTCTGTTCGGCGATTTTTTCCAACTCCAACAGCCTTGGATCCGTCCTTGCGCCGCCGATTGTGGCGGGCCTGGCCCTCTGGCTGGGCTGGCGCTGGGCCTTCGTGATTGTGGGGGCCTCGGGATTCGTCCTGCTGGCGCTGTGGTGGTGGTTCTACGACACGCCGGAGAAGCACCGCGGCCTGACCGATGAGGAACGGGCTCACATCCTGAAACACCGCGGAGCGGCTCCGGGAGCCAAGGAGGATCGTCCGGCGTCGTACGCGACGATCCTGCGCGACCCGGCGTGTCTGGGTATCTGTGTGATTCGCTTTTTCACGGATCCCTTCGCGTATTTTCTTTCGTTCTGGCTGATCGATTACTTTCAGACCGTGCGGGGGTTCTCGCTTCAGACCGTGGCCATGCTGGCATGGATTCCCTACCTGGCCTCGCCGCTCTTTGGAGGGCCGCTGGGTGGGGCGATGGGTGACTGGATGGTGCGCCGCGGTGTGGAGCCAAGGGTGGCACGTCTGCGGATGATGTTTGCAGCCGCCTGCGTGACCCCGGTGGCTCTCGTCGCGGTGCGGACCGACCTAACCTGGGTCGCAATCGCGATGTGCTTTCTCATGGTGGCGGCCAATTCCTGCTGGAGCGTCAACAAACTCACCCTCGCCACGGAGCTGGTGCCTCGCAGCCAGGTGGCCAGTCTCGTTTCACTGGGAGGCATAGCCGGCAGCATCGGTGGGATTGTTTCGACATTGATGGCCGGGAAGCTGATCGCCACGGTCGGTTATGTGCCGGTGTTCACCGGGCTGGGTTTCCTGCACCTGACGGCGTTTGCTATCCTCTACAGTTTTCAGCGACGCACCCGACGTCGGAATGCCTAGGTGCACCCCGTTTGCGTTGTTTGGCCGTCCGCCGTAGAGGAACACGGAACGTGTTTCTCCTCTGCCGTTCCGCATCCTCTCGCGTCTTCCTCAAATCACGAAATTCGTTCCGAATTCCGCTACGTTGGGTCCACCGGTCCCACCTTTTCCCGCTTCCATCCTCCTGCGCCATCCACGATCAATCTCCCGGCAGGTTTGGCGTTCGCCAAATCGCGGCGTCAATGACGCCACCTATCATCAACTCCTTCGCGTCGTTGCGTCCTCGCGCTGAATCCGATTCCGTCATGCATGCGCGCCGTCGGTGCCGGTTTCGCGTCGCGGAAACCGGCACCACCTTGGGCGGTTGATCGCAGATCGACCCCCGGCGCCGACGGCGCGTCGCCCTCCACATTTACATGTTAAGTTTTATGACGCTGTATCTATGAACGCATCCCGAGTTCTCGTGGTCTTGGTTCTTTTGGCACTGGAATCTGGAGGAAAGGAGGCAGCTCCCGCCGTTCGATTCGACCTGCCGGTGCCACCCAGCCGGCTGGTCACGGACGAGACGGTGTTTCGTCCCTTTGCTAAAACCGTGGGAGCGGAGGTGGAGCGGCTCCTGGGAATGCCCCACGCGCTGGACGATCCGGCCACCTTCAAGCCCTTGCTGTCGACCCGGGTACACCTTGCGCATCATTTCGGCGAGAATGAGAAGGCCGTGGCCACGGCCGCCTGGATACGGAGTTTGCAGACGGACCCGGTGGCCCGCTTGTTCGCCGGGCTGACGACGTTCGCGTCGGTGGAGGCTCGTCGCCGGCATCCAGGAGTGCCGCCCGGTGACCTGTCCTACCGGAAGACGTTTCTGGCCGCCTTCCAGCATCACTTGACGCCCTTGCCTCACAGCCGGGACGTCGTCGCGATGCTCAAAGGACAACGCGAGAAGATCGCTGCGATCACGGAGGAGGCGTTGATGACTGAGACGCGAACCTTGATCGTACCGGCGATCGAACGCCGGGGCTACTGCGGACTGGACGAAGCCGATCAACTTGTGCGGGTGCGGCATCGGCTCACTGGCATTCTGCCGGTCCGCGTGGAAACCCTGCAGGCGCTGGACGCCGCGATAGCCGCGCGTACGTCCCCATGAAGACCATTCACACCGCACCCTTGGAGGTGCTCTCGACCCGTTCGAACGGAAGCTTTACGACTGAACCGCATGAGGCGGGATGGGCCGACGAGGCGCTTGCGGTGGCTTATGTCAGGGAAGTGGCGGGACCGGCACCGGTGCTGGTGCTGCGGGCGCAAATCTCCGCTGACGGTGCGCGATGGTTTGATCACCCGGCGAGTCCGCTCCACCTGCGGCAGCCCGGAGGGGCGAGTCTCGTGCTTTCGCACTTTGGCAACTGGCTGCGTCTGGCCGGCGAAGTCTCGGGCGGTCCGCCGGACGGTGCTGCCGCCTGCGTCATCGACCTCTATTGGGTGCTGAAAGGATAACCATGAACGATTCGCCCCCTTCCTTTCGGCAGGCCCTGCTTCGGGCCGATCCCCGCTTCAGTCGCTACAATCCACTCGAGCGGATTCTCCACTTCGATGACTTCAACACCGGTCTGCACGGCTGGCAGGGGTATTTCCCAGATTATGACGGGTGGGAGGACTATCCCGGACGTTATCAACCGGTCGACTCCGTGATGCAGTCCGTTGAAAAAGCGAGGCATGACGCGGCCATGCGGGTGGATCGAAAACTGCCGTTTGGTCCCAGGGCCGTGCCGATGCTCAGTTCCCTCACGTCATGGGATGTGGGCAGCGCCGGTGGGTTGACGGGCACCTATGCGCTGAAAGTGCCCACGCTGCCGCTGGCTGGAAGCAAGGTTTACGCCCAGAAGCGGCTGGGGTCGCCGTGGCGCGGGAAATTCCGTGTGGAAACCTGGTTTTGCTTCAAGGCGGATGCGTCCGACTTTCAACTGGGCGAAACCGACATTCGTGCGCTTTACCTGACATTCGATGTGATGGACCTGCATCACGTGCAGGCCACCGGACAGCCGCCGCGGCGCTGGTGGCCGGCCCTGCGGTATCACAATGCGGAAGGCGGCCAACTTGTCCGGCGATGGCAGGCGAACATTGGTTCCGAAGGCGTGAAGGACGGGCCGTGGGAATACCTGGCTGATGGGAATCAGGATCTAGGATACAATCGGGCGGCCACCAAGTACCAATGGAACTATCTGCGATTCACCTTCGATCTCGCGCGGTATGAGTACGTTGATTTTCACTGTCATGGAAAGGAGTTTGATGTCCGGGGCCGGCGTCACGATCCCCTCCCACCGCTTCAGGGTTGGCGGGCCGGCACCGACAAATGTCCCGGCCTGATTGGGACGGGTTTCGGGATCGAGGCGGCGAACAACAAACGCTGTTACCTCTACCTCGACGGCGTGGTGATCTCGGCGACGGAGAGTTGAGCAGGGTTCGCTCTTCGATTACCATGACCATTCAAACAAGGCCAGCCCCGGATTCCGATTCTGCTGATTCCCGCATTGACCTGGAAGCGTTGCTTACGTTGCAGGACATGGAGGACGCGGCGCGCCGCCGAATGCCGCGCATTGCCTATGACTACGTGTCCAGTGGCGCAGCCGATGAATTGACCTTGGGCTGGAGTGAGTCCCGTTGGCGGGAGATCAAGTTGCGTCCGCGGCTATTCACGGATGTGAGCACGCTGGACGCGTCAGTAACCCTCTTCGGACACCGGCACTCGTTGCCCCTCCTGCTGGCACCGGCGTCCAATCAGCGGCTGCTTCATCCGGAAGCGGAGCTGGCCACGGCACGGGGTGCGGCCATGGGTGAGACCGCGATGGTGCTGAGCAACGCCGCCAATGTGGACATCCACGAGGTGGCGCGCGTGGCGCCCAGACCGCTGTGGTTTCAGCTTTATGTCCAGCCGGACCAGGGGCTGACCCGGGACATCGTGCAGTATGCCGAGGATGCCGGCGCAGCGGTTTTGTGCGTGACGGTGGACAGTCCGGTGGAAGGAGTCAGGAACCGGGAGAAACGCGCGGCGATGTGTCTGCCGCCGGGGACAGATCATCCGAATTATCTGGGGCGCCGGACCGGACCGCGGTCGACCATGACGCTGGACGCGGTCCGCCCGCAGAGACTGGACGCACCGCTGATGGCCTGGCTTTGCTCGATCTCCCGCCGCCCCGTGGTCTTCAAAGGAATTCTCACGCCGGACGATGCGGAACGGGCGATCGATCTGGGTGCCGCTGGCATCATCGTGTCCAATCACGGAGGCCGGGCATTGGATACAGTCCCGGCGTCCGTGGACGCGCTGCCCGCGGTCGCGGAACGCGTGGCGGGCCGGGTGCCGGTGTTGGTGGACGGTGGGATTCGGCGAGGGACCGACGTGCTCAAGGCGCTCGCGCTTGGCGCCACGGCCGCGCTCATTGGCCGACCTTACCTTTACGGCCTGGCCTTGGGAGGAGCGGACGGCGTGGCCCACGTCTTGAAAATCTTGCGAATGGAGTTCCTCGCAGCAATGGCGCTCAGCGGCCGTGCGTCGCTCGCCGAAATCGATCGCAGCGTGCTCTGGTAGTTGACGTGGATGGACCCGCGGCCGCGCCTGAGTGGCAACCTAAGCCCAATCCAAGGACCGTCTACCCGGGGACGGGATTGTTGTTGGCGGTCCCGCGAATGCGGGACCGAGGCCGCGGGAAGAGACGGCGCGCAACCGATGCCCGAGATTTTTACAGCGCTGCTGGTTCGCATGCGTGACGCGACGCCCGTGCACCAGGCCAGAGTCTGCACTCCGTTCGCCTCTGCACCCAACGGTTTCAGAGATGAACCACCCTTCCGGGTTTGTCGAAGCGGGTTGGACGTTGAAGCTCAGTCAAGATCCCACGCGCATCTTCTGGTGCTACCCCCATAAACCAAGTGTCCGATGTACACACTGCCTAATCCCTTGGCATCGCGATCCGGCTCGTTCACCGCAGCGATTGGCCTCTGCTTTCGAAACGGCGTGGGTGGAGCGAAGCCTCGTAACTACCGTCTCGGTCTCACCTATGGATTTTGATCCGCTGACGCGCTTTTCTTCATCAATATCCTCGTGGTATGCATCAGCGGTCGTTTCTGGGGCATAGAGCTGAGAAGACATCCTATTGGATCGTCTGATCGGCGGGACGTAGGTGCATCCAACGCATCCTCTGGCCGAGGTCTAGGCAAAATCCCATCCGCTTTGATTTTCGCACTCGCAATGCCATTATTGCCGGTCCTCCCATCGTCTGCCTTTGCGGCGGTGGCGCCGAAACTGCCCAACGTCCTGTTCATCATCATCGACGATCACAAGGCGGACCTGCATGATGTCTTCAATGCAGCCTCGCCGGTGAAAACACCGAATATGGGGCGGTTGGCAGCGCGGGGCACCTGGTTTACGAACGGATATGTGGATTCGCCAGCGTGCTGTCCGTCGCGGACTGCCTTTCTGACGGGGTGCATGCCACCCGGTCGGGCGTCTACTACAATGGCCACGCTTATCGACGAACGTCGACCTGGATTTCAAACGTGCAGACACTGCCGGGGAATTTCCTCCGACAGGGTTACCTGGTCGCTGGATATGGCAAGATTGCCCACAACCGCTTTCTGGAGGACGACGTGGGGGATTACTCGCCTGGCCACTACAAGATGTTCAATCGAGCGGGAGATGTGACGCATATCGAGTCGGCATTGTGCGAATACATCATCCCGGGTACGCAGGTGGAATACTGGCACGACAGCTGGTCCTTTTCGTCCTGCCGGACGATTGGGATCGGGACGACCCGAGAAGCTCCAGCAGGACACGGAGTTCGCCAACCACACCATCGACGTGGTCCGGCAGAAGCACGACCGTCCCTTCTTCGTCACCTGCGGCTTCTGGCGGCCGCTCGTGGCGTGGATGGTGCCGAAGTGCTATTTCGACCGATTCCCTTTGGATTCGATTGAGATTCCGGAGGGCTACCGCGCGGATGATCTCGAGGATCTTCCGAAGCCCGCCCGCTGGCTGGCGACGCATCGGGGCGAGCACGACTACATTGTGAAGAATGGTCTTTGGAAGAAGACGCTTCAGGCCTATTATGCCTCCACCGCCTATGTCGACGAGCAGATTGGTCGGGTTCTCGATGCACTCGAAGCCGGGCCGAACAACAAGAACACGATCATCGTGTTTGCGGCCGACAACGGCTGGCACACCGGTGAGAAAAACCACTGGTCGAAGTTCTACCTGTCGGAATTGGCCACGCGCGTGGTGTTTGCGATCTCGGTCCCGGGGATGAAGCCGCAGGTCAGCATGACGCCTGTCAGCCTGCTGGACATCTATCCGACGCCGACGGCCCTGTGCGGCCTGCAGCCACCCTCCACCCACACGATTGACGGCGAGAACCTGACTGCGTTGCTCAGCGGCGCCTCGAAGGATCGCGGACGTCCAGTGCTCTCGACTTATGGACGGGGTAATCACAGTTTACGTGACGACCGCTTCCGCTATACGCGATTCCGTGATGGTAGCGAGGAGCTCTATGATCACTATTACGATCCGCACGAGTGGACGAACCTTGCCGGCGATTCGCGGTTTGCAGAGGCCAAGCAGCGGCTCGCCGCCCACCTGCCGACGATCCATGCTCCGGAAGTCGAATTCGCCAGTGACCGTGATCGGGACAACGATGGCAACCGATGGAAGGAGGAGGCGTTTGAGACACGGTAATGCCGGGGTGGGGTGATCCTTTCTCCCAACGGCACCGTGGGTTGACGAGACGTCATGGTTGGATCATGATTATTCAATCATGAGCACCGTCGCTGAAATCAAGACTGCCATCGAGCAGCTTCCAATGGAACAGCGTGCCGCACTCGTGGCCGAGCTATGCGGATGGATCGATGACGACTGGGACCACCGGATGAAGTCCGATGCAAAGAGTGGGAAGTTTACGACACTGAATGAAGACGCGGCGCATACCTATCAGGCTGGCTTGTCGATTCCCCTCGACGACTGCCTTTGGCGGACCACCCGGGGATTCCGTCCGGGGCTCCGACGGTCGCAGAGCTCGCCGGCCTTCCCTTGGCGGCGGAACTTGAGGGCCTGAGTTTCGCGCCATTGCTTCACGCTCCCGGGCTTGAGTGGAAGTCGGCCGTGTTTACCCAAGTGCTCCGTCAACGAACGGAGGGAAATCTGATGGCCTTGTCCATGCGCACGGCGAGGTTTCGTCTGACGCGATGGTCGGATGAACACCATGAGAGCGAAGTGCGGTTTTGTGGCGCAACCGATGTCCGCGATTTTGCAGCGCTGCTGGTTAGGATGCGTGAGGCGAGGGG
>Ga0163154_10008016_pt1 | contig 12432 bp, 10 predicted proteins | sample OliLakLV19MP9P1_FD_148649 | JGI IMG/M metagenome (GOLD analysis project Ga0163154, IMG submission 148649) | Freshwater microbial mat bacterial communities from Lake Vanda, McMurdo Dry Valleys, Antarctica - Oligotrophic Lake LV.19.MP9.P1 | ecosystem: Environmental > Aquatic > Freshwater > Lake >... | reverse complement strand
CAGGCGTAGATACGAGGATTGGTTGTTTGCAGTTTGGCGTTGACCAACACGCCTGATGCAGACGCTTCCACGTTTGCAGCTTCGAGATTGAGCGTTGCGGAATCGAAGGGCGTTGTGGCTGTGAGCATGATTTCATCGGCATCGATCGCCCGGTTGCCTGCCTGCACCCACTTCTTGCCGTCAATTCTTCGCACCTGCGTCACGGTCGTGTTGGTTAAAACCTCCACGCCTTCCGCTTCTAACTGCGCCTGGATGAGAAAAGCGGCTTCTGGGTCTTCGTGGGGCAGGATGTGAGGAGTAGAGACAATGAGCGTGATCGATTGCCCAAGCCGTCCTAAACTTTGCGCCAACTCAACGCCGATCGCATCGGCACCAATGATGACCAGACGATGCAGCGGCTCTAACGCTGGTAGTTTTTGCCAAATAGAGTCAGCCGTCAAGTAGCCAACGACTGCCAGTCCATCAATGTTAGAGGCAGCCAGCGTTGCATCCGCCAGCGTATGAGGCTTGAGAACAACCGGGAGGTTTGGGATCGCGAGGAGGTAAGCACGCGATCGCAGCGAGCGACCGTTCATCATAAACCCCAGCGATGGCTTGCGGTGGAACTCTCCACAGCCAGCCATGACCTCAATCCCCAGAGAGGAGAGAACGGCGGGATCATGTGTTTCGGCGATCGCTAACGCTGCCGTGTTTGACCAACGCGCTGCCTGTGTCCAGGTCATCTTCGCCGATGGAGCGGGCGCATCCGAGAGTTCTAGCTGTACCGCTCGTTGTCTCTGATGCAGCCTTTGCCCCATCGCAGCTAAAACATGGGTGCCAAACGCTTCACCAACGGCTGGACAACCCTGCTCGACTAGCACTACACGGGCTTTTAGCTTGGCAGCAGCAATGGCTGCATGGATGCCTGCTGCGCTACTACCAATGACAACGAGATCGTAATCAACGGGCATAGGGAAAGGGGGAGTTTTGAGTTTTGAGTTTTGAGTTTTGAGTTAGAAAATTGCATCCACTGCTCATAACTAACCCTGTTCTCCATTGGAAAGGATCTGGCTCAATCCGTCTAGTAATCTTTGGTTTTCGGCTTCTGTGCGAATGGCGACGCGGAAGTAGCGATCGCCTAGTTCTGGGAAACTCAGACAATCCCGAATCAAGATTCGGTGCCGCGTCAGAAGTTCGGTTTGAAGCTGTACGACCGATCGCGCTGACTTGACCAACAAAAAATTCGCCGCACCGGGAGAGGGTTGTAGTCCTGGTAAAGCGGACAAGCCCTGAAACAACAACGGCTTTGCTGCGGCTAACCACTGCCACGTCTGCTGTTGAAACATGGTGTCCTTTACAATGACTGTGCCTGCGGCGGCGGCGAGTGCATTCACAGACCAGGGATCGCGCCACTCCTGCCAGCGCTGGAGCCGATCAGGATGAGCGATCGCATACCCTAATCGCAATCCTGGCAGGCTGTAGAACTTGGTGAGCGATCGCAACACGACCAAGTTAGGATGCTCTAGCACTAGAGCAATTACGCTCTGCTGTCGCTCGGCTGGCAAAAAGTCCATAAAGGCTTCGTCCACTACCACTAAGCGCTCATCCGTGAGAAGGCTAGAAACCACTCCCGTATCAAACAGCGTTCCCGTGGGGTTGTGGGGATTGTTGAGCAGTAAACCAGCCGTTTTGTGTGCCAAGAAATCTTCGTGGGCATGAGAGGCAAGCGTTTGACCCAGTTCCCATTGCCCACTGACCAGTGGCTCCAAAGGATACTCCAAGACCTTAGCGTTAAAGGCTTTGAGCGCCCGTTGATAATCGCTGAAAGCAGGCGTAACCAGCAAGGTGACATCCAGTGCAGCCAGATCCCGGCATGTCCAGGTCAAAAGTTCGGCAGCACCGTTTCCAGGCAGGATGTACGCCGGTGGAATCTGGTGAAACTCGCTTAATGCCGATCGCAATTCGCGGTATTGAGGATCAGGGTAAGCTTTGAGATCGCCCAGACGAGCTTGAATGGTGGCGATCGCCGAGGGCGGCGGACCCAACGGATTAATGCTGGCAGAAAAATCTAGAATGACGGAGGGGGAACAGTCTGCGAGTGACGCTGCCCAAACTAAATTCCCCCCATGCGATGGACGTTTAACCGAGTGCTGAATCAAATTGCGGCATCAAAGCGGTACTCTTTCAGTGTTGCTGATTCTAGAGGTTAAAAGAGGACTGGATGCTTAAAACTTTGTGTCAATGCGCCTCTTTCAGCAACAACCTTACTTCTTCTCCGGCGCAACCTTCTCCCGGAACAGTTTCCCAGCCGAAAACGCGGGCACTCTGGTGGCGGGAATATCCATCTTGTCACCCGTTTTGGGGTTGCGTCCTTCGCGGGCTTTGCGCTCCCGCGATTCAAACGAGCCGAAGCCAACCAGCGTCACTTTATCGCCATCGCTCACGGCTTCAACGATCGCTTCCAGAGCAGCCGTCAACACGGCATCTGCCTGTTTTTTCGTCACGCTGGCTTTGTCTGCCACCGCATCTACTAGCTCTCCCTTGTTCATAGATTCTCCTTAGGTTGTGAGGGCATAACACACTGTTCATCAGAGTTCCGGGTGAAAATCAGCGATCGAAAATCCAGCAAGATTTTCAATAAAATGGCTGAAACACCTATGGACCCTAACTTTCAATGCCCTATTCTAAAGCGTTCCCTTGGCTCTAGATCGACGAAACCTTTAAGATATATGGCTTTTGGGACTTTTTTGCTGATTTCAAATGCCTGTAGCTATAAGAAGGGCATATGAGAGAGGGGCGAGGAGTGAGGGAGGGGTGCAGGGGAAGCAAGGAAAAGGAGTCAGGAGGACAGAACGAGCAGCAATAGCTCTCTTGGAAGGGCGCGATCGCCCATAAAAACAACCCTCGATGGGGCGATCGAGGGTGAGATGAAAGGTTAGGCTTGCGATCTAGGGGTAATTGCCAGCAGTGCCATCTTCATTTCTCCACTGCACAGAGGCAACGCGAAAATCAGGACGGTGATCTGGGGCAGACACAGTTGCCTCAAAATCAGCGTATCCCCCAGGTGCCACCGACGACTGAATTGTCCGTGTATACGGCGTTGATGCCTGCGCCCCTGCTTGGACTCTAAGCGTCACTGACAAGCTGTTAATCCTTTGCTGCGTTTGATTCTGTATTTTGCCAGAGAGAGTCCAGCTACCAGAGCCATTGTCTTTAATCTCACGCGCTGTCTCCACCACCTGACCACTGTTACCAGCTTTCTTCTGAGGTTGCGGGAGCGCTTCTTGGTTCGTCGGAATTTTGCTTACATCAATTGCGACTGATTTACCAACACAAAGAGCTGTCAGATTGATCACTCGCCCAGATAACGTTCGCATATAGCAGGGGTAATCAGGCTCAGGTGACAGGCTTGCAGCCCGAACAGCAGGAAAGAAGAGCGTGGCAGCAATGATTGGTATAACAGCCCAGCGGAAGGGTTTCATAGTTTGACGAAGTGAGTTCTGTTTAAAGAATTCCCGTGTCAACGAAAAGATCTCCAAACTTGTCGTGAAGAGTTGACGAAGTGGTGAGCCAAGAATTTGAAGCGAACAATGCGTTCGATCAAAGTCTTCTGACTCCTCACGCCTCTCCCCTCACGCCTCTCCCCTCACTCCTCTCCCCTCACTCCTCTCCCCTCTCAAACCAAGGCTTGTAGCCGTTCAATCAACTTCTCTGCTGGCACTACGCCTTCAATGCGCTCCACAGGTTGCCCTTGCTTGAACAGCACCAGCGTTGGCAGCGCCTGAATTTTGTGCTCCGTCGCGATTTGCGGATACTTATCGGTATCGATCTTGATCACCTTCACCTGATGCTTCATTTGGGCGTTTACCTGCTCCAAAATGCCCGCCATCATTTGACAGGGACCGCACCACGTCGCGTAAAAATCAACCAAAACGGGCAAATCCGAGCCAGAAAGCAACTCTTGAAAGCTATCAAACTGCTTTTTCACTGCCATTGTGCAAATTCTCCAAGTGCCATCTTTATATCCTAGTTGGACAAAAGCGGAAAGGCTAAAGGCTAAATCAGATCTTGCACCATATCTTAAGAAGGCATTTTTCAGGCATTTCGACGCTTGCATCGCCCCGCCCTGAACTCAAGTAATGCCTACCCTGCGGGAAGCCAAAGCTACGGCAACGCGATGCGAACGGGATCATCAAGGCTAGTCCACTGTAGGCTTTGCCTTCCCGAAGGGTCGTGGACTAGGAGCCAACCGAGCGGCGTGGCAGTCCGTTTCAACGGACTTCGTTCTGTTAGCCCGCAATTCATTGCAGGGCGGGCTGATGCCGCTGGTGCAAGATCTAAACTAAAGGGGATCAAAACTCTCCGATTCCTAACTCCTGACTCCTCTCCCGCAACTCAAAACTCAAAACTCCCTTCGGCTTGAGCTCAGGTCGAAAGCAAAACTCAAAACTTATAACCCCTCACACCTCACACCTCACACCTCACACCTCACTTCCTTTCCTCTATGATCATTGAGCGACATTTGGAGAGATGACTATGGAAGCACTGCCAACCAGCCTGCAACGGCTACAGGGAAAAGTGGCGATCGTCACTGGAGCATCACGCGGCATTGGGCGTGCTACGGCTCTGGCACTGGCAGCGGAAGGGGCAAAGATTGTTGTAAACTATGCTAGTTCCCGCGAGGCTGCCGATCGCGTAGTGACTGAGGTTGAGGCAATGGGCAGTGCCGCGATCGCCATGCCTGCGGATGTGTCTAAAGCCGATCAAGTCGATGGGTTAGTCAGCGCCGTGATGGAAAAGTGGGGGCGGGTGGATGTCTTGGTCAACAATGCCGGGATCACCCGCGACACGCTGCTGCTGCGGATGAAGCCTGAAGATTGGCAGGCAGTGATTGACCTCAACCTAACCGGAGTCTTTTTGTGTACTCGTGCGGTGAGCAAAATTATGCTGAAGCAGCGATCGGGGCGCATCATCAACATCACCTCTGTTGCGGGACAAATGGGCAATCCTGGTCAGGCGAACTACAGTGCTGCCAAAGCTGGGGTCATTGGCTTTACCAAAACGGTGGCGAAAGAGTTGGCGACTCGTGGCATCACCGTCAACGCCGTGGCTCCTGGCTTTATTACCACCGATATGACGGCTGACGTGAAAGCCGAAGGTATTTTGCAGTTTATCCCGTTGGGTCGCTATGGTAAGCCCGAAGAAGTGGCAGGACTGATCCGCTTTCTGGCGGCTGACCCCTCTGCTGCTTACATTACAGGACAGGTCATGAATGTTGATGGCGGCATGGTGATGGTATAAAGCCGCTCCAACAGCGTTCTGCGATAAAGTGCCTTGCCCTAAGATGACTTGTCAGAATCATTTAGCACTCAACGGCAGAGAGTGCTAAAGTCATTGTGAAGAACTGAGCGAGTAGTTATGGCAAAAATTGTTGTCTTTAATGACGAATCGCGGCAGGCATTGGAGCGAGGCGTGAATGCGCTGGCAGATGCCGTTCGCGTGACCTTGGGTCCAAAAGGTCGCAATGTCCTTCTGGAAAAGAAATATGGCGCACCCCAGATTGTGAACGACGGCGTGACGATCGCCAGAGAAATCGAGCTAGAAGATCCTCTAGAAAATACTGGCGCTGCCCTCATTCGGGAAGTTGCCTCCAAAACTAAAGATCTGGCAGGTGACGGCACCACAACCGCAACCGTGCTGGCGCAAGCCATGATCCGGGAAGGCATGAAGAACGTAGCGGCTGGGACAAATCCAGTGGCGCTGCGTCGCGGGATTGAGAAAACGGTCATCAAGCTGGTCGAAGAAATTAAGGCAGTTGCGAAGCCTGTGGAAGGGAACGCGATCGCCCAGGTCGCCACTGTTTCATCGGGCAACGATGAAGAAGTTGGAGCCATGATCGCCGAAGCGATGGATAAAGTCGGCAAAGACGGCGTGATCACCGTCGAAGAATCCAAATCGCTTAACACCGAGATGGATTTGGTAGAAGGGATGCAGATCGATCGCGGCTATATCTCTCCCTACTTTGTCACCGATGCTGAACGGATGATTACCGAACTTGATAATCCCCTCATTCTGCTTGCTGATAAAAAGATTAGCTCCATTCAGGATCTGATTCCGGTACTGGAGAAAATTGCGCGATCGGGTCAGCCGTTGCTCATCATTGCTGAAGATGTGGAAGGCGAAGCGTTAGCAACCCTTGTTGTCAACCGTCTGCGCGGTGTACTAAACGCCTCCGCCATCAAAGCACCCGGTTTTGGCGAACGCCGCAAAGCCATGCTGCAAGACATTGCCGTCCTTACAGGCGGGCAGGTCGTTGCCGAGGAAATCGGACTCAGCCTTGACACCGTCACACTCGAAATGCTGGGCAAAGCGCAAAAAATCACCATCACCAAAGACTCAACCACGATCGTCTCTGGCGTTGAAAATAAAAGTGATATTGACAAGCGCGTTGCCCAACTCCGCAAAGAACTCGAGCGCAGCGATTCTGAGTACGACAAAGAAAAGCTACAAGAACGCATTGCCAAGCTGGCAGGCGGCGTGGCTGTGATCAAAGTGGGTGCCGCAACCGAAACGGAACTGAAAAGCCGTAAGCTCCGCATTGAAGATGCCCTCAACGCGACCAAAGCAGCGGTTGAAGAAGGCATTGTTCCCGGTGGTGGCACCACGCTGATTCACCTCATTCCCAAGCTGGTTGAGTTTAGCGGTAGCCTGAGTGCTGAGGAGCAAGTCGGAGCAAACATCGTCATCAAAGCGCTGGAGGCTCCCCTACGCCAAATTGCAGACAACTCTGGCGTTGAAGGTACCGTCGTCGTCGAAAAGGTGCGCACCTGTGATTTCAACGTCGGCTATAACGCTCTCACAGATGTCTATGAAGACCTGATTGCGGCTGGCATCGTTGATCCTGCGAAGGTTGTCCGCTCTGCTATTCAAGATGCAGCGTCGATCGCAGGGATGGTGCTCACCACCGAAGCGCTGATCGTCGAGAAGCCTGAACCTAAAGGCGCTGGCGGCGGTGCTCCCGATATGGGCGGCATGGGCGGCATGGGCGGCATGGGTGGCATGGGTGGCATGGGTGGCATGGGCATGATGTAGTCCATCGGTCATTGATCCGTAGGGACGTTACACGTAACGTCCCTACAGACGATCTAATGGCTAGAACATGCTGCTACTGTTTCGATCGCCGCTGGATTTTTTGACCACCCAAAAGCTCGTGCGTTTCTGCTAGAAGCGCCGGAATTTTGTCGGCATGAGGGCTAGTCGCAAGGCACTGCCGCAAATCTAGTTCTGCAACCCGATCGCCACTCGCGCCTGGGAACCAATGACTACCTTGCCCCAAGAGGTTGTAGCGCATCTTGCCAAAGTCCACCATGTCGTAGGCGATCGCCAGATTGCGGAGCCACAGCATCACGGGAATATTCAGCCCATCGGGTGTTTCGGCGGGTGTGGGCAAACCAATATGCCAGGTTTGCATCCAGTCTGCACCGAGACGGGCGATCGCGGCTTGCTCTAATCGCTCCAAAATGGCTGGCAGGGATTCATTCGCCTGATCAAGCAACGCTAGCGTTTTCAAGTGTTCATCAAAATCTTGAGGCTTGTCAGCGCCCACGCTAAGGGTATGCACCTGCGGATGGCTGAGGCAAAACAGGTCGTTGAAGACGATCGGACTCAGCGGTGCGCACAACTCCACCAAACGCTGCGGCGGTTTAAAGAGCATGCCACCTTTCTCAGAGGGGCTGATAATGAAAACGCCCATGTCGTGTCGAGTCGCAGCTTCGATCGCAGACCAGTTGAGCTGATTAATGTAGTACCAGTGCAGGTTCACATAATCGAATTGGTCAGTGGCGATCGCCTGCTCAATGACCTCCGTTGGTCCATGCGTCGAGAAGCCAACATAACGGATTTTGCCCTGTGCTTGCAGCGCACGAACCACATCCAGGCAGCCGCCGGGACGGATGCAAAAGTCTAGTAACTCAGGCGTATTAATGCCGTGTAAGCCCAGCAGATCAACGTAATCCAGCTTCAAGTACGATAGCGACTGGTCAAACGTGCGCCGAAACGCTTTAGCATCCGCAACCGGAGAAATTTTCGTTTGGACGATCAGCTTCTCACGAGGTAACGTTGGCAAGATTTGCCCTAGCTGCATTTCAGACGTGCCGTAGCCGCGCGCGGTTTCAATGTGGTTGATGCCTAGCTCGAGCGATCGCCGGATCGTCGCCTCCAGATTTGCCTGATTGTCAGCCGGAATCTGCTTGAGCGAAACATCCTGCCATTTGTGTTGATATCTCATGCCACCGCACGAAAAAACAGGCATCGTTAGCCCCGTGCGCCCAAATCGACGATATTGCATGAATAAAGCTAAGTGAGTGTATGTGAGTGAAACGATAGAAACAGACCGATGGTGAGTGGATTCTCACCACAAACTTCTGACCTCTGACTCCCGACTTCTAATTTGACACTTCCGCCATCTCAATCACGTGACCGTCATAGTCTTTGACCAGAAAGTTTAGTGGCTTTTCTTGCCGGATCTTGTGCTTTACGTTTCGCATTTGCACCCGCAGCAGCACTTGTTCCAGGCAATCGCGATCGAAACACACATGACGCTGCCGATTCTTCTCACCCATGCTGGCTCCAGAGATTACGTGCAGTTGGGTATTCTTCTTCAGTTGATACCAGAGTCCTTCCGGGGTACTGGCAGTATTGATCGCCGTTCGCCCAAGCCCAGGGGTGACATACAGGGGGTCGATCGCCGCCGTCCCCAATGACTGTTCGTAGTTGTAGTAGTAGTGGAGCGGAATATCAGCCGCTGGTAGCTCCAATAGCCCTTCGTAGAGGTTGCGCGCCAGTTGCACATCCGACACCATGATGGTGTGTACCTTTGGTGCGCTGGTCAAAAACATCCACATTGCCACCGCATACGCGCCCAGCAGCATCACCATAATGCCCTGCGTTGAAAACAGCGTATCCAGTCCAGGAATGGCTGCTAGCGGCAGAGAGTAAAAAAGAGCCTGCATATTACTAATAGGTATGGTCATAAAGAGAACGTGGCAACCATTGTTTAAGGCGGCGAAAGCGAAACAGCAATTTGTCTGTGGCTAGTTCAAGGCTGGGCACCTTTGACCATTGTATCAAGAAGAAATGTGGTGGAAAGGCAGGCGTTGAAAGTCAGTCAGTCAGAGACGCAGAGGAGCCATTCCCCGTCTCCCATTGCTTACCAATTTATGAAAAATCGTGTCAATTGACCAAAAACCGCTTATATATAGGGGGCATTCGTTTGTACAACTAGCTGGCAACTTGGGCTGTGTCCATTCCTACCTTCCCTGCGATTCCGTCTTTTCCGGAGTGTAATCATCCGGTAGTAAAAGAGCTGACGCACTACAGCGATCAAGATTTGCTGACCCTATTTCAGCGCTACCCGGACTCTGGGCAGTACTTTACGGCAATTTTCTGCCGCTATAGCCCGATGGTTTACACGCTGATTCGGCACTCGGCACGATCGCCCGTCCAGGCAGATTATCTGTTTGGGAACACTTGGCGGCATATCTTTCACGAGCTGGGCGGTGTTGATTTGCGGGGCGGTAGCAGCGAAAGTGAGGCTGGCATGACGCTGCAAAGCTGGCTGATTAACGTGACGGCAATCTGCATTAATCGCGCTGACCTGCCGCCTGTTGAAGCGATTCAATACAACCTGGAAGCTGCGCCGCCGCCTCTGTGGTGTTATATCGAGCGAGCGCTGGATCAAATGCCGCCTACTCTGCGGTTAATTGTGCTCATGGCGCAAACCTTTAACTGGAGCGAAACGCGGATTTCGGCGTATCTGCGGGCAGAGGGTGAAGTGATGTCGCCAGCAGCGGTACGATCGCAGGTGCAAGAAGGCTATCGGCTGCTGGAAGCAACCTTGCCAGACGATGTTCGCACCATTTACCTGGAAGGGAATTCTAGAAGCGGGTTGGGCTTTAGCGCTGCTTCAATGGAACCAAGCCTTGAGTAGCTGCCAGCCCTACCCATCCACCCATTACTCGCTGGAGGCAGGCTGATGAAGCGTTTGGGCATGAGCATTCTAGGTCAATCTATTGTCTTGAGCGCGATCGCGCTGCTTCCTGTTAGCGCCGCAGATTTAAACCAGCAGTTGAATTTGAATCAGCAGTTGAATGTGCCGCTGAACAACGGTACGCGAGGATTATCCAGAGATGAAGCCGATCGCCTGCTGCAACTGGGCAAGGATCAAGACTTTGACGGGTCGCTGGTGGATGCCGTGCAGTCCTGGCAGCAAGCGCTGAGGCTCTACCAAAATCTGGTCGATCGCTCTGGTGAGGCGCTCGCATACGGTTATCTTGGGTCAGCCTATTCTCGTCTAGGACGATCGACAGACGCAGAAGATGTGCTGCGCCGACAGTTGGCGATCGCCCGTGATGGTCAAGATTTTCAAGGACAAATCTACGCGCTAAACAGCCTTGGCAGAGTATTGGCGCAGCGGGGTGGCGTTCGGTCAGGAGAATCTCTGTTTAACGAAGCCCTTGCCATTGCGACCAGCATTAACAGTGCCGATGGTGCGGCTCTGACACACGATAGCTTGGGGCTGCTGGCATTTGGTCTGGGCGATCGCAATCGCGCCCTTGAGGAATACATGATCGCGCTTACAGCCGCACGTCGAGCCAGTAGCGCCACACGAGAAGCCACCACGTTGAACAATCTGGGCGACCTGTATCAAGCGGCAGGTAAGTACCGCGACTCGATGAAGTATTACGGGCTGGCAGTGAAGCTGACTGATATCAACCGCGATCGCCCTAACCAGTTTCGCGCGATCGATGGCATGGTGGCGGCTCTCAACACTATCGGCGGCTACAAGCAATCTCTGGAGCTGCTCAATGATCGCCTGCGAGTGGCGCACATGCTGGAGAACGATCGTCAGGAACTTGTGTCGCTGCAAGCGTTGGGGCAGCTTTACGAAAAAGTGGGCGATACGCCAAACGCACAGCAGAGCTACCAACAGGCGATCGAGGTTGCCCGGAATTTGGACGATACGCAACAAGAAGGCATTTTGCGGGAACGGCTCGTTGGTCTGACGCGAAAGTAGGCGGGTTATCACTACCCAGCGGCGCTGAATCTAACGCGGAGGCAGGTGTCTATAATGAAGCCATTGAGCTGGGCGATCGTCTCCAGCACACCCTTCGTATAAGTGTATGGATGACTTACTAAAAGAATTTAATGACCTGTTTGATCAGGGCGTTGATGGGTTGCTAGATATCGTGAGAGTGATTGAAGGCAGGGGCGAACCAGAATCATTCTCGACGGACATCAAGCGTGCGACTCGTGCTGATGCGGACGATCGCCTAGAGAACACTTCTACGGTGGACAGTCCTGCCCGTGTCGATCGCGCAGCAACCGCAGAAAGAGATGTCATGAACGCGCCACCTGATGTTCCAGTGACGCTCAAGGGCGTTGGTGGTTTGTCCGATGTGCTGCGAGAACTACGAGAACTGGTAGAACTGCCGCTTAAGCGCCCAGATTTGCTGACGATGCTGGGATTGGAGCCAACATCGGGTGTGCTGCTGGTGGGTCCACCGGGCACAGGTAAAACTTTGACGGCTCGCGCTCTGGCTCAAGATCTGGCGGTCAACTACATCGCGATCGTCGGTCCAGAAGTGATGGGCAAATACTATGGAGAAGCCGAAGGTCGCCTGCGAAGCCTGTTTCAAAAAGCGGCTCGATCGGCACCTTGTATTGTGTTTATCGACGAGATTGACAGCCTTGCGCCCGATCGCTCCCAGGTTGAAGGCGAGGTTGAAAAGCGCGTCGTCGCTCAACTGCTGAGCTTGATGGACGGCTTTGCCAAGACGAAAGGCGTGATTGTGCTGGCAGCGACCAATCGTCCCGACCATCTCGATCCAGCGCTGCGCCGACCAGGGCGGTTTGACCGTGAAGTTCAGTTTCGTGTCCCCGATCGAGCGGGACGGCTGGAAATTCTTAAAATTCTCACAAAAACGATGCCGCTTAGTGGAGTGGATCTAGGCGCGATCGCCGATCGCTCCGTTGGCATGGTGGGTGCTGACCTCAAAGCGCTCTGCCAGAAAGCCGCTTACACAGCCCTACGTCGGTTTGTGCCGTCTCCCAATGCGCCCATTCCAGCGACGATGACGGTAAATCAGGCAGATTTTCTCCACGCAACCAAACAGATTAGACCTGCGGTACTGCGATCGGTGGAGATTGAAACGCCCAACGTTGCGTGGGACGCGATCGGCGGGCTAGACAGCCTTAAGCAAACCTTGCAGGAAGCGGTTGAGGGCGCATTGCTCTACCCTGAGCTTTACCATCACACCAAAGCCAAAGCCCCGCGCGGTATTTTGCTGTGGGGTCCTCCAGGCACGGGCAAAACACTCCTTGCAAAAGCCGTTGCTTCGCAAGCACGCGCTAACTTTATTGCCGTCAACGGCCCCGAACTGCTGAGTAAATGGG
>Ga0163154_10008014_pt1 | contig 12435 bp, 10 predicted proteins | sample OliLakLV19MP9P1_FD_148649 | JGI IMG/M metagenome (GOLD analysis project Ga0163154, IMG submission 148649) | Freshwater microbial mat bacterial communities from Lake Vanda, McMurdo Dry Valleys, Antarctica - Oligotrophic Lake LV.19.MP9.P1 | ecosystem: Environmental > Aquatic > Freshwater > Lake >... | reverse complement strand
ATCCCGATCAACGAATCCTGACGGTACGCCACGAAGTCCGCTTGGCGGCGTCGTCTGCGCGCAGAGCGGGCAAGCTCTGCACCGGGTTCCGCGTGGCCGCGCTGGCTGCGTTGCTGATCACCGTCATGCACCAACGGCGGTCGTGAACGCCGAGGTGCGCGGCTTGCTTCCTTCGCTTTCATCGCGCCAGGCTGGCCTGCGCCGCAAGCCCTATCGCCTGCATCGTCATCGCCCGCAGCGCTGCGCGCGACCGAGTGCTGGTGACCGCAGCGGCCACCGTGACATCGATGGCGGGGCAATGCCAGACGTCGGTGCCCCAGAAGCCACCATGGCCGTGGCAGATGACGCCGGCGTGTTCGAGCCGGGCGATGCCCATGCCGTAGCCAGACCCACCGGTCGCCAAGCTTTGTGGCGAAACGGCCAGCATCGTCGCGGTGGACCCAGGTCGTTTGAAGACCTCGCCGCGAAGGACGGCACGATAGAAGCGAGCCAAGTCGTCGAGGTTGGAGACCAGGCCACCGCCGCCAAACAGGTCAATCGATGGGTCGAAGCGCGCGGCGTCGACCTCGTCAAACAGCTGAAGTGTCCTGGCGGGCGCACTGGCGGGCGAAGGCTCCAAGGTCTCGAACCAAGTGTGATGGATGCCCAGCCGGCGGTACGCCAGCAACTCAGCCAGCGCCCGTGGCATCGATTGCCCGGTGACGGTTTCGATCACCTCGCCGAGCAGGATGTAGCCGGTGTCGCTGTAGTGGAAGGCAATGCCGGGTGCGGCCAGAGGCGGCCCGTCAATCATCGCCAGTTGCAACTGCTCGGCGCGGGTCCAACGGTGCTGTGGCGCTGCACTCACGCGATCGAGAAACAGCTTCAGCGTTGCGTAGTCGCGCAGGCCACCCGTGTGCTGCAACAGCATGAGGGGCGTCAGGCGATCAACGTCGTAGCCCGCTGTGCGCAGCGTGGCCACTCTCGCGGGCGGCGACACCCGGGCCAGTGGCGTGTCCAGGTCCAGGAGGCCGTCCTCCACCAGCCGCAGCACCGCGGCGGCCACGAAGGTCTTGGTGTTGCTTGCGATGCGCAGGCTCGGTGCGGGCTGCCCTGCTGGGTTGGCCGCGGGCCCCGCAGCACCCTGCCAGCGCAGTGGCAGGCGCGGCGCTTGCACGTGGAGCAAAACCGCTGGGGCTCGCGGTTCGGCCGCAGCGGTGTCCCTGACCAGGCGTTCGAGTGCCAGCACAAGGTCATCCACGGGCGCGCGTCCCGGCGGCCCATGTGCGCAGGCTGCCAGCCCCAAAGTGCAAAAAACCCACAGCACGGCCATCAGCGCAACCCGCAGCGCGCCGGTAGGCACGACGTGCGCAGCCAGGCGCGTGCGCGCCATGTAATGAAGTGATCGAATGCCCAACCATGCCCTTCCGGTATCTCGCCAGCGCCCTCGCCTTGACGTGGGACATTCTGGCGCTGTTGATCGGCTTCAGGATCAAGACCGAGGCGCTGCCTGGCAAAGTGGGGCCGCCGGACCGGTCGAGATCCTGGCGCCAAACTCAGGCCGGTATGTCGCAACCTGCAACCCTCACTCATCAACCCGGCCTGGTCTTTGGCCCCAGGCCGTCCGCCGCTGTGTGGCGGCGCTCGGGTGCAGCTTGATTGCGGCGATCACGTGCGCCCAGCCGCCTGCGTTCGACGCCGCACTGCACACGCGCATCGACGCTTTCGTCGAAAGCGAACGGAAGGCCTCGGGCATCCCGGGCATCGCGCTCGCAATCGTGCAGATGGGCAGCCCGGCGCACGTGCGCGGATTCGGCGACGACGGGCGTGGCAAGGCAATCAGCGCCGACACGCCGTTCCCGATCGGCTCGCTCACCAAGTCGTTCACTGCGCTGCTGGTGCGGCAGGCCATCGACGCCGGCCAGCTCGACGCGGACGCGCCGGTGCAACGCGTGCTGCCCTGGTTTCGCGTTGCCGATGCCGAGGCCTCGGCGCGCATCACGCTGCGACACTTGCTCAACCAGACCAGCGGCTTTTCGCACGCCGATGGTGTCGCTCCGCTGGTTCAATGGAGCCATGCCAGTGTCGAGGAGCTGGCGCGCGGGCTTGCCACGGTGTCGCTCAACCGGCCGGTCGGTGAACGCTTCGAGTACAGCAACCTCAACTTTGTGCTGCTCGGCGCCGTGCTGCAGGCCGTGACGGGCCGCTCGTGGCAGGCGCAGATGCAGGCGCAGGTGTTCCAGGCTCTGCAGATGACGCACAGCTACACCGACCACGATGCCGGTCGGCAAGCGGGCATGACTGCCGTGCACCGCATGTGGTTTGGCCGGCCGGTCGCGCATCGGATCGAGCTGCTGCCGGGCTTCGCACCGGCCGGCAGCCTCGTTTCGAGCGCGAGCGACATGTCGCGCTACCTGGCCATGCTGCTGGCCGAGGGCGAGGGTCCGGTCGGTCGGGTCGTGTCGCGGCAAGGGGTGGCAGAGCTGTTGGCGCCGGCCGCGCCGTTGCGCCGCTTCAAGCTTGGGGCGGCGGACCTTGAGTTCCGCTACGGCGAAGGCTGGCTGGTCGGGCCCTTCGGGGCCGCGGCAGATGCGCGCTGGCACCAGGGCGCTCTTGCGGCATTCGAGGCCTGGATGGTGCTGCTGCCCGACACCCAGCAGGCGGTGGTGCTGCTGATCAACACGAAGAGCGACTTGCCCTTCAACGGCCTGGACGCCGTGACCAGTCGGCTGCCGATGGGTGTGGTGAACCTGCTGCGTGGCCAGCCCCCGCCGAGAGGGCAGAGCCTTCAGCAGGCCTACCTGCCGTTCAACACTGCAAGCGTCATCGCCGTGGTCGTGTTGATCGCGCTGTCCGGATGGGCTGCGCGCACACGCCGCGTGGCAGGGTCCGTGGTGCTGCTGGGTGGTGCGATCGCGATCGTCATCAGCTTGTGGGTTTACGGCTTGAACGCGAGGATGCTCTCGGCATTCGCACCTGATGTCGCTGTGGTCGTGGCGGCCGCGCTGGTACTGTTGTGTTTGCCGGCGGCGCTGCGTGCAGGGGCCTGGACACGCCGTGCGTTTGGCGGCAACGGCCAAGGCGGCAACCGCCGAAGACCGTCATGAAGCGCAAGCCCTTGTGGGTCGTCCTCGCCGTCGCGATTGCCGTCGTGATTGCCGTCGTTCTGGTCGTCGCGCTGGTGATCCGTTCGCGCTTCGAGGCTGATCTGGCCGTCGCTGCTGCGCGCGCCGCGCAGGGCAGCGCGGTTGTCGCCACCCGCTGCGGCCCGATCGAGGTCCAGCAGGCAGGCGATGGCATCCCGCTGCTGATGATCCACGGCAGCGGCGGCGGCCACGATCAGGGCATGGCCTGGGCACGGCCGCTGGTGCAGCAGGGCGTGCGGGTGATCGCGATGTCTCGCTTTGGCTACCTGCGCACGCCCCGGCCCGCCGATGCCTCGCCCGAGGCGCAGGCCGATGCGCACATCTGCCTGCTCGACGCCCTGGGCATCGGCAAGGCCGCCGTCGTGGGCATCTCTGCCGGTGGCCCGTCGGCGATGCAGACCGCCATCCGCCATCCAGACCGTGTCAGCGCGCTCGTGCTCGTCGTCCCGATCGCCTACAAGCCCGGCACGGTGATCGACTCCGCGCCGCCAGTGTCGGACGCCAAGGACGCGCTGCTGCTGCGCCTGCTCGGCTCGGATTTCCTTTTCTGGACCGCGTTGCACGTCGCCCGCGATCCACTCGTCCGCCACGTGCTGGCCACCCCGCCCGAGCAGGTGGCTGCGGCCAGCGAGACCGAGCGCGCTCGCGTCAACGACCTGGTCGAGCGCATCCTGCCGGTGTCGAGCCGCGCCGCCGGGCTGCGCGACGACACGCGCCTGGGCAAGCGCCTCGGCCCCTACGCGCTCGAGACGATCCGCGCGCCGACGCTCGTGGTCAGCGCGCGCGACGACGGTTTTGGCACTTACGCTGCGGCCCACTACACCGCCAGCCGCATCCCTGGCGCGAGGTTCGTCGGCTTCGACGATGGCGGCCACTTGCTTGTTGGGCACGACGCTGAGGTGCAGGCCCACCTCATCAGGCTGCTTGCCGAGTCGAGACATGCAAAGTAACTTCTCCGGTGCTGTCGGTCAGCGAACGCATCGTCAGTGCCACGATCAGTGCCACCGTTAGTGCCACCGTCAATGCCACCGTCAATGCCGCCCCAAGGAGCCACCCCACCATGAAGCCGTCAGCGAACACTCCCCTGCGGTCTGTGCCGACGGCGGCCTTCCTGGCGTTCACGCTGATCACCTTCGCGATCTCCTGGGGCATCCTGGGCCTGTACATCTTCTTCCCCGATACGGCCAGCAGTGGGTTCGGCGAGATCACAGGCAAGCACCCGGCCTTTGTGCTCGCCGTTTGGGCACCGGCTTTCGCGGCCTTTGCGGTGGTGCTGTACTTCGGCGGCATCCAGGGTGCCGGAGCCTTCCTGTCACGCCTGGGTCTGTGGCGCTGTCCTGCCGGATGGGTCGTTTTCCTGCTGCTCGGCATTCCGCTCGTCTTCGCTGCGGGCGCGGCGGTCAAGGGCACGCTGCTCGCTGTCCCTTTGCCTTTCGATACCTTGGGCGCGGCCCTGGGCGCGATGGTGTTCATGCTGTTCCTGGGTCCGGTCGAGGAATTCGGCTGGCGCGGCGTGGCGTTGCCCATCCTGCAACGCCACATGGCGCCGCTCTGGGCCGGCCTCATCATCGGCGCCACCTGGGGCCTGTGGCATTTGCCCGCCTTCTACCTGAGCGGGACGGTGCAAAGCGGCTGGGGCTTCGCCCCGTTTTTCCTCGGCAACGTCTGTCTCAGCCTGATCGTTACGCCGCTGTTCAACGCGTCGCGCGGCAGCATCCTGTGGCCCGCCTTGTTCCACTTCCAGGTGAACAACCCGCTGTGGCCGGATGCGCAGCCCTACGACACCTACTTCTTCGTGGCTGTCGCAGCGCTCGTCGTCTGGATCAACCGTCGCGCCATGCTCACGCGCGATGGCGCGATCACCGAGGTCTTCGCGCCCGACACCCGGGCCCTCTCATCACCATGAAGCGCATCCTGCTCACCGGCACTGCCTACGTCGCCGCGGTCTTTGCTGCGGGCTTCGTGCTGGGCGTGCTGCGCACGCTGGTCATGGTGCCGCTGCTGGGCGAGATGGCTGCGGTGCTGGTCGAGCTGCCGGTGATCCTGGCAGTCGCCTGGCTGGTCTGCACACGCATCCTGCGGCGCTGGCCGCTTTCGCCCGCTGCGGCGGTGGGGATGGGTGCCATCGCCTTCCTGCTGCTGATGGGGGCCGAGGCCAGTCTGTCGACGCTGCTGGCCGGCCGCAGCCTGGCGCAACACCTGGCGCTGTATGCACAGTTGCCGCACCAGGTGGGACTGGCGGGGCAGTTGGCCTTTGCAGTGATTCCCTGGATTCAGGCGCGGCGTTCGCAGACACCGCCGGGCTGAGCGGCGCGCCAACTGCCTTCACCGCCAAAAGGCGGCAATGCCTGCAACGGGATGGCGGCCCACCAGCCCGCCCGCCCCGACCCGGCGCCATGGCCTACTCGGGATCAGCCAGCCCGTTCGTCCCCGTCAGCACATCGGCCCGCAGGATCTCGCGCACCTTCTCGGGCTCCTCGAAGAAGGGCGTGTGCGCCGATTGCTTGAAGGTGTAGAAGCCCTTCACGGGCGCTTCCAGAAGCTCGAAATAGGACTTGGCCAACGGGTAGGACACGGTGTAGTCGTACACGCCGTGCAGGAAGTAGACCGGGATGTCGAGCCGCGTCACCTTCTCGGTCAGGTCGGTGGACAGCTGCGTGTTCCACAGGCGGCTGCCCGAGAAGAGCTTGCCGCGCCACAGATTGATCTTCTCAATCAGCGTGTATTCGCGATGGAGCAGGGAGTGCAGGAACATATCGGTGAAGACCGACTTCATGTCGTGGGTCGTGCCCACGCCCAGTTCGTGCATCGCCACGTCGCGCACCTTCAGGTAGGCATCCGGCAGCGGCGCCGTGTCGCCGACGGGCGCCTCTTCGAGGCGTCGTGCCATCTTGTCGTTTCCCTCGGCCCTGTAGCGCTGAAGCATGTAGCGGTGCGCCAGCCGCTCCGATTCGAGCTGGTTCGAGATCTGCGCGACGGCGATGTAGGCGTGGTACAGCTCCGGGGCGCGGGCCGCCGCCTGGATGCCGAAGAAGGTACCGCCTGAACGGCCCATGAGGTAGATCTTGTCTTGGCCGAAGCGTGCGCGCAGATGGTTCGTCAGCGTCATCGTGTCGGACACCAGTTGCTCCGGGTTCAGGGACTCCGGGGCCATCTCGGGGTGGTACGAGAGCCCGGAACCGCGCTGCTCCCACCAGACGATCGTGAAGATATCTTCAAGGCCCGTCGGATAGCGGTCGGTGAGGAAGTGGTCCGGCAAGCCGCCATGCAGATAGAGCAGGACTGGATTGCCTGCGTTCTTGCCCTTGATGAACATCCCCTGCTCGATGCCGTTGATGTCGACACCGATCTTCTCCGAGATGCTGCCTGCGAAGGGCTGGCCGCCGTCGCCCCGAAATGGCTTCGGCGTTCCCGGGCTCAAGACCAGCAAGACGCCAAGAAGAAGCAGAACCGGGATGAGCAAGACCGCCAGTGCAGTCCACATGACACGGCCCGCCCTTCGTAATCTCATGCTGCCGTGACCAGCACGTCGGCCAGCGGTCGACGCGGTGCCGCCGGCTTGACCTGTGTCGGGTTGCCGATCCTCAACAGCAGTTGCGCGTAACCTGGCCGGCCAGTGAGCTGCTGCAGCTTCGGCCGCAGCGTGGCCACCTGCACCGCTTGGTTCAGGTACGAGGCCTGCAAACCGAGCTGCACGCCCACCAGCAGCAGCCGCTGCAAGGCCTGCCCGGCGGCCAGCCAGTCGCCTGGCATGTCGCCTGCGGTGGACAACATGGCGAGTACCGGCGACTCGTCCGCGAGCTGGCGGTCCTTGGCGGCGACACCGTGGCCCATGTCGAAGGTGCGCACCACCATTTGCGCCACCGGGATGGCCAACGCCGGCAGCGTCAAGCCATCGCCGCGGCGCCGCGGATGCATCCAGGCCGCCAGTTCGCGCCGCCAGCTCGGGTTGGCCCACAGCATCGCGTCGCCCTCGGCCACCAGTGCCGCCGCACCCAGGCGCTGGTCGGCGGTGTCGAGCACGGCGAGCGAGGCGGCTTCGCTGTGCACCGCATCCACCAGGCTGCGCAGTGCCATCGGTCCAACCGCAGTGGCGGCAAAGCGCTCACGGTAGGTGCGGCGCTCACCCATCGCGGCCTGCATCGCCGCGAGGGCCTGCCCGGCACCGTTCAGCGACAGGTGCACACGGGCCAGCAGGTCGGTATCGGCCGCGTCTGGCCATGGTTCCACCTGGGCTTGCAGGCCCGCGGCGGCGGCGGCGACTCGCAGGTTGAAGAGCGCGCAGCCGCAGCTGATGGTCAGCTCGCGGTCATCCGGGTCGTTGACCGGCAGCGCGCGTGTGCGGTCGGCCAGCAGTTCGATCACCTGGCCTTCGAGCCGGAACAGCCACGGCTGTGTGTTGTGGCTGGACGGGGCCAGTGTGGCCGCCTGCACCAGGGCTTGCAGTTGGGGCGTGGGCAGATTCATGGCGTTCTCCGGTTCGTGGTTCGGTGGGGTCTGCGTTGGATCGTGTGTCCGTTGAGGCGTCGAGTTCACGGCAGGCGAAAGCGGCACGGGCCGCTGAGCCGCACCAGGCAGGCCGGCACCTCGCCACGCGCCTGATCTCCGGGCGTGACCGTGTTGGGCTCGTCCAGCACCACGTGGTCCAGATGGTCGGTGATGTGCACACGGCAGGCGCCACAGCCGCCCGAGCAGCATGAGAACGGCAGCGCGATGCCAGCGTTCAGCGCCGCATCGAGCAGGGTGTCGCCGGGGCGCAACGTGATGGTCTGATCGCCGTCGGCTGACTCGAGGATGGCCGGCTGCGCCTGGTCGCTGACGGCGCTGCGGCGGGGCGATACGAAGCTCTCCTCGAACAAGCGGTCCGCCGGCAGGCCACCCGTGAGCATGGCCTGGCGCACGGCGGCGCGCATCGCATCGGGGCCGCAGACCATGGCGCGATGGAAGCTGTGCAGGTCTGTGTCGGCCAGAGCGGCGGCAAGCGTCGGCGCATCCAGCCGGCCGACGCGGCATGCCGGGCCGTTGCCATCCAACGGCGCAGTCTCGAAGACCCAATGCACTCGCAAGCGCGGCGCCCTGTCCAGCGCCTGCTGCTGCAGCGGTGCAGCGAAGATCGCGCGTTGCAGCGCACCGCTGCCGTAGACCAGCGTGACCTCGGCGTCCGGTTCGTCGTGCAACACCTGGCGTGCCACCGCTTGCAGCGGCACGATGCCCGAGCCCCCGGCGATGAGCAGCAGTCGGCGCGGCCCCTGCGCTGGCGGTGGCCCGGCCGTGAAGTCGCCCGCCGGGCCGAAGCAGCGCACCCAGTCGCCTTGCGACATCTGGTCGTGAATCCAGTTCGACATCAAGCCACCCGACACGCGTTTGACGGTGATGGCCAACTCGCCGTCGCACGGGGCCGAGGCCAGCGAATAGGCGCGCCGCACACGTTCGCCATTGATCGTCACTTCGAGCGTCAGGTACTGGCCGGCCTTTAAGTGCTCCGCATGGCGCGCCGGATCGTCGAACACCACGGTCACGGCATCCGCGCCCTCGGGCAGCATGGCGACCACCCGCAGCGGCCGTGCCCGCGCCGGGCCGGCGGCGGCCAGCCGCTCCCAATCGACATCCGTGATGTCGTCGAACGGCCTCGCGTTCACCTCACGCGCAGACAGGCCCTGGGTGTGGCGCTTCAAATGCCAGCCCCACCAGCCGAAGAAGCGATAGAGCGCTCCGGGGGTGGTCGGGGTCGCGGCAGCGTTGCACGCGGCATCGGGCAGCACGCCACCGGCCAGCAAGGCCGGCACGCCCAGATCGAGAGCCTGGCGAAGTGGCCGCACGAGACCGCCCACGCGGTCCAGCGCACGGCCGGCGATGGCCTCTCCACCACCGACCGCAAGCGCGCCGGCCCAGGTGTAGCCGGCCTCGCGCGCAAATTCGCCGAGCAGGCCGAACACAAAGCGGAACTGCTCGGGCTCGGGAAAGCCGCTGTTCATCACGGCAACCAGGCGCGCCGGGCGCATGCCGGCCTGGTGCCGTTGCGCGTGGATGTGCTCAAGCGCCAGCAGACCGGGGTAAGGCAGGCTGTCCCAGTACAGCGGGCCGATGACCAACAGCAGATCGGCTTGCGCGCAGCGCTGCGCAGCCCCTTGCGCGACGGCTCCGCCTCGAACGAACTCAGTCGCCGCGACGATCTCGATTTGCGCTGCGCCTGCTTCCATCAACGGTTGCAGATAGCGCCAGATCGCCTGCGATGTACTGACCCCGGCTGGACGTGGGCTGACCTGCAGGACGGTGACCCTCGGCCATGGTGCGAATGCAGTGACAGGCGCAGTGACAGGCGCAGTGACAGGCGCCGACGCGTGCGCCGTGCGCATCAGCTCCGCGTGGGCGCCTTCGAACGTGCCGGAGGCATTGCCTGGCGCCGCGGGCGTTGCCAGCGCGCTCGCGATGGTGGCGGGCCACTCCGCTCCGTCGCCGCCGACGACACCAGCGCCCCAGGCCGGGCTGCCGAAGTTCAGCGCGTTGGTCTCGGCGAAAGCACGGAACAGGCGCGTGCGTTCCGGCGAAGGCGTGTCGTCCAGCGCCATGGCGGCCCAGCGCGCACGGTGCTCGTAGCGCAGCGCGTGATGGGTCATGTCACCCGCCTTGCGAAAGAATGGCGAGATCAGCGGCAGCAATCGGTCCACCGCCTTCTTCAGGTGCGCCGCGTAGCCGCCATAGCGCAGCGGGGTCACCAGCACCACCAACTCGGCGTCGTGCACGGCGCGCTCGATCTCCTGGCCTTCGTCGTGGATGCGGCAGCGGCCGGGCGTCTTCACGAAGCAGTCGAACTCACCCATGCAGTGGCCGATGTCGTAGCCGGCCAGGTGAAAGCTGCGCACCGTTTTGAAGCGCGCCGCGAGTTGACGCTCGACTTCGGTGCACAGCGCGTGGGTCGGGTCGGTGGGCGACGATGCGCCGTTCAGTAGGACTGCGGTCATGGCATGACTCCCGTCTGCAGGCTAACCATCTCCGAGCCCGGGAACATTGACCGCCGTCAAGCCGGAACGGCAACGACAGCGCAAGATGGCCATCGAAGTGCACAGGCCTCGCCGCCTTGGCCGAGCCTCACTGCAACAGTGATGGACAGGAGCACGCCATGCCACAGGTCGTTGATGCGCCGTTCGCGCGCCAGTTTCTGCAGCGCCTGCAGAGTGCCGCCAACGCGCACGACGCACAAGCCGTCGCGGCGCTGTGCTGCGCCGACGTCGTCTGGGAAGACCCCGCCGCACCGCACACGCTGCGCGGCCGCGACGCTGTGCAGCGCTTTCACAGCGACATCATGTTCCCGGCATTGCCGGACACCCACATCGAGCTCATCGACGGCCCCTACCTCGCGCTGGACGGCACTGGCGTGGCAGCGCGCCTGCGCATCAGCGGCACGATGACCGGCCCGCTGACGCCCCCGGGGTTTGCGCCCACCGGCGGCCGCCTGAGCTTCGAGACAGCGGAGTTTTCGCACTTCGAGGGCGGCCTGTTGGCGCGCCACACCGTGGTGCTGAACATGCTGGATCTGGCGCGGCAGATCGGTGCCGTGCCACGGGCGGGAACGCTTGGCGACCGGGCCGGCGTCTGGCTGCAGCACGTGGCCGCCTTCCGGGCGCGGGCACGCCAGGCTTGATCGTCACCGCAGCCATTCACCTTCAAGGAGATCGATGTGAAATTGGGCTTCTCGGCATCGTGTCTGGCGCTGTTCGTTCTCACTGCGGTCACGCCCATGGCGTCGGCGACGAGCGACGGCGCGCTCGTGCTGCGCAACGTCACCATCGTCGACGTCGAGCGCGGCCGCCTCGAGCCGCGCCGCGACGTGGTGATCGTTGGCGATCGCATCGTCGGCATCCAGGCCGGGGGTACGGTGCAGGCACCGAAGCAGGGTCGCGTGCTCGACGGCAACGGCAGGTTCCTGATGCCAGGCCTTTGGGACTTCCATGTGCATGTGTTCAGTGCGCCGGGCGAGGAGGACTTCGCGCTGCCGCTGTACATCCTGAACGGCATCACCGGGGTGCGCGATGCGGGTGCGCTGCGCACGCTGCCCGAGCAGCAGCGCGTCGCCGCGGCCATCGAGCGCGGCGAGCGTGTGGGCCCGCGCCTTGTGCTGGCGGGCGCACTGATCGACGGCCCGCCTGGCTCTTGGCCGGGCCAGATGGTGGCCGCTAGCCCCGACGAAGGGCGGCAGCGCGTGCGCGACTCCAAGGCGGCAGGTTGGGGCTTCATCAAGTCCTATTCGCTGCTGAGCGAGCCGACCTACCTGGCGATCGCCGATGAGGCACGGCGCCAGCGCCTGCCGTTGTACGGCCACATCCCGGAGTCGGTGCAGCTGGAAACTGCGGTCACTGCGGGACATCGCAGCATCGAACACTTCGGACGCGTCACCCAGGCCTGCGCGAGCGAGGAGCGCGCAATGATCAGCGCCAACGCCCAGGCCTTGAAGGCACCCGAACCGTTTCCGGCGCTGATGGCGGTGATGATGGGCCACAACGGCCGCACGCTGAAGAGCTGGGATGGCGAGCGCTGCGCCGCCGTTGTGAAGCGTCTCGCCTCGGCCGGCGTGGCGGTGATGCCGTCGCTGATGGTGTCGGACTTCTATCTCGGCAAGGACCCGGCACCCGATGACCCGCGAATGCGCAGCGTGCCCAGTGCCGTGCGCGCGCAATGGCGCGAAGGCGACTGGCGGCGCCAGCAGATCCCGCCTGAGCTGCTGGCGCAGGCGCCGAAGTCCGTCGCCCTCGACTGGAGGACTTTCAAGATCGCCCACGACGCTGGCGTGACGATGCTCGCCGGCACCGACGCTGCTTTCGCGAACCCCTTCCTGTTTCACGGCTACACCTTGCATGACGAGTTGGCGCGTTATGTCGAAGCGGGATTGACGCCGCAGCAGGCTCTGCTGACGGCCACGGTAAACCCGGGCCGGTTCCTCGCGCGGCGCGATCTGGCCGGACGAGTCTCCATTCGCCAGAGGGCAGACCTCGTTCTGCTGGATGGCAATCCACTCGAAGACATCGGCGCCATCCGCCGCATTCACGCCGTGGTGGCCAACGGCCGCCTGTTCGACCGCGCCGCACTCGACGCGCTGCTGCGCGACGTTGAGGAAAGGGCGGCACGGTGAGCCGGCTCGCGTTGGCTGCATTGGCGGCCAACGGGCTTGGGGGCCGGGTGTCTGTCGAGAAACAGTGCAGATGCGTCGATGCCAGCTCGCGTTGGTCTGACGGTGACTTCGAAAGACGGCTTGGAGGCGCTCGATTTCGCGGTTCGGATGACCGGATTGGGTCGCAATGCAAAGCTTTGCATT
>Ga0163154_10008012_pt1 | contig 12436 bp, 9 predicted proteins | sample OliLakLV19MP9P1_FD_148649 | JGI IMG/M metagenome (GOLD analysis project Ga0163154, IMG submission 148649) | Freshwater microbial mat bacterial communities from Lake Vanda, McMurdo Dry Valleys, Antarctica - Oligotrophic Lake LV.19.MP9.P1 | ecosystem: Environmental > Aquatic > Freshwater > Lake >... | reverse complement strand
CGATTTCCCAGGTGGCGAAGTCCGCGGTCAGATCGAGCCGGAGGCGTTGCCCAATCAGCCATCGATGGACGAGGTTGACAACGAAGCCCACGATGGCTCGGAAAGCCCTGTCCCGGGCGAAGAGACAGAGAGCTATCCCAGTGTGCCGATCTTATATTACCCTGGGCCAAACAAGCTGGTCGATGGCACCGTGGGTCTGGCCCACCGTGACCAGCCGTCGCTCGAACGCGCGGGCATTACCTACAATGGACGCAGCATCTATACCACGTTTGGGCTGGAAGGCGTCAGCGAAGGCCCGAATGCATCGCTCAATGTAACGCCCACCACACGCATAGAATTGCTAGGAACCTTCTTGCAGTGGGGTCTGTCGGAAGCGGGCGCAGTGGTCATCAGCGATACAACAGGCAGCGCAGCGGGCGGCTTGACCACCTTCAGCGCCAGCCTGACGCCAGGCAGCTTTATCAGCGGCACCCAAATCGTAACGCCGACTGCGGTCAGCTACCGCTGGGATTTTGGTGATGGCAGCCCGATCATTGGGCCGCTTGCCACACCAGAGGCTGGTCATGCCTATGCGGATTGTGGTACGTACACCATCCGTGCCGAGATCACCGATTCGTTTGGCAACGTCGCGATTGGCAGCCAAACGGTAACGGTAGAGGAAGCGTGTGGTGAAGCGCTGAGAACCTACCCGCTCTTCTTCCCGTTGATTGCCAACAGCCCACCAGTGACGGGGACAGTGTTGCTGCGCGAAGTACGTGATCAAGTGACGCAGTAACAAGGGATAACAGTTGAGGTAGACAGGGAACACAGGAAGACAGGTAGACAAGGAAGTTCTCTGTCTACCTGTCTTCCCTATAAATTTCATGGCCCTTCGTTGAGATAGGTAATAAAGCGGTTGAGAATGTGCTTATTTCGCATTCTCAGCCGCTTTATGTGTCATTATTAATCCAGAAACGTGCCGATCATGTTCGATTAACCGCTGAATTATACAAAGCATCTACAGCTTGGCGATAGGGCAGTGCGGGAATGACGCCCAACGCCGTACAGGCCAAGGCACCGCCATAGGTTGCATAACGCACGGCGGCCGTCAGAGATTTCCCTTCGGCTAGTGCCACAGCCAAGGCACAGTTGAAGGCGTCGCCGGCGCCGGTTGTGTCCACCACCGCCACCGGAACACCAGGAATTTCCTCTGTAGAACCATCTTCATGCACAATCAAGGCGCCGCTGCCGCCACGCGTCACTACAATATTACGGACGCCCAGGCTGCGCAAACGTCGCGCCAATTCTAACGTATCAGTCGGATCATCCGGGGCCAGGCCCAGCAGGATACGCAACTCGCTTTCATTGGGCGTCAACACATCCACATGGGCCAGCAACGCCGGATCGAGCGGCTGGGCAGGCGCAGGATTGAGAACAGCCAAGACATTGTGGCGGCGCGCCAATTGCATGGCCCGCGCCGCCGCAGCGGGTGGAATTTCTAGCACGCTTAATACTACGTCGCTGGCGGCAATCAGCCTTTCTGCCGCATCAACCTCGCTTGGCGTCAACAGGTGATTGGCGCCCATGTCCAGCACAATGTGGTTATCACCCGCCGCATTGAGCGTAATAAAGCCGACACCCGTGTTGCGCGCAGCAGTGCGATGCAAGTGGCTAGTCTCGACACCCTCGGCCGCGTAGAGTGCAACCGCCATCTCGCCAAATGTGTCGTGGCCAATCATGCTGACAAAATGGCTCTCGGCACCCAAACGGGCCACGCCGACCGCTTGATTGGACCCTTTGCCACCGGGTCCCATATCAAAGTCGCTGCCTAACAACGTCTCGCCTTTGACGGGAAAGCGTGGGGCGCGGATGGTCAAGCCCACAGCAAAACTACCGACCACGGTGATTCTTGGACGTTTTGTGCTCATTAGCTCCTCACTTGGGTTGGGCCACAGTTGCGTTTACGATTATGTTTACCCATTTACCACCATTTTAGTCCGCAGCATAGGCGCTGTCAAACGACTTTTTTTAGGTTCTCGAAAACGAAGTTGATGATGAGCGTTGCCCATGATATGATTAGCGGGGATAAGACTGTTATTGCACAGCAAGCGGGTGCAATTTGCGATTGAGCAGGAGTATAAATTATGAATTTTGTAGAGTGGGTAAAGAAAAGTAGAGCCTACACGCAAGCGCGCGCCAAAGCAAGCACGTACACCAGTGACAAGACAAAAATGCAAGGTTTGCTAGACAAAGTGATGAAAAAGGCGCAGAGCAAGCCAAATGGGCATGATACAGGCTGGCGGAACGATCTTACAACGCTGTGGCGAATGACCAAGGCGTATACAAAGGGTGAATACAAACACATTCCCTACCAAACTGTACTTTTAATTGTGGCCGCGCTGGTCTACTTTTTGATGCCAATGGATTTTTTGCCCGACATCTTGGTTGGGATTGGTCTGTTCGATGATGTCGCCTTGATCGGGTGGACGATCGCCGCCGTTCAGGGCGAGATCAATCATTTTCGGTTGTATGAAAGTGGAGAAAAATGATGACTGTAAAAACGGCACGGGTCGGTTTGGCCCGTCGCGCAGATCGCCGCCAGAATATCTACCGCGCGCTAGACCTGGTACGCGACGATATAACGCCCAAGCTGCGCGAACAGGTAATGCTCAAGCCAAATTTTCTCAGCAGCAAAAATCAATTGGCTGCCAGCCATGTGGATGCGATCCGCGGTGTGCTCGATTTTCTGCGCACCGTCCCCCATCCGCCGCAAGAGATCTTGATCGCAGAAGGGGGCAACGAAGAATTTTCCGGTCAGGCATTCGAGAATTTTGGCTATCGCGCGTTGCAAGACGAATATGCCATCCCGATTCGTCTGATCGATTTGAATCAGGAGACGGCTTGGGTAGAAGCACCGATCCGGTTGGCCGACGGCACGCCATACGCCGTGCGGATGCCCAAAATTGTGCTCGATTGTCCCTGCAAGATTTCGGTGGCGGTGGCCAAAACCCACGATGTCTGCGTCGTGACGCTGGCGCTCAAAAATATGATCATGGGTACGCTGCACAAACAAGATCGCGTCAAAATGCATGGCTTTGCCAGCCACGCCGAACGCCAGTTGCCTGCCGAGGCGCAAGCACTCAACATCAACCTGATCCGCGTTGCGCGCTACCTGGCCCCCGACATCGCCGTGATCGACGGCACACGCGGTTTGCAAGGTGACGGCCCAGGCGGTGAAGACGCAGTGGAGGGCTTTGGGATTGCGGCGGCCAGCGCCGATGTCTACGCAGCCGATGCCGTGGTGGCCAAAGCGATGGGCTTCGAACCGTTGGCATTAGGTCTGCTTCACTATGCGAATGAACTAGGTTTAGGCGTAGCCGATTTGGCGCGGATCGAGGTATTGGAGACACCAATTGCCCAGGTTCGTCGTACTTTTAAACCGCACGCCACGACAAATTTACAGTTGCAATGGCAGACGCCAGCAGCATTAGAAATGATTCATAACTAACCAGGAGTAATTTGAAAGGAGCCCACCATGCCGACAACTTTGCCTTGGATCCCCGCCGAGCCAGATCTACAAACTGTCTTTGCCCAGCAGGCAGATCCACTACGTGCGTTGGCTGAAGCGCAAATTCCCGCGATTGTGCTGCGCCAGGCTTACGATCCGGCGCATGCCCAAGGCTTGATTCAGCGCTTTATCAACTGGGGCCTGATCCGCGACCCCAACGATACCAAGAGTGCCGACCAACGGATGCGCATCGACATTGGCACCAGCCTGGGCAACCGTGGCCATGATCAGGAAGCATTTTTGCAGCATGCCGTAGGCACGCATCAACTGTTTGAGCACCTGTTTGACGGCTTCGCCAATCCCGTCCAGACGATCTATGATAATCTGGCCGCGCTCGGCATTGGCAAGGAAACGAAAACGGCATACGAGCCGGACGGTCGCCGCTATGGACCGGCCATTTTTCGCACCCACTACACCAGCCACCGCTATCCGCCGCATCTGGATAGTGTCCGATTGCGCGAAAAACGCACCAACTATGCCGTCTATCGCTTTGAGCACCAATTTGCCGGCATTCTCTGTTTACAGAACGCTGCGCATGGCGACCACAGTTCCGAAGTGATTCTCCACAATTGCCTCTGGACGCCTGAGATTCAGCCTTATCTGGCGACGGATACCTTTGGCGACTATGCCGCCGAAAATAAGATTGGACAGTATCGCGTCCAATTATCGCCCGGCGATCTTTACTTTTTCAACACACGTTGCATCCATGAAATTCCGGCCCTGGATGGCACACAACCACGCATTGTCCTGGCCGTTTTTATCGGCTATTCGCCGGACGATAACGAAATTTTCGTCTGGGCGTAGGCAGTAGGCAGTAGACGGTAAACGGTAGACAGTAGACAGTAGACAGTAGACAGTAGACGGCACACTACCTAATACCGTCTACTGTCTACCGATCAAAAAAGCCGTCAAGGCATCAATCTCAGCGTCATCTAGGTTAAAGTTTGGCATTTCGGTTCGCGGCTTGATCGCTTTTGGGTCGCGTAGATAGTCGGCGGTAAATGTGCTAGCACTTAGATCAGGCGGGCCACCGGGGTTCGGTTCCATATTATTGATGCAATTTTTGAAGTAGGGAGTAAGAAGTAGGGAGTAAGAAGGAAGTGGTAAATGTGTCGAGTCAGCCGATGTAGCCGGCTCATTCTTTAAATGAAGAGATGGGCAAGGAGGATGAGGCGAACTTGATGCTTTGCGCTAGATGAGAAGCGAGAAAGGTCAGCCCAAAGCGGCATTGGATAAAACATAGATGCCGGCGGTGAAGGATGAACGTTCATTGCGCGCTATCGGTCCTTCATGGACAGGCAACCAGATTCGAAAAGTTGTACCTTTGCCAATTTGGCTTTCAACTTCAATTTTTCCAGCATGTAACTCGACGATCTGCTTTACAATACTTAGTCCCAACCCCGTACCAGCAATTGTGGACTCGTTAACATCGGCGCCTCGGTAAAAGCGATCAAAAATATAGGGCAGATCTGCTGGGGGAATACCCATCCCCGTATCAGCGACTTGTAGGCCAACATAGCCGCCCCCATTACGCTCCACGCTTAGACGAATCTGGCCAGCAGGGGCATTATAGGTGATGGCATTTTCGAGTAAATGTTTGAGCACTTGGGTCAACCGTTCTGGATCACCTTTGACAAGCGGCAGGCTGGCATCCGGCTCGTGAATTAAGGAGAGACCAGCCAGGTTGGTGCGCGAGCCATACTCGAGCAGGACATTATCGATAATGTAATTGAGATCCACAGCAGTGAGGGTAATCTGGCTGGCTGGCTGCTCCAATTGCAACAGGTTGAGCATATCTTCGATAATCCGTACCAGCAGATCAACTTGCTTCATCAACATGGCAATATAGCGTTCACTTTTTACCGAAAGGCTATTGGCGCGCGCCAGTTCCCGTTGTAATAAATCGAGGTTGAATTTCAAAGTGGTAACGGGGCTGCGCAATTCATGCGATACATTGAGCATGAAGGCAGACTGGATGTGGTCCAATTTAGTCAAACGTTCGTTAGCGCTGGCTAAATCCTGGGTGCGATCATTAATCTTTACGGGGAGATCGCTATTAAGCGATTGCAATTGCTGAACCATGTGTGTATTCTCCACTTTGCTCAACACAATTTTTTCGCTTGCCCAGGCGAGCCATACGCCAACTGACAATCGAGTTTAAAGCAATTAAAATTAAGGTTTTGATCAGTTGGCTTTGTAAATCTGGCAAGAAGTATATCCAATTAACCTTAAATGCGAGGATAAACTTACGACAAAATTCTTAAGTCTAGACTAATATGTTTTGCATCTGTACAATTTATACCAATGAATAGCGGTCTGTAAATAGGACAAAAGTAGTAGATAGCTTGAAATTAGACCTTAAAACAAAAACCAACTGCGTATTTCTAAACAGGAGCACCCCTCATGGCAACGCTAATAAATTGTAATGTCCAATATAAGGGTGCTCCCATTTCAACGGTTACAAGCGAGTAAATTTTTTACGGTGCTGCGGCAGGCGTAGACACTGGCGTTAATACCGGTGTTGCCGTAGGCGGCGCCACTAGAAATTGGCTGCGATCAGCGGTGACAAACGGGTCCAAGCTAAAGCTGGCAATTCGCACATAATAGTCCGAGCCGGATGACTTGGCGACATAACTGTTAGTTGTGTCATCCTTAGCCCCAACGACCAATGTTGTAACCACAGGTGTGGTGCCAGATGGTTGCACAGTAACCGTAATGGTCGCTGCCGGCGTATCTAGACCATATTCTGGCTTGGCCTCTTTACCCAATGGTTCAGTCATCTGCAATGAGCTCAATTGGGTCAGACGCGAGGTCAAATTATTTTCGTTAAACTGCTCACCAGCCGCCAGATCCGCCAGCGTCCAGGTATTGCTAACCCCGCGGGTAAAATCAAATTTGCCGTTGACATTCGCCATCGACAATGCCGTAACGTCCGCGGTGTTAAGCGTCAGGTAGGTGGTATCGATCCAATTGGCAATGTCGGTGCGAATGTCGGTGCCCGTTAAGTCACCAGTCAGATAAACGGTATCACGATTGGCCGTCCGTACATTCGTCGCCCGTACATTCGGCGCCGACCCAACAAAGAGGGTATGGGTTGCGCCATCTGCCGTCTTCATCTCGATACGCCGCACAAAATCGTCGTCTGCGACTTGTAACCGCGTATGGCTGGTGGCTGTGTTGGCAACCAACCGGCTGGTATTGATGCTGGCCACTTTGCTGATTAAACCGCTAACCTGCACTTCATTGACAGGGTAGTTAGCATTTTCCGGCAGCACCCAAGCGCCATCCACCTTTGCCAGATGAACGCGGCGATCATCACCCTCAATTGTAACGTCGGTGACACTTGCTGTCGTAACACCTGTGATCAAGGCGCCAGTTGCAGCATTGCTGCTGCTGCGCGGCCACAAAATGAAAGCCGCCAGCGCTAACTGAAGCACAAGTAGTACGCTTAAAATTTGATTACGTCGGTCAAGCATAGATTATACTCCATGATGGCAATTTATAGCGATTAAACGTAGCGGCGTAGTACGTAGTGCGTAGTACAGCATTAGTCTCCGGCGGCCGGTGCGGTCACCAATGCACCTTGTGGGGTCAGCGTCATTGGCTGTTCGTTGCGCCGCCGCATGTACCAAAGCCCGCCCGTCAGCAAGAGCGCAAGCAGTGCCACAATGTAATTGCCGACTTCCCAAGTGGTCTGCTGGCGTTCAGTTAACGGATCCAGCAGACGGGTGTAAGCGCCACGGGAACGGATGCTCAGCAGATCCGTATCTTCCACCGACCAGTCCACCGCGTTTTGGACAAGCTGCAAATTGTTTAAGATCTGATCTTGCACCAAGTAGGATGAACGTTGCAGCACAGTATCGTCTAGAAATTCACCACTGCCAATCACCACCAGGCGTGCCGAGGTTGATGAACTGTCGAGTGCGCTCAAATCCGGCGCCGGACCGGGGGTAGGCGTGGGGGCGGTGGCTTCGCCTTCGGCAGGTGGTTGCTCGGCAAAAGGCGACGGTTTGTCCTTGAAGTAACTCTCAAAGGCCCCCTGCACCACAGCCGCCAACGGCTGCGATTTCATTTCACCTTCGACTGGATAACCACGCTCCGAGTAGAGCTCAAGATTCGGCTGGATATTGGTATCGGTGCGCAGCCAGGAGCTATTGCTGGATTTGAGCAGCACGCTCGTCTGCCGATCTTTGTTTTTGGCTTCGTCCAACACTACTGGCGATACCCAGTTGAGCGTAACCGCCGGCAGACCAGCGACAATTGCCTGTTCACGATCCATGCCATCCGGACGCACATCGACAAAGAAGGGGAATTGTAGCGCCTGAATCTCTTGTACTTGGGCGCCACCCACATCACGCGCTACGATGTTGGCAAAGGGCTGGCTCTGATCATCCATAACCAAAGTCGGTTGGACATCAACGCCGTAGTGCAGCAGCATCTCACGCAGACTACCTTCCACCGGCTGCAACTCGAGCCCGCCGGTCATCGGGTTAGCGGCGATGGCATAGTTGCCGGCTGCCACGATCACCGAGCCACCACGCATCAGGAATTGATCAATCGCAAAGCGCTCCTTATCCGTCATGTTTTGCGGCATCACCACCAACAGGGTATCGATGCCGGTGGGCGCCTGGCCCGTGGTCAAGTCTACGGGCTGGACCGTGTACTCCTGCGCCAGTTGCTCGTTGATCATATTCCACGACGCAATTGGTTGCGGCGGCTGACCAAACATGTCCTGGCCGGATGTAGCCGGCGGCGTCCACAAACCGACCACCTTTAAGAAGCCACTTGAAGAACGTTTCAGCGCATTTTCCAACGCCGTGCGCACCGATCCTTCACTCAGATCGTTGGGCGGATAGATCACCTGCACGTCTTCGCCATTTTTCAAGACCAGGTGCATGAAATAGCTTTCATTGGAAAAGAGCGAAAGCAAGAATGGTTGCAACCCCAGCGTTTTCTCTAGCTGTTGACGGTTGACGCCGCTGCTGGGATCATCCGGGTCCACCTGGCGGAAGGTTAGCTTGCCATTCGATTGGTCGGCGATCTCCTGGCCGACTTTTGCAATCGTCGCCGGCGCCTCTTGCAGCTCGGCTGGCAACACGTTGGGTGTCTGGTAAAAAGTTAACTCGACCGGCTGATCAATCGCCGCCAGCACCGATTCGACGCTCTGGAAGCCATAGACCACTTTTTTCAGCGCGCTGGTCAAGTCATATTCCAGATTGCGCAGCCGCACATCAATGGTGCCATCCGTGCGGGGCTCAACCTCGATCAGATCACTAAAGTTCAAGACAACATCCTGGTCACCGTAGCGCAGCAGAATGTCAAAATAAGAATTGATCACCGAGGCCTGATAACGATCCGCGACCTGAAACGGTACGGGTTGGATGCCATAGGTCTGGTTGGCCTCGGCTTCTAGATCGGGGTCGGTAATTGGATCGATTACTTCGCCGGTCACTTTACCCTGGCCGGCGATCACATACTCGCGAATCAAATCTGCCACGCGCGGGCGCAGCGGGTTGAGCAGCGGATGGCTCTTTTCGCTAATATAACCGCGGATCAACAACGGCTCTTGCAGGTTGCCCAGCAGATCTTTGGTTGTCTGCGACAGGCTATATTCCTGCTGGGCCGTCAAATCCAGCCGCAGCCCGTGCAGCGGTGTCAACCAGGCATTCAAGACCAGCAGGTTAATGCCAATCAGTGAAGCAAAAAGCGAGGCACTGCGCCGGTAATTGAGCGTGCGCAGCCCATGGCTCCAGCGCTTGCTGTCTACCGAGAAGGTGTTGAGGACCAGGAAGAAGAGCGTAATTGAGAGATAATAGACCAGATCGCGCAAGTCGATTACACCACGTTCGATGCTTTCAAAACGGCTACCGGTGCCTAATGCGCGTAACACACCGCCGGTGGCACCGCCAAAGAGCGAACTGACATTGGCCGTGCCGATCAAGTACAGAATGCCACCTAACAAAGCGGTCACGATCAGCGCCACAATCTGATTGTCGGTGCGTGAAGAGATAAACAGACCGATAGCGGCATAGGCGCTCGCCAACAGCAGCGCTGCCAGGTAGCCGCCAATGACCGGCCCCCAATCCAGCGGACCAAGCATGGCTACGGTGATGACAAGCGGCAAGGTCAATGCCAGCGCCAGTGCCACCAAGGTGAGCACGGCGAGAAACTTGCCCACCACCAATTGCCAGGGGCGCACAGGCAACGTGAGCAGCATCTCCAGGGTGCCGGCGCGCTGTTCTTCACTCCACTGGCGCATGGTCAATGCCGCCACCAGGAAGATCAGCAACAGTGGCATCCAACTAAACAAGGGGCGCACATCGGCCAGGCCGCGCGCAAAAAAGGTGTCCACCCAGAAAAATGTGAAGAGGGTGACGGCTAAAAACGCGCCCAGAAAAATTAACGCCATAGGCGATCCGAAATAACTGTCTAGTTCTTTACGGGTGATGGAAAGAATTTGTCGCATGATATAACTCCGATATTGGATTTACGATTTTTGATTTACGAGGTTATTTCGTTGGCAGAGCAGTCGAATAAACCAGCTATGCCTTGTTGATTTACGAATAATTTCAAGGGTAGAAACCGGGTGCCCCTTGGGCGCGTAAATCAAAAATCGTAAATCGTACTTACGCAGTTGCCAACTTACTAAAGACCGTCTCCAATGTCTGGCGATCGCTGCGCAATTCACGCAGCGGCCACTGTTGTTGGCTAGCTAACTGATAGACGGCGGGACCGAGATCAGCACCATCATGGCCCAAGATGCGATAGATCGCATGGCCGTCGGCGCGTGGCAGTGTCTCCACACCACGTACCCCTTGCAAGCCACGCAAGGCATTGAGGGCGTTATCAACCGGTCGATCCAATATAAGAATCGCATCTGTGCTACCAGCCAACTCGGCTAAACGCGCATCGGTGCGCACCTCACCGTTGATCAAGATAATCACACGGTCGCACAGTGCTTCTACTTCTGGCAAGATGTGGGTTGAAAAGAGAATGGTGCTATGCTGGGCCAGGCGGCGGATCAAGTTACGGATTTCAACGATTTGGGTGGGGTCCAAGCCGACAGAAGGTTCGTCTAAGATCAATAAGCGCGGCCGGTGGAGAATTGCTTGGGCAAGGCCCACCCGCTGGCGAAAGCCTTTGCTCAGCGTGCCAATTGGCTGCGTCAGCCGGTCACTCAGGCCGGTCGCATAGATAGCATCCGAAAGGCGATCGCGCTGTTCAGCGGCAGGAATCTGGCGCAACTCGGCAATCATCTTCAAATAGCCTTGAATCGAAAGCTCGGGATAGAGGGGAGCGTTCTCGGGCAGGTAGCCAATACGCGCTTGTGCAGCCTGCGTTTGTGTTAAGACATCCAGTCCATCGATCTGCACACTACCTTCGTCCGGCTGGAGATAGCCGGTAAGCGTTTTGATAATTGTCGTTTTGCCTGCGCCATTTGGCCCTAGCAAGCCGACAATTTCGCCTTCAGCCACGCTAAAGCTGACATCCTTTAGCGCCTGGATTGGACCATAGGATTTGGTCAGATTATGAACTTCAATCATAGCGTCTCCTACAAAAAATTGGTACTATCATGATAGATGGCCGCTTGTTGTCCACCCGTTACCGCCGATCAGTAAAATTTGGGCAGTAAAATTTGGGCAGTAAAATTTGGGAATGAACTACAACGCTTATTTTTCGCGCCGTTGCGTTAGAAACAGATTAGCACAATGTTAGCAAATTGTTTACATTGCCTATCGATCCGAGCCAATCGATTACTCGACGGACCAATTGACCAGTTTATCACAATATTACGAACAGAAAAAGTTGGTAGCATAAAGGAGACAAGACAATGAACAACACGCAAGCCTATCAATTGGTGGAACGCCAAGCAAAGGCGTGGGAAGCAGCCGATGTGGACGCAGCGCTAGCAGATTTTGCCCCAGACGCGCTCTTTATTTCACCCGGTGGATGCTGGCAAGGGCAGGCAGCGATCCGCACGGCGATCAACGCTTTCTTCGCAGACGCTGGTGAAGTGAAGGTACAGATTAGGCGGGTGTTCGTGGACGACAACCAGGGCGCAGCCGAATGGACATGGAGCGAAAGACGCTATGCTGACGGCAATCGCCATACGGCCGAAGATGCGATTATTTTTGAGCTCCAAGCAGGAAAGATTATTTATTGGCGAGAATATTTCGACACCGCCAATTTTTAGCTTTTTATTCGATGGATAAAATTTGTCATTTGACAGCCAGCCGGTTCTCGCATATAAATCTAGCTAATAACCTTATGCAGTATCTCCTGTCGCATCAATTGAATTGATCAAAAGGCAGATATCTAATGACCGATCTTCAGGCTGCAACACCTGGCCTAATTCGTACGATTCAGGGCGTTCTACCCGTTTTTCAGACCCCATTCCAACCCGATCTATCGATCGACTTCGCCACTCTAGAACAAGAAATTACCTGGCTTTATGATCAGGGTGCAAACGGCATCGTGATGGGCATGGTCTCTGAAACCTTGCGTCTTTCCAGCCAAGAACGCGAACAATTGGCCGCCGCGGCCTGTCAATTTGGCAAAACGCGCGGTGTGGTCATTATCAGCGCCGGGGCCGAATCTGCCCACACTGCCGTCTATTATGCGCAACAAGCCGAAGCGGTAGGCGCCGACGCGGTCATGGTCATCCCACCCATTTCTGTTGCGGCCGCCGAAGCTGAAGTGCAGCGCTACTACGAACAGATTCTCAATGCCATTACCATCCCCGTCATTGTGCAGGATGCGAGCGGCTATGTCGGCCGACCGCTACCGATCGCCATGCAGGCGGGTCTTTGGCACGCGTTTGGTGACCGTGTTCTCTTTAAACCAGAAGCCACCCCACTTGGCCCGCGTTTGAGCGCCCTGCGCGAAGCC
>Ga0163154_10008011_pt1 | contig 12438 bp, 6 predicted proteins | sample OliLakLV19MP9P1_FD_148649 | JGI IMG/M metagenome (GOLD analysis project Ga0163154, IMG submission 148649) | Freshwater microbial mat bacterial communities from Lake Vanda, McMurdo Dry Valleys, Antarctica - Oligotrophic Lake LV.19.MP9.P1 | ecosystem: Environmental > Aquatic > Freshwater > Lake >... | reverse complement strand
ATCGCCTGGCTGCACCAGTTCCGGCGGTTGCGTGTGCGTTATGAACGACGAGCAGACATCCATCAGGCCTTCCTCACCCTCGGATGCATTCTCATAGGAGTGCGTGTGATTCACTCATTCTGAAAGGTGTTCTAAGAGTAATCGATGGCGATCCTTGGTTCAAGAGATCGGTAAGCGATGCGTCGTTTACACGACGTACGAACTGAAATTACGCTGATTGGCCGATCGCTTCGGACGAGGTGGCTTCCGTGGCTCAAGCAACGGCTTCAGGTACCGGCCGGTGTGGCTGGCCTTCACGCGGGTGATGTCCTCCGGCGTGCCGGTGGCGACGATATGGCCGCCGCGGTCGCCTCCCTCGGGGCCGAGATCGATCACCCAGTCGGCGCATTTGATCACGTCGAGGTTGTGCTCGATCACCACCAAGGTGTGACCCGCGTCGGCAAGTCGATTCAAGACGCCCACCAAACGATCGACGTCGGCGAAGTGCAAACCCGTGGTGGGTTCGTCAAGGACATACAACGTATGGGCGGTGGTGCCGTTGCCGAGTTCGCTGGCGAGTTTGATGCGCTGCGCCTCGCCGCCCGAGAGGGTGGTGGACGGCTGGCCGAGTTGCACGTAATCGAGGCCGACATCGTGCAGGCACCGCAACATGCGCAAGGTCTTGGGATGGGCTTCGAAGAACTGCACCGCGTCCTCCACCGTCATGTCGAGCACATCGGATATGGTCTTGTGGCGATAGGTGATCTCCAGCGTCTCGCGGTTGTAGCGTTTGCCCTTGCACACCTCGCAAGTGACGAACACATCCGGCAGGAAGTGCATCTCGATCTTCTTCACGCCCTGGCCCTGGCAGGCTTCGCAGCGTCCGCCCTTCACGTTGAAGGAAAACCTGCCGCGCTCGTAGCCGCGGATTTTCGCCTCCTTGGTCTGCGCGAACAGGTTGCGGATGTCGTCGAAGATGCCGGTGTAAGTGGCGGGGTTCGAGCGGGGCGTGCGCCCGATGGGTGATTGATCGACCTCGATCACGCGCTCGATCTTGTTGAGGCCGTTGATGCGGGTGTGCGCGCCCGGCACCACGCGGCTGCCCACGACTTCCCGCTTGACCGCCTTCAGGAGGATTTCGTTGACAAGCGTTGATTTCCCGGAGCCGGACACGCCGGTGACGACGACCATGCCGCCGAGCGGAAACGCGACATCGACGGATTTGAGATTGTTCTCGCGGGCGCCCTTGACCTGCACGGCTCGGGTCTCGCTGACGTCGCGGCGTTGTTTGGGCACGCACACGAACTTTCGCCCCGAAAGATACGCGGCGGTCAGCGAACCCTCCGCGCGGAGGATGTCATCCACATCGCCCTGCGCGATGACGGTCCCGCCCCGTCGCCCGGGACCGGGGCCGATGTCGATGACGTGATCGGCGGACCGAATCATGCCTTCATCGTGTTCCACCACCAGGACCGTGTTGCCGATGTCCGCCAAGTGGCGAAGCGTCGCGATGAGGCGGTCATTGTCGCGCTGATGCAGCCCGATGGTGGGTTCGTCAAGCACATAGCAGACTCCGACGAGGCCGGAACCGACCTGCGTGGCGAGACGGATGCGCTGGGCCTCGCCGCCAGAGAGCGTTTGGCTGGTGCGATCGAGAGTGAGGTAGTTGAGGCCAACCGAGGCGAGAAAACCCAGTCGGGCATTGATCTCGCGCAGGATGGGCTCGGCGATCTTGCGCTGCTCGGCATTCAGTTCGAGGGACGCGAAAAACTCGATGGCGTGATAGATGGTGAGGCCGGTGACATTGGCGATGTTGTGGGGGGAGATATCAGGTGTCAGGTGACAGGTGTCGGGGGTTGCGTGAGGTGAGCGACGTCTGTCTGGCACCTGACTCCTGACAGCCGACACCTTCAGCACGACATGGAGCGCCTCCGTGCGCAATCGCTTGCCTTCGCAGGTCGGGCAGGGCAGGCCGCTCATGTATTGCTGGAGGCGATCCTTGACGAACTCGCTTTCGGAGTTGTCGTAGCGGCGGTGCAGGTTGGGGATGACGCCCTCGAACGCAAAGCCGTGCTTGGCTTCGTCGGCCTCGGTGGTGCCGTGCATCAGGATGCGCCGGCAATTCTTGGAAATGTCTCCGAAGGGCAACGTGCGGGTGATCGCCAGGCGTTCGCAGAACGATCGCAACATGCGGCCGTAGAACATGTTCATGCGGCGGCCGTTCTTGTGCCACGGCTCGATCGCGCCCTCGGAAAGCGAAAGGGTCACATCTCGGACGATGAGTTCCTCATCGAACTCGTTGATGGTTCCCAAACCGTCGCAGCGCGGGCACGCGCCATAGGGTGAATTGAACGAGAAAAGGCGCGGTTCGAGTTCATCCAGGCTGCACTCGGGATGGTCGGGGCAGGCGAACTTCTCGCTGAACCGATGCTCAGTCCATGCCGATTCACCACCGCTTGCAGTTTCGCGCAACACCACCAGCAACCCCTCGCTCAACCGCAGCGCGACCTCGATGGAATCCGCCAGTCGCTGACGAATCTCCGCGGCCGGGCCGATGACCACGCGATCGACCACCGCCTCGATGGTGTGCATTTCGTAACGGCCGAGACCCAACGGATTGTCGCCGCCCTCTTTCAAGGCTTCGCGAACATCGATGATGGAGCCGTTGACGCGGGCGCGCACGAAGCCGTGCTTTTGGAGGCTCTCGATGACGTCGCGGTGAAACCCCTTCTTGCCGCGCACCACGGGAGAGCAGACCATCAGCCGCGTGCCGGCTGGCCACTCCATGAGGGTGTCGACGATCTGCGAAGGGCTGGTGGCGGAAATGGGTTGGCCGCACACGCGGTGGGGAAGGTCGTCGGCCGTCGGCGGTCGGCCGTCGGGAATGGCGTTCTTGTTTCGTTCCGACAGCCGAGTACCGACCGCCGGCGGCCCCTCCATGGCATGCCAGCACGTCGGTTGTCCGCAGCGGGCAAAAAGCAATCGCAAGTAATCGTAGATTTCGGTGGTGGTGGCCACCGTCGAACGTGGGTTGTGCCCGCCCGATCGCTGTTCGATGGCGATGGTGGGCGGCAGGCCCTCGATGGATTCGACGTGCGGCTTCTGCAGTTGATCGAGGAATTGCCGCGCGTAAGCCGACAGCGACTCCATGTATTTTCGCTGGCCCTCGGCGAAGATGGTGTCGAACGCCAACGAACTCTTGCCGGAGCCGGAAACACCGGTCATCACCACCAATTTGTCGCGGGGAATGTCGACACTGACGTTCTTGAGATTGTGCTCGGCCGCGCCCCGGACACGGATGAATTTCGGTTCTGGCAAGTCGGATCTTCCTCGCTGGGGGTCGGCGACCCGTGAGGGAAATGATAGGGTGAATTTCGAGGATGTCGACCGGCGTTTGAAAGAATCAATCACGATCAACGACGACGCGAATCGGAACCGAGTGGCGGATCACAACACGAAAATGTGTCAGCCCACTTCACGCCGCTGAAACAGCATGACCGCCAGGCTCAACGCGGCCACGATGTAGAGCACACCGTATGCCAAAGACCGCACCAGATAACTGGGCGGGATGCGGTGGCCTTGGGTCACGGCGTCCACCAGAAGCAGCACCTGAAAATTCGGCACGATCGCGTACGCCACGCCCAATCCCCGTCGGCTCCAGCGTTCAGAAACGTCCGCCAACCTTTCAATCAACGGCGGAAACACCGCGACTTCCGGGATCACGAGGTTATCGCAGTCTCCATCCACGCGGTGTACGGTCCGCCGCGTCTCGCGTTCGATGACCAGTTCCGCTTTGGTGGGAGGCCAGTTGACGGCGGCAGCCCGCAAGGGGGCTTGCTCCAGATCCACGCGATGCTTCTCCGCCGCATCCCGGCGCATGGTCTGTTCGGTTGCGGCGACGCGAACCTCCCGATCACCCTGGCCGCGCGAGCGAAGTTCCTCGCCGAGCCGGCGTAACGCCACGACCATGTCGCAGTTCGCGGCGTTGAAGTCCGACACCGCTTGCTGCACATACAGGTTCGTCGCCCAGCGGCGATAGCCATCTCGATCAGCGTCGGAAAGCAAGCCTTGCAGCTCCCGCTCCGTCGCGGATTGCGCGCGAAAGGACAGGTTCTGCTCGATCACCGCCGCCGGCCTTCCGATGAACCAGTCGGAAAGCATGCCGCACATGAACAGGCCGATGGTGATGACAAGGGTCATCACCTGGCCGAAACGCGTGGACGCGGCGAGGGCGATCGCGGTCAGCACCAGGATGGCGATCAGAAGCCCCGCGATGGCGAGCCACAACTCCGCCTTGAATCCCACGGCGATCGGCTGGCTGCTGAAATCCGGGCGGAACATCATGCTGAAGAGGTACGCCAGACCCGCCAGCGGCGTGGTGGTGCAGATGGCGGTGCTGGCGAACACCTTGCCATAAAAATAATTGCACCAGACCGCGACGCCCAGCCCCAGGATCGCCGCTCCCACGCCGAACACGACCACGGGCAGATGCACGGGATCGCGCACGGTTTGCAGGACTTTGTGCTGATCGACCAGGAGGAAGACGAAGGCCATGAACATTGTGCCCAGGGTGAGGGCCAACGCCACGCCGAAATATTTCCCCAGGACGAACAACGGCCGGCTCACAGGTTTGGAGACCACGGTCAGCACCGTTCGGTTTTCGATCTCGCGGCCAAGCACGTTGGTGGCGATGAACGCAGACAACAGGGCCCCGCACAGGAAAATCGTCGGCAGGCCCATGCCGACCAGCATCCGCTGGTCGTCGGCCATGGTGAAACCAGACAATGGGTTCGCCATGATCAGAAGGAACGTCGCCACCCCCAGCACCACCAGCATGATGGGCTGGCGAACGCTTTCAAAGAAGGTGTTTCGAGTGATCGCGAGAGTCTGCTGGAACATGCCGATGGGCGCGAATACCGGGCGTCAAGGTCGCGGGGGTGGTTGGACAAACGTGTCGAAATTCAAGAAAGGCCGACCAGCCCAAGGGCTTCGCCGGGAATTCTACTGGGGAGAGAATACAGGAAATGCTTTAAGACGGTACATTTCTCCAAGAACGGACGAACCAAAGCCCGTTCGTGGTACGTAGTGAGACGGTTTGATGTTCATCGTGATGCGCCCGCCCATCGCGATCTGAGAGAGTCGTTCGAGTTCGCTCGGTTCATGGATGAGCGCTCTCGGCCGGGTCGATCATCGCAAGAGCCTCCCTTTCACGTCTCCGGAGGCTGGGTTGGCGCGGAAAATCCGCCTACGCCTTCGGGCGTCCATTTCGCTCCTTTCTGAAGCCACCATGAGAATCGACCATCACGCGTATCAGCGAGCGACCCGGGTGGCCGGCCTCGGATTGCTGCTGCAAGCCTGCATCGGCGTGCTGCTGCTGCTGTTCGGCCTCGTCACCAAAGACAGTGTTTTTCAATTCGCCGCCTTGTTTGCGCTGACTGGATTAGTGGTCTGGCTCGGCCTGGTCATCGTGTTCCATCAGCACAAACTCGAGCGGTTGGAGTCGCTGGAAGAAGATGAATTGGCGGCGACGCGGGTGGATGCCCAGTCGATCTTCAATCGCACCGGTTCCGAAACGCGGGTCGCGGCCCGGCGGCTCGCGCTCATGCACAAATGGCTGATGCCCAGCCTCAGCCTGCTGGTGGCGTTGCTGGTCGGGGCGCTGGCGTGGCGGATGCTGGTGTACATGCAGTTGGTGGCGGCGGACCGACTTGACTTCCAAAGCGCCGAGCAACGCGGCTGGGCCGTCTCCATCTGCCTGGCGATCGCCGCCGTCGCGTTCATTTTCTCGCGGTTCGTGGCGGGCATGGCGAAATTGGCGGCATGGCAGAACCTGCGCGGCGGGGCGTCGTGGATGGTGGGCACCGCGCTCGTCATGGTCGCGGTCGCCACCGGCATCACGTTTCGCTTTTTCGACAATGAAAGCGTCATCCGGGGCGTCGCTTGGGCGATTCCGGTGTTCATGGCCGTCTTAACCATCGAGATCCTGCTCAATTTCGTATTGAACCTGTACCGGCCGCGGCTTCCGGGCGAAGTGCCCCGACCGGCGTTCGACTCGAAACTGCTGAGCCTCTTTGCCGCGCCCGACAACATCGTGCGCTCCATGAACGAGGCGGTGAATTACCAGTTCGGCTTCGACGTCACCAGCTCCTGGGGTTATCAGTTGCTGCTTCGCAGCGTGGTGTCGCTGATTGCCGTTGCGGCCGGGGCGATGATCCTGCTCAGCACGATGGTGGTGGTCGAGCCCCATCAGCAGGCCATCCGCCTGCGGGGCGGGGCGATCGTGGATGGGCGCATCCACCAATCCGGCATCATGTGGAAGTGGCCATGGCCCCTGGAAACAGCGGAAGTCCACGACGTTTCCCGCGTGCGGAGCCTGCATCTCACGCCAAGGGTTTTAGAGGATTCCCCCGTCACCCTATGGGATGGCGATGAGCCGCCCAAGACCGACACGCCGATTGAACCGTTCCTGGTCGGCAGCACGCCCGAGCAGGCGGCATTGGCCGTCGCCGCGCCCTCCACCGACGAAGTGGACGCCGCCGGCGTCCCGACCGCGCCGACGGAGGAAGACATCGCGGCGGAAAAGGTCAGTCAGTCGTATTCACTGGTCGATGCCGAGATCGTGCTGCATTATCGCATCAAAGCCGGCGGGCAGGGACTGCTCGAGTTCCTCAATTTCGCGCCCGAAGTAATCTCGCGTCGGCAAAACGTCACCGATCGTGAACGCGCGATTAAGCATGTCGCGCTCAAAGAGGTCAGCCAATACCTCGCCACGCAGCCTTTGAACAGGGTGCTTTCGCCAGGCGATTCCAATCTTGAGTCAAACCTGACCTCGCGGGTGCAGGCTTCATTGGATGCCCACGCGGCGGGCGTGGAAGTGGTCGCCATCGACCTGCCCATGCTGCGGCCGTCCGGCGGGTCCGCCAAGCACTTTGAGGAATTGAGCATCAGCGCGCAGGTGCGCGAGCAGGTGATGGCGCTGGCCAACCGCGACGTGATCGCGACCTACGCGACATTCATCGGCAACGGCGGCCTGGCCGAGCAGGTGATCGCGGGCATCGACCGGTACAACGAATTGCGTGAAGCGGCCGGGCGGGATGCGGGGCAAAATTCGGAGGTGGCGGCCCAACGGATGGCCGTGGAGAAATTGCTGGTTCAAGGTGGAGGCCAAGCCGCCCAGATGATCGCCGCCGCCGAGACCGATCGCTGGGTCACGCTCATGAGCAAGCGTTCACAAAGCAGCCTGGTGAAGAGCCAGTTGGCGTCCTTCATGGCCGCGCCCGAGCTTTTTCGCCAGCGGACATTGATGAATCTGTACGAGAAGCACTTGCCGTTCCGTGACAAGTACGTCATCGCGGTGGACCCGCGGATGGTGCATTTGGATTTTGATCTGCTGAAGGTAAATCCGATCTTGGATTTCGCCGGGGCGAGCGACAGCGAGGTAAATAGATAATGACCAAGACGATTGCGATCGTTGTCGGCGTGGTGATGTTGTTGGTGCTGCTGCTGTTCAGCATGACCTACACGGTGAGTTTTCACGAGGTCGCCATCAAAACCCGGTTCGGCGAGCTGAACCAGGACAGCATCGTGCGGGAGGCGGGGCTGAAGTTCCGGCTGCCTCTGTTCGCCGACCAGGTGAAGCTTTACGACACGCGGCTGCAGCTGCGAGAGTCGCCTCTGGAACTGGTGCAGACTCGCGACGAGCAGCAGGTGATGGTGAAGGCATTTCTGATGTGGCGGATCAACACCGAGGGAAACGGCCCCTTGGATTTCCACGGGAGTTACGCCGACGTCCGTGAAGCCAACGACGCGATGATCGATCAGTTCCGCACCGCGCTTCGCTCGGGGATCAGCCGTTTCACGTTCGATGAACTCGCGGGTTCGCAGACCAAGTTGAAGGATGCCGAGCAAGCCGTCAGCGACACGATGCTGGCGATGACGGGCAAGACCGGGGTGAAGCCCGTGACGGTGGGGATCAGCCAGCTCATCCTGTCACCCAAGACGACGATCGCGGTGTTGCAGCGGATGCAGGCGACGCGCAAGAGCCTGTCGGATGCCGAGCGCATCCAGGGCGGGGCGGCCGCGCAGGAAATCCGGTCGCGAGCCGAGAAGGAAGCGATGAAGATCCGCGCCTTCGCCGAGCAGCGGGCGGCGGAAATCCGCACCAAGGGCGAAGAGGCGGCGGCAGCGATTTTAGCGGAGATGGGCCAGGAGCGGGAACTTGCGGTATTCCTGCAATGGATCGATGCGATGGATGCTTCACTGGGCGAGAACACCACGCTCGTCATCCCAACATCCTTCCAGCCGTTCAACCTCATGAACTTGCAAACACCCGTGAACGAAACGGGATTCCCGCTTCCGTCGGCCCAGGTTCCCCCGTCGAGCGTGCAGGCGAACCCGTCCTCCGGCACGCCTTCCACCAGCGCGCCCGAGACAACGCCGGGAGGCGGCCGGTGAACGTTTCAAACGATCCCAACATGATGCCTTCAGATGGGGACGGCCCACTGTCGGGGCGTCCCTACGATGAAGAAAGCGCGGAGCCGTCGGAATCCCCGCGTCGCGCCGCCTCGGCGCAGTTTGTGGTGGAAGGGGCGGTGGGTTCCGAAGCGGCGATGCGCGAAGCCATGGATCCGGCGAACCAGTCGTTGGCCGATGCGCTGCGGCTGAGCTTTCGCGTCCTGCAAATCGTGATCCTGGCCCTCATCGTGATGTTCCTGGGTTCGGGATTCCAAACCGTGCGCGATGGGCAGAGCGGCGTGGCCACGCTTTGGGGCGACATCGTTTCGGTGAACGGCGAGCAGGCGTTGACGCCAGGGCTCAAGTTCAGCAAGTATCCCTACCCGGCAGGGGAGTTCATCCTGCTGGAGGTGGAGAACCGCGCTGTCGACCTGCGCGACACCTTCAAACCCCGGATGCGGGGCGACGCGCAGCAAATGCTCGAAAACGCCGCGATCAGCAATCCCTTGACGCCCAATCGCGACGGCTCGCTCATCACCCGTTCAGGCGAACTGGCCCACCTGGAGTTGGCCGCACGGTACTCCATCGAGCAGCCCGTCGATTTCGTCAAGGCCGTGAACGATGCCGACGCCGCGCGGAATGCCGACCGGTTGGTGCATCTCGCCCTGCAACGGGCGGCGATTCACGTCGCGGCGGAACTGGCCACCGAGCAACTGGTGGATGAAAATCTTCGCGATGACACCAGCCAGCGCATCCGGCTGGCGGCCCAGGATGTCTTGGATCAACTTCAATGCGGCATCCGCATCGAGGCGTTGACCGCCATGAAGGGCTCGTTGCCCCTGGCGATCGAAAAAACCTCCGATGATCTTCAGGCCACCAAGGGGAATTCCGACGTCGAAATGACGCTCGCCACGCAGCAGGCCTCGGAGGGGTTGACCCGCATGGCCGGCGCGAATCACAAGGTGCTCAGCACCTTGATCGATGAGTACGAGACGGCTTTGGATACGGGGAATCTCGAGGAATCAGCGCGGCTGCAGGCCGCGATCAACCAGCGATTGGAGTCGCCGGAGACGACGGGAACCGTTTCGGAAATCATTCAGATCGCGCAAGGCTATCGCTCGCAAGTCGACTTGACGCTCGGCGCGGAACTGGCCCGCTACCGCAGCCTCCTGACGGCATATCGCCAAAATCCGGCCTTGTTGATACGACGTCACTGGCTGGAAACGTATGCCCGAATCCTGCGACGACCCGATGCCGAGGTGATTTATCTTGATCCGGGCATGGAGATTCGGTTGAGCCTTTCCGGTTCCTCGATGGTTCAGCAAATCCGCCGCGCCAACATGCTCAAGCGCAAGGAAGACGAGTCGAATCGGCTGGGCTTTGACCCCTTCGACCCGGATCGATTTCTGCACGCGCAGGACATGACCATCGGCCGCTTTGGAAGGCAGTTCACGCAGGATCAAGAGACGGGCGGCTTGAAACGCTCGGGAGCCGAACGCTGATTGTCTCGGGTGAGAAACCTCATGGTGCAAAACAGTCAATCCATCATCGTCGAAGCCGTGGGCCTCTCCAAAGTCTTCAAGGATTTCTGGATGCGCACCAAGGCGCGGGCCGTCGACAACGTCGATTTCGAGATCCGCACAAACGAAATCTTTGGCTTGCTCGGCCCCAACGGCTCCGGCAAAAGCACCATCATCAAGATGATTCTGGGGTTGCTGCACAAATCCGGCGGCAAGCTCAGCGTGTTCGGCAAACTCCCCACCGACGTCTCCATCAAGCGGCACATCGGGTTCCTGCCCGAGGAAAGCTACCTCTACCGATTTCTCAATTCGCGGGAAACGCTTGATTATTACGGCAAATTGTTCGGGCTGGATCATCGCACCCGTCGCCGCCGCATCGATGAATTGCTCGACATGATCGGGCTGACCCAAGTCGCTTATCGCCCCATCGGCGAATTCTCCAAGGGCATGACCAGGCGCGTGGGATTGGCTCAGGCCCTGATCAACGACCCCGATTTTCTCATTCTCGATGAACCCACCTCCGGCCTCGATCCCGTCGGCACGCGGCAAGTAAAAGACTTGCTGCTGGACCTTGGTCGGCGCGGCAAGACCATCCTTCTCAGCAGTCACCTGCTGGCCGATGTCGAGGATGTCTGCGATCGCATGGTGGTGCTGTACGGCGGCAAGATCCGCGCCCAAGGCACGGCCGACGAATTGCTTTCCGACACCAAGAGCACGGTCATCCAGACGCCGCGCTTGAAGGTGGAGACGATTTCGCGCATCGAGCGATTGATCCACGAATCGGAAGGTTTGGCGATCGAAAAGGTTCACGCGCCGCGGCAGAAGCTGGAAGACCTGTTCATGGACATCGTGGAGCAGGCCCGCCGCGAGCAGGTCGTCACCAGCGGTGCCCAGCACGGCGGGCAGACCGCCGCCTTCCTGCGTGGCCGGCCCACGGAGGGCGACGCACTGATCGAAACGCTCGTGCAGTCCACCGACGATGACCGGTCGACCCGGGCCAAGGCCATTGAGACGGGCGCAGCGGCGCGGAACACCGAAGCGGCCGTCGCGCGCGATGAAGTGCTGGCCGACCTGGTGGCCCAGCCGTCGACGCCGATGCCGGCCAAGGCTCGCGATGCGGGCCCGATTCCCGCCGCACCCAAGGATGTCGATCGAACATTGATCGATTCGCTGCTGAATGGCGGCACGGAGCCGCCGCACGACCCGAAATTAGATCGATCCGGCCCGCGCGGCCAATCGTGAGCATTCCTTCCCCATGGATTTCTGGCTCAACATTTATCGACGTCTTGATCGCGTGCAACGAACCCCTTGGTTCCGCATCGCGGCGACGGCGGTCATCGTGATCGTCGCCGCCGGCGGGTTCGGCATGTTGTTGATGAAGAGTTACGACCTTGACGCCCAGCGTCGCGCGCTCGTGGCCGCGCTCTCGAACCAGAATCTGACGCGAGCCGATGAACATGCCGTCAGCTTCAAGGGCAATGCCGAAGTGTTCCTCAATGACCGACGATACGGCGGCGAAAAATTCGTCCGCGACAAGGATCAGTGGTTCGATGCCGACGGCAACATGGTGGCGGTTCCGTACCTGGCGGAGCGTCTCATCGCCGACCAGCGGCCGTCGTGGGCGCCGGATTGGCTGCTCAACAATCCGGAAACGACGTGGCTGCTGGCCGCGCTGTTCGTGGCGTGGGCGCTGCTGATCGTCTGGATGGGCGTGACCCTGCCGTTTGCCCTCACGGTGCTCGGCACGGGGGGGTTGGTGGGCGTCTGCTGGTTGGCCGGGTGGCCGCGGCTGATGCTGGCGTGCGCGGGCGTGGGATTGCTCACGTTCACCTTCGTCCTGCTTTCGCGCGCCGTGCAGGTGCTCATCAATCGGCCGGTGCAGGCGCTGGCGGTGGCACACACCGTGATGAAGGAGGCGTCGCGGACGGGCCTGCCCCTCGTGTTCATCGTGCTGCTGCTGCTGTCGCTGCCCATCATTCCGATGATGGCGGACGAGGCCTCGCCCCTGCGCTACCGCATGCAGACGTTCATCGCCCGCAGCATGGGATGGACGTTCTTCCTGGCGGCGGTGATGACGCTGTTCTTGTCCTGCGCCAGCGTCGCCTTTGAGATCCGCGATCGGCAGATCTGGCAACTGGTCACCAAACCCATGCGGCGGATGAATTATCTCGCGGGCAAATGGCTGGGCGTGATGCTCATCAACTTGGTGCTCCTCTCGGTTTCCGCGGTGTCAATCTTCACCTACATCCAGTACCTGAAGCAGCAGCCCGTGGCCGCGGGGCAGGCGGGCGCGGTCGACCTGATGGCGGTCAACGACGAAATCCTCACCGCCCGCGTCGGCACGCGGCCGAGTTACGACCAGTTAACGAGCGAACAACTGCGGGAACGCGTCGATAAATGGATCGAGGAGGAACCCACGATGTCCGCCATGGAGAAGGTGCCGCTGCATCTTCGCTTGCATCGCGAACGCCACTATCAACAGGAG
>Ga0163154_10008008_pt1 | contig 12439 bp, 10 predicted proteins | sample OliLakLV19MP9P1_FD_148649 | JGI IMG/M metagenome (GOLD analysis project Ga0163154, IMG submission 148649) | Freshwater microbial mat bacterial communities from Lake Vanda, McMurdo Dry Valleys, Antarctica - Oligotrophic Lake LV.19.MP9.P1 | ecosystem: Environmental > Aquatic > Freshwater > Lake >... | reverse complement strand
ACCGGGCGAGATGGCCGATGCCGATTTCGGGTATGTGGGGGGCGCGCCCGGCAAGGTGAATCTCTATGTTGGGAAAACCGCGGTGAAGTTCAACATCCCGGAAGCCGACGCCGTGGCGCAGTTGCAGGATCTGATCAAGGAGCACGGGCGCTGGTTGGATCTCCCGGCGGAAGTGGATTCCGGCGTGGAAGCTGGCTGAGCCTGTTCTGCATTCCACTCGCCCCCCGGGACACTCCGATCTCGGCCGGCTCGCAGCTCGCCCAACGTGCGGGGCAGGCTCAGGCAAAACACGGCCTCCGCCCACGCAAGATGGCAGGGCTCCACCGGGGCGAGCCCGGTGGGGGCCGGGACAAGCAACAGACTGCCTCACGCCACTCCCGAGGGGGCCGGGACAAGCAACAGACTGCCTCACGCCACTCCCGCCACGCAGGGGGCCGGGACAAGCAACAGACTGCCTCAGGCTACTCCGGCCACGCAGGAGGCCGGGGGAATCTCACCCACTTCGAGTCACGCCCGGCTCTCTTGCTACTCGTAACGCAGCGCCTTGACCGGATCCAGTCGGGCGGCGAAATAGGCGGGAATCAGGGCGGCCAGCGAGCAAATGGCGAAGGCGCTCACGCAGATGATCGCCACGTCGGACCCACTCACTTCGGCCGGGATTTGCTGAAACTGATAGACCTGTTTTGGGAACACCTCGATCCCGAGGGTGTTTGCCAGCCATTGGCTGAGTTCATTGCGGAAGCGGACGACCGTGAGTCCCAGCCCCAGGCCGGCCGCCACGCCGAAGACTCCGACGGTCATTCCCTGCGCGAGAAAAACCCACACGATCTGCCAGGTGCCGGCCCCGAGGGCCTTGAGGATGCCGATCTCGCGGGTCTTCTGCACCGTAACGGTGATCAGGGTGTTCATGATGCCGAACGCAGCGACGATGATGATGAAGAGAAGCAGGAAAAACATCACGTTCCGCTCCATGGCGATCGCGTCGAACAATTGCCGGTTCAAATCGATCCACGTGTAGGCCGGCAGTTGGGGCGGCAGCACTTCGAGCAGGCGCTCCCGCACTTCGGCCGCGTGATAGGCGTCCGTGGTCTTCAGGCTGATCCCGTGCACGCCATCACGCAGCGAATATAGTTCCTGGCCGATGTGAAGGGGAACCAGCAGGAACTCCGAGTCGTACAAATACCGGCCCGACTCGAAGATGCCGGTAACGGTCAGATCAGCGGGCAGGATGAGCTCACGGAGCTCCTTGAGGCTCGCTTCGTCCGACTCCCCTTTCTCGACGGCATCGAGCCGTTCGAGGATCCGATTGAGATTGGCCGGGGAATAAATGGTCAGCGTGTCTCCCACGCCGATGCGCAGCGCGCGGGCGAGTTCGGACCCGAGCACCGCATGGTCCCCCGAGAGATCCAGTTCGCCTTCGATGATGAAGTCCCCGATGCCCGTGACCGTGGCTTCGGCCTCCGGATCGATCCCCCGAATTTTCGGGGCCAGCCGGTGCTGCCCGAACTCGGCGATCACCGGGCCCATCACGAAGGGCGCAGCCCCGGTCACCCCCCGAACCCCGCGCGCCCTGGCCAAAACCCCCCGCCAATCCTGCAACACCTCGTCGCCACCGACCGTGATGTGGGCGTCGAACCCGATCACCTTTCGCTTCAGTTCGTTGGCGAAGCCGGTCATGACCGAGATGACCAGGATCAGCACCGCGATGCCGAGGGTGACACCGAGGACAGAGATCAGGGTGATGACCGAAAGAAACGTGCGCTTCGGTTTCAGATACCGAAGTGCAAGGAAAAAGCTGAACGGAAGCCGGGCCATCGGAGCGGAGCAGGATGGTGGGAAACCAGTCCGGGTGAAAGCCCGAATCCTGGGGGGACGCGTACCGGGTCAGATTTCAGGGGGAGTAAGGATGCAGGCTCCATTCTGCTGTAGACGGGGGCGGTGACCCCGTTCTGCTTCAGCCCCGCTTGATCCACGTCCCACGAGCCGGTTCGACAGGCTCAAGGCCCCGAGCTCAAGGCCCCGAACTTCGGGAGGGTGTGTGTGGGGGGGGCCGGTACGCGGGGATCAGCGGTGCCAGAGTCGCCAGAGGCGTTTCAGGCCGGCTGCGATTCGGGCGTCGGGTCCGGCGGGTGCCGGGGTCGGGCTGTTCTCACTGAGGATGCGTGTGCTTGCCAGGCTGCAGAGGGTGAGCCCGGCGACCGCGGCGAAGTAGAGGCTGTAGGCGTTCCAGTCCGGGAGCCCCGGCCGGTGGAAGCCTGCTAACCGGTCGATGGCCGCGCCCCACAGGACGGGGGTGACGGCAAGTCCGAGGCTGGTCAGCACGGAGAACAGGGCAAAGAAATGGTTGCGGCCCATCGGGGGCATCGAGCCGAGCATCAAGCGCGTGTTGCCCAGATGGAACAGTGCCCCGCTGATTCCTCCGACCACATTGATCAACCCCACGATCCAGGGCGAAGGGGGGACGGCCTTGGCCGAGAGCGCGCACCATCCCACGGCGACCAAGGTGAATCCGACCAACCCGACCCGCAGCAGGGGTTTGCTCCCCAATCGGTCGGCGGCGCGCCCAGCCGGGATCAGGGCGAGCATGGCGGCAAAAAATCCGCCCGCCGACAGGAGCAGAATCCGATCTTCGTGGAGACCGGCGAACGCCTTCTGCCAGGCCACGGTGAACACGGCCATACCACCGACCGCAAGCACGAACAGCAGGTTGTGGATGAGGAGGCGGGCAAAGGGGGGGTGCCGCAGGATGACGCCCCACGGAACGCGGTGTGCCGAGCGTCGCAGGGCTTCCTGGGCTTCGACATCCGGGCTGCGCTGGAGAAATCCGAGGCTGACAACAGCGGCCAGCGCGCTGAGCAGGAACGCCAGCGAGAATCTCCCGGGTCCCGGACTCTCGCCGAGCACCCAACCGGCGGCCAGCAACGCAAGCAGGCTGCCCGTGTGCTGAAACGCCTGGTCGCGCGAGAGAAAGCGTCCGCGCACCGACTCGGGGATCAGCTCGGTGATCCATGGCAGCCAGGCACCCGCGGTAATCCCGCGCAACAGACTGAAGAGGAAGATCAGTCCGGTCAGAACTGCGAGCCGTGTCGGTTGGGAAAGCCCCGGGATGAGCGGGAGTGCCGCCACGACGAATACCAGCAGGGAACGGGCACCCCATCCCGCGAGAACGAACCGTTTGTAGCCGAATCGCGGGATCCAGTGAGCCGCCGGGATTTGGCAGAGGTTCAGGAGCGGGGTCAAACCGGCAAGGACGCCCAGCCAGGTGGCGGGTGCATCGAGTGATTTGGCGTACAGGACCAGGGTGGAGCCGAGGGTGATCTGGAAGCAGACCGCGTTGAACAGGCTGAACCGGTTCAGGTTCGAGGCCCCCGCGGGAAGGGAGAGGACGGGGATCGGGGGGGGGCTCAAGGCGGGAACTCTACGTGCGCACGGGCGTCAACCGGACGGGAATGCGATGGCGATCGGACCGCCCTCGGCGGATGGGTTTGCCGTATATTTGTGACGGTCGTCACAAAACTACGGCGTTCATGTCCGGGGGCGGAGCTGGGGGAACAGGATGACGTCCCGGATCGATTCGGCACCCGTGAGCATCATGACGAGCCGGTCAATGCCGATTCCGATGCCGCCGGCGGGGGGCATGCCGTGTTCGAGGGCGAGCAGGAATTCCTCGTCGATCTTCTGGATCTCCTCGCCGGCCTGCTGTTCGAGGCGGGCGCGCTGGATGTCCGGGTCGTTCAACTCCGAGTAACCCGGGGAGATTTCCTGTCCGTTGATCACCAGTTCGTAGACGTCGACCACCGAGGGGTCCGCTGCGTTCTGTTTCGCGAGCGGGACGAGTTCTTTCGGGCAATGGGTGACGTAGAGAGGATCGATGGTCTTTTCCTCGATCAGTTTTTCGAACACGTGTTGGGTGACTTCGTAATCCTCGAAGGCCGGCCCGATCTCGATCCCGAGTTCGGCGGCCCGTTCGCGGCGGCGATTCGGTGAGTAATCGAACCAGGCCGGATCGATCCCGCGCAGCAGGTCGCGGTAAGGAACGCGCCGCCACGGCCGCGTGAGGTCGATGGTCTTCAGCACGGTTCCCTCGGCGTCCTTGTGTTCGATGCGCAATCCGCCGCAGACCCCCTGGGCAAGGTGACAAATCAGTTCCTCGACCAGGTCGGCCATCGCCTCGAAGTCCGCGCCCGCCCAGTAGGCTTCGAGCATGGTGAACTCGGGGTTGTGGCGGCGGGAGATTCCTTCGTTTCGGAAATTGCGGTTGAGCTCGAATACCTTGGGAAAACCGCCGACGAGCAGGCGCTTCAGGTAAAGCTCCGGCGCGATCCGGAGAAAAAGGTCGAGCCCGAGTGCGTTGTGATGGGTCTGGAACGGACGGGCCGCCGCGCCGCCGGCGACCGACTGCATCATCGGGGTCTCGACTTCCAAAAAGCCGCGGCCTTCGAGGAAGGAGCGAACCTCGCGCACGATGCGGATCCGTTTCAGGAACACCTCGCGGGATTCGGGGTTGGCGATCAGGTCGAGGTAGCGCCCGCGATAGCGAGCCTCGGTGTCGGCGAGCCCGTGCCACTTTCCGGGGGGCGGGCGGAGGGATTTCGAGAGCACGGTGATCTGCCTGGCACGGATGCTCGGTTCCCCGGTGCGCGTGGTGAAATATTCGCCCTCGACGCCGAGGTGATCGGCGAGATCCACCAAACCGAACGTCTCCCACTGGTCCGGCCCGATCTCCCTGGCGTTCACGAACACTTGCATCCGGCCGGTGATATCCTCGATGTCGAGAAAGTGGCTCTTGCCCATGTCGCGATGGGCGGTGACACGGCCCGATGCGCGGACGGACCTTCCCTCCTCGAATTGGGCGCGCACTTCGCCGACGGAACCGTCGACGGCGAAGCGTCCGCCGAACGGGTCGACGCCCCGTTGGCGGAGCGCTTCAAGTTTTTGGCGGCGTTGCGCGACGAGATCGTGTTCCGCGAATTCCATGGAGGAGGGTCAGCATGGGGGAGTGTGCGCTGCCCGCTCAAGGAAAAGCGGGGGAAAAGCGGCGGAGCACGGCCCGGGCGAGCGGTTTCTGCTTCCCGGGGCCAGGTGGGCGAGGGAGAATGGCGGGGCCATGTCCGAGCACAAAGCCACGATCCGGTGGGCGTCGCCGACGTCCGAGTTCACCAAGGGAAGGTTTTCGCGTCACCACACCTGGAGCTTCGACGGCGGGCTCACGGTTCCCGCATCGCCGGCTCCCGCGGTGGTGCCGGCGCCATGGTCAGATCCGGCGGCGGTGGATCCGGAGGAGGCGTTCGTCGCGTCGGTGGCGAGTTGTCACATGCTGACGTTCCTTTGGCTGGCATCGCGCGCGGGGTTCGGCATCGAGTCGTATGAGGATGAAGCGGTTGGGGTGATGGCCAGGAACGAACGCGGGGTCCCGTGGGTGGCCGGGATCCGGCTCACGCCCCGCGTGGTATGGTCGGGCGGGAAACAACCCGATGTCGCAGAGATCGAGCGCCTGCATCACGGGGCGCACGAGCAGTGTTTCATTGCCAATTCGGTGCGGACGGCCGTGACGGTGAGTCCGCCCGGGGCGGGGTAGGGGTGGCCGTCCCCCGGCTCGGGCCACGGTCGGGCGGCGGGTTGTTGTTGATGAGCTGGGCCGGTCGGGGCGGGTTGCCCCGTTTACAACAGAAGGCAGAAGGCGGTAGTCCCTCCGACTCTCCAATTGCGTCCAATCGCACCCCGGGCTTCGCATTCCTTACCCGAAAATGGGCTGAAAAAGGGCTTGCGCGGCAGGTCGATCCGAATAACATTCGCGGTCCTTTATGGCCAAGACGAGCTGGATCGAGCGCAACAAGCGCAAACTGAAGACGGTCGAGAAATATGCCGCCCTGCGCGCCGAGCTGCGGGCCAAAGGCGACTACATCGGCCTGTCGCAGCTGCCGCGCGATGCGAGCCCCACCCGGCTGGTGAATCGCTGCCAGATTACCGGGCGTCGGCGGGCTTTCATGCGGCGGTTCAAGCTTTCGCGTCTTACTTTTCGGGAGTTGGCCGTGCAAGGGCTGATCCCGGGGGTGACCAAATCGAGCTGGTGAGCCGGGGAGGCTTCCCGGCGTCGCTAACGCTGGGGACGCCGGCGATGCTTGTAACCCCTGTTTCGCGGGTTACTGTCCGGCTTTTCCCCAGGAAGGGGGAGCTGACCGATGCCGATCTACGAATATGAAGTGGCCGAAGGGGGTTGCAAGGTTTGCGGGGGTTGTTTTGAATTGCGTCGTCCTGCAGACCGGGAGCCGCTCACCCATTGTCCGCTCTGTCGCAAGTCGGTGCGCAAGGTGATCTCGTTGCCGAACACCCCCAAGATTCTGAAGCCGATCTCGGTCGTCGACGCGAAAAAGGCCGGGTTCACCGTGCTCGAGCGGAGGGACAAGGGCGTCTATGAAAAACGCTGACCCAGCCATGACCGCAGCACGCTCACTTCCGACCGGCGCGGTCCGCCCCGGCTGAACGGGCTCCACCCGCGCGCCCCCTGCAGATTTTGGGGCGCGGAATCCGGGGGGTTCTCCATATGATTTCGTTTCTCTCCATGGGTGTTGTTTTCGGGGTGGCCGGCAGCCACGGCGTGCTCGCACGCGAATGGCAGCCGCCCGGCATCCTGCTGTTGCAGGGGGCGGTGCTGGTGGCGTTGGTGTTGCTCAACGGATTTTTCGTGGCGTCGGAGTTTGCGCTGGTGAAGGTGCGGGGCAGTCAGTTGGAGGCGCTGATCGAGCAGGGGAACAAGCGGGCGGAGTTCGCCCGGCATGTCACCGAGCATCTGGACGCCTACCTTTCCGCCACGCAGCTCGGGATCACGCTGGCGAGCCTGGCGCTCGGGTGGCTGGGCGAGCCGTTCCTTGCGCAGATGTTGCAGCCGTTTTTCTTTGCCGCGGGAATCACCTCGGCCACCGTGATCTCGACGGCTTCGATGACGCTGGCCTTCTCGGTGATCACGTTTTTCCATATCGTGCTCGGGGAGCTGGCCCCCAAGTCGCTCGCCATCCGCAAATCGGTTCCGACGGCGCTCTGGGTGGCCCGTCCGCTCGCGCTGTTCCACACCGTGTTCCGGCCGTTCATCTGGCTGCTCCAGGGGGCGGCGAACTGGTTTCTCAAGAAGGCATTCCACGTCGACCCCGTCGGTGAAGGCGAGCTGGCGCACAGCGAAGAGGAGTTGCGGGTGATCCTCGCCGAGAGCGGCGAATCGCAGCAGGTGACCCCGCTGGGCAAGGAAATCCTGATCAACGCGCTCGACATGCGCCGCCGGGTGGTGCGCGACATCATGACGCCCCGGGGCGACGTCGTGTATCTCGATGCCGACGACGAGTTCGAGCACAGCTTGCAGGTCGCGCGCGACTCGCGTCACACCCGGTTCCCGCTCTGCCGGGGGCATCTCGACCAGACCCTCGGGCTGGTGCATATCAAGGACATCTTCAGCATGCTGAAGGTCGAGAAACCCGACCTGATGAGCATCAAGCGCGAGATGCATCCGGTGCCCGAGATGATGCCGCTTGAGAAGCTGCTCAATTTTTTCCTGAGCAAACACGCGCACATCGCGGTGGTGGTGGATGAGTATGGCGGCACGGTTGGGATCGTGACTCTCGACAACGTGCTCGCCGAGCTGGTTGGGGAGATCCAGGACGAGTTCGACACGGTCGAGCACGAATTTCTGCGGTTGAATGCCGACGAGTTTGTGGTGAAAGGGGCGCTGGGTTTGTATGAACTGAGCGACCTCGCCGACCTCGCCCTCGAAAATCCCGATGTCAGCACGATTGGCGGGTATGTGACGCATGTGCTGGGTCATCTGCCGCGGCAGGGGGAACGGATCCGAATCGAGGATTTCGAGGTCACCGTGACCCAATCCGATGCGCGCCGGGTGAACCAGCTGCATTTCCGCCGGGTACCGGTCAGGGCGGCGGATACCGACCCGGACGCGAAGGGTGCCGCAGAAGAAAAGGACAAAAAGGACCAAAAGGGCGCGGCTTGATTGGCGGCCGTGCCGGGGCGGGGATCAAGAGCGATTCAAAGCATCTGTTCGACGAATGCGTTCGGTTCGAACGGAGCGAGATCGCCCGCTTTTTCGCCGGTGCCGATGAACCGAACCGGCAGGCCGAGTTCGCGTTGGATGGAGACGGCAACGCCCCCTTTTCCCGAGCCGTCGAGTTTGGTGAGGACGAGTCCGGTGAGACCGGCGGCCTTGTGGAATTCGCGGGCCTGGACGAGTGCGTTCGAGCCGGTGGTGGCGTCGATGACGAGCAGGCATTCGTGGGGCGCGGTGGGATCGAGTTTCGCGAGGGCCCGTTTCACCTTGGAGAGTTCCTGCATCAGGTTGTCCTTGGTGTGAAGTCGTCCGGCCGTGTCGCAGATGAGGAACTCGGTGTTCCGGCGGCTGGCGGATTGCCAGGCATCGTGACAGAGGGCCGCGGGGTCGGCGCCGTATTGGCCGCGAATCATCTCGACGCCCAGGCGGTCCGCCCACGTGGCCAATTGCTCAATGGCAGCGGCGCGAAAGGTGTCCGCTGCGGCCAGCAACACCGTGTGGCGGCGGGCGAGCAGGGCGTGGGCGAGTTTGGCGGCGGTGGTGGTTTTTCCGGTGCCATTGACGCCGATGATGAGGATCACCCGTGGTCGGTTGGGGAGGGGATGGAGCGGCGGGTTGTCGCGGGGCAGAACGCGAAGGATCTCCTCGCGCGCGACGCCGATCACCGAGTCGGCGGTGAGCGGGCCCTCCCGTTTCCGGAGGGTGTCGAGAATGGCGTTGGTCGTCGGCACCCCGAGGTCCGCCCGGATCAGAAGTTCCTCGAGATCGTCCCAGTCAACGGGTTTTCCGAGGAAACGTTCTGCGATTTTCTTGAAGAAGCCGAACGGCATGGGGGGGGCGGAGACCTGAGACCTGAAACCTGAAACCGGAGACCTGAAGTAGGAAAACTGAAGGTTGCGCTTGGAAAGGTAAGTTTGCCTGGACTGCGCCGTCGGCCTGCGAGGGCTCAGGCGGCGGGTCCTCCCCCGGCCGGGGGGGAAGCCGAACGGAGCGGGCGGGTGAGTTCGAGTTTCACGCGGTCCAGGATCCCGTTCACGAAGCGTCCCGACTCGTCGGTGCCAAATTTTTTAGCGATCTCGATGGCTTCGTTGATGGAGACGACGGGTGGGATGTCGTCGCGGTGGAACATCTCGTAGAGGGCGAGCCGGAGGATGTTTCGGTCCACGGCAGAGATGCGATGGAGTTGGTAGTTCTCGGTGGCGGCTCCGATCCGATCGTCGATGGCGCTCTGGTGGAGAATGACGCCGTCGATCAGCGGTTGTGCGAAGTCGCGCACGGCGCGGGTGGCGGGCCGGAGGTTCCAGAATGCATCGCCGCCTGCGGCGAGGGGTCCGCCGTTGAGATCGCGAAAGAAGAGGTATTGCAGGGCCGCCTCGCGGCCATCGCGGCGCTTGCCCATGGGGTCAGTAGCGGGCCTTCAGGTCGAGCAGGAGCTGGGCGGTTTGGACGGCGGCGCGGGCGGCCTCGATCCCGCGATTGTGGTCTTCGCCGAGGCATCGGACGCGGGCCTGCTCCTCGTTCAGCACATAAAGCACGCCGTGGATCACGGGGATGCGTGTCTCGATGGCGATCCGTTGGAGTGCATGGGTGACGCTTTCGGCGATGAGCCGTGCGTGAGGGGTTTCCCCCTCGATCAGGACGCCCAGAGCGAGCACGGCGTGAATGCCCTCCTGGCGGGCGAATTCCTGCACCACGACCGGGATTTCAAACGCCCCGGGCACCTGCCGAAGCAGGATCTGCGCGTTGGGCGCGAGTGCGTTGAGTTCCTTTGCGGCATGGTCGACCAGGCCCTGGACGTAAACGGCGTTGTATTGGCTGGCGACGATGACGTAGGTGCGGCGCGGGCCCACGAGACGGGGGCGCGTAGGAACGGCTTGAGACATTTCCCAAGCATCATATCGGCGCCCGGGAGTCGCGCAAGCGTGGTGTGGCCGGGCGGGCGATCAACTCCGCGTCACCTGCAGTCCGGCGTGTGAAACCTCAAACGAAACAAACCGCGCGCGCGGGTTGGGCGGATGGAGTTCGAGCTCGGAGCGGATGCGGGCGGCGGCGGCTTCATCGTGGGCGAAAATCAGCAGATAACCGCCCCCGCCGGCCCCGAGGAGTTTTGCCGCGGCGAGTTGCGGGCCGATGCGGTCGAGCACCTGCTGAACGGCGGGGGGGTTGGTGCCCGGATCGAGTCGGCAGTTGATTTCCCAACTACGCCGGACGGCGCTGCAAAGGGCGTCCCAATTGCCGGTCTGGATCGCGCGATAGGTGGTTTCGGCGTGGCCGGCGAGTTCGCCCAGGAGCGCGAGGTGGGGGCCCGAGTTGAGGAACATGCCGCGGACGATCTCCTGCAGGATGCCTTTGGCCATGCGGGTGATCCCGGTGTAATAGAGCAGGATGCGGCGGTTGGCATTGCTGGCGTCGAACAAGTGTTCGGGCAGCCAGCGAAGCGTGGGGGTTTGGTCCAGGCCGGGGTCGGTTTCGATCAACTTGACCCCGCGATAGATCCCGCCGGTCTGGTCCTGCCATCCGCCGCCCGTGGTGAGCATCTGTTCGAGGGCGAGCGTGCGCCGAACCAATTCGGCATGGTCCCACCCGAGGCTGCAGAGGTCCGAGAGTGTGGCCAGCAGGGTGGCGGCGAGGACGCTGCTGGTGCCGAGGCCCGAGCCTTTTGGCACGGCGCAGAGCAGCGAAATCTCGATCCCGCCGCCGAAGTTCCGAAGTTGATCGGCCAGCGTGCCGACGCCTGGCCCCTCGCGGAACTGGGGCAGGAAGCCGGCCAGGGCGAGGGCCGCCTTCGCGAGCGCGAATCCGCTGGCGGGATCTGCAAAACTGTCCAACTCCTCGAAGGTTCGGATTCGTTGCCCGACTCCGAGATCAATCGAACGGACCACGATTTCGGGTTCATGGCTCACGCGGGCGAACACCTGGATGGGTGGCTGACCGTTGAGATCCACCGCGAGGTTCACCACCTTGCCACCCTGCTCGAAACAGTATGGAGGGGTGTCGGACCATCCGCCGGCCAGATCGAGACGGACGGGGCTGCGTCCCCAAATGATCTGATCCTCCTGCAGGCCGCAACGCGGGGTGACGGGGTGACTGAGGGTTTTCTCAAGCACGGCGGTGCGCAGGACCTTGAATGCCTGTTCCTCGCGGGTCGCCCAGATCTCCGGTGGTTCCCCGCGCAGGCGTGCGGCCGCCGCGTCGAACATGGCGGCATGGACCCGCGCAAACGGCGGGGCTTCCTCGATGCCGGGCAGGGAGGGGGGGGTGGTGGCGCATCGCTGAGCCGTGGCGCCAAGGTCGAGCCGCAGGAACGGGCCGGAACGCCAGCGCGAAGCCAGCAGCGCAATCGCGGCGTCGAAGTGCCCGGCCCGTTGGGCGTCGGTCCGGTCGAGGTCGGCGCACTCGCTCAGTTGGGCCGCGCTGCGGCGGGGTGCGGCGAGCCAGGCGGCGCGGTGCTGCGCCGACGCGGCTCGGTCCGAGCCCGAGTCGAAGAGCCATTGCACGAACGTCTCGTCGATGGCTTCGGCGGGCACGACCGGAAAGAGCGGGGCCTCCTGGATGTCGCAGCGGGGGTCGATGCCTGCTTGTTCGGGCGCGATGGCACGACCGGCCAGCCAGGCCGCGGCCGGGATCCCATGCCAGAGGGTGGCGGCATCCCCCACCTCCCCCTTGAATGGGTCATCGATGTGATACGTACGCAGCGCCATCCCTCCCTCGACCGGCACGCAGTCGATGCACCCCCCACGCGGGAGGGCAAGCCTCCACGAATTCTCGGGCACATTCGTGATGACGTGCCCGCCCCGGAGCTCCCACGAAGCCGGCACTGTGGAGTTTTCGATCCAGAGCAGCGGGGTTTCACCGCGGTTTTGGGCGGACTCGAACCGGGCATTCGTGATGTGTTGCTCGGGATGAGGTTGGGCCGCCATGCCGCCCAACTTGGTCTGGTCGAGCTGGAGATTCTGAAGCTCCGAAACCGCGTGAATCAACTGGCGGCTTGTGCCGAGATGGAAGAACCGGGCGTCCGGGAGGGCCGCCACCGCCGAGGTGAGCCCGGCCAGGTCGGGATCGGGTTGGCGGGCCTGCGGCCCGATCCCGGGGCCGATCCCCGAGTAGAGCTCGCAGAACCCCGGAATATCGCCCGGGTATTCCACGTTGTCGCCGCGTCCCCCGCACTTGGCGATCAGGACCGTCACGGCCCGACGGCTGAGAAGCCAGAGCCCGGTGTCGACCAGGAACACATGGGTCCGGGAAAGCGACCCGATCTCCTCAGCGGTCGGTTTTTGGAGAAAGAAATCGAGCTGGCCAGGGTCGTCGTGCGGGCAGAAGAACACGCCAAAATCCTTCGCCACTTCGGGGCGGACCCACATTCCGATGCCGACGATGTCCGCTTCGGGC
>Ga0163154_10008007_pt1 | contig 12440 bp, 8 predicted proteins | sample OliLakLV19MP9P1_FD_148649 | JGI IMG/M metagenome (GOLD analysis project Ga0163154, IMG submission 148649) | Freshwater microbial mat bacterial communities from Lake Vanda, McMurdo Dry Valleys, Antarctica - Oligotrophic Lake LV.19.MP9.P1 | ecosystem: Environmental > Aquatic > Freshwater > Lake >... | reverse complement strand
GTGCGGTATCTCGAACGAACGGTATTGCCCGGTTTAAGTGAGTGCATCGTCGACGATTTTTATGTGACGCCCGAGCATTTTTCGAAGAATCTGAACACGATGTACGGCTCGGGCTTCAGCATTCAACCGCTGTTCAGTCAGTCGGCTTATTTTCGATTTCACAACAAAGCCCCGGGCATTGAAGGGTTGTATTTCGTCGGCGCCGGCACACACCCGGGCGCCGGAATGCCCGGCGTGCTATGCAGTGCGAAGGTCGTGGATTCAATGGTTCCCTTTGCCTCCGGGAGAGGGTGAGGGTGAGTACCGCCCGATAGCTTCCACAACTTAACGGTAGTGTGTGGCCCGCGAGCCTGCTCGCGGAAAAATCGCGAGCAATCGCGCGGGCAACATGCACTGGATGAGCGAAATTGTTCCAGCACCGTTCCGCATGCATGGATACAAGGAAATCAGGATAGAAATTACGCTGCGAATCAGGTGAAATTGCTCCAGCACCTTCCACTACCCCACTCCCCGCTCTCACATCTTCGGCAATTTCCTGACCGAGCCCACTTTGACCGGCTTCCCCGTATCCGCGCTCGCGCAGGCGGCGAAGCAGAGTGCCAGGCTTTTGAGATTCGTCCGGGCGTTGTTGCTCGGCTCACGCTTTTCCTCGATCGCGCACAGCAGCTCAGCCATCGTTCCATGAAATCCACCCGGAAACCACGTGCCTTCCAGTTTCGGGCTGGCCGATCCTTTGGCGGTGGTGAGGGTGACGGTTTGATTGCCGAGGTCCGGGCCGACGCTGGCGAGCGTGCCCTTGGTGCCGACGACAAACGTGCGATCCTGCGCGCCAAACATCGTGTCGGCGTCGAAAGCCAGGCTCGCCTGCCCCGAATCGAATTCAATCCCCGCCTGGGCCAGCAGTGGCATCTTCGCTTTCTGCCCCGGTGAATGCGTGGTCGATGCGTAAACACGCTTGGCGTCGTTGCCCTTGAAAAACGTCGTCACGATATCGAACCAGTGGATGCCAAAGTCATACAGCGCGATGTGCCGGATGGCATCGAAGGGCGTGCCGGCGATAAAGTTGTGGTTCCAGTGAACGCTCAAGTGGGCGGCGACGACTTGCCCAATCACGCCGGCGTCGATGGCGTGACGAATGTAGGAAAAGTGCGGCGACCAGCGGCCGTTCTGATTCACCGCCAGCTTCACACCATGCTTATCGGCGAGATCGGTGAGTTTCTCGCCGATGCTCAGGTCGACCACGAACGGCTTTTGGCTCAGCACGTGCTTGCCCGCGCGAATGGCCGCCTCGATGATCGGCGGACGCTGCGGTGGATGCGAAGCGATATCGACCACCTCAATATCGTCGCGTTTGAGCAGCTCGTCATAATCCGTGTAGACCTTGGCCTCCGGGTAAAATTCTTTCCGGCGGGCCTCGGCCTTGTTCGCATCAAGATCACAAAACGCCACGACCTTATACCCGGCTTTTTTATACGCGCTCAGATGCGCACCGGTGATTCCGCCGCATGCGATCAGCGCGATGTTCGGTCGATATTTCTTCGGATCGCGCGGCTGATAAGGCAACTTGGGCGCCGCCATTTCCTTACTTTTCCCGGCGGTGATTTCGTAGTCGTCTTTCTTGATCTTCTTGGCCATCTCGCGATTCTCCTGAGGCTGAGGTGGGACGGATTATACCTGGACGCTGCGCAATTGCATGAGTGCGCATTAACCCTCGGAATCAGGGCGCAACATCGCCTGGGCGATCTTGGCGACGTTGCGGGAAGCGCCGGGTTTATCGAGCGGCCAGATCATCCGGGCCAGTTCAGCGCGGGCGGTCTCCAACTGTTCCGGATGATTCAGCAGGTCCATCACATACCGGGCGACTGGTTTTACCGAGCCGTACCAGGGAATGAACTCCCGCGCGATCGGATCGGGTTGGCCGGACAGAATATTCACGAGCGAATACGTGCGCGCCTTGACGATCCAGCGCCCGACGAGGTGCCAGAGCAGCGGGTTGCCGTAATAAACGACGACCAGCGGCACGTGATAGGCGGCGACGTGTAACGCCGCGGTGCCGGATACGGTGATGCACAGGTCGCATTGCGGGACGAATTCGTCGAAGGCATCGCGCGCAAATTCGATCCAGCTCGCCGCCGCAACCCAGTCGGCAACGATGTCGTGGGTGGAGGCGGTGGTCGGGATCAGGAATTGCGCATCGGGGAAGGCACGGTGGAGTATTTCCATCACCTTCAGCAAGCGCGGGAAGTTGGCCGACGCAACACTGCGACGCGAGCCGGGAAGGATGCCGATGACCGGCGGACGATTGGGGAAGCGCTGCGCAGGTGGCACGTCGGTCCGCCCGCGCGGCAGCGCATCAAAAAGCGGATGCCCGACATACGTGGCTTTGACATCGTGAGATCGAAAGTATTTTTCCTCGAAGGGAAGGATGCAGGCCAGTTCATCCACGTGAGCACGCAGTTTTTTGATTCTTCCTTCCCGCGATGCCCAGGTTTGCGGCGCGATGTAATACAACACCGGGATGCCGCGTGCTTTGGCCTGCCTGGCAAAGTGCCAGTTCATTGACCATGAATCGCAACAGATGTGCAGATCAAACGTTCGCTCATCAAGATGCCGCTGCGTCCACTTCAAGAGTCTGGAGATTTCGGATGCGCGCAGGATCGCTCGCAAACCCATGGCTGCGTTCGTCACCGTGTCGTGATGGACGATCACGCCCGCGTCACGCATGGCCTGGCCGCCCAGTCCTTCCATTTGGATATTGGGAACGCGTTCGCGCAACGCCCGCGCCAGATTGCCCGCATGTTGATCAGCGCTGGCTTCGGCGACCGTGATGAAAACTCTCGCTGGCATAAGCACTTACACTGCATCGGGCACAAATCGGTCTGTCAAGCGTCCAACATTTGTGCCCGATGATTGTTATATTAAGTGGACGGCTTTGCTCGACATGTGTCTCGATGCCGGGCAAAATAGTCCTGCCAAAGACTCGGTGGCCGACGATGATCGGTTGCAGGGATTTGCATATCGTCGTTGATTTGAGCAACATTTTGAATGAACGCGACAACTGCTGATGGCAGATGCTCGTTCAAACCATTTTCAGGGGTTCGTATGGAAACAATGAAGTGTATCGCGGCTTTGACCATTCTGTTGCTCGCTGGCTCGCTTGCGCCGGCGGCGGTAAACGTTGGAGATAAGCCGACGTTTGAAGGGCGATCACCGGCGGGCCAGACGATCGCGCTGGAGCAGTTTCGTGGGAAAATTGTCGTCGTCGATTTCTGGGCGACCTGGTGCGGGCCCTGCATGGCTCAGGTGCCGCACATGAAAGAAACCTATGATCGCCTGAAGCCGGAAGGTCTGGAGATCATCGGCGTGAGTCAGGATCGCAACGCTTCGGACATGAAAAATGTGACCGACGCCAAGCAGATGAACTGGCCGTCGTTTGTGGACGATGGCGGGCAGATCAAAGATCAATTTGGCGTGAACGGCATCCCGCATGTCTTCATCATCGCGCCCGATGGCGTGGTGCTGTGGCGCGGTCACCCCGCCGGCATGGACGGACCCCTCGCCGCCGCCTTTGCCGAGCATCCGCCGGTGCTGGTGGATCCGACGACGTTGAAATCCGCAAACGATTCACTGGATAAAATCGACGCATCGCTTGAATCAGGCGACACCGGATCGGCCATTCGCTTCATGGCCAAGGTGCCCAAAGAGGCCAAGGTCGACAAAATGTTCGCCAAGCGGCTGGAAGAGACTCAGAAAAAGGTCACCGAAGCCGCCGAGGCGATGTTGCGGGAAGTCGATCCGCTCATTGATGCAAAGCAGTATCCTCAAGCGATCGCCAAGCTGCAGGATTTGATCAAAGCGCTTTCGGGAACCCCCGTGGCTGCCAAAGCGCGGGCGAAGCTGAACGAGTTGACGAGCCTGCCCGAAGTGAAAGCGGAGCTGAAGGTCGCCGAGCGACAAAAGCAGGCCGACGACGCCCTCGCCGGTGCGCGGCAACTTCAATCTGGCAAACAGGACGAGCCCGCCTACGACGCGTTCCGCAAGATCGCCGCCGACTTCAAAGATCTCCCCGCGGGTGACGACGCGGCCGCGGAGGTGAAGAAGTACGAAGGCAACGCGTCGTTTATGGCCCGATATAATTCCAAGAATGTGACCGCCAAGGCCAAGAGCTTGATGAGCCTGGCCGACAACTATCGCAAGGCGGGCAACAAGGCCAAGGCGAAGGAGAAATATCAGGAAGTGATCAAGCAGTTTCCGGACACCGAGTTCGCGCGGGAAGCCAAGAAAATTGTTGCATCGCTTTGATGAGCGATTGTCTGATGGTCCGGAAGTTGGTCATTGGGGAATGGTTTCACTCAGTCGTGTGACTGCACGTGAAATGTGCCTGGATCGACGCTTTGGTCTTTTTCTGCAAGTCTAGAAAAAACAGCAGTTTATATCGTGGTTTTGTTTTCGGGCTAGCCCGAAGCCAAGCTTGATGCTACGATTATTCGGCACAGTGCAGTGTTGCACAAGTGATCGAGACTTCAAATTGACCCCCAGAGGTGAATCAGAAACCGAGATGACAGACGACCCTTACCCTAGTCGCTTCAACGATTCAGCCCCCCACACGGGCGCACGTGTGAAGCAGACATTTCGACATCGTCTGGCGCCGGTCCACGCAAGGACTATGGAATGCCGCGCTCTGTCTACGCCAAACTTCGCCTTCTCTACGGCCCCGGTGGCCGAGGTTTGTCGCGCGCGGGATTAGATCGATCGACCGCACTGCATATTCCCAATCCGATTTTTCCGGGGACCGATGAATCCGCGATTTTGGCGGGGCGGAATCGAACCACAGGGGTGGAGGCGCTCGCGCCTCAGTCACTGACGAAAGTCGACTCGACTTCGCCGCCGTCCCGCATTCAATCTTCCCCCGCGTCCCTTGAGCAAAAGCAAACGCCGGAGAATCCTCCGGGTCTGGAAAAGAATAGGCAAATTTCCGAAGACAACGCGACCCGCGGCGCGAAGCATGCGGTGTCGAGCCGCGTGATCGTCGTGGGCGCTGGTCTTGCCGGATTGGCGTGCGCGTATGAATTGCACCGGGCGGGGATCGACGTGGTGGTCGTCGAGGCGCGCGATCGACTCGGCGGTCGCGTGGTGAGTTTCAGGGATGTGGTGCCGGGTCAGATCGTCGAAGGGGGCGCGGAGTTCATCGGCGCGAATCATCCGGCGTGGCTAAACTATGCCCGCGCGTTCAATCTTCAACTTGATCCCGTGACGGACGGGCCGGGATTGCATGAGCCGGTGGTGCTGGGCAACAAGCGCTTGCCGCCCGAGCAGCAGGCGCGGCTTTATCGGGAGATGGATCACGCGTTTGCCGATGCCACGCGAGCGGCCTGGCTGATCAACGAGGATGCGCCCTGGCTGACGCCCAGTGCCGCCAAACTCGATCATCGCACGGTGGCCGACTGGATCGAATCGCTGAAGGTCTCGACGCTCGCCAAGCGCGCGATCGCTGCCGAGCTGACTGCCGATTGCGGTGTATCGATTTACCGCCAGAGCTGGCTGGCCCTGTTGACGGTGATCAAAGGCGGAGGCCTGTCACGCTATTGGAGCGACACCGAGGCGTATCGTTGCCGGGGCGGCGCCAGTCGCCTCTGTGCCGCGCTGGCGCGAGCCATCGGCTACGACCGCGTACGCCTGTCGATGCCGGCGCAGTCGGTGGAGTATCGCGGCGATCGCGTGCGCGTGACCTGCAAAGGCGGGGTGATTCTTGATGGCGAGCATGTCGTGCTGGCTGTCCCACCCGGGACCTGGGATCACATCAAATTTTCGCCCGAGCTTCCCGATCATTTGCGCCCGCAAATCGGGCACGCGATCAAGTTTTTGTCCAGCGTCGACAAACGCGTCTGGCTGGAGAACGGCTGGAGCGCGACAAGTCTGAGCGACGGCCCGGTATCGATGACGTGGGACCCGACGCAGGGCAAGGATCCCAACGCCCCCGCGGCCCTCAGCGCCTTCACCGCTGGCCCGGCGGCGCGATCGCTGCTCACCAACTGGAACCGCGCGCAAGCCCCCGGCTGGCTTGTCGATGAACTGGAAACCATTCACCCCGGACTGCGCGGTCATCTGACCAAGACGCGCTATATCCCCTGGCCTCTGGAAAAATGGACTGCCGGCGGATACAGCTTCCCCGCGCCCGGCGAGATCACCCAGCTCGGCCCGACATTGGATCGCGGGATCGGTCACCTGCATTTTGCCGGCGAACACGCGTGCTACAAATTCATCGGGTACATGGAAGGCGCGTTGCAAAGCGGCATCCGCATCGCGATGCGGCTCGCCGAGATCAACGAGTTGCAGGTGGCGTGAGGCGAGCGCGCAACATTCATTTTATCGATGCGTATCCAGAATCCGTTGGATGACGGCGCTCGTGCTTTTTCCATCGATCAACGGCGCCAGCGCCACTTCCCCGCCACAAGATTCCACGAAGTCCCACCCGACCACTTGTTCCTTGCTGTAATCCGCGCCCTTCACCAATACGTCGGGCTTGATGGATTCGATCAGCCGCATCGGCGTGTCGTCGTCGAAGCGGACCAGGTAATCGATGCTCTCCAGCTCCTCCAGCACCGCGACGCGATCGGCCTCGGTGATGATGGGGCGCTTCATCCCTTTAAGCCGCTGGATGCTGCTGTCGGTATTCACGCCGACCACCAGCACGTCGCCCCGTTTTTTGGCCCACTGAAAATATTTGATGTGACCCAGGTGGATGAGATCGAAGCAGCCGTTGGTGAAGACGATCTTTTTTCCCGATGCGCGAAGTGAGGAGATCTCGGGCAGGAGCGCCTCGAGTGTGCGCTGTTTGCCCGCGTGTTCATGATGCTCGGCGACGAGGTCGTGGATGATCTCTGAGCGGGTGATCGGCACGCAGCCGACCTTCTCGACTTCAAGGCCGGCGACGACGTTGGCCAGCGTCACCGCATCGTGCCAGTTTGCGCCGGCGGCGTGCGCCAGGCATAGGGTGACGAGCACCATATCGCCGGCGCCGGTGGCGTCAGCGACTTCGCGCGGGCGCGAGGTGAGGCGCTGGCGATCGCCGTCGCGCGTGGCGAGATAGCTTCCGCCGTCATTGAGCGTGATGATCACCGCTTGAAGATCGAGCGTATCCAGAAGTTTCTCGGCGGCGGCGCGACATTGCTCGGGGGTTCGCGCGGGCAGTCCCGTCGACCGCTCGGCTTCCGGGCGATTCAATTTGATGGCCGTCGCGCCGCGGTATTTGCCGTAATCGTTGAGCCGCGCCGGGTCGATCAACACGGGAATATTTGCTGATCGCGCCGCGGAAATCAGTTCGCGACAGACGCCCGCCGGCAGTGCGCCTTTGTCATAATCCTCCAGGCACAGCAACTCACACCCGTTCAGCAACGTCTTGGCGCGGTCGGCGATCAGCTGCGCGGCCGAGGCGTCGAGCGGGTGTGATTCTTCGATATCCAGGCGCAGCATCTGTTGATGGGCGCGATCTTCACTCGAACCAAGCAGGCGCACTTTTTCCACTGTCGGACGTCCGGGAATGGTGATCAACCCGTCCGCCAAAGCCCCCAGACTGGTGACATGATCGCGCACTGTCCGGCCCGCGGCATCTTCTCCGATCACGCCCACCGCGCTTACTTTTGCGCCCAGCGTCGCCAGGCCTGCCAGCACAAACCCGGCCCCGCCCAGGCGATGCTCTTCGCGTCGAAATCGCAGGACGGGGATCGGCGCCTCCGGGCTGATGCGTTCAGTGCTGCCGAACAAATAGCGGTCCAGCATGAAGTCGCCGACGAGCAGGATGCGTGCTTGCGGCAGGTGCTCAACCAGGTCGATCAGGCGGGTGGACATTGGCTGGATTATACTGAAGAGCCGATGTGTTGAAACTTGAGGCGTTGCGCGTCGTCTATCTTTCGAGACCGTTTTGATGATTGCATTCGCGGGCATCGGCCAACCTCGGGGAATCGTGATCAACAGTGCAGCTTGCCGCGAGAAAATTGGATAGAATAGCCGTGTGAGGAGACTTCTATGAATCGTCTGGATCGACATGTGGCCGGCGTTCAAAACAAACTTGCGGTGGGGCGTTTCGTCGAAGCGTTCGCGTGGGCGGGGAGCCTCTTCGGATTGCTGGTGTTGCTGGCGATTCTGATTGGCCGGTCATTCCTGATCCAGCTTCCCCAGCAGCGGATATGGATCATTGTCACGGCCGGCGCTGCGATAGGCGCGGCGGTTGGAATCGCAATCGGTCGCCGTCCGACCGCCCACGATGCGGCTGTGGCGATCGATCAGAAGCTCGGGCTCAAGGAAAAATTTAGCACGGCCCTGTTGATGCGAACCAGTGCCGATCCGTTTGCCAGGGCGGCAGTGCTTGATGCGGAGCGCACCGCGGAGAATGTGTCGTTGCACAAGCAGTTTCCGCTTGGTTTTCCGCGAAGCTATCGGATCACCGCTTGCGTCGCGGTGGCGGTGGCGATGGCTTGGATGTTTATGCCGACGCTGGATTTATTCGGTCGTGAAGAATCGGCGAGGAAGCAAGCCGTTGAACAGGCGAAAGTGGACGCGGCCAAAAAATCAGTCGAGCGGGCTTTGGCAACCGTGAACACGGTGCCGCAAAGCATTAAAGACGATGAGAAAGTGCAGATCGCCAAGCGCGATCTGGAGGCGTTGCTGAGGCAGCCGATCAAGGACCCGGCGCAGGCCAATCGGTCGGCGCAGAAAGCGCTTCAGGATGTTCAGGAAGCGATCAAGGGTCAGATTGAAAACGGCAAAAAGTTCGCCGAGGCGCAGAACGACCGCAAGATGTATGCGGGGTTGAATCCACCCAAGGATGTCGGACCGGTCGCCGATGCGCATCGGGATATCGCCAAGGGGGATTTTTCGTCGGCGGTCGATAGTCTGCGTCAGGCGGTCGAGAAATTCGATCAGATGACCGAGGAAGAAAAACAAAAGGCCGCCGACCAGATGAAGGAGTTGGCCAAGCAGATGGAGCAGCAGGCGAAAGATCCGAAAGTGAAGGAGGAGATCGAGAAAAAGCTGGAGGAAGCGGGAGCGACAAAAGAGCAGGCCAAAGAAATGCAGCAACTGATGGAGCAGGCGGCCCAGGGTGACAAGGCCGCACAGGAGAAGCTCCAGCAGGCGGCGCAACAGGCGATGCAGCAGATGAACAACGGCCAAGGCCCCACGCCGCAGCAGCAGGCACAGATACAGCAGATGATGCAGCAGGCGCAGGGCCAGGCGAATGCCCAGCAACAAGCACAGCAAATGGCGCAGGCCGCCCAGCAGATGGCCCAGGCGATGCAGCAGCAAGCACAACAGGGACAGGGTCAACAGGGGCAACAGCCGCAGCAGGGCCAGCAGGCGCAACAGGGTCAACAAGGCCAGCAGATGGCGCAGGGTCAGCAGCAAATGCAGCAAATGTTGCAGCAGATGGATGCCATTCAAAAAGACGCGCAACAGATGCAGGCGGCGCAGCAAGCAGCCCAGCAAGCGGCTCAGCAAGGGCAACAGGCTCAACAAGGTCAAGGGCAACAGCCGGGCCAAGGGCAGGGGCAGCAACCTGGCGACCAGGGCGCGGGAAAAGGCGATGGCAAATGGGGACCGGGCGAGCAAGAAGGCCAGGGCCAAGGGCAAGGGCCCGGCGGGCAGGCAGCGGGGGGAGAGCGCAAGAGCGAAGAAGCGCCGTTCGGCGTGAAGTCCGAAATGTCGGAATCACAGGATAATGAGGAAGGCAAAGTGCTGGCATCGACATTCATGAAAGACCCGAAGGGATTGAAAGGTGAGAGCAAGCAGGAGCTTCGTGAAGTGCTCGAAGCCCAGCAGGCCGAGGCGACGGATGAAGTGGATCAGGAGCGCATCAATCGCGGAGCGCAAAAGGCGGTGAAGGATTATTTTAATTCTCTGGTCGAGGATGCGAAGTGAATTTTTCTCGATCGGGGATAAACACATTTGACCACAGATAAGCCCTTAATCGATACTTTGGTTTGAGGTATTCGAGGACGGCAAGTCGACGCATCCGAAATGGTCGTTTGTGGCCCTGTCAGCCGATGCGATGAAGCGGATTGAAGTGCGTCACAAGGTCACTCCTCTCCGCAATCACCGGGTACTTTTTTCAACATGCTAAAACCTCTGTGTTTATTCGTGTGCATCTGGGGTTCTCTTATCTTCCTGATCCCGGGTTGCGACGATGCCCCCAAATCCAAGAAGGCCGTGAAGTCAGAAGCGCCAGAGGCGACACCCGCGCATTTGGTCCTTTACACATCCGTTGATCCGCTTGTCGTCGGCCCCATCATCGACACGTTCGTTGACCAGACCAAAATCCGCGTGAGCATCGTCGGCGATAAGGATTCGCAGCGCAGCTATGCGCTGGCGAAGCAATTGCGGGAAGATCAGCACGACCCCAAGGCCGACGTGTGGTGGAGCGGGGAGATTTTTCACACGATTCTTTTGGCCGATGAGGGTTTGCTGCAACCTTACGCCTCGCCGTCGAGCACCGACATTCCGGCGAATCTCAAAGACGCCGACAGTTGCTGGGCGAGCGTCGGCCTGCGTGCGCGTGTGCTGGCGATCCGTCAAGGGGTGACTGTCGCCGACGTGTCCAACTTGGAGAATCTCAAGGCTTCGGAAATCGCTGGAAAGATAGCGATTTCGCGTCCACACGTCGGTGCCACCAGCGGGCACTTGGCGGCGCTTTATGTGTTGTGGGATGAGTATCGGTATCGCATCTTTCTGCAAACGCTCCGGGAAAACGGCGTGAAAATGCTCGGTGGAAACATCGATGTCGCCAACCAGGTCGCCGCCGGGACGTACGATGTCGGCCTGACCGATAGCGATGCGGTGGACGCCGCCCTGGCGCGCGGGGAGAAGCTGATCATGCAGTATCCCGACCAGCGTGGCGCGGGAACACTGGGAATCCCGTCGACAGTCGGACTGGTCGCGGGATCGCGCGACATCGATAACGCCAAGAAGCTGATCGATTATTTACTCAGCCCACAGGTCGAACAGGTGTTGATCGAGGCACGCTATGCCAGTTGGGGCGTCCGCGGGGATACGGGGAAAGTGAAGCTGATGGATATCGATTACAAAAAGGCCGCCCGCGCCATGCCGCGGGCAGTGATGTTGGCCGAGACGGTTCTGTCGGGGAAGCGGGTGGTGGAGTGAGGGGGAAGTGTAGCGCGCACATCCTGGATCTCCAGAATGCAAAGGCCACCACACGGGTCGCACTCAAAAGCGTGAACACGTCGCACGTGCCTGGGGCCAGAGCGAAGTTACTGCCGAGGATTCGGGCGTTGCATTGGTTGCTTGCGTTAATTCGGGCAACGTGGAAAACGCAATGCATGTACACGATTTTTGCCATCACCACGCTCTGTCTTGCCGTTTCCTGTGATGAATCTTCCCGACCTGACGACGTGTGGTTGTCCGGCGGCGTCGGTCCGGCGCGGGTCGTTTATCCAAGAGCGATCGCGTTCTCAGAAACAGACGGCACGTTCTTCGTCGTTGATCGTCTCGCTCGCGTGCAACATATCAATGCCGATGGCCAGTTCTTGAACGAGTGGCGAATGCCGGACTTTCTCACCGGCAAGCCCGTGGGGATTTCAGTCGGTCCGGATGGCAATGTATATGTGCCCGACACGCATTATCACCGGGTGATGGTTTACACGCCGATGGGACAGTTGATTCGCCAGTGGGGGGAGGCGGGCAGAGGGCCGGGGCAGTTTGTTTTTCCAACCGATGTTGCCTTCGATGAGCGGGGACGCGTTTTCGTCAGTGAATATGGCGACAACGACCGCGTGCAGGTTTTTGATGGCGCTGGAGCATACCTTTATGAGTTCGGACGCTTCGGCCAAGGCGAAGGCGAATTCTCGCGGCCGCAATCGATCGTGATTGAGGGTGGTCTTGTCTATATCACCGACGCGTGCAATCACCGCATCGTTGTTTTTACGACCGACGGAAAATTTCTGCGGACATTGGGTTCAGTCGGGTCGGGTCTGGGACAATTTCGATTTCCGTATGGGCTGGACATGGATCACCAGGGAAATCTCATCGTGTGTGAGTTCGGCAACAACCGAATTCAGCGAATTGATAAGGCGACGGGGCAAGGCCTGGCTGTTTGGGGATCCGCCGGGCACGAGGAAGGGCAACTGGCCTATCCCTGGGGTGTGGCGGTCGATCGGCGTGGTCGCGTGGTGGCGGTGGATGCCGGGAATAATCGGTTGCAGGTACTGAAATTTTAGCCACTCTTTCAACCGCCGATGAACACCGAACCCAAACTATATTTTCGAGGACTATCGAGGGTTCGCGTGGGATGCCCGGGAATTGATGTCGTCAGCAACACGATTCGGGTGAAGCGACGTCGGACGCACGCGTCCGCTTGTGCTAAACTCAGGTGACGTCGAATGGGTGTATCCGCGCAAATTCTCGCACTCGGCTTTCCATTCCGATTGGAG
>Ga0163154_10008006_pt1 | contig 12440 bp, 13 predicted proteins | sample OliLakLV19MP9P1_FD_148649 | JGI IMG/M metagenome (GOLD analysis project Ga0163154, IMG submission 148649) | Freshwater microbial mat bacterial communities from Lake Vanda, McMurdo Dry Valleys, Antarctica - Oligotrophic Lake LV.19.MP9.P1 | ecosystem: Environmental > Aquatic > Freshwater > Lake >... | reverse complement strand
CGTCGATTCCGCGCTCGCCGCCGCGAGCACGGCGCTGGAGAAGGCGGCGAGCGAGAACGGCGGGCGCGCCGAGGTGCCGAAGGCTCCCCCGCAACCGGCGTTGCGACGCCCGCCGCCCGCGAATCTGCGGCGCGTGAAGAATCCCATCCCGGTCCCCGCGGCAGAGCGCGCCTGCCCAGGCTGCGGGGCCGAGCGCAAGACGGTGACGTTCGAGACGACGGAGGTCGTCGACCTGATCCCGGCCGAGGTCATCGTGCGGCTCGACGTTCGCGAGGTCTGCGCGTGCCCGAAGTGCGACGCCGAGATGGTGCGCGCGCCGCAGGGTGACAAGGTCGTCGTAGGCGGCGCCTACGGCTCACAACTCGTCGCATGGCTGCTCATCGGCAAGTATGCCGACGGCCTGCCGCTGCACCGACAGCACGAAGTGCTGAAGCGACTCGGGTTCGACATGCCCAGTACTAGCCGCCTTTGCATCGGGTCCTACTCGAGCAAGATTCTCATCTTGCACTCGGCAGCAGCGCGTCGTGTCACTTGTTCCGCTCCGCCCGCGCCCGCGCGATGGCCGGCTCCAACGCGGCAAGAAAACGTTCCTGCGCCGCCGGGTCACGCTGGAAGTATTCAGCGAATCTCAGCGCCAGCGCCTCCCGCGCTCCCTTGCTTGCCACTCCAAACCGCGCAAGCGTTGGGGCATGCGTCTCTCCGAAGACCGTGAGCCGTGCACGCAGCTCCGAGTATTCGTCCAGGCTCAGCAATGGGACGACGAGGGCGCCGAGCTGGTCACGAAAGGTGCCGGTCTTCGGTGGCACGAATGCCACGATTGGCATCATGGCCGTTTCACCCGCGCCTGGTTCCTCGGGTCGCACCTTGGTCTCGACCGGCGAGAACATCGACGCCACCTGCGCGGGGGACAGGCTGCCCGAGAATGGCACCGCCGGTCGCTGGACGAGCGGGGCAGGGATTGGCAGGGTCTCGTCTGCCTCGAACGGCGACGGCGCGGGCGCTGCCGTCGTCGGAACGACCTCCGGGTAAGCCGGACCCGGCTTGGCTTGCCGGTCCGCCGAGCCGGCACTCGAGCTGCGTCTGGGCAGCTCCTGGCTGGGAGATACGAGATAGCTTGGCGACACCACAAGCGGAGGCGCGATTACGGCCAAGGCTGCAGCGGATTCGCTGATCTCGAGCAGACTTGGGTGGGGCGCAGTGATCAGGGCTGTCGGCGAACCCTCGACCGCTGCGTCGCTCTGCGAGGTCGACGCGCACGCGCGCCTCGCGTGCGCGTCGGCCATGGTAGAGTCGCCTGCGTTCAAGCCATCTACGATCGCCAGCAAGTGGACGGTACCCGATTGCTCAAAATCGTCCCACGAGACCTCCTCCGCTTCGAGCAAGTCGAGCAGGTCTTCCTGCGAAAGGTCCCGCGATCGGGCCGACAGATCGCTCCACCGCTCGAACGAAAGGTTGGCCGCTTGACTGCTCATTGATCCTCTTCGGCCGCGCTCGACCATGGAAACGGCGCGGGAACCAGCTCGTTGTTGAGCCCCACCAGCTCAGCGTCGATCATTACGTTCTCTCGCGCGCGAATGGCCACCTGCTCTTCATTGGCCTGAATCTCGATACGACTAGCTTCGAGGCGCTCGTCCCCTGCTACCCTCGTGTGACGATTGCCACCCACCGCAATCGACATGTCTTCAGACGCCGCGACAACGATTGTCCGGCCTCGAAGCGCGAGCTCGCTCTCCGCGCTGAGCTCGACACGCCCGCCGCTGAACGAGAAGATGGGGCCATCGTCTCCGACGACCACGCGCAGCACCACCTCACCGCCAAGGCCTCGAACCTCCAATCGATCACCGTGGTCGCCCGGTGCGAAGCGCAGCATGCGCCCGGACGGCAGGCGAATCTCGGCGCTGGCCGCCGATGCTTCGATCGCATCCAATCGCGACAGTGAACCCTTGGGAACCCGCGTCTCCTCGCTGTAGACCCGACCGGCCGGGCCGCTCGCATTCCCCGCTTCACCGCTCATCAGAGCCTCCCTTCACAAGACAACCTGCTGCCAACCGACCGCGCCATCAACTGCGCACCTCGACCTGGATATCTGCCGTATCCTCGTCTCGGTAGCGCATGGCAGTCGGCTGAAACCCCGCCCATACCAAGGACACTTCTTCCGCGTCGGCATCGATCGCGAAGGTCTTTAGTCGTTGCTCGACCTCGTAGAAGCCGGCACCGGGAAAGGCCAAGCGAGTCCGAGGCGGCGTCACGTCGACACCAAAACGTGCGACGCCATTGCCCCAACGAAAGCCGACCAGCTCGACGGGAACCCGTCCGGCAAGTGACGGGACTGCGAGCCCAGGGGCCGCACTCGACAGCACGCGCGCATCAACCGTGTTGACGCCTCGGGCGCAGTCCGCCTCCGTCAACCCGCACAGACTCATCTCGGCCAAGTGCGGCCCCAGTGCAGCCCTGCTGAACGGCACAAGCCATTGCACGCGCGGGAACCAGCTCGGCGCGATCGGTCCAAAGTGCCCGGGCAGCGGTGCTGCTGTCCAGTCGTCCGGGCTCATGCGCAAGAGTCGACTCGGGTCGACCAGGTCGTCCTCGAGCTCCTGTGACGGCGCAAGCGAGCCATCGGCTGCATCGGCCAGCTCACGCGTGATGAAGCCACGCCCCACGGGGTTACGTGGGTAGATGTGAAAATTGGGGTCGAGCTCGTCGTTGTTACGGGCTCCGAAAGCACCCCGCCGAGAGCGAGACCGAGCGCCGAGCACGCCACCATAGGCGTCGGCGTAGCTCAATAGGCGCTCGCCGCAGAATGGAGCCACCCGCTCGAACTGCATGCGGCCGCCGCGCAGCCGCAGCCGCCGCTCACCATGGACGCGGATCCTCTTCCGGGCGGCGCCAACCGCGACCGCCACCACGAGATGGGGAACAGGGGACGCACTAAAGGCGCTGCCGCTGACTGTGATGTCGGAACAAGGCTTGTGGACCGCCCAGCCGTCGGCTTCCGCAAGCAACGTGTCTCCATCGTAGCTCGGGGCCTCGCTTATCGAGATCGGCGCCTCGCGCCCGCTCCGGAAGCTCAGCGTCCGTTTCACGATGACCCCAATGCCATGGCCCCCGCTGGGGGAGCGACACGGACCGATACGTTGTGTTTGCGCTGTAACGGTCACCATTCTAGCTTTCCCCGTCGACCCATTTTTGGATCATCTCCGAGACCTTGCCCGGCGCATCGACCGCCCAATCGATCACCGAGTCGTCCGACTCGCCCTTGAGATCCTTGACCTCGTTGTCGACTTTCGGAATCGCCTTGTTGATGTCGGGGAGACGGCGCCACACGTGCTTCAGAAGCGCCTTGTAGACGTTGTTGTCCGTCTTCTTGTCGAGCTCATTGCCAAGCCCGAAGTTGATGACCGCATCGAGGCACGTACCAAGATACGAACCAAGATAGTCGCCAAGCGTGGCCTCCGTCTTTACGCTATTGAAATTGAGCACCAGATTGTTCGTATGCATATCGATGGGATCGCAGCAGTCCTGGTTCGTGCTGGCACATGACTTGAGGCAGGTGGCCGCCTTGTCGCCCCCGACCGTCACCTTGTGAACCACCATCCACGCCTTGCTGCCAGCCGAGGCGATCACCATCATGATCACTCCTGCCTCAAGCGCGTGAGCGGGCAAGATGGGAAACGGGGCGTGCAGCACGAGGTAATAATCCATGCCCCCCTGCAAAGCATGATGCGCATCCGTGGTGACCGTCATCACCTTCTTCGGCGTAAAGAAAGCTGGCCAATGGAAGCTGAAGCTGACCAGATGAGGATATAAGGGAAAGGGAACAGGGACGCCTCTGGCGTCGATGATGTATTTGTGGAGGTCCACCCCAATGATGAGCGCACCCGCTTCGTTGTAAAAATTGACGCTCATGGTGCCGCTCCGCGGTATTCGATCTCCAGATCGGGCAGGGTCGCTCGCTTCGTGACGACCGCATGCTGCCACACGCAAGTAACGCTCTGCGCGTCGGCGTCGAGGTGAATGGCGCGCAGGCGCGTGCCTTGCCGCACCGGATGTTTCGACCTCGCTCGAACCTTCAGCGTCGAAGTGGGCAGCTCGAACCGTAGCTCCGTTTCGACGCCATTGAGATGCACCTGAGTCCCGGTTGCCAGCCAAGGCATGATCAGAAAGGCGGGGGCAACATGGTGCGGCGCAAGGAGAGATCGATACGAGCCCATTGCCAGGGGATGTTTCTCCGGAATTCTCGCGGTCAATCCGCTCAGCCGTCCGCCGCACGCCGCGAAGCAACCCGGAATGGGCAGCTCGCCGAAGCGGGTGAGCTGGTCCTCGAGTAGCTCGAGCCGCGGCAGCTCGAGACCCTCGGCCCGGTCTTCGGGCGCGAAGCCTTTGCCAATCGGATTCTGAGGGTGCATGCCAACGAACGCGGGTCTGGGAAGGCCACTGATGGGATCTTTGCCCGCGGGCATCTCGACACTGCCACCAAAGGCTTGGCTCCAGTCGAGCGCCATAGGCTGCCACTCCTCGTCTGTGCCCAGTACCAGTTTGTCGCGTTGCCGAAGCCAGCGGCGGGCGGCACGGGCGACCAGGGTGCGTTGAATCTCGCCGACGCGAAGTCCGACTCGCTGCGCCAGTTTTCCGCGGGGCGGTGCCGCGATCGCACCCGAGGCAGTCACCGAGGTTCCATCCCATGCAGTCGCGTTGAAACAGGCGTGGAGAGCTTGCGGCACCGGCAGCTCGGTCGCCAGCCGCCAGGACCGATTCACGAGGCGATAGCAATCGACCGTCATCACATTCGCAAAGCGGAGCGAAACGCCGTGTTTCTCGAAATCGATATGGTCCCGCTTGCAGACAATCTCGCGATCAGTGGGGTTGCGTACGAACATGGCTTACCCGTTCAGCTTGATGACAGGAGCAATGGCGAGCAGCGGAGCACCCGCTGTGAGGTTCATTGAGCCACCAGCAAGCAGGTTCATCGGCCCCTTGGCATGGACCATGACGACAGAGCCCGTGATGACCACGTTGCCGCCGCTCAACGTAATCGATGCGCCTGCGCCGTCGGTAATGAACACCTTGCCGCTCTCCATTTCAATGCGGGCCTTGCCGCCCTCGGCAACGAATTGGGGCGCGGTCAGCATGTTCTGGGCCATTGACATCATCGTGTGCGCGCCTTTGACCGTGACCGAGCGGGTCGTCGTCACGTCGACCACATCGCTGCCAACCACAGTGGCTGAGCGTACGCCCTCGACGAGCAGGTGGTCTTTGCTGTTGATGCGGGTCGTTCGGCCCGTCAAAACCTCGCGCTCTTCGCTGCCTTTGACCACCGTATCGAGCGTCTCCGTAATCATCAATTGATCGTTGCCGATTACTGTGGTCCCACGCCCCGAGCCGATACGATTCTTTTCGCTGCCATCGACGGTGTGGTCTCGCTTACCATTGACAGTATTGGACTGGTCGCCCTTGACGGTATTGGTCTGATTGCCATCGACCGAGTCGGACTGGTTGCCGCCGACGCTGTTGGATTGATTGCCGCCGACGCTGGTCGAGTGGTTGGCCTTTACCAGCTCGTTCAGGTTCTTTTCTGCCTGAATGTAGACTTCTTCATTGCCGGCCTCGTCGTCGAAACGAAGCTCGTTGTAGCCGTCACTATCGGGCGAGCTCTTCGATTTGAGGGTGCTGATCGTGGGCTTGGCGTAGGGCGACGGATTGGTTGCGTTGTATACCCGCCCGACCACCAACGGTCGCTCCGGGTCGCCACCAAGATACGACACGAGCACCTCTTGCCCCACGCGGGGCACGAAGATGTCGCCATAGCCGGCGCCGGCCCACGCTTGCGACACGCGCGTCCAGCACGACGACGGTCGCAAGGGCTCGATGCGTTCGTCCCACGGGAAGCGCAGCCGCACCTGACTGAGCTCGTTGATGTGGATCTCCGGCGGGTCGCCGGCTACCTCGTCGGCGCTGACCACCGCTGTTTGTACGCCATGAATGCGCGGCCTTCGCGTGCTGAGCTCCGGACGAAACACGATCTCTTCGGGCAGCGCGTGAAACTCGTTCTCGTAAGTGGGGTCAGCGTGACCGCGGCCATTGAGGCCCCACGGCTCTTCATCGAGCACTGTGCCCTCGGGGGTGCGCTGCGTCGCGTAGGTCGTGACTTGCGTGATCACGATCACCTGATCGTCGTAGAGAGCGGTGTCATCGCTGAGTGTGATCTTCAGTCCGGGCTCGAAGCTGCGCACCGAGCTGCGACCCACCCGCCGACTGCGTTCAGCGGCGCGACGCTCGACCGCGAGGGTGGCGGGCACCACGCAAGGCGTGCCAACTTCCGGGTCGCGCGAGGGGAACTGGTCATGCATGAACAGCGCAGCGTCGGGGGACTGTGTGCTCTCGCCTTCGGCGGGCGCGTCATCGATGGCAAGCGCACGCTGAGGCGACTGCGACCGCAGCGGGTCCCATTCGCGCGTGGTGGTGCCGCCCCAGATCATGCGCTCGGCGCTGCGCAGCGAGCGCACTGTATCGCGTCCAGTCACATTGGCGCCGCGCGGGTCGCTGCGCAGCAAGCGGCTCTCTTCACCTTCGAACGACGACGCCTGCCCGGGCCTGTCGGTCATTGCGAGCACGACAGCATCGTCGGCATGCTCGAAGACATACGTGAGCCCCTCTTCTTCGAGCAGGCGATGGAAGAGATCGTGGTCGCTTTCGCCGTACTGGACGACGTAGCTGCGAAGCTTGGCATCATCGAGGCGGGAGCTATCGCTGACGGCAAAGCGGTATTGCCCGAGCGCTGCTGCGAACGACTCGAACGCAGGTTTCTGCGAGGGCGCTTCGGGTGCCCGCCCCGCGTCGCTCAGCCCGCTGTAGCCATTGGGATGCTCGACGGACCGATTCTCCAGCAGTGCTACCAGGATCTGCCGCAGGGTCTGGTCGACGAAGGTGCGGTAGCGCACTCGCTGGGTCATCCGATAGGACGGAGGCGCCATCGCGAAGCGATACAGGTAGAGCGTACTCGTTCGCTCGAGCTCCTCGGCACCCACAATCAACCCGTGCACGGGTCGCCAGCGATTCTCACTCGCGATGCGCAGGGTGACCGACTGGTTCAAGAGCGCTGGCAGATCGAGGGGGCCGTCTGCCCGCGCGCGCACCCCAGTGATCTCGAAAGCAAAGGGCTTGCCAAGCGCCTCCGTGGCGCGAAAGCGGACGATTTCGAATGGATTCCAGCCAGCGCCACTCGTGCCGAGCACGAAGTCGCGCTTGTCCCCGTGCCCATGAACCAAGTTCTCGGTCGCCATCAGAAACCTCCAGCCTGTTAGTCGCAGCGGCCACGGCGGCGTGGACAGCGATTGTCGTCCCGCCTGATAGATATCGACCGGTCGCCCCTTCAGTTGCGTCCAAACTGTAAATCGAAGTGAAAAGCGGTGCTGTCCGGCCATGTCGCGAGCGCACGCTCGCAATGATGCGGTCCCTGATTTCGATCGGGCCGCCCGGGCACTCACGGTCGTCGAGAGCGGGGCTGCGAGCAGGGGTTGACCGCTTCACGGCGCATGTAATGGTCGCCCCCACGGACCGGGCCCCAGCACACCGCCGAGGGCGCGAGCCTCAAGCTCAATCCTTGTCGTCGTGCTCAAGCTCGAGTTTTGCGTGGCCCGGTGGGGTTGCGTCCTGCTTGCTGGATATCGACAACCGCGGCCACCAGTTGCGTCCAAATCGAACATGCCAACAAATCTCGGGCAGCTGGCTGCTCAGATTGACGAGCGCAGACAAAACAAGCAGCCAGCTGTTGTGTCCCGCGGGCCAAGAAGACCGCAGATCGTCCGGCGACACGGTCGACCTGCGACGTCGCTTTCATTTCCAGCGCAACCAGGACCTGTTCGCGAGCGCCTCCTCGCTCGTGTTGGTGACGACCAGTTGGTAGGGGTCGGGGCCCTGCGTAAACATGACTATTTCATTGGCGTTGGAGCCGCCAAACGTTCCTCGCTGGGAGGGGCCGATCGCGTAGATCAGGTCACCTGGTATCACCAGGGATTCTTCGAACCGCAGGCGCCTGTTGAAGCCGAAATGCGTTGTGGTGCTGATGCCCCGCTGGGCGAGGAATGCGATGCAATTGCGGTGTGGATTCTTGAACGGCCCCGGGGTGAACACTTCGACTGCTTCGAGCACGAAGTCCGCGCCCGTCGGGATGAGGCGTGCGCGCTCACCCGACCCATCGTCCACATAGAATTCCCGCGCCGTCACCTCGCTGGCGATGGGAAACCAGGTACCCTCCCCCCCGCTCTGCTCGAGCACCTGAGCTAGACAATAGACTGCGTGCCTGCCGCTGAATGGTGCGCAAAGTAGACCTTGCTCGGTCGGGACGGCGCGACCTTTGACCTCGACGTGCCCGCCGGCCCAGCCTCGGATCGGGGAAGTAGGAGTGTCGAGGATGAGCTGGCGACGGTCGCGCGCCTTTTGCCGCATCTTGGCCCAGTTGCCGCGGCCGGAGAGCCAGATGACGAGAAACGGCACGCCCAGCATGACCAACATAGTCAGGGCGCCAAACACTTGGGCTATCACAGCGCCACTCTCTCATCGGCCAGCGCTCGCTGGATCTCTCGCCGTGTCATCGGCCCGCGCAAAAAGGACATTGCCCACCTCGGTTGCAGCAACATCGAGTCGCCGGCGTGAATGTTGCGCACGATGAACCACCTCGGCGAGAGGTGCTTCAACATTTCGGCGAGCTCTTCCGTCGTCTCGCCTACGTTGGCCTCGTTGGCCAGCCCGTCGATCACTCGAGCGCGGTCGGCGTCGGTTTGCAGCCTGCCCAGGCACCAGAAGCCGGCGTTGCTCAGCGCGCGGTAGTCGAGGTCCATCGGGTTCTGCGTAGCGATCACGACCCCGACACCGAATGCGCGCGCCTGCTTCATCAGCGCGACGAGCGGCCGCTTGGTCGGAGGCGACGCTGGATGCGGCGGCAAGAGGCCGTACGTCTCATCGAAGACGATCAGCGCTTTCAGGGCCTGAGAGCCCTGCAGGCTGCGCACCCAAGTCAAGATCTCCTCGAGCACGACGCCGAGCACGAGCGCGCGCTCGTCGTCATCGAGATGCGCGACCGATGTTCGGCATTTGCGGGGGCATGATCTGGGACCTTTCTCGTGGGCCTTGGGCTGCCCAGATCCCTTAGTCGCGCGCCCCACGACGCCGAGGACAGCTCGGGCTGGCTAAAAGATCTTTTTCCCCGCCGCGCGCTCGAGTCTGGTCGCGGTCGCGTCTGCGCTGGTCACCGGACTCCAAATTTGCCGTGCTTGGCCGAGTCACCCGGCCAATCACGGCGCGCTGCAACAAGAAATGCCAGGTGACCCGGCCAGGCCGAGCCTTGTGCGTGCCCGGGTAGCCGGGTGACCCGGCCTGCCGCGCTGGCGAGTGTTGCAGTCCGTGGATCGATCTGATGGATGCAGGTGTGCCGACCTCGGCCCGATAGTCGAGCCAGCGCGGTTCGCCATCTTCCGCGCCCGCGAGAACTGAGCACCTGCCCGGCGCGCAGGCTCGAACAGCCGTGCTAGCCTCGTCGTCATGGCTGGCTCGCCCGCGCAGCCCGCGGCTACGGATGCTGCGAACGATCCCCGAGTGGAGCCAGCGCTCGCCGACGCGCCGGAAACGATGGTCGCCGAGATCCTCGACGGGGAGCTTCACACCGAGGTGCTGATCTTCCGCTGGCTGGGAAGTAAGAATGTCCCGGGTGGCACCACCCGCGGGAGGTCGCCTTTCTGCAGGGCCTACTCTTCCCCCTTCGTCTTCAGCTTCGAATCGTTCTCCTTGATGAACGCGCGGATGTCGTCGCCCATGTCGATGAGCTTCGCCCACTGCTCCTTGTAGAGAGTCACCGGGAAGCGTCCCAGACCGTAGACCGACAGGCCGCCCTTTTCGGACACTTTCATCGAGATCGCCCGACTGGAGCGCTTCTTGAGACGCTCGTTCTCCGCGCGAAGGCGTTCAAGCTCAGCCTTCATGTCTTCATCGGTCATCGGGTTCTCCTACGCACGTTTGACGCCGCCGAGACTGGACAGCGGCAGCGAGCCGCCATGATGGCGTTGATGTTCGGGCGCGCGCTACGTCTTTCGCGTCCAACGTGTGCGAGGTCCGCTTCGGTGAAGGCTTCTGGTCAGAGGCCCGATCCCGCATCCTTGCGCCCTGCTGAGCGACCTTTGTCCCAGCTTCATTTTCCGCGTCCGCCGTCTTGCCAAAGCTCGACCGCCTCGAGCGCCGCCTGAATTCGCGCGACCGACGCCACGCCGGATCAGAGGAAGGCGCGTACCGAGTCGAGATGCGCAACTCCCCGTCCTCGTCCTCTACCGCTTCCGGAAACAGGTTGAACGCGGCGTGCAGCGCCACCTGCGCAAAATCGGTGACGCCTGCGGCCTTGGGCCTGAACATCACGGTGGCGCCCGCCGGACGACGCCAACAGTCAGCCGACCTCTCCGCGCCGCGGCCACCGTCTATCACCAGGAACCGCTGCTTGGCCTCGTCTCCCATCAGCAAGATCTTACCCCGAGGCGCGCGGCGCCGGTCAACCGCTCAGCTCGGGCGCTTTCGAAACAGCGCGAAGCGCGCCGGGCTCTGCATGGAGCCGAAGGCAGGCACACCCGTGTCGATCAGATCGAGCCATGGCGCCCAGAGATCGGACGAGCCCTGCGGTCGCATCACGATGGACTCCGTGGATCGTGAGAGCGAGATCACCATTCCACTCAGCAGCAGATACGTGCTGGTCCAAGCGGTCGCGAGCGCGAGGCTCGCGCAGCGCATGTTCAACGCGTTTCTGGACGGCTGGCATGCGGGCGTGCCCTGAAATGGTCATGCTCGCCACTCCTAGGGGGGCGCGGTTCCCATGTTCTTCGCGATCACTGGCACTCGACCTCAGAGGTCGAAATCGAGCGTCGGTTGCGCGAGGCCGTGTGTGGGGGTGGTGCCCTGGCCCTGACCCGCCAGCGTGTCTGGGGGCGCGACGAAGGTCAGACCGTCGAGGCTTGGCTCGCTGCCCAAGAAGCCAACCAAAATTGAATGGCCCCCAGCGCCGCCACCACCGGGGCCACCCTTGCCACCCTTTCCACCGGCGCCGCCGTCACAGGCAGTACCATTGCCGTTACCACCGGCGGATACGGCGCCGCCAGCTCCCCCGGGCCCTGCGCTACCGCCGTCGCCGCCGGCTCCGCTCATCGCGGTGCTCGACTCGAATGTCAGGTCGGCGTTGAGCATGACGATGGCGATGCTGGCGCCGCCCGAAGAACCTGGCGCGCCGCCCGAGCCGGCGCATCCTCCAGAGCCGCCCGCGCCGCCCCCATTGCCTGCGACACCGCCACCTCCGCCGCCTCCACCTGCGGGGCTCCCCATTTCACCGACAGCCCCTGGGTCTGGCGGCAGATAACCCGCTGCCGCTAGCGAGCCGATGCCGCTGCTGTCGTCGCCCGCGTCTCCATCTATGCCATTGTCGCCCGCGCCACCGTTCTGGCAGCCGGCACTTCCGCCATTGCCTTGGGTGGGGGACCCTTGCATACCGGCCAGGCCGCTGCCGGAGCCCGAGCCGCCATTGCCCCCATCTGCTCCGCAGGTCGAGCCGGCACCGAATGCGCCGGTCGAACCACTCGAGCTCTGTCCAGTATCGCCGTCCAGTCCTTCTGCGCCGGGGTCGCCTGCGTCACCCGCCATTGCGTTGCCGGAGACCAAGTCGACACGACGCAGCACCGCGCTGACTTCGCTCGCCATCAGCGCGATGGAAGACCCGCCGGGAGTCGTTGCGTCTGCCGACACGATGCGAAAGCCCTCGAGCTCGGTGCCCGAGCCGCCTTCCAGGGTCACGGGGATTACGCCGGGGGCCGCTGTAATCGTGGTTCGCTCGTCCAAGACAAAGGACCACGTGCTGCAGTCGAGACCCCCGAAGAGGCGCGTCCCGGGCGAAACGACGACGGCCTCTTCGAAGTTTGGCCCGCACACGTAGACAGTGTTGGCACCCGTGCTCAGCGCTTCCGCGATTGTCACGAATGGCGCCTCGCGGGTGCCGTCGCCGCTGGCGGCGCCAGCGGCTACGAACACGCCGTCACAATCTTCTCCCACGGAAGCGCCTTCGGTCGGCTCACATGCGGGATCGCCGTTCGCGCCTGCGACTGTGAACGCGGGGCCGCGGCAGCCAGCGAGCGCGAGGCTCGAGACCGCCGCCAGTAGCGCGACGACCCCGATGCCCCGTACGAGCTTTGCTCGATGTCCCATGCTCATGGGAACAACTGCATCAGCGCCGCAACGCCGTCGCTGGCGCTGCCCCCACCGGCACCCGCCAGCACCGGCGTCACCGTGGTAACGTTCGTCAGATCGGGCGCCGTGCCCTTGTATGCGATCAGAATGGCATGGCCGCCTGCGCCGCCTCCGCCGTCGCCACCCTTTCCGCCAGCCGACCCATTGCCGCCCTTGCGGGAGAACACGCCGCT
>Ga0163154_10008005_pt1 | contig 12441 bp, 11 predicted proteins | sample OliLakLV19MP9P1_FD_148649 | JGI IMG/M metagenome (GOLD analysis project Ga0163154, IMG submission 148649) | Freshwater microbial mat bacterial communities from Lake Vanda, McMurdo Dry Valleys, Antarctica - Oligotrophic Lake LV.19.MP9.P1 | ecosystem: Environmental > Aquatic > Freshwater > Lake >... | reverse complement strand
CGTTCACTTTTTCATTATTCATCCAGTACCGCAAAGCTTTGTTACGACAAAACAGAGCAGTCCGAATTGCCTCATCTATTGATGCGCACTGCTCTGCCTTACCTTTTAACTTAGCTTCTAGGACTAACATGGTTAAATTAAATCTTAGGTAGCTCATTTTAAAATAAGATTGGTTCTACTGGTTGTTAAATCAGAATATAAAGTCGTCCTGAAGGACGAGGTTTTAAACCCAATTTTTCGATAAATTCTTAAGCCTTGATTGGGAGCATAACACCACACTTCAGAAATACCAAGCTGTTGATAAATTTCCATGCATTGATTAGAAGGACTGGATATATCTACTTCTACAATCGAATCGGGCGGTAAATTGATTGGAATTTGAGGATTGAGCCCTTCCACTTGTCGAGCATTTTGAATATAAAAACAGGTGTCTGGCTCTACTCCACGAGCTAAATCTTCTCGATCTAGGGTAGTCGATCCCATATCTACAATTTCTAAATCTAGTTCTTCCGTTAGTACCGATACCATTCTTGTCAATAACCGATTGATGATCTCATGGATTTTAGATGGCATTTTTATCCATAGAAGTCCCAAGCAATAGGATAGACGGATGCCAGAGCGATCGCCCAGATCTCGTTTAAGGCTTTGGTATGTCTGCCAACTAATATTTGGGATCAGAACCAACTGATTAAGCTCCGTCTTGGCTCGATCTAAAGCAATCATGGCTTAAAAACAGATTGAATAAATAGACTAAACCGATACCTGTTGCCACTCTAGTCTTTCTAGGGTAATCGAGCGTTCAAAAGCCCGTTCAAAGCTATCTAGTTTTGGCTCAATTTGCAGAGGCTCACCAACGTAACCTTGGATTGCTTCTTGGGTTTTTAAGCCATTGCCTGTGATGTAAACTACTGTGGTTTCATCTGCCCCAATCTTACCTGCTTCTACTAACTTTTTAAGCACAGCGATCGTCGTGCCACCCGCAGTCTCGGTAAATATTCCTTCGGTTTCTGCTAGTAATTTCATTGCCTCGATAATTTCGGCATCGCTGACAGATTCAATATTTCCGTTGGTCTTACGGGCAATATCTAAAGCATAAATACCATCCGCAGGATTACCGATCGCCAGACTTTTAGCAATAGTTTTAGGCTTAACAGGAGTAATAAAGTCTCGACCTTCACGGAAAGCCACAGCAATTGGAGAACAACCATCAGCTTGGGCACCACTAAATCTGACGGGTTTATCTTCGATTAAGCCCACCTTGACAAATTCTTGGAAACCTTTATAGATTTTTGTGAATAGTGAACCAGAGGCGAGGGGTGCAACGATGTGATCGGGTAGTTCCCATCCTAGTTGTTCTACTACTTCATAGCCCAAGGTTTTCGAGCCTTCAGAATAATAGGGACGCAAATTAATATTTACAAAGCCCCAACCGTGGGTATTGGCAACTTCCGAACACAAACGGTTAACTTGATCGTAATTTCCATTCACTGCAAATACTTTCGGAGCGTAAATCACCGTACCTAGAACCTTACCCGCTTCTAAATCCGAGGGAATGAATACACAACAATCTAAACCAGCATGGGCAGCGATCGCGGCGGTAGAGTTAGCTAAATTTCCCGTACTAGCGCAAGCAACGGTACTAAATCCTAATTCACGCGCTCGGCTCAAAGCCACAGATACTACTCGATCCTTAAAACTCAAGGTGGGCATATTGACGGCATCGTTTTTAATGTAGAGATTCTTAATGCCTAGTCTGCGTGCCAAACGATTTGTTTTTAATAAAGGGGTCATCCCTGTACCGACATCTATATAATTTTCAGTTTGGACGGGCAAAAAATGCCGATAACGCCAGATTGAGTTAGGTCCAGCCGCAATAGTTGCTCGACTCACCTTAGAAGCGATCGCCTCGTAGTCATAATCTACTTCCAAGGGACCAAAACATAACTCGCACACGTGCATAGCTACAGGTTCGTACTTAGCTCCACATTCTTTACATTTGAGGTTGCTAAAAGTATGAGTGTGTTGACGAGTTACTGGGGAGTTGGTTGTAGATGTCATGATAGATATCCCTAAATATGCCTTAAATATGACTGTCATCTAGGTTAACACAAATTTTATGGAGTTAAAGCGGACTAGAACTTCGGTAAATTACCAAAATATTTGATTTTTAATTAGGTTAGATCTAGAACTGTTAATTATGGTATCTTTGCTTGATGCAAACAATAGTTCAAAAAAAGGTTAAGTAGTTTAAGATGGCTAAACGCCGCAATCAAAAGAAAGAAAAGGCTCTTCGCAATCAAGCCTACGCACGTAAATTCCGCAAACGCACTCCTGTTGGACGCTTCGGACGCAAACGCTTTGGTGGTAATCGCTTTGGTGAAAGCGAAGACAGTGAAAGTGAGACTGAAAATACTGAAGAAGGGGCAGAAAGCGGTACTAGATAGAGTTTAAGAATAAAGTTTAATTAAATCTTAAATTCAATAAATTTTAATTCATGGCTCAATTTGCTTTAGCGTTAAACACAACCACAGAAGTATTAGAACTGGCGATCGCTCAAGTTAAGCCTCTAAGCTACATCAAACATAATGAATGGAACTTAGGTCGCGAGTTATCCGTACAGATTCATACTTGTTTAGATGAATTTATGCAGGGTTATGACTGGAATGATTTGGCTTTTGTAGCGATCGCTTCTGGGGTTGGGAGTTTTACCAGCACTCGTATTGGTATGGTTTTAGCTAGGACTTTGGGTGAACAGTTAAATATCCCTGTATATGCAATTAGCTGTGCGGATATATTGACCTATCATGCAAATCTAAGCCATACTCAATCGATCGTGAGTCTTGCCAATATTGGGTGCGATCGCTGGCTTCAAAATGATTATCCTCACTGGTCTGAGGCTCTGCCTTTATATGCTTAAGGCAGCATGAGGCTGTAAAATGCTGTAAAGTTAAGAACTAGATCGTCTCAATTTGCCAAATATTTCTAAACTAGGCAAGAATTAAATCCTCAAGTCAAATTTGTACTCCCTTAAATTCTTCAAGAAATGCTTCAAGAACTTACAAATACCTCCATCACTGCTCAAGAAGGCTTAATGCTCTACGAAGACATGGTTTTAGGGCGGACTTTTGAAGATAAATGTGCGGAAATGTATTACCGTGGCAAAATGTTCGGCTTCGTTCATCTTTATAACGGACAAGAAGCAGTGGCAACTGGTGTGATCAGGGCAATGCACCGCGATCGCGACTATGTATGTAGCACCTATAGGGATCACGTTCATGCTTTGAGTGCGGGGGTTACAGCCAACGAGGTTATGGCAGAGCTATTTGGTAAAGCGACAGGTTGCAGCAAAGGTCGGGGTGGCTCTATGCATATGTTTTCAAGTAAGCATAATTTTTTGGGCGGCTTTGCTTTTGTGGCGGAAGGAATTCCCGTGGCGGCAGGGGCAGCATTTCAGAGTAAGTATCGCCGTGAGGTTATGAACGATCCTGATGCCGATCGCGTTACAGCTTGCTTTTTTGGGGATGGAGCGACCAATAATGGGCAGTTTTATGAAACCCTCAATATGGCTGCTTTATGGAGTTTACCGATTATTTTTGTAGTTGAGAATAATAAGTGGGCGATCGGGATGGAGCACGTTCGAGCTACCTCTGACATTGCAATTTATAAAAAAGCAGGTGTATTTGGACTGCCGGGCTTTCAAGTTGATGGCATGGATGTTTTAGCTGTAAGAGAAGTGGCACAAGAAGCAATCCGCCGCGCTAGAGCAGGAGAGGGTCCAACCTTAATGGAATGTATGACTTATAGGTTTAGAGGGCATTCTTTAGCCGATCCTGACGAACTGCGACCTAAAGCCGAAAAAGATGAATGGTTTGGACGCGACCCGATCAAGATTTTGGCAAGTAAGTTGTTAGCAGCAGATTTGGCTTCGGAACAAGAATTAAAAGATATAGATAAAAAAATTCAAACCTTAGTGGAAGATTCAGTTAAATTTGCCGAAACTTCCCCAGAACCCAGCCCCGATGAGCTTTATCGCTTCCAATTTGCCGAAGATGAATAAGTAATGCGATCGCTGGTTGGATACTATGCGGTCATTGTTAAGTTTCTTCTTATAGAAAACTTGCATGAAATTTCTATTTTCATTCAGTAAAAGAAAGGGCGTTCTTGTCAAACCTCGATCCTATCTTTAGTTCTTATTTGTTAGTGTCAATAAAATACATGTACATTTTTGCGATTTAATTGGGGTAAACTAAATAATTAAAAAGTATACTCTAGTCTATTTACGCTTTGTTTTATTCGATCTATTTAATTTAGGGCAGTAGTAGGATTGAAAAGTCGTTCATGGATAGCCTCTTAGCATACAAGAATTTAATTCAAATCCACAGTGGAGATAATTCCAAAGTATACCAAGCTAGGCGATCGCTCAATCAAAATCAATCCCAAGATCAATCTCAAGATCGATGGCAAAGTGAATCGGTAATTCTCAAAATCCTCAATACGGATTACCCTTCACCCGATCAAATACGGCGATACAAGCAAGAGTATTACCTAACTAGCCAAATTAAACTACCAAGTCTAGTCAATGCTTACGGTTTAGAAGAATGGCAAAGAACTCTAGTGATGGTTTTAGAGGACTTTGGGGGGACTTCGCTCCAACGCAAATTGGAAGAATTGGCAAGACAAAATTTGACAAGAGAAAAATTGCCAAGATTGGAGCTAACAGAATTTTTGCCGATCTCGATTAAAATTGCCGATAGTTTAGGGCAACTTCACAGTCAGAATATTATCCATAAAGATATCAATCCATCTAATATTGTTTTGAATTCCACTACTGGAGTTCTCAAACTGATCGATCTTGGCATTTCCACCCAAATATGTCGTGAAAACCCTGTATTCAAGACCCCAAATGCTTTAGAGGGAACCTTACCTTTCACCCGAACAAACGGGACGCATGAATCGGGCTTTGGATTATCGCACCGATTTATATTCTTTAGGTGTTACCTTTTACGAACTACTAACGGGAAGTTTGCCCTTCAGCAGTCAAGATCCGATGGAGCTAGTCCATTGCCACATTGCCAAGCAACCGATTCCTCCTATGGATGTGCATTCAGATATTCCGAGGATTCTATCGGATCTAGTTATGAAGTTGATGGCTAAGAATGCTGAGGATCGCTATCAAAGTGCTTGGGGGTTAAAAATAGACTTAGAAGAATGTTGGGAACAATGGCAGCAAAAAGCGGCGATCGCTCTATTCCCTCTGAGTAAAAACGACATTTCCGATCGCTTTCAAATTCCCCAAAAACTCTATGGTAGAGAGCGAGAAATTCAAGCTTTGCTGACAGCCTTCGATCGAGTCACTCATCCTAATCTTAAAAGCAAGTCTGATAAATCTAGTTCTAAAAAATCTAATGCCGAACTAATCTTAGTTACTGGCTATTCTGGAATTGGCAAATCGGCTCTAGTTCGTGAATTATACAAACCAATTACTGCCAAGCGCGGTTGTTTTATTTCAGGTAAGTTCGATCAGTTTCAGCGTAATATCCCCTATTCGGCTCTAGCAGGGGCTTTAGCTGGATTTGTCAAGCAGCTTTTAGGAGAGCCACAAGCAATTCTCCAAAAATGGCGAGAGATAATATTAGAAGCACTGGGAACTAATGGTCAAGTCATAATTGACATCATCCCAGATCTGGAGTTGATTATTGGTGTCCAACCGACCGTATCTGAACTTGGAGCACCTGAACTTGGAGCACCTGAACTTGGAGCACCTGAACTTGGAGCACCTGAACTTGGAGCAATAGAGGCACAAAATCGCTTTAATTTAGTTTTTCAACGGTTTATTCAAGTACTATGCCGTCCAGAACATCCGTTGGTTATATTTTTAGATGATATGCAATGGGCAGATATGGCAACCTTAAACTTACTAGAGCGGCTGTTGGGAGAAAGTCAAATTAGTTACTTGTTAACGATCCTTGCCTATCGGGATAATGAAGTATCGGCGGATCATCCCCTTACAATTGCGATCGCCCAGCTTCAGCGTAAAGATCTAAATGTAGAGCAGATTACCTTATCAACCTTACCCCTAGAACAGATCGAGCAGTTAATTGCCGATACGTTGCAGCGAGAGCTATCAACCGTTAAAGAACTTGCGAAGTTAGTACGCCAAAAAACCGAAGGTAATCCATTTTTTACGAATCAGTTTCTCAAAATTTTGGATAGCGAGAAGTTACTTAATTTTAATTACCGTTTTAATCAATGGGAATGGAATCTAAACCAAATTGAGAGAATGGGATTCACTGATAATGTGGTGGAACTCGTAGTCTTACAGTTGCAAAAGATGCCCGAATCCGTGCAGAAGGTTCTAGCAATTGGTGCCTATTTGGGTACGAATTTCGATCTAAAAACGCTTTCATTGGTGCAAAATCAAACTCAATCTGATATTTTTATCGATCTCAAACTGGCATTAGAACTGGGATTTATTGTGGCGCGATCGCCATTGGATCGAAACCTCCTAATTCAGAATTATCAATTTGGACACGATCGGATTCAGCAAGCCGCCTATTCTTTAATTTCCGATCGCGATCGCACCCACTATGAAATTGGTAAATTACTATGGCAATTGGCTGAAGATGCAGAGGTTCCAAAAACACAGATTGAAGAGCAAATTTTTACCTTAGTCAATCATCTCAATTACGGAATCGAATTTATTATTACCGCTCAAATTACCGCTCAAAATGAAGGCGATCGCTTAGCCCAACTAAATCTGGTTGCCTGTCGTAAAGCTAAAGATGCCACTGCCTATCAAACCGCTAGTGAATATGCCGCGATCGGAATCAATTTGCTCGGAACCGATGCTTGGCAACGCCAGTATGACCTAACTCTAAATCTGTACGAACTCGCTACCGAAGTAGCATCTCTAAATGGTAAATTTGCGCAAATGGAGGAGTGGTTTAATGCCGTCATCGACCATGCCCAAACTCCCATCGCACAAGTTAATGTTTACGATGTCAAGATTCGCTCTCTAACTTCTCGAAGTCAGCCTCTAGAGGCAATAGCCGTAGGACGGTCGATCTTAGTAGAATTAGGAGTTCAGTTTCCTGATATACCAAGTCCAAGCGATACCCAGATCGCCGTTCGAGAAATTGATAGTTTAATAACTTCAATAAGGAGCGATTCCACTAGCGATTACTCTGAAGATTCGTCCCGCCGCGTTATTGCCGATTTATTTGAACTGCCGTTGATGACCGATCGCGAAAACCTTGCCAAGATCCAAATTTTGACGAGCATTTTTGCGCCATGTTATCAGATTGCTTCGCCTTTTTTCTCTTTAGTAGTAGCTTTACAGGTCAATTTAGCAATTCAGTATGGGAATAGTCCCTCTTCAGCTTTTAGTTATGCTTGCTTTGCTTTTATTCTTTGTAACTTTTTTCAAGATGTAAATTCGGGTTCCCAATATAGTCAATTAGCCTATCGTCTTGCCAACATCAATAAAAGTATTCGCTGTCATGCTTTTTTTGCTATTTGTTACTATCTAACCCATCGCTATGCTCACCTCCGCGAATCCCAACCCATTGCCCAGACAGCCTACGAAGTCGGCTTAGAAACAGGGAACTTAGAATATGCAGGGTATAGCATCTATACATTTTATGCCAGTTTATTTTGGTGCGGTCAGTCTTTAGAAGACTTAGAACCCCAACTCCTGACCTATCGACAACTAACCTTTAATCTCAATCAATTGCACTCCTCTAATATGTTCGGGCTACTATGGGAATCTGTACTTTATCTGATGGGACGCTCACAGATCGAACTTTCCTTTAATCAGCCTCCCATGATTACTGATAATTTGGTTTTGGGATTTAGCTCTTGTCAGCTTGGAGCAATGGTGCATTATTTCATCGGTGATAACATCAGTGAAAACATTAGCGAAAAGAGAATCGAAGCTACATCGCAGGCGATCGCCTATACCAATCAGGCAAAGGCATATTTAGCAGGAGGTGCAGGCACGATTTCTGAAGGTGAGTTTTATTTCTATGACTCCTTAATTTTGCTTAAAGCGAATTCCCAACTAAATCTCAATCTAAATCTCAATCTGGAGCTAAATTTGGATATTGAAGCGCGAATCCAAGCTAATCAAGCCAAGTTACTACATTGGGCAGAATACGCTCCGATGAACTTTCTCCATAAATGGCAGTTAGTCGAAGCCGAAAGATTTCGAGTCAAGGAAAATAAGCTAGAAGCATTAGAACTCTACGATCGGGCGATCGCTGGGGCAAAAGCGCAAGGATATAAGCAAGAAGAAGCTCTAGCAATGGAACTAGCTGCGGACTTTTATCTCAATTGGCATAAAGAAAAGATCGCTCATACTTACTTGGTCGAAGCCCATTACTGTTATCTGCATTGGGGCGCGATCGCAAAAGTCATCAACTTAGAAACTCAGTATCCTCATTTATTTCCACAAAAGCGATTTGCGGTGAACTCTTCTGCTTCCCCGAAAACTACAGGTAATACCACCAGTGCCGATTTGGATTTGTCTTCTATTATGAAATCTTCGCAAGCGATCGCGGGTGAAATTGTCCTAGAAGATCTTTTACAGACATCAATGAAAATTTTGCTGGAGAACGCAGGGGCACAGATTGGCTATCTCTTACTACCAAATGCATCTATTAAAGATTTAGGTGCGGAATTGGATCCAGATTTAAGTATAGAGTTAGTAGAGTTCTCAATTGCTATTTATAATGACGGTAAAATCGCAACTATCTATCCTCAGCAACTTATCAATCAGGTTTTACCAAAATCAATTTTACATTATGTGGCTCGAACTCAAGAAAGCGTTGTAATTGAAAATGCCGCAGAGCTAAATATCTTCAGTCACGACCCATATATCCTATCCGTCAAACCGTTATCTATCCTTTGCTATCCACTGATGAATCAGGGATATTTGGTAGGGTTAGTTTATTTAGAAAATCAAGTTACGACTGCTGCCTTTACCAAAAATCGGATTGAATTCTTACAGTTACTGAGCGGACAAGCGGCGATCGCTATTACTAATGCCCAACTTTATGCCGAGAAAGTCAATTACAGTCATACCTTAGAACAAAAAGTTGCGGAACGAACTGCAGAATTAGTATTTGCTAATGAGAAATTATCTAAACTAGCTACCTTGGATGGACTGACAAAGATTGCGAATCGTCGGTGCTTTGATACTTACCTCGAATCTCAGTGGAAGCAACATATCCGCGATCGAGAACCACTAGCATTAATTATAATTGATATCGACTACTTCAAATTGTATAACGACCAGTACGGACATCAAGACGGAGATGAGTGCCTAATCCGTGTGACTCAAGCTCTCGCCCAAGTGCTTCAACGCCCAATCGACTTAATTGCTCGTTATGGTGGTGAGGAATTTGCGGCAATTTTGCCCAATACCAACCTTGAAGGTGCATTTCTAGTGGCAGAGTCGATGCGAAGTAAAATTTCTTCCTTTCAAATTCCCCATGCGCGATCGAAATTAAACCAATTTCTGACATTGAGCTTGGGTGTTGCAGTTATCAATCCAAATAATGATAACAGTCTCGAAGAATTGATTTCTATGGCAGATACGGCTCTTTATCGTGCCAAGAACCAAGGTCGCGATCGCTCAATCGCTTACACGGCATAATTAAGCTATTTTTTTACATTGATAGATCTGTTAGGGAGAACGCAACACTTTGATTTCAATCTCAAGGTTAAGCCTACTCCATATCCGATCTGTCGTTAAAACTGTTTGACCAAGAGAAATTCCCAGTGCTACAAGCTCGATCGCCTAGTGAAAGCCCAACAGATTTAGTAACTGAGCACAGCCAAAATAGCAGAAGCATCTACAACAACTTCCCTTACTTAAAACCTCTATTCTACGCTCTTGAATTAACTCTTTTGAAAGCTTTCTTTCAACAAGAATATACTGCCAAAGATTAACTGGGCATTGTTTAATGAAGTTTGGAGTGAAACTTGGTTGTTGTTTTGGATTGGTTGCTCTTCTAAGACAAGAACAGCATTACACTCGCCGACAGGCATTTCTATAGGAGATTTGATTAACAACTTACCATCACTTGCAATAGTTACTCGTATTCCTATTGTTTTCATGGCTATTCATTTTGTAGCATGACGTAAAAAATTAGCGATCGCTTTGGGATAGATCGAATGTTCCTGAACTTGAATGCGTTGTTGTAGCGTCGTTACAGTGTCATTCTCTAAAACTGGAACTGCTGCCTGCTCTAAGATTGTGCCACTATCAACTTCTAAACTGACAATATGTACGGTACAGCCCGTAATTTTTACCCCATAATTTAAAGCCTGTCCTATAGCATGGGTACCGCGAAAGCTGGGTAAAAGGCTGGGATGAATATTTAAAATGCGATCGCCAAAGGCATCAATTAAAACCTTAGTTACTACTCGCATCCAACCCGCCATAATCACTAGATCGACTTGATATTCTGCTAAAGTCTGAATAATAGCCCGATCTAAATCTTCACGACTGGGATAATCTCGATGATTGATTAATACCGTAGGAATTCCCAGCTTTTTTGCTCGTTCTTGCACCTTGGCATCAGGATTGTTATAAATTACTACTTTGATTTGGGCATTTATCTCTTGCTTAGTTACATCTTGGTTATTAAGAGCTTGGGCGATCGCTTCCATGTTACTGCCACTACCTGAAGCAAGAATACCGAGATAAGATGGCTTTTTAAGCAATGGTTCATTAAGCATACGGCTGAGATAAGATATAACGAGTACGATTCATTATCCAATATGCCTACCCCGCAAGATACCTTAGAGTTAAATGATTTAGATATTAATCTAGATACTAAGCTAGATATTAGTCAAAATATTGATTTAAAGATTAAAAAGATTGATGACGAACTTTCAAAAAGATTTATAGCTCTCGATCCTGCTGGCTACTTTATTATCTATATCGATCCTGCCCAAAGTTTAATCTGGGCAAAGCACTTTACCAATGAAGTGAATGAAAGAGGGTTAGCAGTCGATCCTGAAACTGGTAAGGTTATTCCTGCTAAAGGTAAAGTTAACCGCGAACCAACTTATGTCTTTAAAGCCCAAACTGCCAAACAACTTTGTGTAGAGATTTTTGAGAATAGTAATATGTCAACCCAAATAGACATACCTATAATCACAATGCTAGACCATGCAGCCTATATTGGCAGGGAAGCACAAAAAGCCGAATGGGCATTACGTCACAGTCAAGTATATATTCAAGATTAGGTACACTGTTAAATTTCAGATTAAATTCTAGTACTTGACTATTTCACCAATGTATCTAGCCCCATAGTTTCTAATAATGAGGAGATAAAGCAAATTGTGATCAATAACTGGTGGGAAATTCAAGTTTTAGCCGATCCAGATCTAGATGAATTGGTATTTTGGCGACTGCAAAGATTTGGTTGTCAAGGTACCGCTACTCAAGCTATAGATACTAACTCTATAACCAAAGCATATTTACCAACCGAAAGAGCTACATTACTAGATTTAGCGGCATTGTCAGTATGGCTCAAGCAAGATGCGATCGCCTCCGAATTAGACCCCCCCAAAGTTAAGTGGCAGATAATCGCTGAAGAAGACTGGTCGAACACTTGGAAACAACATTGGAAACCCCAAGAAATTGGCGAAAACTTAATTATCATTCCTGCATGGTTAGAACCGCCCGTTAATAATTCCCGACTAATTTTACGTCTCGATCCGGGTTCGGCTTTTGGGACAGGTAATCATCCTACAACCGAGTTATCGCTCGAGGCTCTAGAAATGAGACTTTATGATGCTAAAGATCGTAATGTAACTGTTGCCGATATTGGCTGTGGCTCTGGAATTTTGGCGATCGCCGCTATTTTACTGGGGGCAACCAAAGCCTATGCTGTCGATACAGATATCATGTCAGTTAAAGCAACCGATCAAAATCGCGAGCTCAATCACATTCCAGCCGAAAAAATTTGGGTGGGAGAAGGGAGCCTAGACTATTTACTAAAAAATATTCCCGAACCCCTAGATGGCTTTGCCTGCAATATTATTTCTGACGTAATTTTAGGCTTAGTTCCCAATTTTCACCATTTAATCAAGCCGAATGGGTGGGGAATCTTAAGCGGGATTTTATTATCTCAAGTCCATCCGATTGTTGATGCCCTAGAAAGTCAAGGCTGGATCGTTGGCACCTTGTGGAAACTCAAAGATTGGACTTGTTTAACTATTAGAAGAAGTTAATACTCACACACAATACTCATTTATTAGCTACTCCCTTCCCAGCATATAATTAGATCTAAAAAATGGGGATATTTATGAATAGGTTAGAGCAACTACGTGAAAAAAGCTTTGATAAAGAAGAATGGCAAAAATTATTTTACAAATATCAGCAAGAATATATAAGAAGACGGCTAGAGGCAATCAAATATCTGCATG
>Ga0163154_10008001_pt1 | contig 12447 bp, 17 predicted proteins | sample OliLakLV19MP9P1_FD_148649 | JGI IMG/M metagenome (GOLD analysis project Ga0163154, IMG submission 148649) | Freshwater microbial mat bacterial communities from Lake Vanda, McMurdo Dry Valleys, Antarctica - Oligotrophic Lake LV.19.MP9.P1 | ecosystem: Environmental > Aquatic > Freshwater > Lake >... | reverse complement strand
ACCCATTAGCATCTCAAACACTTTTTGGAGGGCTACACCCATCATGTTTTTCATCATAGCGCCTGTTGAGTTCCCGGGAAGCTCATCTTCATCTACATCCATGTTCAACTCTTTGATCATGTCTATTTGTAGACGACGCTTTAGGTAGTCTTGCATAGCTCCATCCAACGGATCGCTATCTTTCTTGTTTTCAAAATTGTCCAAATCGTGCTTGACCTTGGACATATGCATTTGTGTTTGATGGCGGAGCTTCTCAAGTTCCATCTGTGCCTTAGCCTGAAGCATTTTGGCTTCGGTTTCGGAATTGAGTTTGGCAATGGCGAGGTCCATTTGCAATTGACTCTCTCGATTATTCATGTTGGTGCTGTACACCTGTTCGAGTAGTTTGCCTTGCATGTCCATTTTCTGGTTTTCCAGTGCGCGGAATCTATCCATAATCTCGGTTTCTCTGGTTTTAGATTCTTTAATTGAATCTATCTCCCGTTGCCTGAGTGTATCTTGGAAGGCAGCTTCACGCTTACGAGTTTCCTCGTCTCGTCTGTGCAGCTCCTCTCTCCAACGCTCCTCATCCTTACGTTGTTGCTCTCGGCGCTCGTCTTCACGGCGTCTGTTTTCTTCTTCTCTAGTTCGCTGCTCATCACGCAATCTTTCTTCTCTGTTGCGTGTTTCTTCTCTTTGCTTTTCTTCCCGTAGCCTAAACTCTTCCCTCATTTTTTCATATTCAAGTCTGAGTGAAGATTCGGTAGAAGCGGCTTGACTCTGCTTGCTATCGAAGGCACTACGCATATCCAGCAGCATTTTCTGATGTCGTTCATCTGCAGCTTGCTGTTGCTTCATGAAACGCTCTTCCATTTTTTGCTGGTGCTCCAACAATTGATTACGATTGGCCTCGCGCTCACGCCTTTCTTTTTCGGCAAAATCTTCTTTAGCTTTGTCAGTCATTCTTACAAGATCTTGCATTCCCTGCACTAAGCCAACTACTTGTTTGTTTACCTCACCAAACTGCCCCGCGGCGGCCACATCTTTTGACCCTTTGCTTTCAAGCCAGGATACAACAACTGGAGCAAAAGCTTTTACAACATCTGGGTTAAAGATGCTTGTTTCAGGTTTCTTGTTTGTCTCTTTAAGAGTATCTAAGAGCTTGTCAAACTTAGCTTCTACCTTATTCAAAATTTTCTCCTCTAGTGCTCGTGGGTCCTCACGAGGCTCCTCCCTGCGTAGGGGAACCTGTCGTTCTTGGTAAATGGGTGGGAAGGGATCCATCCCGTGCCCACCAAAAGGATCACGCCTAACTGAAGAGTACCTAGAGCCGATAGGTCTAAGTTGCTTTCTCTTTGGGGTTGGATCAAAGTCAAACTCATCATCTAACTCCTCATCCGTATCCTCATCTTCATCATTGTTATTATTATGATGTTGTTTGCTAGCGGTTGTGTTGTTCTTAGCTTCCTCAACAGGCTTAGGTTTAAAATCTTCAGGCATTGGGAGTTTTGGGAACCCAGAAATTTCAAATACTTTTGATTTTACGTATTTGCCTGTTCCGTCTACAATTCTGATTTGGAATTTTCCACCGCCATATTTCTGACCCACCTGTTCGATAATTCCAGGAATGGTGATCGGAATATGGAAGGCTTCCAAAAAGCCGGATATTTTCACTCCTTTGATCATCTGTGGTTCTAAGCGAAATACCATTAGCCGGTACTCGCTGGTATCAGGAGCATTCATATGCTCCCAGATTTCCTTGAATTGATTAGCCGAAGGATCCTCTTCTGAATCAAATCCTCCAAATGATTCCAATTGTTTTTTGTTCATAGTAGATTCCTTATCTTTGATTGCTGGTTTAATGGACGAAGTGGGCAGTGCTGAAAAACCGTTCATTTTTTTGCTGTCTTCTTCCTTTTTGACTTCTTTTTTTTCTTCTTTTGGTTTTAGTTTAGGAGTTGTTTTAAATATCTCCTCCATAGAAGTTGCATCATCATCTCCAAGCCTTGTGAAATCAACTTTACCGATGCCATCTTCGATCTCGCCTAATGTGTCAAAAAAACTATCATCAAAAATATTGTCACTTGGGTTGACTATATTTTTAGGCTTGCCCGTCGGAGCATCATTATCTTCTTCTGCCATTAATCCTCCTCTATAGATACAGAGATAACCGGTAGCTCATTAATAGGCACATCCGGTGCTTTAAGTACCTCATCTTTTTTGATCGGGGGTATTGCTGGGGGAGGTGGTGGAGCTGGTGGGACTGGTTGGGCGGGTATTTCTAATGACCCCAGTGGTGGCGGCGGTGGCGGCGGTGGTGGAGTCTGCGCGCCACTAGTTGGTGGTTGATCAATGATAGGAAGTTTTTGTCCTTCGGTCTTTCGTCGTAGGCGATCAAACACTGATAATTTAGAGGCTTCTGGCTCTATGCTACGGGGGGCTCGGGCGGATCCCGAACTGAGCGTTTCAGCGAGCGAGGTAATAGAATCCAACCCTACCTTTAAAGAACAGTCTCCATAGTCCTCATTCCAAATTGCACATTCCTCCTCCACGCAGTGGTGACCACCACCTGCTTGTGCTTCTTTTTTATTAACGTAAAAAGAAAAGAACCCCAGTGGGCAAAACTTTTTGGACATTAAGAACAATGTAAGTTATAACCTGTAAACAAAAAAGCTTTGGACAATTTATGCGGAGTTAGGGGTGGTTTTAGCTGTTGCAGAAAATCCTATTAAATGATACAAAAGTCCTTGAAATTTTCTTGACTTTTTAAGAAAAGAGACTTGACTTTTTAAGAAAAGAGACTAAGATGAGAGAACAAAGAGTCCGTTAAAACAAGACTTGCCAGAACCCTTGAAGGAAAGTATGGTAAGAAGCGTTTTAGCAATTGGAGTCTTTGGAGTGCTTTGAAAAGAGAACAAGTCGTCCTCACAGGACCTCAGAGCCGTCTGCAAACGTCTATAGAACCTTGCGGCAGTCGATCTTCGACTACTTTGGGATGGGAGAAATCTCAGACTAATCCTTCCTTAGAATAGGTCAGGAAGGTGACTGATGGAAACATTAGTTCTGAGGGAAGAAAGACCCTCATTCAACTACCTCAATGATTTTGGGGGATTTTGGAAACCTGGGTATAAGCGTGGACTTTTTTCGATTTTTATAGCTGAAATTTTCACGTCTAGAATCCGTTTTTTTGATTATATATTCCAAATATATGACGCAGGCAGCCCCTTATGACTTGCATTTATTTCTAATAGAGGTAACATGGGGCAATGATGATTCCTGCGTCAGTGCCTACGATCGAAGCGAAGTTGAAGATTATTTTGGAACAACTTTATGAGATCCGCGTAGAACTGAAAGAGAATCAAGGTCAGGGATTTTTAATAAATGCAGAGCACAGCCTTACAACTTTTTTGCGATATCAAACAGACCTAAAAAAAACAGATACCAAATAAGGACCGTTGTTATGAAAATTGGTTGGGTGATTCGAGCCGAGGACACCGTAACACACGGTGTAATACACACAGTGTTGGCCTGTTCAAAGCAAGCTGCCACAAAGCAATGCGAAGAGTTGCGCAAAAGAGGGGAAACTGTTAAAGTTGGTTTAATAAGCCCCTATACAGAGATTTCTCTCGATAAGCGAGAAGTTAAGGAAATTGAGTCCCAAGACTTAGCGACTGTCTTTAAAGAGTATATAGATCTATGCCCCTTGCTCTTAGAAAGAACTAAAACTGGTTTGAAGATTGAGGTGGATTTAGCTGTTGCAGAAAATCCTATTAAATGATACAAAAGTCCAAGCTCAGGCTCTTAAAGACAGACGGGACGCACTGCTAGAGGAACAGCGGCGAAGACCCCAGAAAGACTAATTCAAAATAGTCTTAACAATCGATGATTTGCTGTTACATAAATTGAAGTAAATTTTTACGAATTATGTTTTGAGCTAAAGGGTTAGCCACTAAGACTTAATGGGCGATTGTTACAAAATTGGCAATAAAATACAAAAAAGAATATCAGAGTCGATGAATGAGAAGTATTTATCATCAGGTAAGAGTTGTTTGTGATTTGTGCAAAACATAGGGGAGTTGGATCTCCGAAAATGCCTCTGCGGCTTTTACCCTCTCTAAAGCTGAAGGTTGGTTGTTGCCTGCCTTCTGGCGGGAAGAGTGCGCGGATTTGTGCCCTGCATGTGTGCTCAAAAATCAAAAAGATATTAACCAAAACCCGCAAACCGAATGATCTTCAGAAGACTACATGAGTAATATTGAGAAAGTTATGAAAATAGCGAGTTTTACCTCAGTCCGTGTAATTGGAAAGTCAGGGGCTCTGATGACGATAGGAAGCGGCCCTAGTTGCGAGTGCTTTGGTGATGCTTAAAGGTTAAGATTGCCAGAATATTTAGAAGTGTCAACACGAGCCCACGAGACTTGTTTTCTTTGAAAAAAGGAATATGTTATATCTATGGCTTGGCTCACTGGACCAGAAATCACAAAGCAAGTAAGGCTGGGTCGAATTCGCATTGATCCATTTCGTTTGGATCAATGCAACCCTAATTCTTATGATTACCGTCTCGGCAACACACTCAAGCTTTTAAAACTTAATAGTCAACACAAAGGAACTCCCTGTATTGACCCGAGACTTCCGAGTCTATATGAAGAAGTAGTAATACCCACTGACGGCTACTTGCTTGAAACACCTAACGCTTATTTAGGCTACACAGTAGAGCAATTTGGTAGCGATCACTATGCTTGTTTAGTTACTGGCAAAAGTAGCGTTGGTAGGTTATTTGTTAAAAATCATGCTTGTGCTGGTCCCATAGATCAAGGCTTTTTCGGGCATATAACTTTGGAGATAACAGCTAAACTTCCAACACTGATCTTTCCAGGGATGAAGCTTGGTCAAATATTTTTCTTCGAAGTCTGCGGAAAACCGAACTTATATAACGGGAAATACAAAGAAAACAATAAAGGCATTCCTTCACAAATAATTAAAGATTGGGATTCTTGATGAAACTCTGCTTTTTTGGTCCTTCTGGTAGTGGCAAAAGCACTGCAGCAGACATAGCCTGTAGCCTTCTTAAAAATCAATACACAGTTGTAAGACTCGACGTGGCTACCCCGCTCCGAGAAATTCAAAACCTATCTAGGGAAGTTTTTAATCTTCCTCCTGCTGGATCTCCGGATAAGCCATCTAGTTTTGCCTCTGATGGAAAATTACTCTCGTTTTTAGCGGAACATTATGAATCACAACTTCCAATCTCCTTCGAAAATCGTTTAAACAAATCTCTTGAGACACTACAAAGTTCAGGGGCAGGCCCAGAAAAGGCGGTATTTATCAATGCGGACTGTCGCGATAATTGTTATGAGACATTGAAGCGTCTGGGGTTTACATTCGTGAAAGTTTACGCGTCCGAATCAAACAGGACTATTCGACGAGCGATCCGAGGAGACATTAGCCCCTACCCGGCTTCAAAAATAGAAAATATATCATCCATGGCTCATGACGAGATCGTCGCGAATAATGGACATAAAATGGCTCTCAGAGAGAGTGTGGCTAGTTTATTACGCAGGCTGGGACTCATTAAAAAGAAGATTAAGCTGAGCACGGATATTGGATGGATTCTTTGAATAATCGGCCCAATGAAATTACTGCCAATGAAATATTTACTGTATTCTTACCGCCTGCTAAATGTGCTAGATGCGCTTGTGCCCTTGAAAAGGCATTTGCATGCGTTACTCAACGTTTGCGCCAACTCGGAGGAGCGATGCCTCTTTTTTGTGAGAGTTGTTGTAACAACATATCGGCACTTATAGATCAAGGAAAGTTGTGCTTTCACGCGCAACCACCGGGTGTATGTAACCACAACTCATGCATCGGAGCCACAACTTGAACACTTCAGAGATGTACACTTACGCGGCAATCCCCGAAAACTTACCATGGCCAAATAGAGTTTGTTGTAGCGGTATGCTCCGTTATCGCACACTAAATGCTGACTGTGTACAGCACGGCTATAATTGCCCTGGTCGCCCTATTAGTTGTCATAATGACAACTACCACATTCGATCTCCAAATGGAGATTATCGAATTGAATATTGCCCTTGGTGCGGGGCTCATCTGAATAATGAGATTAAGTATCCACAAAAATCAGTCGAAAAGACTTCTCGCAATTACTTTGCGATGAGTGCGCTCGTCCTTTATCAGAAGTCATGTGTAAAACATGTTGTGAATGTAAAATATGTGCACCAAACACTTGCGAGTCTAAATATAAGTGGATGATTGAAGAACGTCCTGGGTTGTATACTGTATATGGAAGTAGCTCAATTTACTCACCCAGCCATGTTGCTCCGCCCAACACCCCTTCTCGCTGGAAGGGGCTCTTGAGTTGGCTAGGCTTTGTTTAAATTCTCATACAACTTTTTGTGTACCCGTCCCGGGGTATCAAATTCAAGTATTGAATGGGTCTGCTCTGATTTGCTGACCACTTCTTCACCGCAGCAGAAACAAAATCTAAACATTTCTAATACGTCGTCATCGCTCAATATTTGAGTATCAGAGCCCTCCTCTACGAGGAGGCTCCGTAAATATATCACATACTTACCTATCCGTTCTTCATTGGCTTTAATCATACCGAGATGATACAGGATCACTTAAAAAAGCAAAGGTTGTTCGCCGTTATAGGTTACTAGCAATTCGATATACTAAAATCTGTGTAGCATCCCCAGGGGCGCACATAACTTTGATGCCTAGCTCGGGGTCTGTCTGCTGATTAATGACTCCTCTTAAATTTTTTGCGTAATTGCTATTTTTAATTCCATGAGGGACAGCCAGGTTTCCAAAATCCCCCAAAATCATTGAGGTAGTTGAATGAGGGTCTTTCTTCCCTCAGAACTAATGTTTCCATCAGTCACCTTCCTGACCTGTTCTAAGGAAGGATTAGTCTGAGATTTCTCCCATCCCAAAGTAGTCGAAGATCGACTGCCGCAAGGACTAGTTTCCATATTAGAATAAGAGATTTTCTTTTTGCTGATCGTCGCCGCCCAAATCATGAGTATCTCTGGTTTCGGTGATACCTGTATCTACATCGATATCTTCTTTTATATCTATATCCTTAAAAGCTTCCCTATCCTTTTTCATGAAGTTTCCTGCAAGGAGCTTTAGATCATCTTTATTAATTCTCTTACTTAAATCTTCTTTTTTTTGAAGAGCGTTAACGATACGCTGGTCAACAGTGTCTTCGCCATTTGCCATTTGGGCGACCAAACTAATGTAGGTTACGTTTTTAGTTTGCCCAGCTCGGTGATTTCTCGCTAGGGCTTGTACCCAATTTTTAAGTGACCAATCCCTCGAATAGAAAATTGAAATTGAACTGTTGTTTAGTGTTATCCCTTCTGATGCTGCTGCCGATTGAGCAACAAAAATGTTTGTTTGCGGTGGTTCGCTGCCATCTTCGAGCAAATCACCTAACTGCTCACTTATTTCTTTCTTTGAAACACCCTTTTCAATCAACTTTTCTCTTTGTTTAGCCCGTTCTTCCGGCGAAAACCTGAACTTAGCGATCTCAGCGTATCGCCGTTTTGTTGACCCCTGCACTTCTGAACACCTATATTTAATAGGTGTTTTGCACCTAGTGCAGGCATTACCTGGGGTATTATTAACATCTATATGACATTGCTGACACCTTCCATAATAATTAATAATTAAATTCATATCTGCTTTGTAATATGCCCAGATAATGATCGCTTGATTTCCAGCTTCCTCCACCACCTCTACAAGTTCATCGAACTTCGGGTTTTTTTTAAAATAATGTATTTCTCCTGTGTCCGGATCTTTTAACCAGCCACTGGTTATCTGATTAAGTTTCAACATCAATGTTAGTACGTGGCTAATTTTTATTTCCTTATTACCAGCGATTTCAGTACATAGTTTTTCTTGTAGGTTTCTGTATGCGACATCCTGCTCCTCACTTAGGGATACTACTCTGTTGGGCGAAAATGTAGCCTCCGGCAAATCTAAACACTCCGACTTCAACACTCTTACACTGCGTGTGTACATTTTATCGGAAATTTCTTTCTCAGCCCCCGCTCTTGGTGCAAATATAGGTATAGGTGAATTCTCGTTCCCAACATTAAGAAAATATTTATTTCTAAAAGAGTAAAAACTTTCCCCGAATACAGTTGAGTCAATGAATCGCATAACACCGAAAGCATCTACAGAGCTATTGAGCACAGGGCTGCCGGTTAACGCGATTCTATACTCTACGGAATCACCAAGTTTATAGCATGCTTTACTTTGACTACTTAGTGTGTTTTTGATGCGATGCGCCTCGTCACAAACCATGGCATTGAAACCTTTAGCTAGCAGCTCTTCTTCCATGCGCCACGTACCTTCGTAATTAATTAAATAGATATCTTTCTCCTCTTTAAGTTTTTTAGATCTCTCTGCTTTATTCCCCTCCAGTGATACGAAGGTGAGATCAGAAAACATTTGTATTTGCTCTTCCCAAGATTTGATCACTGTTTTAGGACAGACCACTAAACAATACTTGGTTTTACCTGTCTCTATAAACCAATGAAGAGCGCATATAGCGCTTCCCGTTTTCCCCGATCCCATCTCCGATAGGTTACCACTACCATTACACAACCTATGCAGCTCAAAAGCCTTTTTCTGGTGTGACATCAGTGGAAGTTTAGGTGAATAGTCGAGCAGTTCAAAATAGCCATCTTTCTGTAACTCAGCGACACGCTTTCTGACACGCGCTTCTTCCGCAACCCAGTCGAACACCGCCTTAGACACAACCAAATTGTCCAAGGCGTCGGTGATACGATCATACTGGCTCAACGGAGCTTCCCAGCGCGAAATTTGCTTGTTAAAGCGACAGCCAGGAATTTTTTTAAGCTGTTCGTTGATGTGGGGATTGTAATCAAAGCTCAGGAGTAGCCTATTTCCTGCTTTGTTGAGATATATAGAACTCATTCCGATATGATACGAATTAAAAAAGCTAAGTCAATACTTCGAACGATCTTATGTTTTAGCAGGCCGGGCCAGGGCGCGCTGGTCGCGGCGGGATCGAGCCGCTAATCGAACGCCCCGTAACCTGATGATACATTTGAGAAGTTCGCAAGAAATAGCATATATTTAGATGGTCCCTCGAATTGAATTAAAGGATTGATACAGGAAACATACCTATGCATTTAATTAGTACTAGTTAGTACAAGTACAATAGACCCTGTATGTTTCTAGTTACTTCTAATATATTGCTTATTTTGCGTTACGTTTCCAAATGTAACTTGTAACAGGTGCTGTTACGGTGTAACTGCATAGGCTGTAGGAGGTTCCAACTAATTGTTACAAGATACAGAGAAAATAGAAAAATTCTCCCAATAGGAAACAGCTACGGTGTGATATATGTCATATATAAATAAGCATAGAAGTTAAATCTATGTTATTCCTATAGTGAGAGGTATGTAATATGTCTAGGGAATATCCGTCAAATCTATGCTATAGCTGTAGTGAGAGGTATGTAATATATCTAGGGACCTCGCACCTTTTCCTAGAGGGTATATTTTTTCCAGAAAATTTAGTTACAGGTAACTTTCCGGTATAACTCGCAGAGTCGCTTGGGATTACAACGTAACTTCGAATAGAATGCCGAAAGTTGCAGTTTCCATGAAAGTTGTTAACTCCTCACGACAACAGCAGATGCGCAATTGTTTCGATGTATCACCCCCCCCGACCCAAATACCGGATATACGGCATATATGTTGAACCATGTGGTATTAAATCTACGTTATTCATATAGGGAACATATGACATATGTTAACGGGGCTCCTCGCAACTCATCCTATAGGGACTAAATTTTTTTTCGAAAATCAGTTACTTGGTAACTTTTCGTTATAACTGGCTGGGTGGTGTGGGGTTATGGCGTTACTTCCTTCCGGAGGCGGAAGTTGCAATTCCCATGAAATTAGATAATCCGTTATGTGATAAGCAATTAAAGAACTGTTGCGATGTATCACTTTGCGCAGCGGCCGGCGGCGAGGAGCAGGCCGCCGCATCACCGATCCCGGCCGGGTGACACCAATTTTAAACATCGCAGACCTGTAAAATTTTTGTACAATAATGTTAATGTATCCACTAAATGATATCCCATTCGAAAGCCCCGACGAGTCGGACATCCACAAATCCTACGACTACTTCCACCAGGAGAGGCTCCGCAAAAAGCACGAATTATGGAATATAGTAGACCCGGACCCTCAAAACATCAGAGGAACTGGGCGTGAACCAGGGTTTCAAAACAACGCCCGTTTCTCTCAGCCATCATTTAGATCTCAATTCTTCAATGTGGGCCAGGGTTTAGCTGTCGTTGCTCCTGGGGAAACAGTAACACTGGCCCAAAAGGAAGTCCCCGCACAACACTCAGGGTTACTAAGAGGGTTTTCTCAGTTTTTTGGTGCCTGCACTGATATGGATACTGTTGTTAATTCTGTCACATGGGGATTAAGAATTCACGGGCTGCCACCCCACGACTTCATGGACTTCGTTGGAGAGTTTAGTTCTCTCAGCAATCCCCATCAAGTTTATTTTCCTTTTTACGGTGCCTCCACCGTTGGCAACAGCTCGCTTTCTGTGGGCGGCTCGCAAGAAGCTCAGCTAGGGATACCAACAGTGACACTCCAAGCCACCAATTACTACACTTCAGCCGTAGTGCTGCAGGGTAGACTTATTGGTTATACGTTCCCACTTGCCGAGCGCGAAGACGAGTTCGAAGCGATTTAATTTTGTTTCCAGAGAAAGAGTTATGCCTTAAAGTTTGCTAAAATAGATTACTTTGGACGTAGCTGCAAAAAATATATCCGGCATACCAATTCTACAAGGCCAAGTCGTAAGGCAGACAGGCTTTGTGCAGCCACAGCAGCTGCCCTCGGTGGCCGTCGCCTCTGCAGCTGCTAGTAACACATCAACTGTGTTTGGAATAGCTCTCGCAAATATTGCTAACAACGGAATAGGTCAGGTTAGAATTTCCGGAGAGTATTCTCCTATAGACACTTCCGCCTTTGTTTTAAATAGCTACGTGTATCTTTCTGACATCCCTGGAACAATCTCAAGCACTCCTGGAACAGTAAACAGTATTATTGGGTATGCTTTGACAATCGGTATTAGTGGTTCCATTTCTGTTACATGCATTCCTAGTGGTAGCACCGGAGCGCTAGGTGGGAGTGGTCTCCAGGGAAGCACAGGTCTTCAATGACAGACTGGACTCCAAGGAACTACTGGTCTCCAAGGTGTCACCGGTTTCATAGGTGAAACAGGTATCCAAGGTGAGACTGGACTCCAAGGAACCACTGGACTACAAGGTATCACCGGTTTCATAGGTGAAACAGGTATCCAAGGCGAAACAGGTATCCAAGGCGAGACTGGACTCCAAGGAACCACTGGTCTCCAAGGTGTCACCGGTTTCATAGGTGAAACAGGTATCCAAGGCGAAACAGGTCTCCAAGGAACCACTGGATTACAAGGTGTCACCGGTTTCATAGGTGAAACAGGTATCCAAGGCGAAACAGGTCTCCAAGGAACCACTGGATTACAAGGTGTCACCGGTTTCATAGGTGAAACAGGTATCCAAGGTGAGACTGGACTCCAAGGAACCACTGGTCTCCAAGGTGTCACCGGTTTCATAGGTGAAACAGGTATCCAAGGTGAGACTGGACTCCAAGGAACTACTGGTCTCCAAGGTGTCACTGGTTTCATAGGTGAAACAGGTATCCAAGGTGAGACTGGACTCCAAGGAACCACTGGATTACAAGGTGTCACCGGTTTCATAGGTGAAACAGGTATCCAAGGCGAAACAGGTCTTCAAGGAACTACTGGTCTCCAAGGTGTCACCGGCTTCATAGGTGAAACAGGTATCCAAGGTGAGACTGGACTCCAAGGAACCACTGGTCTCCAAGGTGTCACTGGTTTCGTAGGTGAAACAGGTCTCCAAGGTGAGACTGGGCTCCAAGGAACCACTGGATTACAAGGTGTCACTGGTTTCGTAGGTGAAACAGGTCTCCAAGGTGAAACAGGTATCCAAGGTGAGACTGGACTCCAAGGAACCACTGGTCTACAAGGTGTCACCGGTTTCATAGGTGAAACAGGTATCCAATGTGAGACTGGACTCCAAGGAACCACTGGTCTACAAGGTGTCACTGGTTTCATAGGTGAAACAGGTCTCCAAGGCGAAACAGGTCTACAAGGAACTACTGGTCTCCAAGGTGTCACTGGTTTCATAGGCGAAACAGGACTCCAAGGCGAAACAGGTCTACAAGGAACTACTGGTCTCCAAGGTGTCACTGGTTTCATAGGTGAAACAGGTATCCAAGGTGAGACTGGACTCCAAGGAACCACTGGTCTACAAGGTGTCACCGGTTTCATAGGTGAAACAGGTATCCAAGGTGAGACTGGACTCCAAGGAACCACTGGTCTACAAGGTGTCAC
>Ga0163154_10007999_pt1 | contig 12450 bp, 7 predicted proteins | sample OliLakLV19MP9P1_FD_148649 | JGI IMG/M metagenome (GOLD analysis project Ga0163154, IMG submission 148649) | Freshwater microbial mat bacterial communities from Lake Vanda, McMurdo Dry Valleys, Antarctica - Oligotrophic Lake LV.19.MP9.P1 | ecosystem: Environmental > Aquatic > Freshwater > Lake >... | reverse complement strand
TCCTACAATGGAGCCGACAACGGGACGCGACAGGGTAACCTTGAGCAAATCCTAATAAACGGCCCCTCAGTTCGGATTGAGGGCTGCAACCCGCCCTCATGAAGCCGGAATCGGTAGTAATCGCAAATCAGCAGGTTGCGGTGAATACGTTCTCGCTCCTTGTACACACTGCCCGTCAAGCCAGCAAAGTTGGCAACGCCCGAAGCGGATGACCGAAACTCGCAAGAGATCGGCTCTTCTACGGTGAGGTCAGCGATGAGGACTAAGTCGTAACAAGGTATCCCTACTGGAAGGTGGGGATGGATCACCTCCTTTCTAAGGAGAATGGGTAGCAGAAATCACGCCTGCTTATTTTCCCTTCCTGAGCAATCAGGATGAAATTCTTAAGTCCTGTGATCTACATATCCAGGCCGAATTGATTACCACCATGTTTGAGTCAGATGTCAGAGAGCTTACTAACTAAAAGGCCATAAACTTCGCTAAAAATAGTACGCCAATGTGCGCCCCCCCCTTACGGGTTGCTTTTTGTGCCCAAAATGATGGTCTTTACAACATTTCACTTCTGATTTCCCCCTTTCACCATCCCATCTCAGCCCTCCTCACGAGGGCTGTTTTGAAGCTTACTGTCACTAATCAAACCAACCTACTTCTTCGTCAGGATTCAATAAAACAGCCACCATTTCATCCCAAGATTCTCACTGACGTTGCACTCGATTTTCTTATTGCACACTACCCCGAAAAATTCTCTCCTTGGCTGACAGCCTGACCTTTTTTTGCGACTGATGCCTTTAGTTTGGCCGAAAAAGTTCGGCTAATAAATGCCATTGATTCTTTTTTGGCCAAGGCTCAAAGAAAGCAGGATGAGGTAGAGAAGACCCGGACATACCTGATTACTTCAAACTTGGATCAAGAAGACATCGTAGATATTTTAAAGCTCATTTATGAGTTAGCCTCGTTACTGCAGACTTACAGTTTGTGGTTATCTCAACTTCATCAACCAAAAAATGAAGTAATCTTCAAATACTTAGAAGATGCGATGGCATTAGGCATGTATCAAGACGGACTTATTGTGTCTGAATCAGAAGAAGTAGATTTTGATATTAATTGATTCATTTTGATATATTAAAATACACGCCAATTTAGATTGATATATCAATTAATTATTGTTTGACGACTCATTAGCAGTCATAAGACTAAACTGCTAATTCTAGTAGCACATCTATAGCTAGCGAATACATTTTAGATCAGTGACTAAACAATGCCTGGAAGCAAGCACCTACAGCTCGCCTTTAAAATAACTCGACTCTTATCTCTGGCTCTGTGTTAAAATAATGTCTCTTAATGGGTGTATAGCTCAGTTGGTTAGAGCGCTGTCCTGATAAGACAGAGGTCCTACGTTCGAATCGTAGTACACCCACTTGATACAGACCTCAAACTCCCCCTTCACTATCTATGCCAATTCTTGGTGCTGTGACTGCGTGCGCGTCAGAGACTGGCTTAATAAGCACAATCTACAGCTCGGTCGTGACTACCAAGAAATTGACATCAACGAAAGTGCTGAAGCTGCTGAGCTGGTAGAGAAGCTCAATGACGGTTTTCGGTCAGTCCCCACACTTGTCTGGCCTGATGGTCGAATCTTGACTGAGCCTAGTAACCAGGAGCTTGCTGCTCACTTTGGCTTGAACAGCTAGGTCGGGAAAATCACTTAGCCATTTTTCAGTCATTTTCTTCGGCAGTTAAAGCACATTGCATTTTAGCCCTAGTTAGCAGTGTTTTCTCCCCCTTGCTAATTAGCAGTCGAACTAATAGAATGCTAATTATATGTTTGATGACTTCGAAAACCACTCCAACAAAACCTTAAAAACCGATACTATTCCAGAGGCTAATGACCAAAGTTTGGAAGAGACGACCATCTTCAAGCAAGCTGAAGATTTCAGCTCTTCTGATACCGTTTCTGAGCCAGTTACCCTCAGACCTTTACCTGCTAATCAGCTCGTCTTACCAGTTGTACCCATACGAGAGGGCGTGTTATTTCCCAGCACGGAATCAGTCCTAACCTTTGGCCGCCCGATCTCGATGGCTGCCATTCAAGAGTCGGCGACAGCTAAAAACCTAGTGATTTTGCTGACACAGAAAAAAGCGAGTGATGGAGAGCCAGGCCCTTCTGATCTCTATGAGATAGGTACCTTGGCTGTCGTGGAGCGGACGCTCCAAGCCGATGATCAAGTCAATGCATTGGTCCGCGGTATTGGCCGGGTCAGAATCCTGCGCTACGTCCGGACTCAACCAAGCTTACTAGCCCAAGCTATTAGGATCGATGACGAGGTGCAGAAGGATGATGAACTCCGGGCGCTGGCGACTCATTTACAAAAAGAGTTCCGAAAAGCTGTCCACATGGGCAAGCCGGTAGAGTTTTTAAACTTTATGAAGCTAATGAGCGGTGTGACTGAGGGAGAGTTGGTAGATCAAATTGCTAGTACCCTTAACATCAAAACCAAAGAGAAACAACAGATTCTAGAAACTACCAATGTCAAAGATCGAATGAAAACTGTCGTCGAGCACTTGACCCGCGAGATGAAAGTGTTGGAAATCGAGAAAGACGTGGTGCACAAAACTCAAGCTAAGTTTGACAAACACATGCGCGAAAGCGTATTGCGAGAACGACTTCGAACTATTCAAAAAGAGCTTGGTGAAGTCGACGATGAAGAAGAAGTGGTCAACGAGTATACTGCCAAACTTAAAAAAGCCAAGTTTACTAAAGATGTCCGCGATAAAGTCACTCGCGAGCTAAAACGACTGAAGCAAATGTCAGTTAATAATCCAGAAGCGGGCTATATTCGTTCGTGGCTGGATATGATCTTCGAGCTACCCTGGGATAAGCGAAGTAAAACGAGCGTCAACTTAAAAAAAGCCGAAAGGATCCTGCAAAAAAATCACTTTGGACTGAAAGAAGTGAAAGACCGAGTACTAGAATACATGGCTGTCCTAGAGCTGAAGCAGGCTCAGGAAGAGGGTAAAAAACGCATGCCCACGATCATCTGTTTTGTTGGACCTCCCGGCGTGGGTAAAACCAGCATTGGTCGGTCAGTGGCAGAAGCCATGGGTCGAGAGTTTTCCAAAGTCTCACTGGGTGGCATTCATGATGAAGCTGAGATTCGTGGTCACCGCCGTACCTATGTGGGCTCGATGCCTGGTCGGATTATCAACGGTATTAAACAAGCCAAAACTATCAACCCAGTCTTTATGTTAGATGAAATCGACAAAGTGGGAAATGACTTCCGCGGCGATCCTTCCTCGGCCTTACTTGAAGCTCTGGATCCAGAGCAAAACTTTGCTTTTGAGGACCACTACTTAGATGTGCCGTTTGATTTATCGGAAGTGATTTTTATCACGACTGCCAACTCACTTGACACTATTCCGCCCGCACTGCGAGATCGGTTAGAGATTATCCGCTATAGTGGGTACACATCTGAGGAAAAGTTTCAGATCGCCAAAAATCATCTGTTGAGTAAAGTCGTTGAGTCAAATGGCCTGAAGCCTAAACAAGTCACTTTGCCCGATGAAAGTCTGACTTTTATCATCGATCGCTATACTCGAGAAGCGGGAGTCAGGTCGTTAGAAAGAACCATTGGCAAAGTTATGCGCAAAGTGGCTCGGGAGCTAGTAGACAACCCGAAGCTAGCGACTCCCTTAGTCATCGATCTAAACAAAGTTAAAAAATATCTGGGCGCCGAAAAATTTGACATCACAATGAATGAAGATGTCGATACCGTTGGACTCGCCACTGGTCTGGCCTGGACTGAGATGGGGGGTGAGACCCTCTTTATCGAAGTTGCATTAACTGCTGGCAAAGGCATCGTTAAGCTGACCGGCAAGCTAGGAGATGTGATGAAAGAATCCGCTCAAGCCGCACTGACGTATGTCAAAGCAAACTCCAAAAAGCTGGGCATCTCTGACTCAAAGCTGGCTCGAACTGATGTCCACATTCACGTCCCGGAGGGAGCAGTTCCTAAAGATGGTCCCTCGGCTGGAGTCACTATGACTACCGCCATTGTCTCGGCTTTTACTAATCGACCAGTGCGTAAAGAAGTGGCAATGACTGGCGAAATTACTCTTCTAGGTCGAGTTTTACCGATTGGTGGTTTGAAAGAAAAGAGTATGGCCGCGCTGCGCGCGGGTAGCAAGCTTGTAATAATTCCGGCAAAAAACGAACGCGATTTAGAAGAAGTACCTAAATCTGTTAAAAAACAGATCAAGTTTGTCCCGGTCAGTCGGGTAGACGAAGTTTTGGCACTTGCCTTACAACCAGCCTGAAACTTGTTACACTAGAGCTATGGCCAAAAAAGGCATCACACTTGCGATCCTGCTACTGGTCACCATCCTGGTGACGGGATGTAATCCGCTTGATCGAAAAACAAAATCAGGGCTACAAGTCTTGACTGAGGACATTCCCAGTTCGCTTTTCCTAGATGGTCAATATTTGGAGAAGACTCCTTATATTGGCAAAGACATTAAACCAGGGCAGTACACGCTCCGCATCCAACCTGATGATCCCACGCTATTGCCCTATGAAACAACTATTACCCTCCGCAAAGGATTGGTTACGGCCATCACTTGGCGACCTGGCTCTCGACCAGAACTCAGTGGAGGAGTCATATATGAAATAGAAAGATTGTCCAATCGCAAAGCCTCAGAAGTCTTGATTCTGACTATTCCAGATGGAGCCATAATCTCCATAACCGGCCGGGAAAAAGACTACGGCCCGCTCAACATTACAGAGATTGAACCAGGCGAAAAAGAGTTTGAAGTGATGCTGCCTTCCTACAAACCCCAAAAACACACCATTAAGCTTTTAGCGGGACATCGAACCACCATCACTATTAAACTAGCCAAAGCTGAAGCGGTGATGACCGCAGCTGAGCTAGCCCTCCAGAATACCCGAAATATTTCAACCGATTCGGCGGACTTGCAGCCAGTGGCGACTGCCTCAGGCCAAGGTGCCGGACGCAGCTTGAGTACCAGACAAGCTACGGCTTCCGCCCAAGCTGCCGCCACCGCTCTAGCCTCAACCTCCGCTCAGGCCACCACCTCAACCAACTCTGGATCTTCAATTTCCGGTCCTCAAGTCTTAATCAAACCCACTGGCTATCGGCAAAATGGCCAAGAAGTACTGCGCGTCCGAGATCGAGCTAGCGTTAGTGGTACCGAAATTGGGGTGGTCGTAGTCGGTAATAAGTACAGCTACACTGGTCAAACCCTCGATGGCTGGCTCCAGATTGTGATTGAGGGCCAAAATGGTTGGGTTAGTAGTCAGTTTGCCGAGCTTCGCGATAACTCCCTATGAAGCTCACCAAACTACAGTTAGTGATTGGTTTCTACTTCGGCTTTTGGGTGAGCTACTTCGCTTGGTTTTGGCGCCATGTCTTACACTTTGATGCTATGGGCAACTTGATGGCCGGCCACGTCAATATCTGGGGTGATTGGGCGGCCCACTTCACCATGGGCTCGGCGATGGGCTACCGGCAGCTATGGTTGGTAGACAGCCCCTTCATTATCGGACAACTTTTCAGTTATCCTTTCATCACCAACCTTATTTCTGCTCTTTTTATCCGACTTAATGTGCCGTTTTTGTGGTCATTCATTATCCCCAGTTTTCTCTGTTCTTGTCTAGTTATTTTTGCTATCTTTTACTTTTACCGAACAGTTTTCAAATCAGTCGCGGTCGCCATCCTGGCCTCACTTTTACTACTATTAAACGGGGGAGTCGGCTTTGTGTACTTCGCTCAGGATATTATCCAATCACCGCAACCACTATACACGTTGATCAATCCACCTCATGAGTACACTCGCATTGATAACGAGCAGATTAAATGGATCTCGATTATAGATAGTATGGTTATTCCTCAGCGCGCTTTTGCCTTAGGTTTTCCCTTGACCTTGCTGGCCTTGAGTTTTATTTATCAACGTTTTTTTTATCAACCAGCTGCTCTGAAATTTCGACGGAGCAGACTACTATTTGCCACGGTAATTTTGGGCTTCATGCCCCTCATTCACACTCATTCTTTTCTAGCGGCCGGTGTTATTTTAGCTGTTTGGAGCCTGGTTGATATTTTTTCCAGCTCGGCCGATAGCCAGTTTTCGTGGTGGGCCAGCCGCTTCAATCAAGCCAAACCTTGGCTAGCTGTAGCTGGTGGAGTGGTTGTGATCGCATTACCACTGTATCTGTATTTTTTCAGCCACCAAGTCGACCAGTTTATCCAGTGGTATCCCGGCTGGCTGGCCAAGGAATATGACATTAACTGGCTGTTATTTTGGTTCAAAAACTGGGGTCTGACGCCACTGGTTGGCATCGTCGGCTCCGTGGTCTACCTGAAACAATCTAGCTCAACTACGTCGAAAAACAGGGTCACGAAACTGGCATTTATCGCCCCTTTTTGGGCATTATTTATTGCCTGTAACTTAGTTTTATTTCAACCTTTTAGTTGGGACAATACCAAATTATTGGTCTGGGCATCGGTAGGAATTAGTGGCTTGGCGGCTTGGCTAATAATCCATCGTTGGCGGCCAGGCAGCCGAATGAAGCGAGTCTTTCTCGGTTTAGTTTTAGCCTCGATGATTGCTTCTGGGACGATTGATGCCTACTGGGATATTCGTGCCGATCTACATAGCTATCAGCTCTATAGCGCCGAAGAGTTGGAATTAGCCGACTGGGTAAAAACCAACACTCCTGTGGAAGCGGTCTGGTTAACCAGTGATCGTCATAATCACTGGCTGTTTAACCTCACCGGTCGCCAGCCGGTCATGGCTTATCGGGGCTGGCTGTGGACCCATGGTTATGACTATCAGCAGGTGGAAAAAGACGTCACAGGTTTCTTCAAAAATCCTGCGAATGTAGGTTTTATTACTCGGTACCAAATTAGCTTTGTGGTGGTAGGCGAGCACGAGCGCAGCGAGTGGCGAGCTGATGAAGAGGCTTTTAGACGGCTCTACCGAGTGATTAAAGAAACCGAAACGTACACCTTGTTCGACGTCTCGTCACCAGCTACCTCCGCCCCCACCGCCACCTCCACCCCCTGACGAACCACCACTAAAGCCGGAGCCGCCGCTGGCTGAGCTTGAGCTAGGATTATAGCTCAAACTACTACTAGCCGCCGAGCTGAAGCCACTCATAAAGCTGTGCAGAGCCACACCTTCTGATGCTCCGCTACTCAAATAACTTGGTGGAGTAATACCAAGCTTATCTAAATCTCGAACCAACATATCGACCACGCCCAGCGAGACGGCAAAGGGGAAAATTTGTTCAATAAACAGGTGCTTTTCTTTAATTTCCTCTCGCCACTTACCGCGACTAATTGTCTCTTTCAGTCCTCGGGCTTGCATGGCGATATTAGAGCCCTGAGCAGTTTTGGCCGGCAGGAAGTTAGCAGCTAGTAGCGAGATGACCAAGCTCCCAATCGCCACCGGAATAGCCAAAAACAAGCCCTGATTTAGCGCCTCAATTAAGAAGAAAAAAAGCCCAAAACCACTTACTCCCACCATGGCAAGTCCGCGTAGTCTCATAGTTGTAGGATTGGCGGTAAACAACCCTTTTGTCGTCAGCGAATCGGTCAACATTTCTTGAGCTTTGCTCAGGTGGGTATAAAAACTCCCCTTCAACTCACTTAAGCTAACTTTTTTTCTTGATTTAAATAACTGGGTCTGCAAGTAAAATTGAACCGGAGACAGCTTCGCATCTGCAGCTCGCAGCTCTTCAAAAAAATACTCATTGCTACTACCCAAAAACTGTTTTTTTTCTTGACGAACAATCTTCAGGTACTTCAACCGAGCCAACTCTAAAATCTCGGCAATCACATCCTGCGCATCGGCGGTCTCATCCAGAATTACCCCTGCTTCTCCGGGTGAAAGTTCTTTGATCGGTTCATAGACAAACGGCACTCTAACTGGCAGCCAGGGTACAGACATTATTTGGGGTTGAGACAGCTCTTGATTGAATACATTACGGGAAATAAATAATCGATCCCTACCTTTTGACCACCACCATGCAGTCATGCCTATTGCAGGCAACGCTAAAATCCCCAGCACGATATTATCCCACACATCTCGCATAAATTTCTCAAACCGAGTCGGGAACTGGAGCTGATTATCTGGCTGCAGAGCCAGAACCACGCTCATGTTTTCTCCATACTCAATGGGTTCCAGATACTCATAACTGACTGTTTTAGCGTTTGAGCTGATTAACTGACAGTCACCGTCATTACTTCCCACCGCACCGCTGAAACACTCCTGTTTCTGAATATTGGCAAAGGGTGAATCTATAGTCACCCGACTATATTCCAGCGGAAACTGCCAGCCCTCACCAGTGATATCCCAGAACAGCTCATCATGATCCGCGAATCTTTTGACGGCACCTCGGACTCGATAGGAAATAATATACGTTTGCTGACCAGTAAACGTCATGTCAGGATCACCTATTTTGAGGGTCAGATTATTGCCCGAGATTTGCTGGTCAAACTCATAAGACTCACCCGCTTCATTTTCAACTGTCACCTCGTAGATTTTAGCAGTGTAGCTCAGGCCATTGACGCTGTAGCGTTGGGGAACATAGCGATAAATTCCATGTCTGTCCTCATCGGTGCTGAAAATAAGAGTCTCCCTAATAGAGAGTGACGTATCTTGATTAATGGTAATCTGGGAGCTAAAAAGTGGTGCTGACTGCACTGCTCGAACTGCGGGACTAGTCAGCAAAAATAGGACAAAACTGATGGCCAACCCCAGGACTTGTTTCATACTAATAAGCTGCAGTCAGTAACTGGACGAAGTCGCCGACATCAAGTGATTTAGTACCAACCAGCACCCCATCACTGACCGCCAAATACTCACTAACATTGGCGGCAGAAACGCTACCTCCATATATTACTGCTCGGGGAGTAGCAAGTTCTTTAATCTGAGTCACGATGTTTGCCACTGCTTCAGCCGCTTGATTCTCACCGGTGCCAATGGCTTCTAAAGGCTCATAGGCAATGACACACCCGGCTAAGTGAGCTGGATTAATTGCAGCCAACTGGGCCTCGAGATAAGGAGTGTCTAAACACAAAACTGGGATAATCCCCGCTAGTACGGCTTGATCAATTTTGTTGGCCACATCTTGATGAGTTTCGTGGAAATAGCGGCGGCGTTCGGAGTGTCCGACTAGCGCATATTTTACGCCTAGATCCTGAAGATTCTTGCTCGATAACGCTCCTGTATAAGCTCCAGCCGAGAATGAACTCAGATCTTGAGTTCCTAATGAAATTTCAGGTCTTATCACCTCCCTGACTTGAGCCAAAAAAACTGTTGCTGGCGCAATCACTACTTCATTACTAGGAGAGTGGAGATACTGATGATTGAAGTCCTGACACCATTGTTCGGCATCAGCCAGTGATTTGTGGCTTTTCCAGTTGGCCATGATGAGCTTGGTCATTCCACCACTATATCATGGGGTTTCGGTTTGTGTTAGCATAGTGGGCGTGTCCGATTTACTCAAGAATCTCAACTCCGAACAGCAAGCTGCCGTCCTTCATTTTCAGGGCCCCGCTATGGTTTTAGCGGGGGCGGGCTCAGGCAAAACTCGAGTCCTGACTACTCGGGTGGCTTGGCTGATTCAGGAACACGATATTCATCCCAGTCAAATTTTACTGGTCACTTTTACTAATAAAGCCGCTCAAGAAATGAATAATCGCGTGGCTCAGTTGACTGGAAGTAAGCTACCTTTTTCCGGTACTTTTCATCGAGTGTGTGCGACTATTTTGCGTCGAGATGGCTACTATCTGGGACTTCAACCAGGCTTCAGTATTTATGATAGTGATGACCAGCTAGCACTGATTAAACAGATCTACAAAGCTAACGGTTACAACCCCAAAGAGTTTAATCCTCAAGCTATAAAAGCGAGTATTTCTAAAGCTAAAAATGAGCTGCTCTTTCCCGAGCAGTACGAGCAGCTGGCTCAGGGTGAGTTTCAAGAGTTCACGGCCCGAGTCTATAAGCACTATCAACGCTCTCTTCAAGAACAACAAGCATTGGACTTTGATGATTTGCTCCTCAAAGTAGTCACGCTGCTCAGAAGCAACAAAGAAATATTGGCAAAGTACCAAGCTCAAATTGAGTACGTGATGGTGGATGAGTATCAGGACACCAACAAAGTGCAGTACGAGCTGACCAAGCTTTTTGCCCGACCGCAAAATAATCTGTTTGTAGTGGGAGATTTTGCGCAAAGTATTTACGCTTGGCGGGGAGCTGATTATCGAAACATGATGCAGATCAAACAAGATTTTGGTCAGGTTGAAGAGTATCGGCTGGAACAAAACTATCGCTCTACCCAAAGTATTTTAGATGCTGCCACCAATGTCATTGCTCACGTGACTGATTACCCCGTGCTTAAGCTGTGGACCAAGAATAAAGTAGTCGACAAGATTCAGGTTTTGGAGACCAACACTGGTGAGGACGAGGCCACCCAAGTTATTGAAACAATTCAGCACCATAAACATGCTTATCCCTATCGAGATGTAGTTATTCTATATCGAACCAATGCTCAGTCGCGGCCGTTTGAAGAAGCCTTAGTCAAATACGGCATTCCGTATCGGTTAGTAGGTGGTTTCAAATTTTATGAACGAAAAGAAGTCAAGGATTTGTTGGCCTATTTGCGATTATTAATTAATCCTAATGACACTGTCAGTCGCGAGCGAGCTATCAAGCTAGGTAAGCGGCGGTTCGCATTATTTGAAGCTTGGTCTCCAACGATTCAAGCTGTACACGCCCCGCTGGAACTGCTGCAAGGAATTTTGAAACACACGAACTACTTGGAGATCTTTGATAAAAATGATCCCGAAGATTTTGCTCGGTTAGAAAATATTCAAGAGCTACTCAACTTGGCAGGCCAGTTTACCGACTCAAAAGTCTTGCTCGAAAACGTCGCTTTGGTTCAAGATGAGTATATGGCCGATGCACCGGGTAAAGAGCCAACCAATGCCGTGACATTAATGAGCTTACACTCGGCCAAAGGCCTTGAGTTTCCGATGGTATTTATGGTGGGCATGGAGGATGGCTTGTTGCCCCACTCGCGCTCGATTATGGATAAGGCCCAGATGGAAGAGGAGCGCCGACTTTGTTATGTAGGCATCACGCGGGCCAAAGAAAAGATCTTTTTTAGCTATGCTCGGATGCGGTGGATCTTTGGTAATCCTACTTATGGCTTGCGTAGCCGATTTTTACAGGATATTCCGGCGCATTTGGTAGAAGAACAATCAACGGTTGAGTATCGCCCGGCAGCTTATGGCAAGATCAGTGGCTTACCACCACGGCCGCCGCGAAGTCAGAGTGGTCGGACGTTGATCATCGATGATGACATGCTCGAAGGGGTGCTTACTGGTGATATTGACATCAAAAAATTCTTAGAAGGCTAAGTTTTACCTTTAGTGCTTTGCAGAGATATTTCGTATAATGAATATCATGTTACTGCGACCGATTGCTGAAGAAGAACAATCACTCTACAACCAAATGGTCCATCACCCGCTCCAATCTTGGGAGTGGGGAGAGTTTCGCAAAAAAACTGGTCTCCACGTCGAACGAATTGGATTTTTTGACAATGGTAAGTTGACCAAAGGTCTAGAGATTACTTTTCATCCCATTCCTGTCTTAGGCAAAACTGCCGGCTACGTTCCCAAAGGCTTTATGCCCGATGAAGAGCAGCTCTCCGCGCTCAAACACTTGGGTCAGAAGCACAATGCGTTGTTTATCAAGCTTGAGCCAAACGTGGCTTTACCAGCCAGCTCTACTTCCGCTCATAACGAAATTGGACAGTTTTTACTCGATCAAGGCTGTCAGCCCGGCCGACCACTATTTACCAAGTACACCTTTCAACTTGATTTAACTAAAACTGAAGATGAGCTGTTTGAGCAGTTGGCTTCTAAAACTCGCTACAACGTCACCTTAGCTCACAAAAAGGGCGTCCAGATTATTGAAAAAAGCGATGAGGCTGGCTTAGAGGACTATCTTAAGATTCTAGCCGAAACCACCTCGCGCCAAGGCTTTTTTGCGCACTCACCAGACTACTTTAGGCAGATGTGGCAAACACTTAAAACCAGCGGCATGATGCGTATTTTTCAAGCCGTCTACGAAAATGACGTGGTGGTCTCGTGGATTATGTTTAAGTTTAATGATGTCTGGTACTACCCATATGGCGCCTCGCGCTCCATACACCGCGAGGTCATGGCCAGTAATCTGATGATGTGGGAGATGATCACTGTGGGTAAGCGCGAAGGCTGTACTTCCTTTGACATGTGGGGCTCACTCGGACCTGAGCCCAACTCTAAAGATCCGTGGTTTGGTTTTCATCGTTTCAAAAAAGGATATGGGGGAGAGCTGATTGAGTTTTTAGGTACCTATGACTTAGTGCTCAATGAGCCACTCTATAAA
>Ga0163154_10007997_pt1 | contig 12451 bp, 10 predicted proteins | sample OliLakLV19MP9P1_FD_148649 | JGI IMG/M metagenome (GOLD analysis project Ga0163154, IMG submission 148649) | Freshwater microbial mat bacterial communities from Lake Vanda, McMurdo Dry Valleys, Antarctica - Oligotrophic Lake LV.19.MP9.P1 | ecosystem: Environmental > Aquatic > Freshwater > Lake >... | reverse complement strand
GACTTGCGCATCATCATGGCCACCGGCGATGGCCTCACCACCGCCAAGGCCGTGGGCAAGCGGCTCGGCATCGACGAAGTTCATGGCGAGGTCAAGCCGGCAGACAAGCTGAACCTGGTCGAGCGCCTGCAGAAGGAAGGCCGAATCGTCGCGATGGCCGGCGACGGCATCAACGACGCCCCGGCACTGGCCAAGGCCAACGTCGGCATCGCGATGGGCACGGGCACCGACGTGGCGATGAACAGCGCGCAACTCACGCTAGTCAAGGGCGATCTGCGCGGCATCGCCACGGCGCGCGCGCTGTCGGTGGCCACGGTGGTCAACATGAAACAGAACCTCGGCTTCGCGTTCGTCTACAACATGCTGGGCGTGCCGCTGGCGGCCGGCGTGCTGTTCCCGTTCACGGGCTGGCTCTTGTCTCCGATGATCGCTGCGCTGGCGATGAGCCTGAGTTCGGTGTCTGTGATCAGCAACGCGCTGAGGCTGAGGCTCACTGCACTCAGACCGGACTGATCCGGCTTGCGCGGATGCGGTGGACATCCACGGGAATCGCTGGTCTCACGGTGTCATTCAAGTCTAAGCATCAACTGATCAGCAAGCAGGTCCAGCCGCCCGAAGCTGACCACCGGCGCAGGAATGAGTCGCACATGCCGAGCGTACGAGCCGCTTAAGGACGCTGCACAAGTTGACGCGGCGCTTGAACAGCTACTGGACTTGGGCGAGGCAGCGGCGCGAATAGCTGCCGAAGCCGAAGGCGTGATGATTGCCGAACAGCTTGTTCACAGCTCAGTGCGAAGGATGCTTGACGCTTTCGCGGTTGCCGCCTGTGACGTGGCGGTCATGATGGACGCCGGTGCCCTGCGCGTAAGCGTCCGGGCGTCCCACCTTGAATAGCTGAGCTTCCCGGGTAACGATCATGTCCAACAAGGAAATGGGCGGACACGATGGCAGTGGAGAGAATGGTCATGCGCCGGCGGCACGGGGCACAGTTGAAGGGGCTGGTGCTGGAGCCGTGTGCGGCGCCCGGAGCGTCGGTGGCGAAGGTGGCGGTGTTTCACGGGTTAAACGCGAACATCGTGCACGGCTGGCGCAAGCTCGCACGCGAGCGCGTCGGCGCTGGCGCTGTGCCGACACAAAGAGCGGCGATCTTGCCAGCCAACCCGGTCGCGGGCGTGTCGCAGTTCATGCCGGTACCCCGAGATCTATCAGACCAGCGTGCGGATCAGTTCCGGCACGGCGACGAAGAGGTCCGCTTCGAGCCCGTAGTCGGCGACCCCGAAAATCGGCGCCTCAGGGTCCTTGTTGATGGCGACGATCACCTGGCTGTCCTTCATGCCCGCCAAATGCTGGATGGCACCGCTGATGCCGCAGGCGATGTACAGGGCCGGCGCAACGATCTTGCCGGTCTGGCCGACCTGCCAGTCGTTGGGCGCATAGCCGGCATCGACCGCGGCGCGGCTGGCACCCAGCGCGGCACCGAGCCTGTCAGCCAATGGCGCCAGCACGGCATCGAACTGCGCGCTGCTGCCCATCGCCCTGCCCCCGGAAACGACGACCCGGGCGGCGGTGAGTTCCGGCCGTTCGTTTCTGGCGATCTCGCTGCTCACGAAAATGCTCGCGCCGCTGCCCGATGTCACTGCCACCAGTTCGATCGGCGCGCTGCCGCCCTGGGCCGCTGCGTCGAACCCCGTGCTGCGCACCGTGATGAGCTTGATGGCATCGCTGCTCTGCACGGTCGCAATCAGGTTGCCGGCATAGATCGGGCGCTCGAAAGTGTCGACGTCGATGATCCGCGTGATCTCGCTGATTTGCGCCACGTCGAGCCTGGCCGCCACACGGGGCGCGACGTTCTTGCCCGCCGCCGTGGCCGGAAACAGGATGTGGCTGTAGTGCCCCGCGACGGCCAGCACCGCGGCCGCGATGTTCTCGGCCAGACCGTGCGCGTAGGGCTCTGCGTCGGCGTGCAGCACCTTGGTGACACCGGCGATGCACGCTGCGGCTTGCGCCGCGCTGCCGGCGTTGTGGCCGGCAACCAGCAGGTGTACCTCGGCGTCGCTGCGCCGGGCGATTTCAACGGCGGCAGTGACGGTATTCAGCGTCGCCCCCTTGAGGGAAACCTGGTCGTGTTCGGCTATGACGAGAATGGCCATGTCTAGATCACCTTCGCTTCGTTCCTGAGTTTGTCGACCAGGGTCGCCACGTCGGGCACTTTGACGCCCGCGCTGCGCCTGGGCGGCTCGCTGACCTTGAGCGTCTTCAGGCGCGGCGTCACATCGACGCCGAGCGCTTCGGGCGTCAGAACTTCCAGCACCTTCTTCTTGGCTTTCATGATGTTGGGCAGGGTCACGTAGCGCGGCTCGTTCAGTCGCAGGTCGGTGGTGACCACGGCGGGCAGGCTGACCGACAGCGTCTCCAACCCGCCGTCGACTTCGCGCGTGACCAAGGCCCGTCCGTCAGCGATGACGACCTTGCTGGCGAAGGTCGCCTGTGGCAAGTCGGCCATGGCCGCAAGCATCTGGCCGGTCTGGTTGCAGTCGTCGTCGATCGCCTGTTTTCCGAGGATCACGAGGCCGGGTTGCTCGCGGTAGACCAGGGCCTTCAGCAGCTTGGCGACCGCCAGCGGCTGCAGCTCCACGGTGGTCTCGATCAGGATGGCGCGGTCGGCGCCGATGGCCATCGCGGTGCGCAGCGTCTCCTGACACTGCACCACGCCACACGAGACGACGACGATCTCGGTGGCCTGGCCTCTTTCCTTGAGTCGCACCGCCTCTTCGATGGCTATTTCGTCGAAGGGATTCATGCTCATCTTGACGTTGGCCAGGTCGACGCCCGACCCATCCGATTTGAGGCGTGGCTTGACGTTGTAGTCGATCACCCGCTTGACGCTGACCAGAATCTTCATCGTTGTTCCTTGTCAGGCCACGCTGGGCGCACAAGCAAGCTTGCGTGCCGTGTCGGCGCTGGCGCGGCGGCGCACCACCGAACTCGTCATCACGGTGGCATCGCCCTCGATGACCACCGTGTCGCGGACCCGGCACACGGTGGACAGCACAGCGCGGGCCTTGGTTTCATCCACCGACAGTACAGTGACCGTGGCATGCACGGTGTCGCCCGGTCGCACCGGTGCGCAGAACTTCAGTTGCTGGCTGAGGTACACCGTGCCAGGACCGGGCAGGCGGTTGGCCACTGCAGCAGAGATCACGCTGGCAGTCAGAAAGCCATGCGCGATGCGGCCGCCGAACTGGGTGGTGGCCGCGAACTCCTCGTTCACATGCACCGCGTTGTTGTCGCCAGAGACACCGGCGAACAACACGATGTCGGCCTCGGTGATCGTCTTGGAATACGTGGCGTGCATGCCAGGCCGCAAGTCCTCGATGTCATAACCGTTCATGTCGTTCATGCTGCGGGCCTTCGCTGTCAAAACTGGTGGTCGGCGAGTGCCAGCGTGGTCTCGGCACCGTGCGTGACGATTTCGCTGAAGGCCGCAGCCTCGACCATCACGTGCGCCATGTAGTGGCGCGCGGTGTGCAGCTTGGCTTGAAGGAAATCGGCCTCGGCGCTGCCCGCCGCCAGTTGCACTGCGGCGGCCTCGGCGCCGCGCGCCATCAGCCAACCGCCCACCACCGTGCCGGACAACTTGAGGAAAGGCACTGCACCGGCAGCGGCCAACGCTGGTTGCTGCGCGTTGTGCGCGAGCAGCCAGTCTACGGCCGCGGTCAACGCCTGCAGTCCGGTAGCCAGCGACGCGCCGATCACCCTGAGCGCCGCAGCGTGGCCATCGACGAAGCGTTGCGCGTCGGCCTCCATCATGCCGATCAGCGCCTTCATCGTGGTGCCGCCTTCGCGCACCAGCTTGCGCCCGATCAGGTCGTTGGCCTGGATGCCGGTGGTGCCCTCATAGATCGTCGTGATGCGTGCATCACGCAGATACTGCGCAGCACCGGTCTCTTCGACATAACCCATGCCACCATGAATCTGAATGCCGTCTGACGTGATGCCCAGCGCGCTCTCGGTGCACCAGCCTTTCACGACAGGCGTGAGCAATTCGACCAGCGCCTGGCTGCGCAAACGCAGTCGCGCATCCGGGTGGCTGGCGGCGCGGTCCATCTGGCCGGCAGTGAAGTAGGCGAGCGAACGCATCGCCTCGATGCGCGACTTCATGTCCAGCAGCATGCGGCGCACATCCGGGTGCCCGATGATGGTCTTGCTGCCGGGTGTGGCGGTACGGCCCTGCACCCGGTCCAGCGCAAAAGCGCGGGCATGCTGGTAGGCGCGCTCGGAGATGCCCACCCCTTCCAGCCCGACGTTCAAGCGGGCATGGTTCATCATCGTGAACATGTAGCTGAGGCCCTTGTTCGGCTCGCCCACCAGGTAGCCGATGGCGCCGCCCTTGTCACCGAAACTCATCACCGCCGTCGGGCTGGCGTGGATGCCGAGCTTGTGCTCTATCGAAGCGCACACCAGGTCGTTGCGCGTGCCCAGCGAGCCGTCGTCGTTGACGAGGAACTTCGGACAGACGAACAGCGAAATTCCTTTCACGCCTTCGGGCGCATCGGGCAGGCGTGCCAGCACGAGGTGGACGATGTTCTCGGCCATGTCGTGCTCGCCCCACGTGATGAAGATCTTGGTGCCGTTGACGCGGTAGTGATCTCCTTCAGGAACCGCGCGGCTGCGCACGGCCGACAGATCGGAGCCGGCCTGCGGCTCGGTGAGGTTCATCGTGCCAGTCCACTTGCCAGCCACCATGTTGGGCACGAAGCGTTTTTGCAACGCGTCACTGCCGTGGTGGGCGATTGCCTCGACGGCGCCCAGCGTCAACATCTGGCACAGGCTGAAGGCCATGTTCGACGACTTCCACATCTCCAGCACCGCGGTGCTGACCAGCGTGGGCAAACCCTGGCCGCCGAGTTCGATGCGTGCGGGCATCGCGTTCCAACCGGTTTCGCAGAAGCTCGCGTAGGCCAGGCCGAAGCCGTCGGCGGTGGTGACGACACCGTCCTTCCAGCGCACGCCCTGCTTGTCGCCGCTCGCGTTGATCGGGTCGAGCACGCCGCCGGCGAACTTGGCCGCCTCCTCGAGGATGGCCTCCACCAGATCGGGCGTCGTCTCCTCGAAGCCAGGCTGGGCGCAGACCGCGTCCAGGCCGCCAATTTCCTTCATCGTGAACAGCATCTCGCGCAGCGGCGCAGCGTAGGTCGTCATGGGGTTTTCTCCGCAGTCTGTTGGGGGGTGCCTGGACGGCGGCCACGCAGCGCGAGCAGCTCACCGACGATGCCGCGGCGGAAGGCCAGCACGCAGACGACGAAGATCACACCCATGATCACCGTGACCCACGGGCCGACCTTGTCGGCGAGTTCGTTTTCCAGCGAGACGATGGTGATGGCGCCGACCGCCGGACCGAAGATCGTGCCCAGTCCGCCGAGCAGTGTCATCAACACCACCTGGCCCGACATGTGCCAGTGCACGTCGGTCAGCGACGCGAGCTGGAACACCAGCGCCTTCATGCCGCCGGCGACTCCGGTGATCGCCGCCGACAGCACGAAGGCAAGCAGCTTGTAGCGTGCGACGTCGTAGCCGAGCGAGATGGCGCGCGGCTCGTTTTCGCGGATCGCCTTGAGCACCTGGCCGAAGGGTGAGTGGATGCTGCGGTGGATCAGCCAGAAGCCAAGGCAGAACACCGCGAAGACGAAGAAGTACATCGCGATGTTGTCGGTGAGGTCGATCAAGCCGAACAGCTTGCCGCGCGGCAGCCCCTGCAGCCCGTCTTCACCGCCAGTGAACGGCAGTTGCACTGCGAGGAAGAACACCAACTGCGCGAGCGCCAGCGTGATCATCGTCATGTAGATGCCGGAGCGCCGTATCGACAGCGCGCCGAAGCCCAGGCCCAACACGGCTGCAAAGGCGCCGCCGGCCAGGATAGCCAGCTCGGGCGTGAGGCCGTAGTTCTTGCTCAGCGCAGCGCACACGTAGGCCGCCCCACCGAAAAAGGCCGCGTGGCCGAACGACAGCAGCCCCGCGTAACCCAGCAACAGGTTGAAGGCCGACGCGAACAGCGCGAAGCAAAGCACCTTCATCAGGAAGGTCGGGTAAAGCACGAACGGGGCGATACAGCCGAGGGCCAGCAGCGCCAGCCAGCCCCAACGGGAAAAAGTTGTGTTCACGATACGTCCTTCAACCTGGCTTCAAGCCTGCTTGCCGAACAGGCCGGCGGGGCGGAACAGCAACACGACGATCATGATCACGAAGATCACCACCGCAGAGGCTTCCGGGTAGACGACCTTGGTCAGGCCCTCGACGACGCCCAGGCCCAGGCCGGTGACGATCGAGCCGGCGATCGAGCCCATGCCGCCGATCACCACGACCGCAAACACCACGATGATCAGGTTCGAGCCCATCACCGGGTTGACCTGCAGCACCGGTGCCGCCAGCACACCGGCGAACGCCGCCAGCGCGACACCCCCGCCGTAGGTCAGCGTCACCATCAGCGGCACGTTGATGCCCAGCGCCTGCACCAGCTCGGGCCGCTCGGTGGCCGCGCGCAGCGTGGCTCCCAGTGAGGTGCGTTCGATCAGGTACCAGGTGGCGCCGCATACCACCAGCGACGCCAGTACCACCCAGCCGCGATACAGCGGCAGGTACATGAAACCCAGGTCGACACCTCCTTGGAGCGCTTCGGGGGCTGGGTAGCTCTCGCCCGAGACGCCGAAGTAGTAGCGAAACACCCCTTCGGCGATCAGCGCCAGGCCGAAGGTGAGCAGCAGGCCGTACAAGTGGTCGAGCTTGTACAGGTGCTTGAGCATCGTGCGCTCGATCAATATGCCGAGCAAGCCCACCGCCAGCGGTACCAGCACCAGCGCCACCCAGTAGTTCATGCCCAGGTAGTTGAGCCCGAGCAGCGCGCCGAAGGCGCCCACCATGTAGAGCGCACCGTGCGAGAAGTTGATGATGTTGAGCAGGCCGAAGATCACCGCCAGCCCGAGACTCAGCACGGCATAGAAAGAGCCGTTGATGAGGCCGAGCAGCAGTTGGCCGAACAAGGCCTTGGCCGGAATGCCTAAGAGTTCCATCGCAGCGGTCTCCCGTGATCGAAAAAGAGCGGGGTTGAGTTGCCCGCCGGGCACCGCTTCGCTGCGGCGCCTGACGGGCTGAGATCACTGTTTGACCAGCGCGCACTTCGAGGCCAAGAGCGGCTGGAACGCGTCGGCCGCGGGGATCGTCGCCACCACGTTGTAGTAGTCCCACGGCGTGGTCGACTCGGCCGGCTTCTTCACTTGCAGCAGGTACATGTCGTGCACCATGCGACCGTCGGCACGGATGCTGCCGTTCTTGGCGAAGAAGTCGTTCACGGGTGTCTTCTTCATTTGCGCCATCACCTTTTGCGTGTCATCGCCACCGATGGCCTTGACCGCCTTCAGGTAGTGCATCACCGACGAGTACTGCCCGGCCTGCACCATCGTCGGCATGCGCTTCTGCTGCTCGAAGAAACGCTTCGACCAGGCGCGCGTTTCTTCGTTGAGGTTCCAGTAGAAGCCTTCGGTCAGGTACATGCCCTGGGTGGTCTTGAGCCCAAGTGAATGCACGTCGCTGACGAACATCAGCAGGCCGGCGAGTTGCTGCTTGGGCGTGACACCGAACTCGGCCGCCTGCTTGATCGAGTTGATGGTGTCGGCACCGGCGTTGGCCAGGCCGATGATCTGCGCGCCCGACGACTGTGCCTTCAGCAGGAAAGACGAAAAATCGCTGCCCGGGAACGGGTGGCGCACGGCGCCCAGCACTTCGCCGCCATTGGCCTTGATGACTTCGCTGGCGTCCTTCTCGAGCGAATGGCCGAAGGCGTAGTCGGCGGTCAGGAAGAACCACTTCTTGCCACCGGCCTTGGTCACCGCCTTGGCCGTGCCATTGGCCACCGAGTAGGTGTCGTAGGTCCAGTGCACGGTGACGTCGTTGCAGTCCTCATTGGTGATGCGGGTCGATGCGGCACCTGAGATCAAGGCGATCTTGTTCTTCTCCTTGGCGATCTTCTGCACCGCCAGCGCCACCGAGGTGGTCACCAGCTCCGAGACGACGTCGACTTTCTCGCGCTCGAACCACTCACGCGCCTTGTTAGCCGCCACGTCGCCCTTGTTCTGGTGGTCGGCCGAGACCATCTCGACCTTGAATGCCGGCTTCTCCTTGGCGATGAAGTCGGCGATCGCCATTTGCGTGGCGACCACGGTGCCCTTGCCAGCGATGTCGGAGTAGGCGCCCGACAAGTCGGTCAGCACGCCGACGCGCACGATGTTGTCGGACAGCTGGGCCTGGGCGGCGCCGGTGGCGGCCAGGGCGGCAGCGAGGGCGATGGTCTTGAGTTTCATGTTTGTCTCCTGAGGGGGGTTGGCAAGGAAGAGGAAGGAAGTTCAGACGCCGAGCAACTGGTGCAACATCTCGGTCTTGGCGGCGAGTTCATCGCGCTGCACGGTGGCGACGACGCGGCCGTGCTCGAGCACGTAGTGACGGTCGGCCAGCGGCGCGGCAAAGCGAAAGTTTTGTTCGACCAGCACGATCGTGAAACCTCGGCTCTTGAGCAGGCGGATCACTTCACCGAGTTTCTTGACGATCACTGGCGCCAGGCCTTCGGTGATCTCGTCGAGCAGCAAGAGGCGCGCGCCGGTGCGCAGGATGCGCGCCATCGCCAGCATCTGCTGCTCGCCACCCGACAGCCGGGTGCCCGGGCTGTGGCGACGCTCATAGAGGTTCGGGAAGACCTTGTAGATCTCGTCGATGGTCATGCCGCCACTGCGCACCTCGGGCGGCAGCATCAGGTTCTCTTCGGTGCTCAGACCCGAGAAGATGCCGCGCTCTTCGGGGCAGTAGCCCACGCCCAGGCGGGCGATGCGGTGCGGCGAGAGCGTGGTGACCTCGTTGCCGTTGAACATCACCGAGCCGGTGCGCCGGCCCACCAGGCCCATGATGGATTTGAGCGTGGTCGAGCGGCCCGAGCCATTGCGTCCGAGCAGCGTGATCAGCTCACCCTCGTTCACTCGCAGGTCGATGCCGTGCAGGATGTGCGACTCACCGTAAAAGGCGTGCAGGTCGGTGAGCCGCAGCATCTCGTTGCCGCTGGAGAAGGGCTCGTTCATGCTTCCACTCCCACATAGGCTTCGAGCACCCGCGGGTCTTGCGACACGACGGCGTAAGTGCCTTCAGCCAAAATCTGGCCACGCTGCAACACGGTGATGCGGTCGCTCAGACTCTCGACCACCGACAGGTTGTGCTCGACCATCAGCACGGTGCGATTGGCCGACACTTTGCGAATGAGCGCGACCACACGATCCACGTCCTCGTGGCCCATGCCCTGGGTCGGTTCGTCGAGCAGCATCAGCTCGGGGTCGAGGGCCAGCGTGGTGGCGATCTCCAGCGCGCGCTTGCGGCCATAGGGCATCTCGCTGGCGAGCGCGTTGGCGTAAGAACCCAGGTCCACCGATTCCAGCAACTCGATCGCCCGCGCATTGAGCTGGTTCAGACTGGCTTCGGCGCGCCAGAAGTGGAAAGAGGTGCCGAGCTTGCGCTGCAGTGCCACACGCACGTTTTCCATCGCCGTCATGTGGCCGAAGGTGGCCGAGATCTGGAACGAGCGGATCACGCCGCGGCGCGCAATCTGCGCCGGCTCTTCTTTCGTGATGTCCTGGCCGTTGAAAGTGATCGTGCCCTTGGTCGGCTGCAGGAACTTGGTCAGCAGGTTGAAGACCGTCGTCTTGCCGGCACCGTTCGGGCCGATCAGCGCATGGATGTGGCCGCGCTGCACCTGCAGGTTGACGTCCGACACCGCGGCGAAGCCCTTGAACTCCTTGCTCAGCCCGCGGGTTTCGAGAATGAGGTCGAGTTTCATGTCATGTGTCATGTCATGCACCTCATTCGATCGCGCTGGTCGACTTGACCTGATGGCGCAACAGAAACTTCTGGATCTTGCCGGTGGAGGTCTTGGGCAGTTCGACGAACACGATGCGCTTGGGCACCTTGAAACGGGCCAGCAGCGTGCGGCAGAACTCCACCAGTTCGGCTTCGCCGACGATCGCCCCCGGTTTGAGCTCGACGAAGGCGCAAGGCACCTCGCCCCACTTGGCATCGGGCTGCGCGACCACGGCGGCCAGCATCACGGCTGGGTGGCGGTGCAGCGCGTCTTCGACCTCAAGCGAGCTGATGTTCTCGCCGCCTGAGATGATGATGTCCTTGCTGCGGTCCTTGATCTTGACGTAGCCGTCCGGGTGCATCACCGCCAGGTCGCCGGTGTGGAACCAGCCGCCGGCAAAGGCTTCTTCGGTGGCGGTCGGGTTCTTCAGATAGCCCTTCATCACGACGTTGCCGCGGAAGAAGATCTCGCCCATGGTCTGGCCGTCGGCCGGCACCGGCAACATTGTCCCGGGGTCGAGCACCGCAATCGACTGTTGCAGCGCATAGGGCACGCCCTGGCGGCCGTTGAGCACGGCACGCTCTGCCATCGGCAACTCGGCCCAGCTCTCCTGCGGTGCGCAGACCGCCGCCGGGCCGTAGACCTCGGTCAGACCGTAGACATGCGTCAGGGCTATGCCTGCAGCCTCGCAACCCTCGATCACTGCCGCCGGCGGTGCGGCGCCAGCGATCAGCCCGTGAATCGTGTGCTGGATGCCATCGCGCAGCGCGGCCGGTGCGTTGATCAGCATGCTGTAGACGATCGGCGCACCGCACAGGTGGGTGACGTGGTGCTCGCGCACCGCCGCGTAGACCAGCGCCGGGTCGACGCGGCGCAGGCACACGCTGGTGCCGGCCACCAGCGCCATCGTCCACGGGAAACACCAGCCGTTGCAGTGGAACATCGGCAGCGTCCACAGGTAGGTCGGGTGCTGCGGCAGGCTCCAGCTGATGACGTTGCTGGCGGCGTTGAGGTAGGCGCCGCGATGGTGCGTCACCACGCCCTTGGGGTTGCCTGTGGTGCCCGAGGTGTAGTTCAGCGCGATCGCATCCCACTCGTCGCCAGGCAGCGTCCAGGCGTGTGCGGGGTCCCCGCCGGCCAGAAAGTCTTCGTAGCTGATTTCGCCGAGTGTCTTGCCATCGGGCGCGGCGGCGTCTTCGACTTCGATCACCAATGGCCTGCGTTCCCCCAGCATCGCCAATGCCTTCTGGATCACGCCAGCGAACTCGCGGTCGGTCAGCAGCACCTTGGCTTCACCGTGCTGCAGCATGAAGGCGATGGCCTCGGCATCCAGCCGTGTGTTCAGCGTGTTGAGCACGGCGCCGGTGGCCGGCACGCCGAAGTGCGCCTCGAACATCGCCGGCACGTTCGGCAGCATGGCGGCCACCGTGTCGCCGCGGCCGATGCCTGCATGGGTCAGTGCGCTGGCCAGACGCCGGCAGCGCGCGAAGGTCTGCCCCCAGGTCTGGCGCAGCGCGCCGTGGATCAGCGCGGTGCGCTGTGGGTACACGAAGGCCGCACGCTCGATGAAACTCAGCGGCGAAAGGGCGACGAAGTTGGCCTCGTTCTTGTCGAGCCCGAGATCGTATGGATGGGACCGCATCATTGTTTGTCTCCACGTGTCGCTGCGGATCTCTGGCAGGGCATGGAGCCCGCCACCGGCGACCGAAGCAGTAGCATCGCGGACGACTGTTGCAGGAGCCGCCAGCCAATGTGACGAATGTTTGCAAGGACCGAAACGCCGATCCCCGACTCCTAGAATCGAGACCAAGCGACGAGGAGCGATGGACTTGAACGCATCTGCGACCGACGGCCCAGTGCAACGCCAGACGATGCTGCAGGCCGGGCTGGACTTGATCGACCAGGGGTTGACCGTGTTCGACGCCGATCTGCGGCTGGTGGCCTGGAACCGGGCCTTCATGACCTTGCTCGACTTCCCTGACGCGCTGGCTTTCGAAGGCGCCACCTTCGAGAGCTTCATCCGCTACAACGCACAGCGCGGCGAGTACGGCACCGAAGACCCCGAGGCGCACATTGCCGCGCGTGTGGCCGCGGCACGCAACTTCACACCGCACGACATCGAGCGTCTGCGGCCTGACGGCCGCATGCTGCGCGTGGTCGGTCAGCCGCTGGCAGACCACGGTTTCGTGACGCTGTACTCCGACACCACCGAACAGCGCCGCGCCGAACGCACGATCCGCGAGCACAACCTGGAGCTCGAACAAAAGGTCGCCGAACGCACCGCCGAGCTGCGTCGAAGCGAGCAGCAGATTCGGCTGATCACCGACTCGATACCGGCCCTGGTGGCCTACGTAGACCGCACCCGGACCTACCGCTACGTCAACCGCGGCTACCGCGACTGGTTCGGCCTCGACCCGGCGCAGCCTGGCAGCATCAGCGCCCGCAGCTTCCTCGGTGCGGCCACCTTCGAATCGATCAAACCGCACGTGGTGCGGGCGTTTGCGGGTCAAGCGGTCAACTTCGAATACGAGCTGACCCGCATCGATGGCTCGCGCATCCGGG
>Ga0163154_10007996_pt1 | contig 12451 bp, 9 predicted proteins | sample OliLakLV19MP9P1_FD_148649 | JGI IMG/M metagenome (GOLD analysis project Ga0163154, IMG submission 148649) | Freshwater microbial mat bacterial communities from Lake Vanda, McMurdo Dry Valleys, Antarctica - Oligotrophic Lake LV.19.MP9.P1 | ecosystem: Environmental > Aquatic > Freshwater > Lake >... | reverse complement strand
CCCTGATGTCATCATCAGTGACCTTAATATGCCCAACATGAATGGGGTAGAATTTTTGGGTGCATTGCAGCGTAACACCATCTGGTCACAAATCCCGGTCGCTATTATGAGTGGAGAAACAGGGGATCGGAGTCACATCCTTCAGGCAGGGGCAGATGCGTTTGTGCTAAAGCCATTTCATTATCAAGAAATTGAAATCTTGCTCCAGCAGCTCATCCAAACGACGCGCTAATACTGCCTTAAACATAAGATTGTCTTCTTTTCGCATCGTCCCCATGTAATGCGTGTTTTAGATAAAAATACGCAAAAATAACTTCTTGCTACGAAAAGACTTAAAATTAATGTCAAAAACACTCATCATCCTCAACCCCCACGCAGCTAGCGGACGTGCAGGGCGTTTATGGACGCAAATCGAACCCATTCTTTGGGATAAATTGGGCGAACTGATTATTGCAGTCACCCAACACCCCGACGAAGTGGCGCAGCATCTTGATAAAGCCTATGCCAGTGGAATAACCCGCGTAATCGCTATCGGCGGCGACGGCACCAATCACGCCTTGGTTAATGCTTTGGCAGACCTGAATGCCCAGCACCCAGATGGCCCGCCGATGGTTTATGGAACGCTGCCTATTGGTACCGGGCGCGATTGGGCCCGCAGCCGGGGCATTCCGTTTGGTATTAAAGAGGCGGCGGATTGGATCGCCAGCGCCCAACCCCGCCCCACCGACATTGGCCTATTGACGATTGAAGGCGGGAGCGCAGTTCATCGCCGTGAACATTTTTTGAACATTGCCAGTGCCGGACTCAGCGGTGAGGTCGATGCCCAAGTGAATCGCTCTGAAAAACGCCGTGCGTGGACATTTTTGCAGGCGACAGTAAGCGCGATTATCCGCTATAAACCACAGCGATTACGTATTACCCTAGACGACGAAAGCTGGTTTGATGATAAAGCCTTTGTCGCGGTGGTCGCCAACGGCACGACCTTCGGGCATGGGATGAAAATCGCGCCGAATGCCAGCACTAATGACGGTCTGTTCGATGTGATTGTCGTGGAAGCGATGGCGAAAGCGCGGGTACTGGCTGCATTGGGGCAAGTTTATAACGGCAGCCATTTAACCCATCGCGGTGTGCATGTAAAACGAGCGAAAAGCGTCCTCATGGAAAGCGCCGATGCTATTCCACTGGATTTAGACGGTGAATATACAACAGGGGAACAACTCACCTTTACGGTGCGCCCCGGTTTACTGCACTTGTTATCTTAAACGATCCGGCTGTCCGATGTCAGCTTTATCAAGCCGGATAATCAATAAGTTGTGTCTTGTCTTGACTACGCCCTAGCGACCACTGTAAAAGGGCGTGGGCCATATTGGTCGATGACCACCGCGCCATTTTGTCGCAGTTCTTCCAGCGAAATGGTGGTTAAGCGCTTGTAGAGTTCCATAAAGCCATGGGGCTTAACAAGAAATACATTGCCACCTTTCAGGAAAACGCTTTCCATTAATGAGCGTTCATCGTGCATCGTCGCCACGATCAAATAGGCTTGGGGATAGCGTTGCCGCAAGCTGTAGGTCAGTTGCAAGCCGTTCATATCAGGCAGTTGCATGTCAATCACGGCTAAGGCCAAATCGTCTATCTCGGCAGCCAGATCAAGTCCTGCTTTGCCTGTTCCCGCACCATGCACATCAAAACCAGCAGTCATGAGAAGGCGTTCCAAAAAATCCCGGTTAGCAAAAGTATCATCAATCACAAGCGCAGTTTTTTGGTCATTACATAATCCTTAATATTTTTTTTATTTTATGGCGATGCTGGCTGGCGATGCCGACTCAAGAATTTGTTTTTAAAAGAGTCGCCTTGTTTTCTGGCGGCTTTTCGCCCCCCTTAATCTCTGCGGATAGTAACTCATCTGTGGGAATAGCAACAGTCGGCTTTAGGTCTGATGGTACCGGTGCCGTCGCGTCTGTCACTTCCGCAGCAGCCGATTCGACTTCAATACTTGGTTTAGGATCAGGACTTGCTGTCGGCGTAATCTGCGGTGCAGACGTTTCTGTTGACGCAAACGATTTTTCCAGCGAAACTAGCTGGACGGGTGGCGTTTCTTGGGTGATCTTTTGCGGCGCTGCACCGTCTGAAATCACAGATGGCGCTTCTTGGGTGGAAGTTGTGGTCGCTATGGGCGCTATCGTCTGGGTGGATTTTGACGTGGCTTCTAACTGCACAATCGGTTGTTCGGCGGTTTGCATCTTATATTTTTCAAAAAGCGCCAGCAGATGTGGAATCGGCAGTGGCTTGGCAAGATAATCATCACATCCCGCCGCCATACAGCGCTCACGATCACCCACCATCGCGTAGGCCGTTACCGCAATAATGGGAGTCGTCACCCCTTTAGAGCGTAACTCTCGCACCGCGTCCAACCCATTCATTGGCCCGGCAAGCTGAATATCCATCAGCACAAGATCGGGACGATCATGCTCGAAATTTCTAAGCGCTTCTTCACCATCAATATAATTAAGTACCTGATGCCCCTGCGCGACGCGCTTTACGAGGAAAATATTGGCAGGGTTATCTTCAACATACAAAATTCGCATTAAAACATCGCTTTCGTAGGGGTAACTTCGGACGGCATGATTTCAGCCGATAACTCAGGGCGCAGTGATAGCATAGGAGACTTATCCGGCTCGACACGAATAATAGGTGTTTCGAGCGTCTGTTGTTTTTCTTTGTGATAGGGCGGTACGACAAAATGGAACGTGCTACCTCTGCCAAGCTCACTTTCCGCCCAAATTCGCCCACCCATAAGGGTAAGAAGCTGACGCGAAATTGCTAAACCAAGCCCCGACCCAGAACGCGGATCGCGTCCGGTCGCAGTCGCTTGTCGGAATTCCTCAAAAATGACCCCAATTTGGTCAACACTAATGCCTGAGCCGGTATCACGGACACTAAAAATCACCCCCTCCGGCGACTCCCGCACGACGAGTGTGATCGCGCCTTTTTCCGTAAATTTGCAAGCATTGCTATAAAGGTTGACCAATACTTGACGGAGGCGTGTTTCATCTGCCCATACATTCGGGAGAGGGTTGGGCAGTTCACATAAAAGTTTGACCGGTTTATTGCCAAGCAGCCCGCCCGCAATCGCCAGTACCGTTTGGATGACGGGTTCAGGATTCACGCGCTGCATATAAATTTCCAGCTTTCCGGCATCCACCCGCGAAAGATCAAGGATGTCATTAATCAAGTCAAGAAGCTGCCGTCCACTAGTATAGATTTGACTCAAATCGGCTTGATATGTCGTCGGCAGCGGGACATTATCGTACATCATAGGGAACTTCAGCATCGTCTCGCTAAAACCAATAATGGCATTCAGCGGAGTACGCAGTTCATGGCTCATATTGGCGAGAAATTGCCCCCGAAAATTTTTGGCAGATTCCGCAGCGGCATGAGCATGTTCAAGCTCAACGTTGGTTTCTTTCAGTTTATCGCTGAGGGCTTCGCTGCGTTTGAGGGTACGTTGAAGTTCGGTGCGGCTTTCAAACAAGTCAAGGTTCGTCCGGCGTTCCCGCTGATAATTGAGCAGCGCCCACTCGGTAACGGCATACAATTCACCCGTCACTTGTGCCGCCAACAATGCACCCACGAACATCAGGGCGATTGCAAAAAACTGAGAACTCATCGGCGAAATATCCGAAGACATCGCCGGAATCAGGAGTGATAAAAGCGCTGAGAGAATTGCCACGACAAATGTATGCGTGGGCCGAAGCAATAGCCCCACAATAAAAACCACGACCACAAAAACAAACGGCATGAGTTGCGCCGTCATGATGTGGGGATCAAACAAGGCAGCAGAAATGGCGGTAAGCGCACCAAATGTATACGCCCACGCTGCCCGATTAAATTGCTTGCGTTCCAGAAGCTCGCGGGTAATGAGGCAGCCAATACATAAAATAATTGCTGGAAATAACCAAACGCTGGCGGTGAGATTATCGAGAAAGCTGAAAATGGAAAGGTAAGAAAAAATCATTACAAAGCAGCCTGCTATAGTGGCCTTCCACATAATAGCAAGACGGTCAGATTTAACCTCGGTGGCAAAATCTATTCCTGAAGGAATGTCTTTTTGGGAGGGCATCGTTTTATTAGGGAGACTCATAAGCTGACCCTCAAAAAATTTTAGGACAATGTTATCTTTTGTTAAATTATACTTTAAGTTCTGTGCATTTTCATTGGGATAACGAGATTATAACGATGTTTAAACGTTGGCGAAATAAAAAGGCCGCAGCAAAAGCCACGACCTTTTAACAAGTTATTGATTAAGCGAGGCAGGCATAGTGAGTCAGCCTGCCTAAATTAGGCGAAGAAAGTCAACTTACTGACCACTCATCGCGCCCATTGCTATACCCATAAGCTGGTCAAGCGGGACAACCTGTGCGCCTTCCGGGGCGACAACAGTTGCGGTGTTGATGTCGGCATATTCAATGACACCCGCCACGCTGATATTAGGGGTGGGTGTATCGGAAGGCTCTCCAGCTTGTGCTGCCACAGCATCAATCGTTGTGCCGTCGACGCTCAGATCAAATGCAGCCGCCACCACAGTGTTGGTCGCTGGATCAATGACGGTTGAGCTGGTGAAGGTAATGCCTCCCAGCAGAGCGGGCATCATTTCTTGCATTTGTGTCATTTGTTCAGGGGTAAGTTGTTGCCCTTGGGACTGCATCGAAGCGGAAATGAGTTCCATAAACGCCGGGTCGGCGCTCAGCGCAGCAAAATCAACGGTGGAGACGAACACGGCATAACCGTCGGCATCTTCAACGCGAGTTAAGCTAACATAGTCGTTGTCATTCACTGCTTGGAGCAAATTGGTAATAAGGTTGGGGTCAAGGCCACCTGTCGTTGCGCCGAGTGCTGCCGGGTCAAGCTGACCTGCCAACATCGGGCCAAGTTGTTCAACAGCGCCCGCCAGATCAACACCACCCCAACCGGTCAAGCCAGCAGCGGATGAACCCAGCAGCGGGGCAAGGGTATCAAAGTTGATATAGCCGATTCCATCCACCAAGCTCAGTTCTAAGCTGATGTCACTGGGCATACCCGTAGCGACTTCCGCCGGAACAGACAGCGTGAGGTTTAATTCGCCGTCAAAACTGCGGAGCAGCGCGGGAAACGCCGTAATCGCTGCCATCGGGTCGGTGGTATCCATGCTCATACCGCTCATCGCGGCGGCATCCAAGCCAGAATATGCACCACCAACAGCCAAGCTGATGGTCACGGGGCCAGTAGCATCGGGAGTATTTTCAACGGTGATGTCTAAGTTAGCGGAGAAAGAGGCAGAGCTTGGGCTGATCGTTGTGGCAGTGGTATAGAGGGTGCAGTCTTCAGCAGAAAGATCGCCGCAAAACGGTGCGTCCTGTGCAAAGGCAACACTGCCAATACACAAAACCAGTACAAAGAAAAGCAGAAGGCTAAGTTTACGCATTTTTATCTCCTGAAATTAGGCCTACTCATGCCCAACACAATGCTGGGCGAGATCACAGTATCATTCTATCATCAGAATTCCGTTAAAGTTGATTAAATTTTGTTACAATTGAACCAAATTTCACGAAAACTTAATCAGCAGTCAATCGCAAATTTACACTTTACCCTCCTTAAACCTCGCGGACTGTTATGAACCCCACAACACCTTGAAGACGCTTCTCACTTGCTTGACATGCCGCGAACACCTATGTTATAGTCTCTTCTAGTAACCCGATTTCTCTAGGAGGCGTAAAAAAATTATGGCAGCTTTTAAGACAAGCGCATCTGTGTGTAAGAATACGCCTGCCCTCCCCCGGTAGAACTACTTTCGGTCATTCGTATAGAGACTAGATCACTGCTTTCTATACGCAACAACCGTCCACTTCGTTTCACGGTCAAAGGCAAGGTGTATTCTCAACCCTCAACAAATTACTTTGAGGTAATGTGTTTACGTTTGCTTAGTGACGGCGAAGGGGATTTTATCCTACATCTTTCTTCTCCCCTGCTGGCAACTGAGTGATTGATTACCTCAAGAATGGCTTGCCGTTTTGCGTTACAGCGTGAACAGCCCACATTTGAGATGAATCGAAACTAGATAGAATCAAAGGAAAACCAGCAGTGTCTTTTCAAGACTATGACTTCGATAAATACGAAGATCAATTTGACCCGATGAAAACAGATCGCAAAGCACGGCGATCACGTAAACCAAAAACCAAACATACACCCAAGAAATCACAGGCCGCCATGCTTGATGAGGTGGTTGACGACGACGGACTTGAAGGTGGCTTCGAAACGACATATCAACCCAGCAAGTATGAGGCGACTTGGCTGCTGCAATCGCTCCGCACATTTTACGATCAAAAACTGATCGTCGATGTGCTGGCACAGGTCAAAGGCGGCAAAGAAGCGAATGTGTATCGCTGTGAAGCCCATCCCAATACCGGACTTGGCATTGTAGCAGCGAAAGTCTATCGTCCGCGCATCTTCCGGCAAATTCGCAACGACACCCTCTACCGCGAAGGCCGTGCCGTCCTGACGGAAAGCGGCACTGCCATTAAAGAAACCGATCACCGCACGATGCGAGCGCTCGGCAAAAACAGCGCCTTTGGGCAGCAGGTGGCGCATACGTCATGGTTAATGTATGAGTTCACCACGATGGAAAATCTCTACAAAATAGGCGCATCCGTCCCGCAGCCGATTGCCGCCGGAGAAAATGCCATTCTGATGACATATTACGGTGACGAAAATATGGCAGCACCGACCTTGAGCGAGATTCGCTTAGAACCTGATGAAACCGTTCCGCTTTTCGATGAAGTCCTTCACAATATTGACCTCATGCTGCAAAATGGGCTGATTCATGGTGATCTTTCGGCTTATAACATCCTCTATTGGGACGATGGCATTACGTTGATCGACTTCCCACAGGTGACTTACAGCGAGCGCAATTCCAACGCTTATATGATTTTAGAGCGTGACATTACCCGCGTCTGCCAATATTTTGCCGATCAATGCTTACGGCGTGACCCGGCAGTCATCCTCCAGCGGCTTTGGAAGCGCTATATGCAGCGCAACCCCGAATATGTCAAAGCCGATCTTTCGCGTATGGAAGTGGAAGCCGAGCCAGAAGACGACTAACGCTCAGAAGCCAAGCTGCTGTAAAATGCTCCCATTTTGGAAGTGCGGGAGCATTTTATGGCGGCTCGGCTGCAACAGATTGGACGTTCTGAACATCTGGCGTTTTTATGGGCGCTGGCAAAATGGATTGTCTTGGGCGGGATGGTTGGCATCCTCAGCGGAACGGCCTCTGCCCTATTTCTCGTTTTGCTGGAAAAAGCGACGACTTATCGTGTCGCGCATCCTAGCCTCCTATTTTTGCTGCCGCTGGCGGGATTTGCCGTTGGCTGGACGTATTGGCGCTTCGCCGGAGCAGCCAGCCGAGGCAATAACCTCATCATCGAGCAAGTTCACCTTAACCAGCAAAAAATCCCTCTCCGCATGACTCCACTTGTGCTGGCAGGGACACTCCTCACTCATCTTTTCGGCGGGTCGGCGGGACGCGAAGGTACAGCCATCCAAATGGGCGCGAGTTTAGCCGATGGGTTGCGGCGTGTGCTTGGCTTGCAAAATGAGGATCGTCGCTTAATGCTCATGGCAGGAATCAGCGGCGGATTTGCCTCTGTGTTTGGAACACCCATCGCAGGATTCGTCTTTGGGATGGAAGTACAAAGTATAGGAAGAATCCGCTACGAGGGCATGATTCCGTGTCTGGTCGCGGCGATTGTGGGCGATTTTGTCACACGAGCATGGCGCGTCCAACATTCGCATTATCCCCTGATGGCAACCGTCGAAATCGATGCGCTGCTGCTCATCAAAGTCATTATCGCCGGAATTTGCTTTGGATTAACGAGTCTGCTGTTTATCGAACTCGTCCACCGCATTAAATACCTCTCAAAAAAATATATTGCCTGGTCGCCGCTGCATCCCGTCATCGGCGGCATGGTCATCATCGCGCTGACGCTTATCGTCGGCAGCCAGGATTATAACGGCTTGAGTCTGCCGCTTATCCAGCAAAGCATGAATGGCACAGGCGTTATCGCCATCGCGTTTTTGCTCAAAATCCTGTTTACGACAGTTACGCTCGGTACAGGCTATATGGGCGGGGAGGTCACACCGCTGTTCGTCATAGGCGCAACACTCGGTTACACTTTGGGGCGGCTGCTCGGCGTTGATCCGGCATTTTTGGCGGCAGTCGGCTTTGTGGCGGTCTTTGCTGGCGCGAGTAATACCCCATTAGCCTGCACCTTGATGGGTATAGAATTGTTCGGCAGCGGGGCATTGTTGTATCTAGCGGTGGGCTGTTTTGTCGCTTATCTCGCGTCCGGTCATCGCGGGATTTACGTCACGCAGTTGATCGGCACATCAAAGGTTCATGGCGCGGATGTGATCCCAGATGAAAGCCTAGAAGTCCACGCAAAACGCCGCACTCCTCATTTTTGAAAATCCAAGGGAAAAACAATGCGTTTTTTGAAGCACCTTTTTGATCGTAACCGCGCTTGGGCGGCTCAAATGCTCGAACAAGACCCACAGTTCTTTCAAAAGCTGGTGACGCAGCAAACGCCCGAATACCTCTGGATTGGCTGTGCGGACAGCCGTGTTTCCGCCAATCAAATTATCGACTTAATGCCGGGTGATGTGTTCGTCCATCGCAACATTGCCAGCGTCGTGGTACATACCGATCTCAACTGTTTGTCCGTGATTCAATACGCGGTGGAAATCCTCAAAGTGAAGCACATCATTGTTTGCGGTCATTACGGCTGCGGCGGGGTGGAGGCCGCCATGCAGAATCAAGAATATGGCTTGATTGATAACTGGCTGCGGCATCTTAAGGATATTTATGCCAAACATGCCGTGAGCTTGAACGCTATTGAGGATGAAACACGCCGTTTTGACCGCTTTTGCGAACTAAACGTCATTGAGCAGGTATCTAATGTGTGCCATACGACGATTGTTCAAGGCGCGTGGCGGCGTGGACAGGAACTGGCAGTGCATGGCTGGATTTATGGGCTGCATGACGGCCTGCTCGAAGATTTACAAGTGACCATCTCCAGCGCGGACGAACTCGATTCGTTCTATCGCATGGCAATCACCGAAACAGCGACGAGCTAAAACAAAAGTTATGCCAACCCAATCACGCGCCGCGCTAAGATGTCAATTGCCGTGATTTCTTCCTGAGCTTCTTTACGTGCCGCAGCGCGAATGCGATAAACATCACCTTTCAAGCCCATCTGTTTCAGTGTTTCAATTCGCGCATGGGCTTCCTGGCTCAAGCGAGCAAGCTCACAGTGATCGGCGTTAGTCGGGTCAAATTGCGGAATGGCACAGGCTTCAAGCGGGGTGCGAGATATATCACGCTCACCTTTATAAATTCCGCGTGTTTGATAAACCTTAATTGCAGTATCGACTGATGGAGCGTTTAGTAGCGCACAAAGGTAATGTGCTTCTTCAAGACTATCCACCTGACAACTATAAGTTTTGTAATCAGCGATAAACCCCTTGGTACGCCGCTTATGAACATCCATATCAACATGTAGAATATCAATCACACATGCTGATATGTGCGTACCGCTTGAATTGTAAAAAACCTTAATTCCCGATGGATTTTGCATCGTAATTTTATTGCGATAGTTTAGCTGATCGGTAAAACTGAGATGGGTTGATTCTTTCTTGAGGGCATTCCATTGTGCCGCCGCTTTTGCAAACCAGTCCCAGCTCCCGAAGTGGCCTTTTTCGGCAAAATCGCCTTCAGTCTTGAGAATCCGAAGCGTACCATCGTCGCCCAATTGCGCCGGCAGCGCCACCATGTGGAGCTTTTCATAGCCGAAGGGGACAAGATGTTTGCTAAGGAGTGTGGCATAGACGTAATCATTTTCGACCACACCGCGCAGCTTGATGCCCTTATAAGGTTTTTTGGCTTCTTTATCGGCTTCGGGGTCAGTGATGACCGCTGGACTGCTGGCATTTCCTTCTGGCTTGACGAAACACAGATTACGCGGCACCAGAGTCGCCCCCTGCTGGAAGCGATCATAGTAATATGGGCTTCGCACATCAGAATCAACGAACTTCACCGTTTCGACCTTTGAAGTCAACATCGGCAGCGCATGTTCCAAATTGATCTCATGGGCGGAAAGTTTCCCGATGTAATGGATAGAAGGAATTGCGTTGATTTTCACGTCATCGCCCTGCCGTACCAACACACAAGTGGGCATATTAAACAGCGGCTCCACACCGAGCAAATCAATCACACGAGAAAAGCCCTGCATCTGGAACGGGCGATGCTGCTTCGCCCCGGTAATCACGGCACGGGGCATCACAAACGCCAACGTCCCACCCGGCTTAAGATAACGATCCAGCGCATGAACATAAAACAACGTGCTTAAATCCATCGCTGTAAACAACTTATTGTCGTTACTTTCAATCAGCTTATAAAACTGATAAAGCATCTTGACCTGTGCTTGATAGGCTTTGCTTTTAATATCACTGTATCTAAGCCAGGGTGGGTTGCCTGCAACGACATCAAACTGCCGTTTCGCCAGCACCAACGGGCGCGAAAGATTTTTCAGAATATATGCCCAAATACCGTTGCGTTTCTCATGGATGAGCTGGGTGAGGAGGTTTAAATTGCCATTCCAGCGATTGAGGACGGTAGGTTCGTCGCTGCCAAACTGCTTAATCACAATCTGACGGAAGGCGTTGCTGTAGGCAGTCGAAGGTATAGATTGTGGACTGCTGCGGGCGAAGTCGTGCATTTTCTCAATAACTTCGGTCAGCGCATTGGGCGCAGAAGCCGCCGTAAATGGGATATAAAAGAGTTCATCTTTGTGACGATCATCCACCGGAACAGTCAGCGAATCGTGCGCTTCATTTTCCAGCGGACGGATGAGCGCATCTGCCATATAGACGGGTACAGCCACCAAGCCACTGTCGGAATCAGTTGGGGCTGTCCGTAAATGTTCCGAAAGCGCCAGTAGATAATTAATACGGGCTATCGTTACCGCCAGAGGATGAACATCCATCCCGATAATGTTTTCAGTGGTAAAGCGTACTAGAGGCCAACCCGTTAACCCCGCCGCTGCCAGTCGCTTAATGGTAGCGAACAGAAACGAACCTGAACCACAAGCTGGATCGAGCAAGCTCTGGGGATAATGATAATCAATATCCTGCAACGTCAATTCGGCTAACCAATCGGGCGTATAAAATTCGCCTAGTTGGTGCCGCGTGGCGGGGTCTACAAGATTCTGATATAGCTGCTTAAGCAAATCTTGGTCGATGCGGCTGAGATCATAAACGACCAGACCCAGCGCCAACCGCCGGAAAAGCGCTACTGATTGCGCCTTAATTTCCGGCAGCAGCACCCAACTAAAAAAGTCGTTCTCACCGATATTGCTTACGCCCTGACCATAAAATGCCTTGCCACTCAAAATATCCTCGATAGTCGGCTCATCATCCGGCAGACCGCGTAGGGCGGCATACGCCAGCAGCTTGGCGAACTGGCATAGGTAAGTATGGCGCAGGAACAAATCGACATCACCTACTTTAGAGCCATATACTTTACTAAGCAGCTTATCCCACTGTTCACGCCAGATTTTTAGGGCGGGAAAGGCACTAGCGCGATCATAAAGTTCATTAAGAGTATGAAAAGCCAATTGGAAAGTAGGGCTGCTGCTGCCAAAACGTCCTACAACATCAGCAGAGGTTGGCGGGACATGCTTTTGTGAAAAAAGATAGGCATCCAATCGGACATAAGCCGTTTCGGGATCATCTTCTTTCAATTCAAAGCGGTCAAGCATTTTCAAGTTGCCATCTTGCAGCGCAAATACTTCAAACGTCAGGCTGTCCGTCAGAACACCCACATAATCACGCTCGTGCGCGAGGCTTACCAGATAATCTAAAAGCTGTTCACGATCACGGGCAGCAGTCGTGTCTTCCAATTTTCGCTTAAATTCAAAAATCAGATCGCCAAACAACGCATCCAGATAACCTTTGCGTTTGACATGCGCCTGAAAGATAAAGCGTTCGCGCTCAATTGCGTTGGCTTCTAGGCCAAAAGCATCGTGTAGGAAACTTAGAAACACTTCCTGACGATGTTTTTCTGACATGTCATTCTCACGAGCTTTTTTTGCATCTTGAATATACTGGCTAAAAGCACGAATAAATTCTGCTGGCGCGGTCATCTTAGCTTCTTTCACATAAAAGCATATTTCTCCTTAGTTTACCGCATAATTTGTGAGAAGCCACTAAATGAGCGAATAAGTCATTTGGGCATCCCGAAGAAAACGATCAGTGCCCGTAAGCGATTACTTTGACGACGCGAATTTTAATTTTCACGCGGGTTTCTTGGGCTTTGCGCTCAATCGGCGCATAGCCCCCATAAAACGTCTGCCCATCATTGTAT
>Ga0163154_10007994_pt1 | contig 12452 bp, 8 predicted proteins | sample OliLakLV19MP9P1_FD_148649 | JGI IMG/M metagenome (GOLD analysis project Ga0163154, IMG submission 148649) | Freshwater microbial mat bacterial communities from Lake Vanda, McMurdo Dry Valleys, Antarctica - Oligotrophic Lake LV.19.MP9.P1 | ecosystem: Environmental > Aquatic > Freshwater > Lake >... | reverse complement strand
ACGCATCACCGCCCTCATGCCGCTTCAGATCGAAATCGTGCTCGCCGCGCCCGTCGAGCCTCCGCCGGGGCAGGCGTGGGTCATTTGGCCGGACCTCGAAAAACCTTTCGCAGCGGTTTCGCGGACCGATGGCGGTGTCGACATTTTGCCCATTCTGTACCCGGCTGGCGGAGCGGTGGCGCAGGAATACCGCGTCAGCGAAACCGTCAACTTCATCCTGTTGCTGTTCATGGGCGTGGCGGTGGCGTTCCAAATGCCGTTGATCGTGCTGCTGCTGGGTTGGGTGGGATTGGCCACCACGACCTGGCTGCGCGAGCGGCGAAAATACGCGATCTTCATCTGCGGCATCGCCTCGGCGGTGCTCACGCCCACCGGCGACATGATCTCGATGATGATCCTTCTTGTGCCGCTGTACGCGCTCTACGAATTGGGCATCGTGCTGCTGGTTATCGCCCCCGCCTCGAAAGTGAGCGAGGGGCGCATCCTGCGCTGGCCTTGGCGACGGCGCAGCCCCGATAAGTCATCCACTCCCGCCGATCAGACCGCCGAGACCGCACAGACGGATCGCACGGTGCCGCGCCTCCCCGCGAATCCCCAGCGTCCGGGTTCCATCGCCGATGGAGGGGATGACGCGCCGTGACGTTTCAGCGCGATTCATCACGAAGCGATCCGCAAACCCCCGCTGCCCGCCGGCTCCAACGCGCCGCGCGTCGAAGACGAATTTGCCAGATGGCCCAATTGAAACTTCAATCCGAAGCGCGGCATCCCGAGGTCACCGACACCGACCTCGCCATGATGGAGCGCGCCATCGCGCTGGCCAACAAGGCGGCCGCGCTCGGCGAAGTGCCCGTGGGCGCGGTGGTGTATCGCGGCAAACAAATTGTGTCCGAGGCCTTCAACATGCGCGAGGCCGACCACGATCCCACGGGTCACGCGGAACTCATCGCCTTGAGCATGGCCGGCCGCAAACTTGGCGAATGGCGATTGAACGACTGCTCCTTGGCGGTGACGCTCGAGCCTTGCCCGATGTGCGCAGGGGCGCTGGTGAACGCGCGACTGGGCCGGCTGATCTACGGCGCGTCCGATCCCAAGGCCGGCGCGTGCGAGACGTTATTTCAAATACCCTCTGATTCGAGGTTGAATCACCGCGTGCAGATGATCGGCGGGGTGCTCGGGCTTCGTTGCCGCGAGCAACTGCGCGGTTTTTTCCAGCAGCGACGCCGCGACCATCGATCCGATCGCGCCGATCGCGCCGATCGCGTCGCCAAGAGCGCCTGACGCCGGCCACCGCCGCGTTACCATGGCCTCATGTCCGGCCGCGCGAACACTACATCGATTCGTCTGATCTGCTTTGACTTGGGCGGCGTGTTGATGCGCATCTGCCGCGACTGGCCCGAAGCCGTCGCCGCCGCCGGTCTCTCCCATCGTGATTCATTGAATGGAGGCACGCTTGAATTCAATCACGCGCATCACCTGACGGTCGCGCTGGGCAAGGGCGAGATCACGATCGATGAATTTTCATCTTCGGTAAGCGCATTGCTGGATCACCGGTATTCGGCCGATGAAGTCTGCCGCATTCATCACGCGGTGCTTCTCGATCCCTACGAAGGCGTGGCGTCGCTCATCGACGGGATTCACGCGCGCGGATTCATGACCGCGTGCCTTTCCAACACCAATCACGCCCATTGGAGCCGATTGCTGAAGTTTCCCGTCGTGAAGTCCCTGCATCATCGGCTGGCCTCGCACGAACTTGGGCTTCACAAGCCCGAGCCGGCGATCTATCACGAACTGGAGCGGAGGGTGGGAGTTACCGGGCCGGGGATCGTGTTTTTCGATGACCTGCTGGAGAACGTGCAAGCCGCGCGGGAAATCGGCTGGGACGCGGTTCACATCGATCACGCGGGATCAACCGCCGCGCAGATGGAAGTGGCGCTGCGGTCGCGGGCGGTCTTGCCACCTTGCGAATAACAAGCGTTTAGTTGTCGGCGTCGTAACCTTCTGATTTCATGATCTCGCGCAGCACGATGGTCGCGTAGCTCCCGCGCGGCAGGTCGAACGCCACGCGGATGAACGCCCCGTGCTCGTCGCTCCCCGCTTCCAAGTGCGTATTCGCCACCGGAAAGCGTAGCGGCCGTCGGGCACCCTCGGGCCCGTGCCGACTCTCCATCAAGTGCGCGAGGTGCAGCCCCGCGGCCTGCAACGCTTCAAACTCCGCGGCTGCGGCCGCGCCGGTCGGCTGCAACATTCCCTTGCCCCACATGGGACCGGAAGGCGAGATTTCGATGTTCGCCAATCGGCTCGCGAGCACGCCGCCCGCCGCATCCTCCGCAGTCACGCTGAACACCGCCCGGTTGTCGTGCTTCCACGCCAGATCGCCTTCCGCAAGCGTCGCCAACGATTGGTCCTGCAGGCGCGCATCCAGCACGCGATTGAAGATGGCCGACTGAAGCGAGCTGACCCAGAACGAAAGGGCCGTCCCCCCCACCGCCAACACCGCGTCGCGCGCTTCGTGCCCCGACGCCAGCCTTTCGCAGACCATGCGTTCGGCTCGATCGGCCGTGGTCCATAGACTCGCCGCCTCGCGTAGGTTTCCCCGGTCAAAGCCCTCCCGCCGCGCGCGTTGATATTCGGGGAACACGCCGCCCACGGTGCCAAGCAATTCCTGCGTGAGCGTGGGCCAATCCTCCGCCAGCAGCGCGGCGCCCACGCGATGATTGTTGCCGCGGTATCCGAAGCGCTGCGTGCCGAAATAATTCGGCACGCCGTCGCGCTCCATTTGCCGTAAGGTTTTCAGGGCGGCGGGCGCCTTCATGGGATCAACGTCGCGGATGCGGATGGAAAAACGATTCCCCGCCAGGTGGCCCATGCGCAGCTTGTTGGCGTGGCGGGCGGCCCACAGCACCTGGATGCGGCTGTGGTCGATGTCGACGTTGGGCGGATCCTTCGTCAGGTGGATGGACACCGTCTGCCGCGTCACGCCCGCCTTATCCTTCATTCCCGCGTATCCGATGGCGAATTCACGGACCCCGAACTTGCGGCGAAGGCAGCTCATCATCTCGCCGTGCGAGACGTTGGTTTTCTGGATGCCCAGGTACAGGTGCTCGCCGCCGCCCTGCGGTTCATAGAGCGGAATCTCATCGACGAGGAAATCCTCGGGCCTCGCCTTGATGCGCCCCCCCACGCCCGGGGTGTGCGTCAGGTATCGCTGCGGCAGCGGATTGGTGATGAGCATGGATTCCGGTGCGTTCATTCAGTGCCCCTGGGCGGCAACGACCCGACTTTCGCAGGCTCCGTCACTTCCAACCCGTTTCCGATTCATCGTCGTCATCGTCCGCTTCGCTTTCGTCGTCTTCGGCTTCGCCGACGGCTTGCTCCGATTCCTGCTGCATCTCCTCCAGCACATGCTCCGCGACGTAAATCGGCGCGTCCTCCGCGACCCCGATCGCGATGGCGTCGGAGGGACGCGAGTCGATTTCCACTTCGCGCCCGTCCTGCTCCACGATCAAACTCGCGAAGAAAGTCTTGTCAGCAAGATCCGTGATCACGATCCGCTTGAGCGTGCCGCCCAGGTTTTTAATCACCGACGCCAAGAGGTCGTGCGTCTGCGGCCGGGGAATCTCGATTCCTTTGAGCCGCCGCTCGATCGCGAACGCCTCGGGCAGCCCGATGACGATCGGGAACGACCGTTTGCCGTCCACCTCGCTGAGTTCGATGATCTGCATGTCCGTCATTTCACGAATGAAGATGCGGGACAATTCCATCAACACCGGCATCGGAAATCCTCCAACAGGACCGCAGGCCTCACACGATTCGGCCTCGGCACCATCGTAGGCGGGCAAACCGGGGGCCACCCGTCAATCATTCCTTGATGCCGTTTCAAGAGGGGCGTCCATCCCGTTGATTTTCTCCAAGGCCAGCAGAAGCGCCTGCGTGCCCAGCCGTCCGTGCCCCTGGGCGCGGACGGCTTCATAAAGTTGCCGCGCGAGCTCCAGTCCGGGCAACGCCAGCGTCGCGCGTGAGGCTTCGTCGAGCGCGATGCCCAAATCCTTGATGAAATGCTCGACATAAAAACCGGGATTGAAATCACGATTGACCATCCGGGGCCCCAGGTTGTTGATCGACCACGATCCCGCCGCGCCCGCGCCCACCGATTGAATAACCTTCAGGGGATCGAGCCCGGCCTTGCGCGCATAAAGCAGACCTTCGCAGACTCCGATCATGGTGCTGGCGATGAGGATTTGATTCACCATCTTGGTGTGCTGACCGGTGCCAGCCGCCCCTTGATGAACTACGTTTTTGCCCATGATGGAAAGGATCGGAAGCGCCTCTTCAAAAGCGGCTCGCTCGCCACCCACCATGATGGAGAGCGTGGCGTTACGCGCGCCGATGTCGCCACCGCTCACGGGGGCGTCGAGACTCTGGATGTTCTTGGCGATCGCGACGTCCGCGATCCGAATCGCGAGACTCGGGCGGCTGGTGGTCATGTCAATAATCACGCTCGGCGGCCTACTCGCCTGCAATGTCCCCGCGGAGCCAAGGTGCGTGGCTTCGACATCCTCCGGGAAACCCACCATGGAAATGGCGAGGTCGGCCCCGTCAGCGGCATCGCGTGGCGACTTGGCCCACAGCGCGCCTTGCGCCAACAACGGTTCCGCCCGCGCCTTGGTGCGGGTGTGGATCGTCAGGCGATGACCGGCCGCCATGAGGTGTCCCGCCATCGACAATCCCATCACGCCGGTGCCGATGAATGCGATCTTTTGAAGCTCGGCCGTCATGTCGGGATCATCCTTGCAGCACCAGCCGCACGGCGTCGGCCGCGCCGGTGAGGCTCTCGCCCGCAATGATTCCCGCGCAGATCGTGACGATGAACCGGTCGCTCCAGCGCGGGAACAATTTCGTCGCGATCAGCACGATGAGCGCGCCGATGAACATCGAGACGGCGTTGAATCCATTGATGACGAACGCCAGCCCCAACGCCGACGCGCTGGGGATCCATGGCTTGACCGATTTCGGGGCCGTGCGATCCAGCACCGGCAGGATGATGCCGAGGATCGCCGCGATGGCGATGGCGGTGGGGGTGCCGGCGGGCAACGCCTCGATGCCGATCGCGAAGAGATCCGCGACGGCCTTCCACGTCGCCACCGCCGGCGCGGGCCACTCCGCCGTCATCAGCATCGCCTTCGGATCGGGGATCAAAATCAGGTAGAAAAGCGACCCCAGGATCGACCCGCCGAGTGCACCGGCGATCTGTCCCACCGCCTGCTTGCGGGCCACCGCGCCCAGCAGGTAGCCGCACTTGAAATCATGCATGAGGTCCGCGCACTGGCTCGCCGCGCCCCCGGTTACATTGGCGGTCATCAAGTTCGCGGCCGCGCTATTGGGCACCATCAGGCCGAACACCAGTTGCGTGACCTTGCCCATCGCCCCGACCGGCGTGGTGTTGGTCTCGCCCGACACCCGCGACGCCACCACCGCCAGCACGAACGACAGCAGCACGCCACTGATGGCCGCGTACCACATGATCTCGAAGAACAGCATCTGGAGCGTAACCGCTAAAATCAGCGCGACGGCCAACCCGAAGATGAACCATTTGCGCGTCACCTCGCCGGTGTCGACGACGGGCTCGCCGACCACCGATTTTCTCCCGGTGAATGATCGCATCATCGACTTCCATGAAAACGAGAACGCGACCAACGACGACACCACCATCAGCGTCACGCCCGGCCAGAGCAGCCATTCGACGAGATCGGTGAAGTTGGCGACGGGCGGCGAGAATTGCGAGCCTTCGCTCAAAGAGGCAAGCGTCGCCTTGAGGTCAGGGTCGCTCACGCCCGCCAGCAGCATCTCGAGTTCGTCCTTGGTCTTGTCCTTCTTGTCGATGATCAAAACGCCGGAGGTTCGGATGGCTCGCCCGCCTTCGATCAACGACACCTTGGAAGCCAGTGACTCGGGGACGGTGTATGTCGAAAGGGCGGCCGGCTGCGTGCCCCGGTCGTACAACGCCTGCACCGCGTCAATCACGGCGTCGGGATTTTCCTGATCTATTTCGGCCTGAAGACGCGCCGCCGCGATCACGCCCCGGAGGCTACCTTCCGTCAACGGCTTCCATGTCACCAGACGGTTGACATCCTTCGGTTTTCCATCCTCATCCTTTTCCGCGCGAACGAACGCGAGCTCGCTCGCGTACTCGGCGGGTATGACAAAACCGCCCATCGAATCAAGCGGCACGCTGAAGCGGCCCGGCCGCGTCGTTGTGTAATCCGTCGGCGCGGCGCCGCCGACGAACCGGTGGTTCGACTCCAGGCGGAGTTTGCTCAGCGTCTCGCGATAGGCGGGATCATCGCTCTTGGCGGCGAAGCGTTCGTAGTGTTCATCCGACATTCGGCCGCCGAAAGTCAGCCGCTGCCGTGCCGCCTGGTATTCCATGCGATCGCGTGGCTCGAACGTCACCCCTTGCGGCAAGGCGAGCAGAGTTTCGCTGGCGCGCAATCGCGCGGCCCCGGTCTCGACGATGCGGGGCCCAATGACCGCCCACGCCAGGATCGCGCCGAGCAGCAACGACACGGCCGCGCGAATCCCGATCAGGCCGCCAACCCCGACCATCAGCAGGTTCGGCTCGAGCGACAGTGTGTAGCGGGCCGCCGGTTCGCCGCCCACGGTCAGGAATGGAATGTCGTAATGCGCCGCGAGCGCTTTTTTGATGGTGGCGACCTTCACCGCGCCCGCCACGACGGCCGCGCCGCCCATCATCGTCACGCGGCGAATCGCCTCCTGGCCCTGCCCGTAGATTTCCTTCAAGGTGGCGGCGCAAGCGATGCCGGACGGGAACGCGATCTGATCGACGATGATCATCTGCCGCCGCAGACCCGTGGCCACGGTGATGCCGACCAGGCACACCGCAAACACCCACAAAGACAGCACCGGCCAACTGAAGGTCTCACCGGTGATGAGCGTGAGGGCGGGAATGGGCGCGACGAGTCCGGCCGACGACACCGCCGCCGCCGCCGAGCACGCCGCCTGGTTGATGTTGTTCTCCAGGATCGTGAACGGGCGGATGCGGCCGCGGCTGGCGGTGCGCATGCCCGCCCACGCAGCATAGGCCAGCAGGATGCCCGTGATCGACATGTTCGTGCCCCAGCCGATCTTCAACCCGGTGTACACGTTGCAGATCGACAGCACTGCGCCCAGGATGGTGCCGGTGAGCACCGCCCGAATCGTCAACTGCGGCGAGTCGAAATCGATCGGGCGCGGGGCCAGGGGATCGATGCCAGCGGATTCGTCAGGAGAGCCTTCTTCGGCATTGCTGGCGGTGTTTGTGCTCATGTCGTGGCCTTGCATCGGCGACGCCGCGCCGGTGGATGGGCGTGGAGTCTAACCGCTGGGGATGGATTCGCGGCAGTCCAATGCCGTTCAGGTCGAGGCCGCGACCGGGCGCTTTCGCGGCGAAGCGGGTCGTCCGTTTTTCGCGCCCGCCCAGGCAAACCGCACATCCAGCCCGAACGACTTGGCAAACAGTTCAGCCTTGCGCTCCGCGCCCCATAAATCCACCGCCGGCTCCCGCACTGCGTTGACGCGAAACAACGCCGTCTTGCGGTGGACTTTGACCATCACCGATTTCACCTGCTGCGAATGCGCCCGATCCAGCCCGTCGACGATCCGAAGGATGCCGCTGAGCCGACGCACCAATTCCTGATCGGTCGCGGCGAGTTTGGTGAAGTTCGCATGCGAGGCCTTGGGAGCCGAGCGACGGTGATACCGCGCCACATTCGCGATGATCTCGATCTCGCGATGCGTGAAGCCGGGCAGGTCGCTATGCACGATCAGGTGGTAACTATGTTTGTGATGCTTGGCGTAATTGATGGAATACCCGATGTCGTGCAGCACCCCCGCCGCCTCCAGCAATTCTCGGTTGACGGGCCTGCACCACGGAGCGTCGGGGGAGCGGCCCGCGAGCTGGTCGAACACGTTCACCGCCAGGCCGGCCACATGTTCGCTGTGCGCTTTTTCGTAACGACACGACTCGGCAAAGTGCCGCACGGCGCGCAGCCGGCTGGGTGGTGGCGCATTCGCTTTTCCGGTTTGCGGGAAGAACTGCCGAATCATGCCCAGGATCAGCCCGTCGCGAATCCCGCGATCATGCACGCGGATGGTGTTCGATTTGAGGCGTCGCATCACGCCGTCCACGATCGCCATGCCCGCCACGATGATCTCCGCGCGCTCCAGGCTCAGGCCCGGCACGCCTCTCCGTTCGCGCGGCGAAAGCGACCTTAACTGGTTGAGCAGGTGCTTGAGCGTGGATCGCTGCAATTCATAACCGCGCACGCTGGTGGTTTCGTCACCCAATGATGATTGCCCGCGCAGCAGGGCGATGGCCGCCACGGTGGTGAACGTGCCCCCCGTCCCGATCAACATCTGCGGGATAAATGCCGGCTTCGGAAGATGGGCCTTGATGACTTGGCGGATGTGGGCGAGCATGAGGTCAAAGCGATGCTCGTCGTCTCCCTTCGCCCGCTCGAACATTTCGGTGAGGCGAACCGCCCCCAGGGGCAAGGTGCCGATCTGCTCGATCACGCCACCGGAACTGAGCACGACTTCGGTGCTGCCGCCGCCGATGTCCACGACCCCCGCCTTGAGTTTGCGGATGTCGAAGGCGTGATTCGCGCTGAGATGCGCCAGTCGGCCTTCATCCTCCGCCGAGATCACTTCCAATTCGATCCCCGCGTGCTGCTTGACCAGTTTCAGGAATTCCCGCTGGTTCGACGCCTCGCGCACGGCGCAGGTGCCCACCACCCGCAAGGCATCGACGCCATACCCTTGGGCGATGGAGCGCATCCGCGCGATGGCCATGGCGGAACTCTGCATGGCCTTGGCGGACAGTTCGCCCGTGGACGCAAAACCCTTGCCCAGCCGCGTGACTTCCTTCTCGTCATCAAGCAGGCGATACCCGCCATCGGCGCGAGCCTCCGCCACGATCAGGCGAATGCTGTTCGTGCCGACGTCAAGCGCGGCCAATCGGCGCGTGCCGTCGGGCGCGCGCCCATTGGTGCGGCCGTGGCGGGCGTTCATGCATCACCCCGGATTGACTCGACGCTCTCCGCCAGTGCGGAGATCGTCGTCAGCGTAACGACGACCAGAGGCGGATCGAGTTCCGCTTGCCCCTCGCCCTTAATTGTTTCAGGGCAAGTTTGCGATTCGCCGATCATTAACCTGCCAATGGATTCGCGAAGTCGGCCGGCCTCCTCACCCTGCCACCAGGCGAAGAACTTCCGGTGGCCGCGCTCGGCGGCCGATCGATACTCATCCTGAATCCGTTCCAATGCGGCAAGCAGGCCGTGACTGGGACGCCGATCGTTCTCGCCACCTCCAAGGGCCGATCGCAGTTGCACTGCCGCCCGCGCGGTTCGTTCAGCTGATTCGTACCCGTCGTTGATCGTTCCCAGCCGTTCCTGCAACCGCGCGAGGCTTCCATACAAGGGATCGCGAATCGAAGCGTCGATGCACGCCGCAAACACTTCCAGTGCATATCGCAGTCGCTTGCCTAGAAGCCGAACCGCATGAAGCGCGATCGGATCATCGAGCGGAATCGCCAGGGCATCGATCAACTCGGTGGCCGAAATGTGGAGCGACGAGACGGCCTCGGCCCGAAAAGTGATGACGGCGGGATACTCAAGCGAGCCGTCTTCGAGAGGTTCCTCCCGATCGCGAATGGATTCGAGCAGGTCGTGCGTGCGGCGTTGAAACTTGGCGGTGGTCAATTTACGCGCCGGCTTGGCGAGGTCGCAGGCAAGCCGGTCTCGTTCCGAGACGGTGATGCTCATGAGATGTTCGAGCGCGGCACGTCCCACGTCGGTGGCCGTCGGCAATTGCGAACGCAGACCGGCGAGGAAAACGTCGGCCGCGCGCACCAGCGCAGCAGCATCACGAATTTTCTTCAGTCGCCGATCCATGCGCCGCCGCGTGTTGTTCTTGAGGCACTTTTCAAAGGCCCGCAACGCCGCCGAAGCCCGCCTCGTGGCCACGCGGAGTTGATGCACCTGCTTTTCAAGGGGTGACAGCCGACGAACCGGTCGCAGCGCTTTCTCCACTGCTTCAAGGCGTTGGGCTAACGCGCGACGCGCCGCCTCCGCCAGCGGCCCCGGCGCATCGAACCCGCTGATCCACTTCTTGGCGACCGCCGGTGTTTCAGAACCCGTCGGCAATTCAAAAACCGTCGGCGATTCAGGCTCGTTCGACGTTTCAGGCACGGTCGGCGGCGCGGCTGGTTGATTCATGGCACAAAGCGGGCGAACGGACTCGAACCGTCAACATTCAGCTTGGAAGGCTGACGCTCTACCATTGAGCTACGCCCGCGGGGAAGCCACAGTATAGCGACGCATTGGGGAAGAGAGATCAGAGGTCAGAACTCAGAAGTCAAAGTCAGAAGCACAAATGCCGCGCGTCAACGCTACGCCACGAACGATCAACCTCTGCCTTCTTTGGCCTCCGACCTCCGACTACTGACCTCCCACCTCTGACTACTGACCTCTGACCTCTGACTTTGTGCTTATCCGGTTTTCATCCCTATCATCGCCCATGCCCAGCCGGTTCAACAGCAGTCGACTTCGCTTTCGGAAATACAAGACCGATCTCAAAGAGAAGCGAACCAGCGAGAAGCCCGCGTCCGCCCCCATTTCCGGCGCGCCCGCCAGCGATGCCGGCGATCACCGGGCACCCAAACGTCAGCGATCCTTCTTTGTGCTCTTCCGCGAATTCTGGCGCATGGCGTCCGGCTTTCACGCCAGCATCGGCTTCGCGCTCGTCACCGTCACGGTTTCCACCGGTCTTGGCCTGCTTCCGCCGTATGCCACCAAGATCGTGGTCGACAATGTGTTGGGCGATGTTCCCCTGACTTCCGCAGTCTCGCGGTGGCTACCCGCCGATCGTCAGCACCTGCTCGCGACGGTGGCGGTGGGGATTCTGGTGCTCACCTTCATTTCGCTGGCGATCGGCATGATGGGCCGGTGGCAGGCCACCAAAACCACGGTGCGGATCAAGCCGCTCATTCGCCGCCGCCTGTTCGATCACACCATGCGCTTGCCCCTGCATCGCATCTACCAGATCAAGACCGGCGGCAGCGCCAGCCTCCTGCGCGAAGACACCGGCGCGATCGGTGACCTCGTCTTCAGCATGATCTATAACCCCTGGCGGGCGGTGGTGCAGCTCACCGGCAGTCTCGTGATATTGGCCTGGGTCGATTGGCGATTGCTCGTCGGATCGATGATCTTCCTACCGTTGGTGTATTTCACGCACCAATTATGGATCAGCCGCATTCGGCCTTTGTATCGCGACATGCATGCCACGCGGCAATACATCGACGGTCACGCCACCGAGGCATTCGGCGGCATCCGCGTGGTGCGGAGTTTCGGCCGGCAACGCAGCGAGACCGGCCGCTTTATCCGCAACGATCAGTTCCGTGCCCGCCAGGAATCGCACGTCTGGTGGTGGGCGCGCGCCGTCGACCTGTCGTGGTCCATCCTCATTCCCGCAGCGTCCGCCGGTCTGCTGTGGTACGGCGGCTCGCGGGTGCTGGAGGGGAAGCTCACCATCGGCGACCTCTTCCTCTTTCTCACCTACCTCATGATGCTGCTGGATCCCGTGGCGGTGCTGGCGCAGAGCGCGACGGGCTTCCAAACCAGTCTCGCCGGGTTGGATCGCGTGCTGGACGTTCTGGCCGAGCCGACCGAGATGCCCAGCCGCCCCGGCGCGGTCGTCGTGCAGCCCAATCAGGTGCGCGGCCGCATCACGCTGCGCGACGTCGGGTTCATGTATCCCGGCACCACCACGCCGGTCCTGCAAGACATCAACCTGGAGGTGAACGCCGGCGAGATGATCGCCCTGGTCGGCCCTTCCGGCGCGGGCAAGACCACGTTCTGCAACCTGGTTGCCCGGTTCTACGATCCCAGCAGCGGCGCGATTGAACTGGACGGCCGCGACCTGCGCGACATCACCTCCGACAGCTACCGGCAACTGCTGGGCATCGTGGAGCAGGAGATTTTCCTCTTCGACGGCAGCGTGGCGGAGAACATCGGCTACGGCCGCCGCGACGCCACCATGGATCAGATCATGCATTTCGCCCAGTTGGCGAACGCCCACGATTTCATCACCAAGTTCGAGCGCGGTTACGACACCGTCATCGGCGAGCGCGGCGTCAAGCTCAGCGGCGGGCAGCGCCAGAGGCTTGCCATCGCCCGCGCCCTCTTGGCCAATCCGCGCATCCTGATCCTGGATGAAGCCACTAGCAACCTCGACACCGAAAACGAACGCTTGATCCAGCACAGTTTGCAGCAGTTGATGAAGGGACGCACCAGTTTCGTCATTGCCCATCGCCTCAGCACGATCATCCATGCGGATCGCATCGTGGTGCTGGAAGGCGGCAAGATCACCGAGACCGGCACGCGCGCTGAACTCATGGC
>Ga0163154_10007991_pt1 | contig 12455 bp, 8 predicted proteins | sample OliLakLV19MP9P1_FD_148649 | JGI IMG/M metagenome (GOLD analysis project Ga0163154, IMG submission 148649) | Freshwater microbial mat bacterial communities from Lake Vanda, McMurdo Dry Valleys, Antarctica - Oligotrophic Lake LV.19.MP9.P1 | ecosystem: Environmental > Aquatic > Freshwater > Lake >... | reverse complement strand
GTTCGCACAGGCGCCGTTCGCTGGGGAGGAACTTTTCCCACGTGCCCGCTTCGATCGCCTTCGCGATGCAAGCCGCCGCCTGCGCGGAGAGGGAAAGGCGCTTGGGAATCTCGAACGGCAGGGAACTGATCATAATCTCTTATCAGTAATTAGAGCCTGTCCCAACTTCGCAACTCATTGGTTATGATATGGTAGCCAGAAAATATAACGGCCGAAACCAGGCGTATTTGCCGGCTTCGGCCGAAAAACGGGCTCCATAATCTGGTTACGATGACAAAAAAGGGAGTCGTCGGGGAAGTGATAGTGCTTCAGAGCTGGCTGCGTCCAGCCCTGACTGAGGTGGGGGCGAACAAAGACTACGAAAAATTCCGTGACCACCTTGAGGCGGTGGACGGGCTGCTGGGTACGGCGCATTTGGAGGCGTTGGCGATGGACTTGGCGGTGGAGGGATACGAGAAGGCGAGTGCGCGGCAGCGTAGGGTCCGCAAGCAGTTCGCGATGAAGGCTCTGAGGGTCCAGGTGCTCAAGTCGATGTTGGGTAATCCGTCGTACCGGAGTTTTTCGCAGTCGGTGGCCAGCAGCGATTTGCTGGCGGATTTTTGCGGGGTACGCCGAATCGATGGGATCCGGGGAGTGGCCAAAAGCACGCTGGAGCGGGCGTCGAAGTTCTTCGGCGGGACGCATGTGCGGTGGATGCATCAGCTGCTGCTCGAGATGAGCGCCGAGAGCGATCGTGCGCGGGAGATCGGACTGGAGCGGCCGGTCGAGACAGGCGAGGTGCTGATCGACTCGACCTGCTTGGAAGCCAACATCCACTACCCGACCGACTGGGTGTTGTTGAGAGACGTGTCCCGGACGCTGCTCAAGGCGATCACCCTGATTCGCAAGGCAGGTCTGTGCCAGCGGATGCCGGAGGAGCCGGGGAACTTTGTTCGTCAGATGAACCGCTTGTGTATCGAAATGACCAACACCCGGCGCAAGGCGGACGGGCAGAAGGCCCGCAAAGGCGTGCTGCGCAGGATGAAGCCGCTGCTTAGGACGATCGCCGGTCACGCCAAAAGCCACCGCGACCGGCTGGAGTCGAGCTGGCAGAGCACCCCGTACAGTCAGGCTCAGGCGAGCCAGATCATTGCCCGGATCGACACGATGCTCTCGCAGGTGCCGACGGTGATCAAGCAGGCCCACGAGCGAATGATCGGAGGACGAACGGTCTCGAGCCGTGAAAAAGTTCTCAGCGTGTACGAGCCGGACGTCAACGTGCTGGTCCGCGGCAAGGCTGGGAAGGAAATCGTACCGAGGAACGAAGTGACGACATGCGAGCCGAAGGCGAAGCCATTCGGCAACACTCTGATGATCGCGGAAAGCATGCAGGGACTGATCCTCGACTGGCAGTTGTATCGCAAAGCCGCCCCGGCAGAGTGGCGGCAGCTGCAGGAAAGCGTCCAGCGGCAAAACAAATTTGACGTGAGCACGCCAATCACCGCGGTCAGCACCGACCGTGGCTTCAACTCGAAAGAAGGATCCCGTGAGCTGGCGGCGAACGACATCTTCGATGCGACCTGTCCGCGTGATCCCCGGATCTTGAAAGAGCGCTTTGCCGAGGAACGATTCGAGAAACTCCAACGTCGTCGTGGATCGACAGAGGCACGCATCGCGATCTTCAAACAGCGTCAGGCTCGACGCCTGCGCGAGCGTGGCTTCGACCACCGCTACCTCGCGGTCGCTTGGGGCGTGCTCGGTCACAATCTCTGGATCGTCGCGCGATTGCTGCTTGCGCAGGAAAAAGTGCTCGAAGCTGCTTGACTGTAGCCGTTTTTTAATGACAGATAAGGGTGTTGCGCACGTTGCTGCCCACATGCCAGGGCGAATTCCGGAAAACGATCCCTTAGAGCCAGGTTTTTGCAGGTCGTAGGGAAAACCGGGAAATCAGCGGCCTATTTGGCTAAATTTAAAATCCCCGTTTCCGGAAAACCGAAAAATGGGACAGGCTCTATTTACGGGAGTCGAGCTTAACGAATCGAGTCTCAATATTAGTAACCAATTGTCCTTCAAATACTAATGACCGGACGCTAGTGTTATGCGGATTCTACTTGTCACACCTTGTCCCCCTGTTCCTTTAAGTATCGGCGGTAATCAAAGAACGTACTTCTTAGCGAAGGCACTCAGTGCATTTGCTGAAGTGGACATTGTTTTATCGAAGGATGTCCACGGGCTTGAAGTTGGCGACCAGCGACAGCTCAAACGTGATTTCTCAATTGTTGGAATCTGTAACCTACAACCTGTATCTTTTAGGAGGTGGGTTTCCCGTATTTCCCGGCGGATCAATCCTCGACTCGTAGATCGACTGGCGCATAACGTGGATGGGAGCCGTCACAGATTCTCACCGGATCCGAATTTAAGTGGACTAGTAAAGCGTGCTCTTGAAACGAAGTTGTACGATGTCGTGGTTTGTCGTTATCTTAGAACAGTGGGACAGTCGAACATACCATCAGGAATTCCAATCTGGGCCGACGTTGATGATCTTGATTCCGGGGTCTTTGAGTCTCGCTTGGCACTACATGGAGTAGCTTGGTGGGAGAAGCTTATTTTGAGAAGGCACCTCAAGAACATCAAAAAGGGGCTTTTGACCGTTCTTCCAAAATGTAATTGGCTCTGGGTCTCAAATCCAAGTGATATCTTAACTTTACCTCCAAATATTACCGCGTGGCTTCCTAATCTTCCATTCAACCGGCCGAGGGGGCCGCTACCTCCACGAGATGCCGGTATTGGGCCATCTTTTAATCTGATGATGGTCGGCTCTTGGGCGCATCCCCCAAATCAACATGGTTTGAGTCATTTCATCACTGACATTTGGCCGACCGTATTGAACGTAATTCCAAATGCTCGTCTGCGAATCATCGGTTCCCAGATGAGGAAATCGATGGCCGACAGCTTGTCGCAGGAAGATGGAGTTGACGTCGTGGGTTTCGTTCATGAGGTTAGCGCTGAGTATCAAAGGTGCGACGTAGCCATAGCTCCAATTTATTATGGTGGTGGAACTAATATCAAAGTCCTGGATGCCATGGCCCACCATCGGCCGTGTGTCCTTACCCCGTTTGCCTTTCGAGGTTACAATCATATAGTTCGAGACGGTGAGCATGTATTAGTTGCTCATCGCGACGAGGATTGGGCTGGGATATTCAGCTTGATACATGGAAATGGGGAGTTTGGCCGAAATCTCGCATCGAAGGCATACGCTAAAGTAAGTGAGCATTATACAAATTCCGCCTTTTCTTCGCAGGTCAGCTTGGCACTCGATCAGGGCACCAAGTCCTTTTCGCGCAAAAATGCATCTCTGTAATTTTCGCCCGTACGCGAAACGGACTCGATCTAGGAAGGGCGGCGTCAAGCGGCTAGTGCACAATCTTTTTGTATAGCGGCATGAAAGACTTCAGCAGAAGATTGACCGTCGAGAACGATGCGAGGGCGGTTGTTGAGCCGCCACTCAGCTTTGACGATTTGGCCTTTGGTGACGGTATTAAAGTCGATGCCCTTGGGGAAGTATTCACGGATAAGGCCGTTGATATTCTCGACTGCACCGCGTTGCCAGGGGCTGTGGGGATTGCAGAAGTAAACGGCCACTTTGGTGGCGAGGGAGAAGGCGGCGTGTTGGGCCATTTCGCGGCCGTTGTCGTAGGTGAGGGTTTTGCGCAGGTGGGCGGGCAGGTGCTTGAAGGCGCGTATGAGGGCACGTGCGACGCTGATGGCGTCTTTGGCGCTGCCCAACGGGACGATCATCACGTAACGGGAGACGCGTTCGGTGATGACCAAAATTGCGGTGCGGTTGCCAGCGCCCATGACCAAGTCGGCCTCCCAGTGTCCGGGCACCTCGCGGCGCTCCACCTCGGCAGGCCGCTCGCCGATGTTGACCGCGCCAGGCAACTGGCCCGAGAGCTTGCCCTTGGCGCGGGGCGCCGGACTGCGGCGAGGTTTCTTGCGCCGCAAAAAGCTAATCAACTCCTTCTTAACCGAGCCTTTGGAGTGGATGTAGATGAAGTCGTAGATGGTTTCGTGGCTCACGCGTCGGCCCAGATCAAGACCGTGACGCCGCCGCAAGGCGACTTCGATTTGCTTGGGCGTCGCACCGGTGGCAAACAGCGCCAGCACCTCGTCGTGCAAGGCGGGCGTATCGACGATTTTGTTGCGCGAGGCGCACTCGGGCCGACGGCCAGCGCGCGCCTGCGCGTCCACGCCACTGTAGCCCTTACGCCCGCCATTGCGGACGATCTCGCGATTGACCACCGAGGCGTCGCGGCCCAGTTCGCCGGCAAGCTGAGCACCACTTTTACCTTGGGCCAAGCCGGCATGAATCGCTTCACGTTCCTTGGCGGTGATGCGCCGTTGTATTTTTGCCACCAAGCCAAAACCGCCGCGTTGCGCCCACGACGCCAGCGCAGAGTTTTTCCCAGAGGGAGGACGGCAGGCCCGCCAAGCCGGGCCTGCCGTCCTCCCTCTGGCTCGTGTAAAGCTGGCCACCCCTGCCTTTCCGCGGCCTGCCGCAACCCCAATCCCGCCCACCATCAATCCCAACATCAAACATATAGTCTTCATTATAGTGCTTCAGGCGAAAGAGAACCACTCCCTATCAGCCTGTGCACTCGGTGTTAGACCCTGCCGAGCTCTGGGAGCTTATAGGGGCCCCGTGGAGGTGGTGAAGTCTGCACCCGGACTTACCCTGCAGCGCAACCTCGCCCTCACCAAAGTCCTCCATCCGGTGGTCTTCTTTCCGGACGACGATTCCATCTGGTTCCCGAACGTGGCTGCATTGAAGATGGCGGTTTACGAGGCGGACACAAAAAATCGAATCTCCGCTGTGTGCGGTGCGGAATCAAGGGAGCCCCCGCCAGGTTTTGGCGAAGGGGAGAAGATACAGTACTCTATGCGAAAGTATGACCGCATTCGCCAGCGGACTGCACACTTACGCACAAAATTCGAACGTTGGTTGGTGCCTGATCCCGCAGGCGTGCTCGGAAGAGAATTCATTTCGGAAGGAAAACCGCAAGAATGGTGGCCTGCACTCAATGTAACAGCCGTTGGCTGGATGACCGGCTTTCGCATGTCATTCCGAACACAAGTGGCCCAAGCGCACCAATTTGACCCTGCATTCACTGGATATTCTCTTTTCGAGGACATTGATGCATCGTTTTCCGCATGGCGCCTGGGGGCGGTTGTGGCTTCTCTCAATGCGCGAATTTTTCACTATAAGTCACCTGAACGTCGTGATGCCGGCTTAAAACTGGGTGTGGCTCAAATACTCAACAAAGCGTATGTCATCGCCAAACACGCTCTACCATCGAGTAGAGCAAAGAAGGCGGCATCCCGCTTCTTTTGTTACAAACGCTTTCAATATAAAATGGCCGCGCGAGATCAGTTTGGGAAGGATCGCTACGATGGCGCAAAGCGAGCATTGAACTTTGTTCCGGATCTTCTCCAGCGCTCTCCCCCCCAGTTAACGATGCTCTTCGAAACTGCTTGGAAGGAATGCCGCAAGTAGCGGTTGTTGCAAAAGATGTCGATAGTGATGCCTCGGCTACGCGCCAGCCCCCTAAAGTGAGACCAGTGCCTAAGTCGTTAGTTATCAGCAACCGAAAAATCAAACGACGCCTAAGTCTAATGCATTCGAATAATTTTTCGTTGCAAAACTCTAGTAGAAAACGGTTTAACAACTGGCCTCAGTGCGGCCGTTTACTCGTCTTTTACCGAAATTTGAAACACTAGCCCGTTGACCCCCCGAACCTTGTGACGTATAAAAGAGGTATGCCCAAATTTCTGGATCCTTGCATCGGCACCGAGATTGGAAGCCCTTTAGGAAGTGGGGTCATGTGCATCTTGCTGCTTCTCTGCGCAACAGGATATGCAGCTGATCCGGAACTGACAAATCACAAGTCCGGAATAAGCCTGACGTGGGGCATTGGCGACGGGTCGGACAAGGGCGTGGCTTACATGGAGGAGTACCTCTATCATGACAAGATGGTATCCGACCGGAAGATCGTGTACATCAGATCGGATACAAGGATATCCATGACCCATAACCAATTTAACACGCTCGCCGTTGGACCCAATGGCATCTATGGACAACCAATTGGGAAAGACGGATTAGATAATGTAGCCGACAACGGAGACGAGGGAATCATCCGCTTCAAAGTAGACAGGGATCTGCAGGTGGCTCATGAGTGGGTCGAATACAGTTCGAAGCTGGAACTGCTCCCAGCCTACACGGCTCCGTTGTCGTTTGCGCAGCTCACTTACCAGAGCGGCATGCCTGTCGTGGGGAGTGCTGGCCCTTCAGGAACGGCTGGCGATTCGCAGTACTTCTGGAGAGGCATTCAGGATGATCATGGCGACGAGTGGCACACAATTATGGTCGGTGATGACGACAGCAAGATCATGCCGAACCAAAAGACAGAGCAGCAAGCGAGCGATGGAAAGATATTCATCTTCGTGGTTAACCCGAAAACGCCCGCTCTGACCGTGCGAGCGACGGGCGGTGCACAATTTTTTACTACGCCTCCGAAAGCATATTTCGTCCCGAAGATACACGCGCAGACGACCTATTTTTCAACTCTATCGGGGTCCATTTCTTTTGAGCTCAAGGACATTATGGGTGGGGACGTGGCCATCCGGATCAACGGGGGTAATTGGGAAACTGCACGGAGTCATTTTATTGATGGAAGTCGATTCAACGTGGGAACAAATTCGCTCGAGTACTATAGTTCGAATTACCCTTCGATCATCAAACGACGGACTGTGATAAGCGAGCCCGCTCACCCAAGCAGGGAGGAAGACCATGGCGACTTCTTGTGGGGTAGCCAACAGGAGCTCCAGACCGTCAAGGCTCGTCTTTCCAGGGATCCCTACAAATATGCGTGGAACCAACTGCGCACGAATGACGACAACACGCAGTTAAAGAGTTGGGACAAGTATGGAGTCTCTCCTTACAGACGTCCTTGGTTCACCCTCACTCCGACGCCTTACTCAATGCATCCAAGCTTTCGCGGTCCCGCGCTCGTGAATGCGTTCGCGGCATTGGTAGACGGCTGGTCCGCCACACCCCCGGGCCGTGCAAAGACTTGGGGAAGCTATGCAAAAGAAATGCTTCTAAATAATGTTTGGGCACGTGTAGATCCGATCGGCTATGAGGGGAATCAGGCGAGCGGCGCAAATCCCTGTACTGAGGTGATTGGCGCCGGTTATTACATGATCGGAGCGATCTTCGATGCGCTCCCTGCTTACGACATTATCGCAGGGCACTTCCGCAGTGACCAAGTTGCCGGAGGACTAACGGCGATTGAGGACTATTATATCCGTGATGTCCTTGCGTCGGCATCGTATCTTGGTTTCCGCGGGGTAGTTCCGGGTGGAGGCGCGCAACCCGGACTTTGGACTACGCCAAGAATCATTGGAGCAACCATGGTTGCCATGTGCCTCTCGAATTACGCCACTCCCTATTTCGGAACGAGCGGTTACGGGGGTAACAAATCGGGATATGCATGGACGCCTTCGCCTGATCATGCACTTACCTGGGAAAAGGCTTTTTCTACGACCAAGTATCATTCGTCGACCATTCCGGGTACGAACTTGGCCGCGTTCAACCCCGAGGAGCCCGCCCTATGGAGGTCGGGAGGTGTATGGGGGGGGCCCAATATAGGATATTTTAATCTCTCCGCCTACTCGCTTTCGATCCTTGTAAACCTGAATGCAAGATACTCCGTAAAAACGATTTATCCCGAGATAAATGCTGGCTTGATGCATGCCGTCTCAGGTACGCTCCTATCGATCGCAGGAGGCAGTCCGACCTATAGTCGAATCCCCCTCGTCGGGAACAGGACATTAGGCACACTGGGTGCTAAGTCGGTGGAGGCGATGAAGGCTCGAAATGAGGAGAGCGACGCGATGCGCGGCGCAGGGGTTCTGGGATTGGTGTGGTATGACGATAGTTTTCAAATTGTCGAGGGATTGCCTGCCCAGCCAAGTGACCTAAGAGTCAACTAAAACGGGGTTCCCCGCTTTGGAACTGCCAAAGTACGCCGTGCTCGACTGACGGGCCGGATGGGTGGACTGAAGAAAGTGTCCACTTTGTAATATCGCCGCGTATCGCCCAACGTGATTAACGATTCTCCAACTCCCCAAAATGCGACTCTTCGGGAAGACAAATTTTCTACCCAGGCGGGCTGTGCCTCCCGAACCACCTAGAATCCTTTACAGTTTTCCAAACCGTATTGGAGCTGGAAGAATTTGCCATACAGCCTGGCAGCAGGTTAATGGACTTGTCGAGGCGGGCGCACGTGTCACGGTCATAGCCGCATCGGTAGCTAAAGACCTGCCCAAGGACGTGGAGCATATTAAAACCACGCTTGCCGTCGGGAAATTTCGGTTCCCGGTACGGTTACTCGGACGCAAGCGTGCTCACGCTTTCCATGATCTGAGGACTGCACAACTCGTGGCCAGAAGCTCCAATCGCTACGACACTGTGCATCTTTGGCCGCTCGGTTCTCTGCGTACGTTGGCAGCATCGAAGCGAGCCGGGATCGTATCCTTCCTAGAGCGGCCGAACGCGTATACTCGATTCGCTTATAAAGTCACCGAGGAAGAGAACGAGCTACTTGGGATGTGCTTACCCGCAGGGCACGATCACCAGTTCAATTCGAATACACTAAAGCATGAAGAAGCAGAATTCGACGCTGCAGACTTCCTGGCGTGTCCCTCCGATTTCGTCGCCGAGACGTTTCGAGCGGCGGGGTTTTCAAGTCGGAAAATCGCCCGGCATCATTATGGCTATGATCCGTCGCTCTTTAAAGTCGGGGCGGCTGGCAACCGCTCGGGTCTGGTGGCGGTATATGCGGGAGTAGGGGAGCCGAGAAAGGGTTTACACTACGCATTGGAGGCTTGGTTGTCGTCCCCGATCTCGGATACCGGAACTTTTAAGGTCTGTGGAGAAATACTCCCTCAATATGGCGAATTGTTACGCCGGCAACTGCAGCACAGAAGTGTCCAAGTTCTTGGACAAAGACATGACTTGCCACACATCTTAAGAGAGGCAGATATTTTCATATTGTCATCGATCGAAGAAGGGAGCGCCTTGGTGACTTACGAAGCTAGGGCAAGTGGATGTGTGTTGTGTGTTTCTGATGCTACCGGGGCTATTTGCACGCATAGAACGACAGGCTTGGTGCATCGTGCACGCGACTGGAACGAACTGGCTGGCCACCTAACGGAGTTGAATGGGGATCGTGGGTTGCTTTCGCGAATGCGTACATTTTCAATACAAGGTCTGCCGGAGATAACCTGGAGCGCGGCCGGGAAACGTTTGTTTGAACTGCATCAATCATCGCTTGGCCAGTTGAAGTGATGGCGGTTCGCGGCGACCAGATTCGCCACTGCTGAAGTGAGGCTGAAGCCAGAATATTAATATCGTAGATGGATCTAACCCCCACACTTTTTGTGCTCGTTCTCGGGAGTGCAATACTTTTTGGTCCGAGGTCGGGGGCGGTTGCTGCGCTGTTGGTGGGATGCTGCTATATGACCGTGGGACAGGGCCTTGTCGTCGCTGGCTTGAGGTTCCCTGTCTACCGGATGCTCATCGGCTTCGGTGTCTTGCGCGTATTGTTCCGACATGAAAGGTTCTCCGGAAAGCTCAATGCTGCTGATTGGATTGTGATTATTTGGGCCGTATGGAGTTTTCTCGCATCATTTTTTCAGCCTTTCGAGGAAGGTTCGGGTCCAGAATATACTTTGGGAAGCATATATAATATTTGCGGAGTATACTTTCTCTTTCGCTGTTGGATTCGAAACTTGGACGAAGCCCGGCAGTTTATTGGCGTGTTAGCCTTGGTACTCTTTCCGGTTGCGGCTGAAATGATTCTCGAGAAACTGACAGGCAAGAATCTTTTTTCCGTATTCGGAGGGGTTTCTGAGATGGTCGTAGACCGCGGTGGGCGGCTTCGAGCTGCCGGGCCGTTCCGCCATCCGATTCTCGCGGGAACGGTGGGAGCAGTTTGCTTTCCCCTCGTGGTTAGTTTGTGGAATTCGCGGAGAGTCGTTTCGGTGATTGGAGCCCTTTCGTGCATTGCAATGGTCTTTGCCAGTGCATCAAGCGGGCCGATGATGAGTTGGTTCGTGGCCATAGGTTGTTTGCTGATTTGGAGAATGCGCGTTCGCCTTTCTGCGCTTCGATGGCTCGCATTTGTAACGGTTGTTCTTTTAGAGATCGTCACGACGAAGCCCGTTTATTTTCTTTTGGACCGGATTGATCTTTCTGGTGGGAGCACTGGCCGGCATCGAGCAGAACTCTGGGACGCATTCTTCCGGCACTTTTCCGAGTGGTGGCTGGTTGGCACCAGCTACACGCGTCATTGGATGCTTTTTGGAGTGAGCTACACTGACAAGCATGTGGATATTACAAGCTACTATATTTCTTTTGGCATCAATGGGGGTCTGGTTGCTTTCATCTGCTTGCTTCTTTTCCTGTGGACCTTGCTGCGTGGTGTCGAGAGGTATGTGGGATTAAGCATAAAGGGAGAGGTCTCGAACGGCTTTTTTGTCTGGTGCATTGGCGCTGGTATGCTTGCACATGCATCCACGAGTATTTCTGTTTCTTACTTTGATCAGTCGGTGACCTTCTTCTGGTTAAATGGTGCGCTACTGGGTTTGGTTCTTTCAATGATAAGGGATCGGCCCCGTACATCCGGAGCGCAGAATACGCAAATTGCGGACGCGCTGGAGACAATACCCGCCAGCGAGACGTTTGGTATTGCTGTTGATCCTTCACCCCTCATTACTCGCAATTGATTATTCATGGTAGCTCAGAATAAAACGTTCCTTATCATGGGCACTCCGGTGGCTCCGGGCAATCGCGGGGTCATGGCCTTGGGTGCCTCCGTTGTGGACTTGTTCCGGAGTTGCAGTTCTGGTTGTACGGTCAAGTTTCTCCAGGTCCATCGCCCTTGGGCGCCGGTTCCCATTTTAACGTCTGGGGGTACCTACGATGTGGAGGTTGTTATAGCTCGTATGGGGTTGAAGTCGGGTCTGGCGGCGTGCATGCCCTGGATTGTGATTCTGGCGACGGTATATCGGTTGTTCCCGCCGGCCAGAACATTCATCTGTTCGCGTAGCCACTGGATCAGAGAGGTAGCCTCGGCGTCCTTTGTTGGGGATATTCGCGGCGGCGACAGCTTCAGCGATATCTATGGATTGAAGCGATTCTTATTCGCCGCTATACCGGTGCTGAGCGTGATCATCGTAAGGGGCTCCATTGTCCATTTACCTCAAACCTACGGACCATTTTCCGGAGGCGTTGCACGCGCGTTGGCAAGAATGCTCTTGAATCGGTCCAAGCGTTTGATAGCGCGAGATACTGCGAGTCAGGGCGTTGCGAGAGAAATTGTCCGCCAGCGAATTCCTGTTGAGCTTTCTCCCGATGTGGCCTTTTTCCTGAAGCGTTCCCATGAATCTGATTCCTTTCGCACCGCGAGATCATTCTCTTCCGGGCGTCGTGTCATTGGTTTGAACGTGAATGGCCTGATGTATAATGGCGGGTATTCGGGGACAAATTTGTTTTCTCTCAAATTGGACTATATTGAATTTGTTGATCATTTGATACATGAGCTATTACGGAAATTCGACGTAGATTTGATTTTGATACCTCATACCTTCGCGCCGGTAGGGAATGTTGAAAGTGACAATGCAGCGTGCCTGGTTGTCATGGGTAAGTTGCCGGATGAACTGCGAGGTCGAGTTCATATGGTCGAAGGGGATCCCGACCAACATGAGATCAAGGGTGTAATCAGCCTGTGCGAGTTCTTTATTGGGTCGCGCATGCATGCTTGCATCGGTGCGCTTTCTCAAGGCGTACCTTGTTGTGGTGTTGCGTACAGTATGAAATTCAAAGGTGTGTTTGATTCGGTAGGGATGGGAGAGTGGGTCGTTGACGGTCGGTCGATCGAGACCGAGGCCGCAGTGGAGCGGGTGATTTCTTTGTATGGGGGTTCTGCAGGGGTTCGTGAACAACTGCTGGCTAGTGCTGACGCTGCCAGGCGTCGTTTGCTTGAAGTATTTGGTACTTTGGCCTGATTTCCTCACCTCAGCCTTTCAGTTTCGCATTACCTACTGCGCATTTTATCGCCCTCGGCTATAGCGGTTCAGGAGATTTTCGTGATACGGGTTCCATGGTTGATCTGCCATTGCGTCGAGGCTATGCAGTTCGCAATGCGACTCCTGCACGACCCTCGCGTGGAGAACGGCAGGGTCTAACACCGAGTGCACAGGCTGATAGGGAGTGGTTCTCTTTCGGCTGAAGCACTATAATGAAGACTATATGTTTGATGTTGGGATTGATGGTGGGCGGGATTGGGGTTGCGGGAGGCCGCGGAAAGGCAGGGGTGGCCAGCTTTACACGAGCCAGAGGGAGGACGGCAGGC
>Ga0163154_10007990_pt1 | contig 12458 bp, 10 predicted proteins | sample OliLakLV19MP9P1_FD_148649 | JGI IMG/M metagenome (GOLD analysis project Ga0163154, IMG submission 148649) | Freshwater microbial mat bacterial communities from Lake Vanda, McMurdo Dry Valleys, Antarctica - Oligotrophic Lake LV.19.MP9.P1 | ecosystem: Environmental > Aquatic > Freshwater > Lake >... | reverse complement strand
AGATATCGCTTCTTCTGAAGCGCCCATCAGGCCGTGAAGCGTATCCGGGCGATGTCTTTTATCTTCACAGCCGTCTTCTTGAGCGGTCAGCTCGCTTGAATGAAACAAGTGGAAACGGTTCGTTAACGGCTTTACCGATTATCGAAACACAAGCCGGTGACGTTTCTGCCTACATTCCTACGAATGTTATTTCTATTACGGACGGTCAGATTTATCTGGAAACTGATTTGTTTTATCAAGGCATTCGTCCCGCAATTTCAGTCGGTTTGTCTGTGTCGCGCGTCGGTTCTGCGGCTCAGATTAAGGCGATTAAACAAGTGGCCGGTAAAACGAAGCTTGATTTGGCGCAGTACCGCGAACTTGCGGCATTTGCACAGTTCGGTTCTGATCTTGATGCGGGCACAAAACAGAAGCTTGATCGTGGGGCACGTATTGTTGAGCTTTTCAAACAGCAACAGTACAGCCCAATTGCCGTTGAAAGTCAGGTTGTGATTATGTGGGCCATGCAGAACGGTCATTTTGACGATGTGGCTGTTGAAAAAGTGAAGGATTTTCAGAGCAAATTTAGTGATTACGTGAGCACCCGAAAAGAATCAATTCTTGAAGCTATTCGCAAAGAAAAAGCAGTGACTGATTCCGTCAACGCGGACCTGCTTGCGGCGATCACAGAATTCAAACAAACTTACAAATAAACGACCATGGCTTCAACACGTGACATCCGCCGACGCATTAAGTCGGTAAAAAACACGGCTCAGATTACCAAAGCCATGCAAATGGTGGCGGCGTCTAAAATGCGTAAAGCCCAGCAGCAGGCTTTGGCAGGGAAACCCTATGCCTTATTGATGAACGAAGTCATCAGCTCGTTGCAAGGTCGGGTTGATGAAGCGTCGCATCCATTGCTGGCGGTTCGTGAAGGGAACCGGCATTTGGTCCTTTACGTTAGTACTGATAAAGGTTTGTGCGGCGGGTTAAATACAAACTTGGCTCGTGAAGCTTCGCTATTGGTTAACGACACCCAGTATGTGAGTGCCGGGCGCAAGGGCACACAGTTTCTGGCGCGCACGAAACGTAAGTTACTTGCTGATTTTCCGCTGAAAGACCGGCCCTCGTTCCTTGAAACGAAAAGCATTTCAAAGTTTCTGATCGAAAAATTTTTAGCTGGTGAAGTTGATAAAGTAAGCGTGCTGTACACAGACTTCGTCAACACACTCAACCAGGTCGCGAAGGTGAAACAAATCCTGCCGATCGTGAAGTTGGAAGCGATGCAAGCGGGAGTGACTGAATCGGACCAGGACCATACCTTTACCTCTGGGGCAACCGAATATTTGTTTGAGCCGGATCCCCGGTCTGTCCTTGATAGCATCCTGCCGTATTACGTTCATTTTCAGGTTTACCAACTTATTCTGGATGCACGGGCCTCGGAACATAGCGCTCGTATGGTTGCCATGAAAAACGCGACGGATAACGCTAAGCAACTCATCAAAGACCTGACACTCGAATATAATAAAGTGCGCCAAGCAAGTATCACGACCGAAATTCTCGAAATCGCCAGTGCCCAGGCCGCAATGAGCTAAACCCCAATTTAAAACAAAAAGGAAAATTATGAGTAATACAGGCAAGATTGTTCAAGTCATGGGACCGGTTATTGATGCCGAGTTCGAAGGCACACTGCCAAACCTGTTCGACGCTCTTGAGGTCAACTACGATCTCGAAGGTAAACCAGTCAAACTAACCTTAGAAGTGCAGCAACACTTGGGCGATAACTGGGTGCGTGCGATTGCTATGTCGTCCACAGAAGGATTAAAACGCGGAGCTGTTGTTATTGGTACGGGCGCTCCGATCTCTGTCCCCGTAGGCGAAGGCGTCTTGGGTCGCGTATTCAATGTGCTGGGCGAACCGGTGGACGAGCGTGGACCTGTAAAATTTGAAAAGCGGTATCCTATTCACCGTACGGCTCCTCCTTTGGTTGATCAGGATGTCAAAGCGAATGTGCTCGAAACAGGGATTAAGGTTATCGACTTGATTTGTCCGTTTACCAAGGGTGGTAAAGTGGGCGCCTTCGGTGGTGCAGGTGTCGGTAAGACAGTTGTTATCATGGAGTTGATTAACAACATCGCCAAAGGGCACGGCGGTTATTCCGTGTTTGCCGGAGTGGGAGAACGTACCCGCGAAGGAAATGATTTGTACGCAGAAATGAGCGAGGCCGGGGTTATTAATCAAAAGAACCTCAGCGAATCCAAAGTGGCTCTTGTGTACGGTCAAATGAATGAACCTCCGGGAGCCCGTCTCCGTGTAGCCCTTTCTGGTCTTGCAATGACTGAATATTTCCGTGACGAAAAGAACCAGGACGTGCTCCTCTTTATTGACAACATTTTCCGTTTCTCACAAGCGGGTTCAGAAGTATCAGCCCTCTTGGGTCGTACTCCTTCTGCTGTCGGATATCAGCCTACTTTGTCAGCCGAGATGGGGAACTTGCAGGAACGTATTACATCCACGAAGAATGGGTCTATTACCTCGTTCCAAGCGGTGTACGTCCCTGCGGATGATTTGACTGATCCAGCTCCTGCAAATACGTTTGCGCATTTAGATTCCACAATCGTTCTTGAACGTTCGATTGCGGAGTTGGGCATTTACCCAGCGGTTGATCCTTTGTCTTCAACATCAAAAGCACTTGCGCCAGAAATTGTGGGCGAAGAACATTATCAGGTAGCACGTGGTGTGCAGAAAGTTCTTCAGCGTTATAAAGAGCTTCAGGATATTATCGCTATTCTTGGTATGGACGAACTGTCCCCAGAAGATAAGTTAATGGTTTTCCGTGCTCGTAAAATTCAACGATTCTTGTCCCAGCCGTTCCATGTGGCAGAAGTATTTACAGGTCAATCTGGCAAAAAAGTTTCTGTCAGTGAAACGGTTCGTGGGTTCAAAGAAATTCTTGAAGGCAAACATGATGACGTTCCTGAAGCCAATTTTTACATGAAGGGCGGTATTGACGATATCCGCAGCTAATTAAAACGCAGCTGCTGGATCATTGTCCGGTCCGCATAAAGGAAAAACATGTCTACTCTCCGTTTGGAAATAATAACACCAGAAGCCAAGGTTTATAGCGACGACGTCGATAGTGTTGTACTACCTGCCGTAGAAGGGGAGATAGGCGTGTTTCCCATGCACATTCCGCTGATGACGCAAATCGTTCCAGGGGAATTACATGCCAAGAAAAACGGTCAGGACCTTTTCCTTGCTGTAGGGGAAGGTTTTGTTCAAATCACTGGCAACAAGGTTGCAGTCTTGACGGATATGGCCGTGAAAGAAACCGACATTGATATAGGTAAAGCCGAAGAAGCTTTGCGCCGCGCAGAGGAAGCACTTAAACAAAAAGACCTCGGACCCGATGCTGAAGCGGCTCTGCGATCCGCCCTTCTCCGGTCAACTGCCCAACTTCAAGTTAAACGTCGCCGCCATCATTAATAATTTGAGAGTCATCTCGAGTGAGTTGATTCGTTACACATACGAACCTCGGTCCACAGGGATCGAGGTTTTTTTTTAGGCATTGAACCTTGGGCTCATTAGACGAGGGCTAAGCCGATGCGAGCGACGAGGTCTGGGGAGGTGAAGGGTTTTTGTACGAAACCGAGCAGACCGTCATCAACTAAGCCATGATCCAACTCTCCCTCTTGCGAGCCACTGAACAAAAATGCTTTTACTCCCGGATCTACTACTTTGAGGAGTTTAAAGGTATCGGCCCCAGTCATTTCGGGCATAATTTGATCTAGCAAGATAAGGGCTATTTGGCCTGGGTACAGTCGGTACAAGGAGAACGCTTCGAAGCCATCGTAAGCAGAAATAACACGGTAATCGTGACTGCACAAAACCTGTTCTAGCACATGACAATTATCTATTTCGTCGTCAACGACCATGATAAGTGGATTTTTGCCCGTTGGATTGGCTATCGGTCGGGAATCGCGGAGACGCATCTCATCGTCAGTAAACACGCCGTCCATGTGAGGTAACCTGATGACGGGGGGTGCCGAAGTTTCGGGTTCTGTATATCCGGGTACGTTGGGGGCAAAGGCTATTCTGCTATTTTGGTGAGAGACCTGGCCTGAGATACTGGCCAGTTTTTTACTGATCAAATTGGCACGGTGAGTGGACATCGTTGCGGTATCGGAAAAAGCTTTCACCCGGTCAGGGTTGTGTGAACTGGATTTGATAAGTTCAAGATATCCGGAGATTTCCTGGAGCACATTATTTAAGTCATTAGCGAGGAGACCGATTTTTTCTCGCTCAATAGTAATTTCTTCCAAAACCCGATCAATTTGTGCGATGTCATCCATAACTAGGAAATTTTCTCACGAAGACTAAGAAAAAATCTACAACAAGGGGAAATTAAAGGCAATTAAAATGAAAATGGATATGCAGGAAGGGCGAGCTAATCACGATAAAAAACAATGGTGTCATAAGTTGCGATAAAGCCTATTAGGCGCGGATCCTGCGTATTAATGGGAAAAATGTGAGAGGGGGGAATGTGCGCGAAAATCAAGCGTCACCAGGCAGTTATTTAAATACGTTTCAAAATGCTAATCCTATTAGAGGTAAAAACAAATCTTGGTTGTTTTTATGGGTAGGCTTGACGCTTTCGCTTTTGGCGTGGGCAGGATCCGTTTACTACGCAAACAAGCAGGAGAGGGATTTCCTTCAGAAAGAATATAAAGTAGCTAGTGAGAGCCTATTACGTCACATTCACGCTCACGAGAAAATGGCCAGGGGACTTGCAGTGCTTTGGCAGCGAGAGCAATACGAACCACAGAACTGGAGTCCTATTCTCCAGCAAATATACCATCCCGATACAGCCTCGACTCTCTATGCCTTAGCTTTCGTCACTCTGAGAGATCAGGAAGAGCCCGTTCTTCAGGTTTATCCCAGCCGTCCGGAATATGAAGCCGCTTCCAAAGAATTATTACAAAAATCAATTCTGACCTCAATTCAACACTCGGGACGGCTGAATGTGCCCCGACTTATTAATCAGTCCTCAGATGGCGTGAGGCGCTGGCATATGTCTGTACCTGCAGGAGACCCAGCACGGTTCATTATTGTCATTTTGGATCCAGCCAAAATTGAAAAGGCTGCTGAAAAAGCTCAACCGTTTTTGTCCGTGGGCATGCAGCTGGAAAATCCAAGCCCAGAGAATAAAACCGTGCAGCGCACCCGTTTTTACCAACAGTCGATCTATGCGTTGATGACCGTACACACAGACAAACTTCCGCCTCATTTACTGTACAAACCTTGGCTTGTATTTGGGATTGGGTTGATTGCAAGCGCGCTTATTTTTATTCTCAGTCGGACTTTTGGAAACGTGCGGAATAGGGCTTACGTGTTGGCAAAGGAAATGACGGACGAACTTCGGTTAAAAGTGCGAGCGATAGCCAGTATTACAAGTGGGATAGTGATTACTGATCCCACCCTGCCTGATAATCCGGTGGTTTACGTAAACAAAGCTTTTGAAAACATGACCGGATACGATGCAAGAGAAGTGCTCGGAAAAAACTGTCGATTTCTCCAAAGAGACGACCTTACACAAAAAGGCATTGAATCCGTTCGTGAAGCCCTCTTAAAAGGCCAAGAATGTCGTGTGCTCCTTCGCAACTATCGTAAGGACGGAACCCTTTTCTGGAATGACCTTGTGATTTCCCCCGTCCGTGATCGACGTGAAAACATTACGCATTTTGTAGGGATCGTGAATGACGTCTCAGAACGAATCCGCACTGAAAAGGCACTTGGTGAAAGTGAACGTAAATATCGCTCTGTTGTGGATAACGTCAAAGAAATCGTGTTTCAGACCGATAGGACTGGGGCATGGATGTTTCTGAACAAAGCGTGGACGGAAATTACAGGGTTTTTGATGCTAGAAAGCTTGGGGAGAAATTTTTTGGACTTTTTCCATCCTGAAGCCAGAGGAGCTTTAAATGAGGCCATGCGTGATTCACTAGGCAACGTCAAATCTCTCATCAGATTAGAGGTGCGCGTGCAAACCAAGTCCGGTGAATATCGTTGGGTAGAAGTGGCGTTGCAGGCGTTGTGTGATGCAGTAAAAAACCCCATCGGTGTTTCTGGTACCATTGCAGATATTACAGACAGAAAAAGGGCGCAGGACACATTAAAACACGCTAAGGAAGCAGCCGAAGATGCCGCCCGCTCCAAGGCCGAATTTTTGGCAAACATGAGTCACGAAATTCGGACGCCGATGAACGGCATCATTGGAATGACCGGGTTACTGATGGAAACGCCCTTAACGGAAGAGCAGCAGGATTATACCAACACCCTACGGACGTGTTCGCAATCACTCCTCGCGTTAGTGAATGACATATTGGATTTCTCGAAAATAGAAGCAGGCAAAATGACCTTTATCGAAAGTGATTTTGATTTGCGACAGGCCATTGAACAAGGCGTTGATCTTTTGGCAGAAACAGCCGCCACTAAAAAGCTTGAGCTTTTTACGTGTATTGAGCCAGAGCTCCCTCGAAAGGTTATGGGAGACGCCGGACGTCTTAAGCAAGTGATTATAAACTTAGTAGGGAATGCGGTGAAGTTTACCGACGAAGGGCAAGTCGTACTCAATATGCGGGGGGTGAGTGAAGAGGAAGCCCATATTGTCGTGCGGTTTGACGTGGTCGATACAGGAATAGGAATTGAACCCGATTATCAGAGCAAATTGTTTCAAGCCTTCTCGCAAGCGGATAATTCGAGCACCCGACGGTATGGTGGGACAGGTTTAGGGTTAGCCATTAGTCGCAAGCTCGTCCACCTCATGGGCGGGGAAATTGGGGTCGAAAGTGTACCAGGAAAAGGAAGCGTGTTCTGGTTTACAGCTCGACTAAAAAAAGGAATTTCCTCTAGCCCTCCTTTGTTCAAACTTCAAGGAAACCCGCGTATCCTCGTAGTTGACGATAATAGTGCCAGCCGTCAGATGTTATTGAAGTATATCGAATCCTTCGGGGGCGAAGTAATCATGACATCAAGTGGCGGGGAAGGTTTGGAGGCATTGCGTCAGTGCAAGAAAGAGGAGCGCTCTTTTGATCTGGTCCTAGTGGATCTAAACATGCCACAAATGACTGGATTAGCTTTTGCACATCAGGTTTCGAGCGACAATGATTTAAAACAATTTAAGATTCTATTAATGACCTCCGTCGGCCAAAGAGGCTTTGATCATATGCTCTCAAAACCGTTTGCCGGTCTTTTAGTAAAGCCCATTCATTACAAGACCTTGTTCGAACGACTCAACCAACAATTGGAAGGGTTAACGGAAAAGCGGAAAAACTCAAAACTCACCGCTGCCCCACTATCCACAGCGGCGTCTGTGCGATTACTTCTTGCTGAGGATAACCCTGTAAACCAAAAGGTGACAGTTCAACTTTTGCGAAAAATTGGAATTAACGCGCACCTCGCTACTAATGGTAAAGAAGCGGTCTCTATGGCTAAAACCCAGGATTATGATCTCATCCTGATGGATTGTCAGATGCCCATACTTGATGGGTACGAAGCCACCCGGCTCATACGCGAACATGAAGAACGATTAAAACGCACTCCCATCATTGCGCTTACGGCTCATGCCATGAGTGGCGACCGCGACAAATGTCTGTCAGCAGGAATGGATGACTATCTCCCCAAACCCGTGACATTAAGTGACCTGGCTCATGTGATATCAAAGTGGACAGGCGCGGCCTTGGAACAAATTGGGCAGGGGAAAGCTCCCACTGTAAATTCAGAAGAGCCGCCCGTGGATGAATACCAAATTCGACGACTCATTGGTGATAACGCAGAAACCGTTCGAGAGATGACAGATTTGTTTATTGAGCAAATCACACTCACGTTAAATGAACTCGAAGAGGCTATAAAAAACCGAGACTGGAAAAACATGCTAAGTCTCGGACACCGAGGGATAGGATCAAGTAGTGCTTTTGGTGTGATGAGGTTATCAGCATTATTCGGTAAAATTGAAACATGTGGGCATAATAAGGATGATGGCTCAGCGGCCCTTGTATACGGAGTAATGAAACAGGAGTTTAAAAGAGTAAAGGAAGGGTTCAGACATCTTTGTGCTGATTTACAAGGGAGGTAAGTAGGCTTGAGTTTTTTGATGACGGGGGTATCTTATAGAGGAAAATTATTATGCCCATTTATGAATATCAGTGCCTTGAAAAGGGATGCGAATACTGCACGCCACGCTTTGAAGTGATGCAGCGGATGAGTGACTCACATCTTACCGCATGTCCCAAATGTGGGGAGCCTGTTCACCGATTAATTTCAACAATCGGTATTGGAACGACTCGGGATTCCGGTTCATATTCCGACGCAAAAAAGGCTGGATTTACCGTCCTCAAAAAGCGCGACAAAGGTGTCTACGAGAGACTATGACCCACCGACGAGCCATGTAATCATGGAACGCCGCGTCCCCTACAAAGAGAACCAATGGGGTTCCAGCAAGATTTGTTAAGCGCGGGCGGTACGTTGTTCTTTTTTGATAACTGGTGAAACCGTGGTTTGATATCGAGGGGATACGGTTTGTTTAAAATTCAAGGCATCCTCAGTTTTCGGAGCCGCCATATTGACCGCGAGATGAAGGATAGCACCAAAGGCAAGCGCTTCAAAATTAAGGAAAATCAGAACATTCGTGAGGAAAGTTTCGAAGTATAAAAATTCCTCATTGGCCACGAAAGAGGCACCCAAAAACAAACCGAGGAAGACTAAGTGCATGGAAGCAAACAAGGAAAGAGGCAACTCTTTACGTTTCAGCGACTCACAAGCTTGCGAGTAAGAGTGTGCCGCCATACCAAATAAGGGACACAGAATCCCCCCGATAAGGGATGCAAATAAATACGGGAAAAGGAGTTCTTTCCCATGAAGGTCTGGGCCGACGTTGGAGATCGTATGAAAATACACGGGCCAAGCGACAGCAAAAAAGCCAATAATGATGCCTTTCCAGTGAGTAGACGTTAACGTGATTTTCATGAATACCTTTCCGATGGGTCAAACGCATTATGCGATGGACGACGACCAGTCAGACAGGTTGTGTCCAATAGGAATTCACAACGTCGGGTTTCATGGTAAGAACAATTTATTGAAAAAGCGAACATAAAAAAACTAACTGGCTCTTAAAATTAAAGGCATGTATAAAGGCCCCGCTATGACTCTTCGCTTCCTTTTTCTACTCGCTGCCTGCCTAGCCGCCTTCGGTTGCGCTAGTCAAGAACAACGGACCGCCGAATCTTCGAGGCCCCGTGTCATTTATATCAAAGATTTTAATACATCAGAATGGCCCTGGGAGGTGGGGTTATCCGGTCAGAAGCTTGCCGAATACAAAAAGGTCCACCAAAAAGCACTTAGTCATTATCTCACAGACACCCTTGGAAAATCGGTTTCTACGGCGCAATACCCCGGGTTAAGGCCTAAAGAAGGTTGGGTTGTGACAGGGGTGTTTACCAGTGTCCGAAGTGGAAATAGGGCGTTGCGCGCTGTTTCAATGGGAAATGCCGGGGAAAGTTCTGTGCGCACTTTGGTTCGGGTTTATAACCTCAATGTACTGGCGGATGAGCCGCTTTTCTCTTTCGACACCCACCAATCATCGCAAAATGCTGCGGTTACTCTAAACAGTGATATCAAACATACCTCTCAAGAAATTGCCTCAAAATTGAAAAATTATCTGGAGAAGGTCAAATGAGCCGGGAAATTCAATTGCCACCTCAATCCCTTATTTTTTGCGATGGAGACGAAGCTGACGGAGTCTATGTTGTGCAAAGTGGGCAAATCGAAATTTTCCGAAATAGCCTGAAAACCAAAAAGCCGATCACGATTGCGATGGTCGGACCTGGGGGCATGTTCGGAGAAGTTGCGCCCATCGATAAAATGAAGCGCAGCGCTTCAGCACAATCGACTCAAGCTTCGACAATTATTTTTTATAGTACCGAGGAGTTCGAAGCTGCTTTGGCGCGTTTACCAAGCTGGGCGCTTTTCCTTGTTTTGTCGCTTTCGCGCCGTCTCCGCAAGACGACCGACAAGCTTTACGAAGTGATGTTGAGCCAACAACCAAAATCAGACAATTCCCTATCATTAGAGCAATTATTCGAACTCACTCAGAGCTCGATCAACAAGCCTGAGGATGATCCGGTTACCGAATTGTTAAATGAATTTACTCGGAATCAGGGCAACAAGTGACAGCCAAACTGATTCTCATGTGGTTCCGAAGAGATTTGCGACTCGATGATAACGCCGCTTTCTTCGATGCCCTTCGCCGAGCGGGAGAAATTAAGGGGAAGTGCGTGGCCGCATTTTGTTTTGATACAGAAATTCTTTCAAAGCTGGAAAACAAAGCAGACCGTCGCGTAGCGTTTATTCATGCATCACTCCTAGAGCTCGAGGCGGAACTAGCAAAAAGAAACAGCGGTTTGATTGTCAGAATCGGGCCGGCATCCGAGGAGCTCCCAAAGCTCATTGATGAACTAATTCCACTGGGACTTGATTCCGTTTATGCGAACCACGATTTTGAGCCGCGGCGGATGAAGCGCGATAAAGAAGTGGGGGATTATTGCGCGCAGAGGAAGGTCAGGTTCCAGACATTTAAGGACCATGTCGTTTTCGAGAAATCTGAAATACTGACATCGCAAGGCAAACCGCACCGGGTATTTACGGCTTATAATAAAGTGTGGCACAAGGAGCTACTCGATAATGAATCATTTCACCTGCACGAATACCCCGGCCCAGAGCAGTATCCGTTTCTTTTATCAAAGGACCAAGTGCCTGTCAGTGCCCCATGGAAAGAACTGAAGGACATCGGTTTTCTGGAAAGCGAACACCCCATTGCCCCTGGAAGAAAAGCAGGGCTGGAAAGGCTGAAATCATTTGAACCATCGTTTAAAGAGTACTCACACAAGCGGAACCTGCCCGGTATAGAAGGAACAAGCCGACTTTCTGTGCATCTTAGGTTTGGGACAGTTTCAGTCCGGGAAGTGATAGTTGCGGCCCGAAAGAACGGGACTCCTGGAGCTGCCAAATGGGTTGATGAACTTGTATGGCGTGATTTTTTTAACATGATTCTCTATTGGTTCCCGCACACGCAACTCGAACCGTTCCAAGAAAAGTTCAACAAGATGAAGTGGGACAATCCGCGTACGGACGAACACACAGCGGCGCTCTTTGAGGCATGGGCTCAAGGGCAAACGGGGTTTCCCATAGTTGACGCCGGAATGCGGGAGTTGAATAGCACAGGGTTTATGCACAATCGTGTGCGTATGATCACGGCCAGTTTCCTAACAAAACACCTCCACATACATTGGAAAGCCGGTGAAAGATATTTTGCGAAGCATCTACTCGATTATGATCTGAGCCAAAATATCGGAGGATGGCAGTGGGCCGCCGGAATCGGAGCTGATGCCCAACCTTTTTTCAGGATATTTAATCCAGTGACCCAAAGTGAAACGTTTGACCCTGCGGGCGACTATATTAGACGGTTCTGCCCCGAGCTCAAAAAGTTTCGAGAAAAAGACATTCACAGTCCCTGGATGAGTTCATTGGTCGCCCAAGAGACGGCACAGTGCAAAATCGGCAAGAATTACCCGGTGCCGATTGTCGATCTTAAGATTGAACGAAATAATGCTCTTGAAAGATTTCACAGGGCCTTGCACCGTTAATTAAGCCGATTGATGATTCAACTTCATGGGTCTGGGCACGAATTGACCCGTCGCCCAAGCTCCAAAAGGCCTGATGTCGCACTGCGGAAATGACAATCGATTCATTTGATAGTGCCCTGACTTTTACCCCACCAGTAACCTACCACCTCGTGGACGTATCGTTCCATCAACACGAAACCAACTAATCCCGGAAATAGGCTTGTAACGTTCCAATCAGTAGTATTCTTTTTCGTATAATACACGGCAGGGGCGGGAATTCCCAAGACCCCTTGAGCGCGCAAATGCCCGAGAGACCTTCGCATGTGACTCGCACTTGTAACCACGATCGCATCATCCTTGCCGATGATTTTTGCCAACGCAACGGACTCTTCTGCGGTATCCATGGAGGTCTCCTGAAGTTCGATATTGTTGGCTGCAACACCGAGACTTTGGGCGGCTCGGCTCATGGTGAGAGCGTTGGATTGGGGATCGTAAACACCACTGCCGCTCATGAGAATCCGGGTGTGAGGGAGCAAACGATGAAGCCGGATTGCCTCGGAAACGCGCCCCATCGACTCCATCGAAAGTTGGGAGGTGGCAGGAAGACGTGGGTCAGAACTGTGGCCGCCACCCATGACGACAATCCATTTCACATTCCGCAACTTTTCAATTTCTACTTGGTTATCATGGAGCAATGGCTGATATTGGTTTTCAAGTGAGGCCATTAAAAACCGGGGAAACCAGCCGTAAGCAAGGATGAGCAACCAGAAACCTGCTAAAGTGAAAAACAGTCGGGCTCTT
>Ga0163154_10007988_pt1 | contig 12459 bp, 8 predicted proteins | sample OliLakLV19MP9P1_FD_148649 | JGI IMG/M metagenome (GOLD analysis project Ga0163154, IMG submission 148649) | Freshwater microbial mat bacterial communities from Lake Vanda, McMurdo Dry Valleys, Antarctica - Oligotrophic Lake LV.19.MP9.P1 | ecosystem: Environmental > Aquatic > Freshwater > Lake >... | reverse complement strand
CCTGGCGATCGAGCTGGTGCCGAAGGCTGCCGCGGATCTCGCGATCGTTGACATCACCCTCAAAACGACGAGCGGCATCGAGTTGCTCAAGAACCTGAAAGCTCTGCTGCCCGACCTGCTCGTGCTGGTCATGTCCATGCACGACGAAAGCCTCTACGCCGAGCGGGCGCTTCGCGCCGGAGCCCGGGGTTATGTCATGAAACACGAGCAGGGCGACGTGGTCCTCGCCGCGATTCGTCGCGTGCTCGCGGGCGAGCTCCACGTCGGAGCGGGAGTCAAGGAGAAGCTGCTCAACCGCCTGGCCCATGGCCGCAAGGGGGCTGAAAGCTTCTCGATGGATACCCTGAGCGATCGGGAAATGGAGGTGTTCCAACTGATCGGAAACGGCTTCGGCACCCGCCAGATCGCCGAACGCCTGAACCTGAGCGTGAAGACGATCGATTCGTACCGCGAACACCTCAAGCTCAAGCTCCAGCTCGAGAGCGGTGCCGAACTGGTCCATCATGCGATCCAATGGATGAAGACCGAGGGAGTCGTTTGACCGCATCCTCACGACCGAGTCCGGTCTGATCGTTCCCGGATATTGATTTCGACGGCCCTCGCTCCTCCAGGATCCGTCCGGCGGCCGGCTTCGGAACGCTTCCGATGCCCTGGATCCGACACCTCGGCGAGCCTTCCTCTCCGTCTTGAATCCGCCACGCGGACACGCCAACGGACCGGTCGCCATCGGCGACCGGTCCGCTGGGTCGAAAGGCTACTTGATCGTGAGGCTGTTCTTCACGCTGGTCACGCCGTTGACTGAGGCCGCGATCGATCCGGCCAGTTCCTTTTCCCGGGCCGTGTTGACGAAACCGCTGAGTTGCACCGTGCCCTTGAACGTCTCGACCGAGATGTCCCGGCCCTTGATGAGTTCGTCCTTGAAGAGCGCCGTCTTCACCTTCGCGGTGATCGCGGTGTCGTCGATGTATTCACCCGTGCTCGTCCGCGTTGAGGTGGCGGCACAGCCGCTGAAGAGGGCCACGCTGGCGCCCGCGAGGAGAACTGAGATCGAAACGGTCTTAATCAATGTTTTCATGGTGATGGAATCTGGGTAGAAGTGAATTCTGACAAAAAATCTCAGGCCACAGCCTGCGACAGGCTGCCGCCGCGCCGGTTGGTCTCGAACCACGCGGCCGGCCCGTTCTCCGCGGAGTACTCCGGACACATCTCAGCCGCGAGCAGACGGACGTTCTCCCGGGCCCGGGCAACCCGGCTCTTCACCGTGCCGACCGTGATGCCGAGCGACGTGGCGATCTTCTCGTAGGGACAATGAAGTACGTTGCGCAAGGTGAGGATCTCGCGCTGCCGCGCCGGGAGCTTCTCCATGCAGGCCTCGATGATGTGGGAGAACTCCGCCGCCGAGGCGGCACGAGCCGGATCGGGGTCATCCGCCGCCACCAAATCGACCAGCGTCGCGGTAGAATCATCACTCAGCGGACAATCGAGGGAGAGGGTTGCATGCCGGCAGCGGCGAAAGAAATACCAGTAGCGATTGCGCGCGAGATTGACGGCAATCCGGTGCAGCCACGTCGCGAGCGAGGAATCCCCCCGGAAGCGGGCGAGGCCGCGATGGGCCCGGATGAAGGTGTCCTGGGTGATCTCCTCAGCGTCGGCGTGGTTGCGCAGCAGGGAGCGGGCAATCAGGAAGGTGCGTTCGCGATACCGCGTCATGATCTCAAGAAAGGCGTCTTCATCGCCACCATTGAAGCGCTGGACCAATTCAGCGTCGTACGCGGCCTCCGCAGCTGAATGGGCACTGCGTGCGGCCCGGGCGGAATCAGGAGAAGGAGCGGTGCGATCTGTGGCGGAAGGACGTTCAGTGATGTTCATGGGCTCGTCGGGACAGGTGTGATCAGGACAACCTCCCCTTACCACGCCCCGTGCCAGCGTCACCGATTCTTACTCAACATACTATCTACTATCATTTTAAACAACCTTTGATCCAAATCCAACTGCAGAACCCAAGGCGGACGTCGTGCAGAATGCGAGTCACTCCGACTGCGTTTCGCATTCTGCAAATCTCCGCGCTCGCTTCCTCCCACGTTGCTCGGCCCCTCGCGGTCAAGCCAATGGCAGATCACCGACGGGCGCTCTTTCCATCCGGCTACCGAAACTCCGTTGGAAGGAGTGCGCGGGTGGCAGACCGTGTCCCGGCTGATTCACCGGGACCAAATCAAAGCCCTCAGACAGGCGGCAGGGCGAGTGCAGCACGCATCAGCGAGTGGACGGCGGTGTTCAACATGACCCCACCGACTGCCTCGCTGCCCGGACCGATTGCGGCAAGCTCGACGAGATCCGAGGTGTGCGAAATTCCCGTCCAACCCACCGCAATATGATTGGCCAGGACCTGACCGAGAATGACGATCGCGGAGGTTCTGACGCGGTAGGCGTCCTTATAGTCTTTGCGCAGCGCGCGTCCGATCAAATCCGCCTCACCGGCGGTAATGGCCAAATCCGTGGCCAACTTCACGCGATCGCGAATCGCCCCGGCAGTACTTTCCGCGGCGAGTCCGCTGATGATCCAGTCGTTGGTCTGCCGGAATCCAAAACTCCGCTCGAAACAAGCGTTGGTCTCCCCATACGCACTGCCCGTGCCGTTGAGGCCCGGGTTGGAGTTGCCGTGATCGGTGGTCACAATCACCAGCGTATCCGACCGGCCCGCGGCAAAACGCAGGGCGACGGCGAGCGCATCGTCGAAGGCGAGCTGATCATGGATCAAGCCCCCAAAATCATTGGCATGGGCGGCGTGATCGACCCGGGCACCCTCGATTTGCAGGGCGAAGCCACGATCCCCCCCGGAGCTCGCCAGCCGCCGGAGCGCGATGCCGGCCATTTCCGCCAGCGTGGGCACCGTTGACGCCAAGTCCGGTCCCGAAGCATGATCCAGCGCGTAAGGTAGGTGGCCATCGGCAAACACGCCGAGCAATTGACGTCCCGCCGGAGCCGCGGCCAAGGCCGTTCGATTCCGCACCACCTCGTAGCCAGCTCTCGAAAATTCAGCAAAGGTGTCCCGGTTGTCCGATCGCAAAGTGGTATCGAAAAACTTCGCACCTCCACCGAGAAACAAGTCGATTCCGCTCTGAGCATAAAGATCGGCAATCGAAGATTCGTCGTTGCGACCAGGTACGTTGACGGCGAATCCAGCGGGTGTCGCATGCGTGATCGTGGCCGTTGAAACCAAACCGGTGGCGCGGCCCGAGGACCGCACCGCATCCAGCAAGGGCTGACGGCGAACTCCTCCGGCACCGACGTTGATCGATCCGTTGGCAACCCGCAGGCCTCCGCCCCAAGCCGACGAGGCCGCGGCCGAATCGGTCACCACACTCGACGCCGAGGCGGTGTCGATCAGAGCTCTGCGCACCGTCGGATCCCGGTAAAGATCGAGCCATGCGGTGCCACGTCCATCCCGCCGGGACCGGAACTGGTGCGCCAAACTGAGCGTCCCTAGACTCATTCCGTCACTGACGAGGAAGATGAGATTGCGCGCTCCTCCGTCAGTCCGACCCGTTTTCGCAGGTGCCGGCACCTGCCCCCGGGCGGCAACCGGAATCGTGGCCGCCGCTGCACCAGCGACGGCGGCTTTGAGGAAGGAACGACGGGTCGATAAACTCATACGGCAACTCAGAAGATCCATTTGGCATCAAAGCACAATCCACGAGAAGTGACTTTTCCGCCACTTTGTCACCCCCCGTCAGCTCTTTGGGCGCGGCCACACCGGGCGATAGAGCGTGCCTCCGACCGGAGCGGGACCGTGGTCAAGGACCAATCGCACGCCCTTGTCAAAATGATCGCGTACCCGGTAAACGCGATCGGGGGCTCGCGCCTCGTGAAGATTGCGTGCCGGATCGGGAAAGGTCCGTGTCGCCTCGCACCGGAAAATCAGATTGCGCGGTCCCGGCGGCCGATGCTGGCCCGGCACGCCGGCCGCAATCGGCCCCCACCAGTGCCACGTCGGCACCGCAATGACACAATCCTGGACCAGATTGTCACCTGCGTCCCCATTGTGATAATTGATGTCCACCTCCAAGCGGGAGTTCACCACCACATTATAGCGACAGGGATGGTCCGCATCTGAATTCTGGATCGAGAGGTGCCGCAGGTCGCGGACGTGCAAGCGATCGAGGAGGGTGTGAGAGCTTCGCGTCACGTTCAAATACCCGTTCCCGGCGCCGCCTTTGTTGTGCGCCCCATCGATCACCGTGTCGGCGACGGTCAGGTGCTTTGATGCCTCAATCATCAGCGGATGGCTGCCGGAATGGAGAATCTGCGATCCGGTCATCCAGCAATCCTCGGATCCGGAAAAACGCACACTGACGACATAGAGATCGGTTCGGCCCTCCGGATCGTTGATGAACGCGTCCCGGTGCGTCCGCAGGGTCGGTGGAGGAGGCAACGCGGGGTCGTAAACCACGGTCAAATTCTCCAGGCCGGCGCGACTCACGCGATACCCGAGCAGTCCGGTGGCCCAGGTGGAAAGCCGATTTTCATCCAGGCGCTCACGGGTGAACGCCCCGCGCATCCGCAACACCAACCGCGCACCCGCCCCGACCGGTCCCCGCAAGACCACGCCGGAGCGGAGGTTCAAGGTGGACGACAGCGGATAGTCCCCCGCCGCCAACACAATCACCCCGCCTCCCTGCGTGGCCGCGGCATCCAGCGCCGCCTGAAGATCCGCACCCGGAGCGACCCGCGCAACCACCGGCAGATCCGCCGCGGTCCCTAGGCCCCCACGAACCCCCGCCTTGGCCCACTCCTGCATCGCCGGATAGAGCACCTCGTCGGCATCCGCGTCCGCATGCCAGCGCACCGCGGATTCGCCCGCCTGGCGGAACGCCCGCACCAGGTGCTCATGCGGTGTATCCGTGACGTCAACGACACCGACGGTCTGATTCTCTCCATCGGTGTGCCGTCCAGTCGGCGGCTGGTCGGCATGCTGGTACCAGTGGCAGCCCACGGACCACGGCTGCCGGGCCCAGGTGCGCACGAACTCCAGCGCCATGGCCTCGCGTTCCTTCTCGGGAAATGCCTGCCACAAGGGAGGGATCTGCCGCTCACTCGCCAACGGGGTGTGAAATTCGCCGATCAGGATCGGGCGCCCACCGCTCAGGCGGTGCCAATCGGCAAAGGCCGCCGGCTCCGGCACGCGCGAATAACAGTTCACGCTGAGCACGTCCACATGACGGCCCACCGCTTGCACAATGCCTTCGTGGGGCGGCACCCGTACGAAGCGGCATCCAAGGTACAGGTGGTCCGGATCGTGTTTCTTAAGCAGCCGCCGCACCGTGCCCGCGTAACGATCGGCATACTGCGCTTCGAACCGTCGCATCATTTCCCGCGCGGGACCCTCGACCGGGACATCGGCCGACTGCAACGCCGCCACCTCGTCCCAACTCGCGCAGGATCGACTCCAACTCTGGTTGAACGCCTCCAGCGATCCCGCCTCCGCCTGCACGAAGGCTTTCCACGCAGCGCGCAGCGGGCTCTCCGCGGGAAAGTCCAGCAGACGCATGTTCTGCCAATGGGCCTCGTTATCGACGAAGTAACCGATCAACCACGGATTGCCCACTTCCCGGGCGGTCTCCCGGGAAAATTCGCCATCGACCCACGCCTCCCAACGCGGATCCCAGACGTCGCAGAAGCCGTTGACGTACGCCAGTCCGGGAATCGCCAGCCTCGCCCTGAGGAAACGTGTATGCGGAACCCGCGTCTGCGTCAGCATGATCTCCTCCGACCAGGCACCGATGGTATTGAACCCCCAGCGCGGAAAACGCTCCAGCACCCGTTCGCTCCACGCCTCGATCGAGCCGTATTTGCGCATCACATTCCAGCGATAGAAATGAACATTGCCGGGCAGCTCGACGTCGCCGTTGGTCGTCGGCCAGACACCCTCGAACCACCCTTCGGCCCCACGGTCGGGCAACGCTTCAAACAAGTGCCGCCGGTCGGCGGCGCGAGCGGTGTCAGTCACAAATCCGACGCGCACACCCGTGGTTCCGATGGACCAGAACGGATTTCCCTCCGGAGTGACGAACCACCACCGGCCGCCCGGATCCTGCTCCACCCGAAAGGAGGTTCCCTTCGTAAAGCGGGGGCCTCCCGTCCACCCTCCATAGCGATCGAGATCCGGCCGGATCGGCTGGGCCGCCAATTCCCGCCCCTCGTCCCGGGCGCGTTGCACCAGCTCTGCCTCGTCGATCAGCTTGCCGTCCCAGCTTCGGTTGCGACGCTGCCCAAAACGATCCACCAATGGTCCACGCGGACTGCTGGCGGATTCGAGGCCGAGCCGACTGAGACGAAGCGTGCGCGGCCGGTCATCGTCCCAGTGAAAAATCAGCCGGATCCCATTCGCGTCGTAGAGCGGACGCACCCCGGCGGCCAGCGGCATGTCCGCCAGATCGAGGGAAAGGAGCTGGGGTTCCCCGGGCACCAGCCGGCGCGCCACGCCCAGCCGCCCGCGAGGGAGCAACACCACCAGTTCACACTCCACCGGCTCATCGGCCTCGATCAGGGCAGTGAGCTGACCGAACTCCCGCCAATCGATCGGCAACCCCAGCCCCCGGGGAGTGGCCTCGAGGTTCCCTCCTGAACGGGCCACGGTGAGCGTCACTCCGCCGGCAGCGGGAGACGCGACCTTCAGGTCGGTGAGCACGACCTCCGGTTTCGACACGGTTGCCAGACCGCCGCCATCGAGAGACTCATGGCGCACGCTCGCGGAACGGGCGTCCGGCTCCGCCAGATTCGGCAGCGATGCGGGAAGAAAAGCGGCAAGGATGAAGGCGATCATGGAGCGTCAAATATTCGTCGTGGAGATTCGGATTCGTCTAAAAGGCGGAGTCGAAGCGTGTCCGCAACGAAACCCAATACTTCGCCGACGCTGGCGTTTCGGTGCACACCGTGAAGATTCAGGGGCCGAAGCCCGGGGTTGGATCGTCTCCCGCGGCAACGGAGGGTGATCCCGCACTGCCATGATCCCCGACCGACAACGCGCGCGTCGTCGGTCCGTCAACCCAGGCTCCCTCGATTGAGACCGTCCGCGCGACCGCCGGCAATCCGCGCTCATTGCGGTGCAATTGCGCGACCACCGCCTCGACCGCAGCCGCGCCCAGAAGATGGGATCGCTGATCAATTCCCGAACAGGGCGCCACCCGCTCCGTCCAATTGAGATGGCCAAAACCGACATCCCGCGGGAGTTCCAACCCCTCCTCCGCCAACCAGTCCACCACCGTCTGCCGCGGACTCAAAATCACCTCAGGACGCGCGCGCCGGAACCAGCCGAGAAAGGAGTCCCGGGAGATCTCCGGGACGAGACCCAGAGGCACCCGATCGCGCGCGGCGATCCGACTGTTCTCCCACTCGAGCAACGCCGCCCACTTGTGCCGCACGCGCAAGTCCGTGTCGATGTCCAGATAGAGCCCGATCCGCCGATACCCGCGTCGCCGCAATTGCGTGAACGCCTCGGACAGCTCCTGGAACTGATCGGGACAAACCCGGTTGAGCGGCGGATCGGCCAGCGAATAACCGATCGCCACGGCAGCGAACCGGCTCCAGTCCAAATCCAGCTTCATCCCGAAATCCGAGGACGGCAGAATGATCAGGCCATGAATTCCGCGGTTGACCAAAATGTCACGCAAACGCTTCTCATTCAACCCTTTCTCAAGCGACCTGAACATGGCCAGGCGAAAACCGAGTGACTCCGCACGCTCCTGGGCGCCAGCGAAAATAGCCGCGAGGAAAAGCGAATTGTTCTCCCGCCTTTCATCTTCGCCGATGTAGATTGCCCCGATCGCGACCTGCTCGCGTGACGGCGTCGACTCGCGGATCCGGGCCATCAACGCCGACACGAGTGGATTCGGGGTGTAGTGTAGCTCCTCCGCGACCTGACGGACCCGCGCCGCCGTCACCGGACGGATCTTGGTGCTCCCTCGCAGGGCCAACGACACCGTCGCCACCGACACACCCGCCTTTGCGGCAATATCCTTGATTGTGATCACGCGGGGAATCTCGGGCACGGCCCTGATAGAATCAGAGACGGCGGGAACGTCGTCGAGCCACAAAATTCAACGGTTTAAACGAAAAAGTGATCGGAACACCCAGAACAAAGACGTTCAACTCATCCCCTCTCCCTCGCATGCCGTCCTTCGACTGGCAGAGCAGCCCCAGGTGGAATTGGGGCGTCTCTACAGTCTGACGGTTTCGATCACGTTCGATAATTCTCCATCAACCCCGGTTCATCTGAACTTCAATCCCGACGACACCCTCGCAACCCTCCCCTGCCCGCCGCATGAACACTGAAAACCTACCCTCCCCGGTCACGCGACTCGCGTGGACCACGACACTCCTCCTGCTGCCCGTCTTCGCCGCGGCCCAAACCTCTCCGGCTCCCGCCGTGGAGGCGAAGCCGCCCCAGGACGAAGCGATCGTGTTGAGCGAATTCCGCGTCGACTCCTCCAAGGACCGCGGGTACCTCGCGACCAATTCCGCTGCGGGCACCCGGCTGAACACGCCGATCAAGCAGCTGCCGATGCAGCTGGAAGTCATCACCCGCGACTTCATCGATGACATCGGTGCGGTCGATTTCAAGGAGGCGCTGCTTTACAGCGCGGGTGTGGTCCAAGACACCGTCCAAGGTTCCAACAATTTCCTTTTCAGCCCTTCAGGAACCGGACAAAGCGGCACACTCAACCCGGACGGAACCGCGGTCAGCATCCGCGGATACAATACGCGGTTTCTGCTGCGCAACGGATTCCGCATGGACACCGTCGCCGACACGATCAACGTCGGCCGCCAGGAACTGGTCCGCGGCCCCCAGGCGCTGCTTTACGGGGTCTCCGCGCTCGCCGGCATTGTCAATATCGACCCGCGTTACCCGCGCGGCACGCAGGCTTCCTCCGTGCGAGTCTCCTTCGGCAGCTACGATTTCTACCGGGCCGAGGCATTCACCACCGGGCCGCTGGTCCGCGGCGACCGGATCTCGGTGAACTATGCCGCGGGGCTGGTGTTCAACAACCAGGGAGGCCAGGCTGAATTCAATGAGCGGGAACGCATTCTCGTGACTCCCTCCTTCGACATCGCCTTCGGTCGCCAAACCAAGCTTTTCATCGACCTCGAGTTCGGGCGTTTCAAGCAGTCCGGCAACGGCGCCCAGGACTTTGACGAGCCCAATATCGGCAACATTCGGAACGAAAATGGGCTGCTGCATGCGTCGAACGTCAACGCCTTCCGAGACACCGTCCGGGTCGCCAGGGATCGCTTTGGACGTTCCCGCGAATTCCGTTGGACCGGCGACGACACCTATTCGAATACCGACTATTTCAATGGAACCGCCCAGCTGAGTCGAAAGTTTGGAGATCGTCTTGAGATCCTCGCCGGAACCAATTTCAACCGCACGGACACGGAAAACCGCAGCATCGGCGCGGGCGTGCAGCAGAGCCTCGCGACCACCCTGCCGACCACCCCCGGGGTTTGGGTGGATTCCGGCCCGAATCCGCTCAACGCAACCCAGAGGGTCTGGCGCAGCCTCAACCACAACTGGAGCATGCCCGAACGCGTCAAGGACATCACCCAGGCCCGCCTCGATGTGCTTTACAACTTTGAGCTCTTCGGCAATCGGCAGGACCTCCTGATCGGACGCCAGGACGTCCAGATCACGCAAGACGACCGGAACAATACGCAGATCCGCAACAACGCCGGAGTGGCGAACAGCGCCAGCTACAAGGCTTACAACGATCTGAGCTATTTTGGTTACGGCGGCGAACAGGCCCGCCCGACGACCGATTCGACCTTCTGGGAATGGAACACCGGTCACTACGTCGTTCTGCAAAGCAAGTGGTGGAATGAGCGGATCAATGCGATCGGCGGCTACCGCTGGGACCGTTACCACGTGCGCGCGCTCGACTATGACTACGTCAAAACCGACGCCGCACTCGGCAATGAGGTGATCGGGAACTGGGTGAAGAGCCCCACCCCGCGCAACGGCGGAAACTCCACCCCTGGCAAATGTGCCGATCGTCAACGGCTACCGTTTCGGCGGCAAGGTCCAGCGCGACGGCAACGCGACCTACGGCGCGAACGTCAAGATCACCGACTCGATCAATATCTTCGCCCTTTCCGGCTCCGGGATCCTGCCCAACACCGGCCAGCGGGATGGCGCGGGCAACCCGTTCGGCGCGGAGAAGACTCAGGGCATCGACGCCGGCATCAAGGCCGACTTCTTCAAGGACAAGGACGGTCGCCCGAAGATTTCGCTGCAGGCCGGCGTGTACCGGGTCGAGCGTGAAAACGGCGTCTACAACGTCTTCTGGGCACCCCAGCCGCGGTCGAACAATCGCGCCCGCGACATTGGCAGCGGCGTCCCGGTGGGCGGTCGCATTGCCTCCGGCTCCGGTCCCAACGCCTATACGGTCTACTCATCCGGATACGCCGACTTCGAAACCTCGCGTCCCGTGACCTATCTGGTCCAGTCGTCCTACGTTTCCGCGGCAGACCTCAACAGTCCCCGCGTGACCGGCGCCCCGCAGCTGGACGGGTTCATTCTCGTGGACTACGCCTCGCTGGGCACGGCTGCCAACGATCCGCTCCGCCGCGCGCTGAACGCCGCCGCCAGCGACGCCGTCAACTTAACCGCCCTTCAGTCCGGCAACGTCGGTTCCGGAGCCACCGGCCTCTACGCCAACAATGGCTACGCACGCAATCGCAACTCCGACGTGGCTTACGATGACAAGAGCGAGGGCGTCGACATGAGCATCGTTCTCAATCTGACCAAGAACTACAGCGCAACCCTCGGTTACAGCTACATCAAGCAGGAGGTCACCGGCGGCTTCCGGGTGGTCGACCAGATCCAAGGCACGGAGTACGACTCCTGGTGGAACTTCATGGGGATTCCTCTGGCCGAGCGCCAGGCACTCGGGGGCGGCAAGACCGGCTCGATCGACTTCGGCGGCACCGCCGTGGGCAACCGGACGATCGACGCGCCGATCCGTCAGTTCACGATGTGGAATCGCTATGAATTTGCCTCCGACCGGCTCAAGGGTCTGGACGTCAGCTTGGGCCTGATCGCCCAAGGTGAGCGTCAGAGCGAGGTCGCGATCGACAATAGTGTGCGCACCCGTGCCGATGGTCGCGAGAACCAGCGCTTCCGGCCTCCATATCCCTCCGACATCAAGATCAACATGGCCTTCGGTTACCGGATGAAGATCGCCAGCCACCCAGTCCGCTTCCAGCTCAACGTCAACAATGTGATGGATGACCAGAAGGACGAGGTTTTCGGCAGCAGCGAGATGTGGATCAATCCGGCCACCGGAGGCACGGTGGCTTCGACCACCGCGGGAGCGCAGAAGATCACGGTCCCCGAACGGGCCCGAATCTACTTCACCCCGATCACCTTCCGTTTCTCCACGACGGTTTCGTTCTAATCAAGGGAGCGCATTTTCATTCTGATCCTCAAAAAAGGGATGCCTTCAGGCATCCCTTTTTTGTCCAGACTCGCCCCGGACTCCCGAAGCCTTTGGAATGAGACATGCGCCGTTTGCTTCGCCGATGTGTGAATCGACTCCGATCGGCCGTCTCAGGGCTGGGCTTCTCGGGACTCGTGTCTCTCCTCGTGCTGGTCTTCGGAGTCACCGCTCCGGCCCACGCCCTCGACTGGTTTGGGCGCGCCTACGACAATCACATTGAGTTCGGTGTCATGTCGCGCACCTACGAGTCGGTGACCGGAGGCGAAAAGCTTCGGCGCTACGTCCTGCTCAACGCCCGACCGGCCGGCCCACTCGTCAACCCGCGGCCGGTCACACTGCCCGAGTCCGAGGTGCTCCTTGCCGTGCACGACGCTTTGACCAAGGCCGGCTTCACCGCCGCCACGTCCGCCGATCAGGCGGAAATTGCGATCGTCGTTCACTACGGCAATGGCGAATACCCGCCTCCCTTTGACTTCATGGGGATCGATCCGCTGGTCGTTCCAAGCTTCCGCTGGCCATCGTTGCTCCGGGAGCACGAACAGCGTTTCTTCCGTCGCAACTACACCGATGCCGCCGACAGCGGCTTCGTCACCCGCGAGCGGGCCGAGCCGGGTGATCTGATCAACTTCATCGGCATACGCGCCTTCGACGCCAGGGATCTGCGCAACCACAAACGCTGGACGTTGCGCTGGGAGACCCGCGTCACGATCGATTCCCTCAATCGGCCGCTGAAGGATCACTTCCGAGCGATGATCCTCGTCGCCGGCGACTCCTTCGACCGCAACAACCGCAACGGTTCCTCGAGGGCCGCTCCGATCCGAAACGGCATCGTCGAGCTCGGGGAACTGCAGGTGATCGAATCGATCGAAGCGGAACCCATTCCGACTCCCGCGCCCTCCCCTGCCGCGTCTCCGCCGCCCCCCTCCACTTCGTCCGCTCCACCTCCTCTGCCTGCTCCGTGAACCGC
>Ga0163154_10007987_pt1 | contig 12459 bp, 21 predicted proteins | sample OliLakLV19MP9P1_FD_148649 | JGI IMG/M metagenome (GOLD analysis project Ga0163154, IMG submission 148649) | Freshwater microbial mat bacterial communities from Lake Vanda, McMurdo Dry Valleys, Antarctica - Oligotrophic Lake LV.19.MP9.P1 | ecosystem: Environmental > Aquatic > Freshwater > Lake >... | reverse complement strand
CCCAGGTGTGCCGCAGGTTCTTGGTGGTCCTGAACCCCGGCACCACCAAGAACCTGCGGCACACCTGGGACCACCCGGAGATGAGCTCCGAGCCGTCCTACGACTACGAGGATGCCGACGACGGCTGCCGCGGCTGCTGACCAACAACGAGAAGGAGAAGAACCAATGCACGTCCAACGACTGGAACGGCTGATCACCGTGATAAAAGGCGTCGAGCGGGCCAAGCTCGCCTTCGACCTGGGGCACTGGGCGGTGATGGGGCCACTCTGCCCAACCAATGAGGCCCCCTGCGGCACCAGCGCGTGTGCCTGCGGCTATGGCGCGCTCGATGCGGTGTTGCAGGCGGAGGGCCTGCACATGAAGGTCTGGGACAATGACGAGACACGGGTCGTCGTCTCCGGCATCGACCACTTCAACCAGATCATCAAGCAAGCCGTCGATGACGTCCGCCATATCTACACCAGCGACTTCGGGATTTGCTACGGCGACGAAGAGGGCTGGCGCGCGATCGAGGCGTTCTTCGAGCTGAGCGTGCAAGAGGCGCAGCACCTGTTCGCCGACCATGCCTATCCGCTGGACGATCGCCAATCACCCCGAGCGGTGATCGAGCGCATCGAGGCGATGCTGGCGGGGGACCAGGCCGAAGCCTGATCACACCGTAACGCAGCACTGGCAGGACAGTCAGTGCTGCGGTATCTTCACGCTATCGCAGCAGAAAGGGACACGTGACATGACCGAGATCAAGCGCCCTGCCGAGGGGCGCAGCTTCACAGCCCATCAGATCCCCGACCCCTTCCAGGGGTCCTGGGGTGCGCCCGGGGGTCTCATCGTCCGCATCAGCGACGACCTGGGTGTCGCGATCTCCGACGTGTCCTTCGAGTTCGACCTCGAAGATGACCGGCAGACCGTCGATGCCGAGGGGGTGCCGCGCTACGTTGGCATGACCCGCTTCCATGTGCGCCATCTCAGCACGCCCTACGGCATCACCGACTTCATGCTGCTCGCCGAGCTGATGCAGATCATTCAGGCGAATCAGTGGGGCGACTTCTACACGAGCGCCTTCGAGAACGAGGGGGACGACCTCGATGACGACGCGAGCGACCGCACGCTCGCCTTCCCCAACGCGCTCGGTGGCATCTGGTAGCCGAGCAACTCCAGTTCCGCGGGGCCTGACATCCTAACGGCTGCCGCCGGCCCGTCGTATCCACCTGCACCTCCCTAACCGAGCGCACCCGCATCAGCGATATGGCGCTCGGCATGGGCAAACCCTGTCAGGCGGCAATCAGGCTTCACAGCCTGGTTGTCAGTGAGAGGGTAAGGGCGGGAGCCGGCAACTTCCCAACCAGAAGGGTCGCACATGACTCAGAACACCAAACCAACAGGGTCCAAGGGCCCCAGGCTCCCAGCCACGGTCATAGGCAAAGAGGAGATCGTCAGTATAGTCAGGCGGATCAAAAGGCTGCGCCAGGCACCCGACCGCAAGCTGAACCAGGCATCGCAGAAGGGCTGACACTGCGCCTGGAGAATGCCGGCGTGACCAAGGCCGATCGAGATCGCCTAGATCTGTAGAGCCAGAAATGGGGAGAACCAAGGCCCTCCCCATTCCATCGCCGACCCACTAGCCCACCCTCAGCCTCACGGCTGCCACCACCATTATAACGTCAGCAACAACCTATCAACATAACTTATGGCTGCATAAGCTGAGCTTATGCGTAACTTTCTAAAGATCCTGCAATATCAACCACTTAGCTATATGAGCCATGGCTTACGCAAGGTTATAAACCAATAAGCGCAATTCCAGCGCGCCATGTTGCATAGCAACAATGGCAATTTCACAGCCAACTGAACAACCACCGGTATTGGCGACGCAAAGCGTTATGCGGTGGAAGAGAGCGCCAATGACTGCCAGGCCTGGGTGACCACGCGGTGATCCGCAATGAAACCATGATGAGATGGATAGAGTGATTTCCAAAGGAGTGAAGCCAGCCTTGGGATGAGTGAGAATGGAGAGGGAGAGGTGTGGTTGGTGTGGTTCGCACGCCATTTTCACCCAAATCCACTTCCCACCACGCCACGGACCACAAACCCTGACCGCATCAGCAACCGATCGCAGCCGGATAAGGTCAGGGGCAGCCTTATCCGCATATGGACGGCCCATGGCTGGGAACGGCTGGGGATCGCCTATGGCACCCTAGGACCACGCCATGCCTTCCCAGACCCCCGCCTGAGCTCGCCGAGGCACTCAGAGCCATGCCCCGCCATGGAGGACCATGCTAAACCCAAGGATAATCACGGCTGGCACCATGGAGCGCCATGGAGGACCATGGTGAACCCAAGGAGTCATACACCTTGGAGCGCCATGGAGTCTCACATGGTGGGATTGAGGTCTTCTCCAAGGTGTATGACTCCTTGGAGAACAACCAGGGAACACAGGGTAACGCAATGTAACACAGGGTAACGCCATGTAACACCTGAAGTATGCCAGGCGTTCCATGTTCGACTGAGGGATAGACGGGAGCAGGTCTCCCGCCTATTTCCTTCTCTAAAACACGCCATGGAGAGAAAGTTTCATCGCGAGTTTCGGAGGGGGGTGAGAAGGATTTTCTCTTTTGACCCGCCATGGGCTTCAGCGGACCAACCAAGGGCCGCTTACGGCTGGGAAAGGCGGGGTCTACGCCTATGAACCTAGGACCATTCATGGCTGGGAACGGCTGGGGTCACGCCTATGAACCTAGGTTCAGCACCTAGGCGTGTCTGCTGCGCCATGGCGGAAGGCACCATGGGCGGCCTAGGTGGGGCATGGAGACCCTACTGCGCCATGGCGCAGCCTAAAGGCACCACGGCGACCGCCTAGGCGTCAGTTGGCGAACCTAGGTGGGTCTTGGCGTCGCCATGGCGCACCGTGGAGGTGGGTGGTGCCTGACCTGGCAGCCGCAACACCCAGGGAGCGCCGTGGCACAGCCTGCAGGCACCTGCGCCAGAGCGCGCCACAACGCGCCGTAACAGAGAGCTTGATCGCCAGTCAGCGATGAGTGATTATGCTTCTGCCAGCAAGGGAAGGCACAGACAGATGAGCAAGGTCGAGCGCGAATTGTTCAAGGTCTATGATGAGCGCGGGGATACTCCGGGGGTCGGCATGTTCGCCTCCCTGCACACAACCGCCTACGATCTTCAGGCATGGGAATACCTCTACGGCAAGATCACTGTCGAGATGTTCTTCAAGGCGGGGACGAAAGACGACGATGGCGGCTTCTTGGAATACTGCGACGCAGGCGATCGGGAGCATGCAATTCAGCTCCTGAATATCTGGGGCAGCGAGATCAAGGCGATGGAAGATGAGGAAACCCCCCATCGCCCAGCGAGATTAGGGCGCTGGAAGCCAAGGAAGATGAGGAAACCCCCCATCTCCGTCTGAGTCGGGATAGACGGGAGCAGGTCTCCCGTCTATTTCTCCCAAATGCGCCATGGCGGCCCATGGCCCACCATGAAGACACCATGGCGACCGCCTAGGCGTCAGTTGGCCACCCTAGGTGGGTCTTGGGTGCGCCATGGCGCCCGCCTAGAGTTCACCATGGTCCTCCATGGCGCACCGTGGCACAGCCTGCAGGCACCTGCGCCAGATCTCAGCCTGCCATGCCCAGAGCGCGCCACAACGCGCCGTAACAGAGAGCTTGATCGCCAGTCAGTGATTAGCTATCTTGTCTTTACCGCGCAATGACGCGCGGTAGGGGTTCGTGCCGTGGCACATATCGAAGACTTCTTCTCTACCTATCACAACAGCGCTTGCGATGGGGACGCGGTCAACGGAGACGTGCTAACAGAATTGTTCCAAGGGGTTCTGACGGGTCATGCTGTGGAATTGATTCAGATGAATGACGGAGCGTATTACGTTTTCGTCATTTACGCGCATGACGTCCATGCCTGGAATTGCAGTGAGGAGGGCAACTTCCACACTGTCATCGGCAGCGCGCCCCGCGCTGGGCGGGGTTACTACCGCTTTGAGCAATTGGAGCATGCGAACGAAGCGGTTGCTTCGTTCTTGCTTGCTTCGTTACGCGATCAATGCGAAGCGGGATACGAAGCAATCTGACGGGCAGGGAGGGGCGTTGCCCCTCCCTTTCACATGGGGGAGCCGATGAGCAAGCTCGCCGTCAAGCGCCAACAGCGCTACCTGGCCAGGAACCCCGTCGCCGCGGCTAAGCATCGGCGACTCAGCCAAGCATGCAACGAGCGCCGCCGTGCCGATCCGCTGAAGTGGCAAGCCGAGCTCGCCCGCGAACGCGAACGCTACGCCTCAAGGAAGTGGTCGGAACGCTGATCGCCTGAGGGGAGGGGCTTTGGGGCCTTCTCACACCCAGACCCCGCCTAGGCGGCCCATGGAGACCCTTGGCGCAAGATTGTTGCCATCACCGCCAGAGCGCCACGAAACCATCTTGCACCGGAACGCGCCGGAACATACCATTTGTAAGCCAGTCAGTGCTTAGCTATCTTCGCTTTACCGGCAGGCATACCGCCCCGGCAGGCAAGGAAGCTTCCCATGCGCAAGATCGTTCTGACATCGCACATCAATCTGTCTGGCACACGTGCCAGCGTGTTTATCGGCACACGCCCCCTCGCGACAATCAAGCGTGACAATGGGGTCTGGGGTGCTCTGAGCATGGCAGGGAAGTCCCTGCTGCCCCGCATCCCTGCCAACCCTTGCGATGCGCAGGGGCTTCCCTTGCGCGATGCCAAGGGGCGGGATATCGAAGTGAAGCTGGGTCACGTCATCAAGACGTTGCGGGAGACGCTGACGGCGAAGCTGAACAAGATCGCTACCTGATCGGCAAGGGGAGGGGCATTGCGCCCCTCCCTTTCACTTAGCACTGAAGGAGGAACATCATGCGTCTGTTCGGCGTGACCCTGGCGCTCTACTGGGCGATGCCTTGGCTCATGACGGGCTACTGACGGGCTACTTCGGCTTCTGACGGGCTACTTCGGCTTCTGACGGGCTACTTCGGCTTCTGACGGCGCAGGGAGGGCTTCGGCTCTCCCAGGCGTTGATGGCGTCCCCGCCATGGCGCACCTTGGTGGTCCATGGGCAGGAACGGCTGGGGCGACACCGCTGAACCTAGGATTTGCTCCTTGGCGGTTCATGGGCAGGAACGGCTGGGGCGACACCGCGGAACCTAGGATTTGCTCCTTGGCGGTTCATGGTGGCAAGCTATGGTGCACCCGAGGCGGTCCATGGGCAGGAACGGCTGGGGTGACACAATGGAACCTAGGATTTGCTCCTTGGTGGTCCACCTATTCCAGGACCGCCTAGGCGGTCCACGGTCCACAGGCCCCAGGCGTGCCCTAGGCGCACCAAGGACGGTCCATGGCTTCCAGGCGTGCCAGGCGTGCCAGGCTAAAGTCCATGGACCCCAGGCGTGCGCCAGAGCACCTGTGGCAGCCACAACGCGCCGTAACAGAGAGCTTGATCGCCAGTCAGCGCTTAGCTATCTTTGTCTTGCCGGCAGATGCCAGCATGCCAGAGGGAAGCACACTACCATGCGCAAGATCCTGATCAAGAACACTCCCGACCCCCGAGCCATCGAGCGTCTGTTCGACAAGCTCTCCAGGAAGGCAAGCGAGCGTCAGCGCAAGCGGGATCGTGCCGATCGGAGGGGCGAGAAGACGCTCCAGATGATGACGCTCGCCGTGCGCGCGTTCTGAAAGGAAATCAGCCAATGTTCCTCATCACGTCCCCGCCCAACTCGATCGAGTATAGCACGATCGAAGGGGAACCCCGAGCCGACATCACCCTTGCGGGGCCATACTCCCGCTTCTCTGTCAGCCTAGATTTCGACGAGAACGCCTACGTCGTCTATGATCATGAATGCTACGGGGCGGAACACGCAAGCTTCGATGCCGATGAGCACACGCTCCAGGAAGTCGCCGAGGCAGTGCTTGCCGCCGAGACGCAGGGGCGGAACTAGCCGTCAAAGCATGGGAGGGGCACCAGCCCCTCCTTTTTTTTGCGCTCTGGGTGATCGCCATGGCGGGCCATGGATCTCCCAGGTGGTCCACGGTCAGGAACGGCTGGGTGACGCCATGGCGGGCCATGGATCTCCCAGGTGTTCCACGGCTGGGAACGGCTGGGGCGACACCACGGAACCTAGGAGATCCGCCATGGGCGGGCCATGGCTGGGAACGGCTGGGGTGACGCCACGGAACCTAGGATTTGCTCCTTGGCGGTCCACGGCTGGGAACGGCTGGGGTGACGCCATGGAACCTAGGATTTGCTCCTTGGTGGTCCACGGCTGGGGTGACGCCATGGAACCTAGGAGATCCGCCATGGGCGGGCCATGGTCAGGAACGGCTGCCTTCAGTATTGGCAGCCTAGGATCGTTCATATGAACATATGAACAGATATACATATGTTCATATGAACATATATACACATATCGAGATGCTTACGTTGCACTGCAACATATTCATATGAACAGATATACATATGTTCATATGAACAGATATACATATATCGAGATGCTTACGTTGCACTGCAACATATTCATATGAACAGATATACATATGTTCATATGAACAGATATACATATATCGAGATGCTTACGTTGCACTGCAACATATTCATATGAACAGATATACACATATCGAGATGCTTACGTTGCACTGCAACATATTCATATGAACATATGTATATCTGTTCATATGAACAGATATACACATATCGAGATGCTTACGTTGCACTGCAACATATTCATATGAACATATGTATATCTGTTCATATGAACAGATATACACATTCCGGCGCGCATTCATGCCAGTCTCGACAGTCCCATCTTATGAGATTCTGCCGCTTGTCAATCCCTGCCGCTGAATCTCAAAAATGTGTATCACAGTGTCTCGCTTTCTGGGATGCCCCATAGAGCGCTCTGAGGGGGTGCTAGAGGGGTGCCTCTAATCCCCCCTTATAGGGGTAGCACTGCTATCATGAGACGACACTCTAGCGCGATCGCGCTAGCAATTCGCGTTTGATACCGTGATCATTGACTAACTTTCGTTCTGGCACTGCTTTCCGTTACGCACAAGATTGCATACAGTCTCATCAATCTCATTCATGAGACGCAAGATTACAGCGTTGTTAGAGTCTTCACGAAAGCGTGATAATGACATTTACTCGTAAGGGGGGGGGGTGTAAAATCGTCATGGGAGTGACTATGTTCCCTCTTGTCGGCAGGGATTGCCGGCAGGGAGCGCATCCCGCGCATCCCGCTCAACTAGGAACACACTCTACCATGACGAACACACTCACACCCCGCTTCGAAGCTACTGACGAAGAAGTCAACGAGAAGCGCGAAAATCTGCTGTGCGGCATCGCGATGCGTGCCGACTGGGAGCGAGCGCATGTGCCGCTAAAGGGAAAGAAAGCAGAGGGGCACATTCTCGAAACGTTGCTGAAGCACGCGAAGAAGGCACGCGATCTCGATGCGTTTACGCTTTCGTTTGCTGTGCGCAATGGGATTTGCTTCGTTGAGCAGTATAATCATCAGCGTGTTGATGGGGCGCTGATGAATGAAAAGGCAATCCCCAAAACATGGGAATGCATGCGCGTTTTGAACGGCAGCGCGTTTGCGTTCAGCAGCGAAGGCAATACAACTGCCGCGACGTGCCTTGCGCTAGAAGCGCAGGCACGGGGCGGAAACCCCATGTTCGCAGTTGACGTGTTCGTCAACGATGTCATGCAGCGCTGGGGTCACACGAATTACCATAACGGTAGCACGCAAAGTTGCAGCAGCTTGCGCGCGATGGTAGCGCTCGGGGTCGTGCGCAAGGAAGGAAAGGGGCACGTCGTTTCGCACGACGAGCATTTCCGCTACATGCTGAAAGCTGCAAAGACGCACGACAAGGCACGCATGAAGGGACGCTGATCACACAACGGGGCGTCCCTAGGGACGCCCCACATGCCAGCAAGGAAAGAGACGATGTTCAAGACGCAACAAGAGCTGTTCAATTTGTTCAGCGAGGAAAGGAAGCGGCAGATGATTGAGCGCGATAGCGTTCCGGGGGTCGGGGTGTTCTCGTCCCTACACACAAAGGCATACGATCTCGAAGCACGCGAATACCCCGACGGCAGAATCACTGTTGAGATATTCCTCAAGGGGTGGGAAAGACTAGAATACTACTACGTGAACAATCGGGAATATGCGCTTTTGCTGATGAACAACTGGGGTGAAGAGCTCAAGATGCTCGAATCTCAGGAAACCCCAGAACGCGAATTGTTCAAGGTATACGATGAGCGCAGCAGCGTTCCGGGGGTCGGCATGTTTGCTTCCCTGCACACAACTGCATACGATCTACAGGGATGGGAATACCTCTACGGCAAGATCACTGTAGAGATGTTCTTCAAGACAGGGACGGAAGACGATGATGGCAGAGAATTGGAATACCGCGAAGCACGCGATCGCGAGCATGCGCTACAGCTGCTGAGCAGCTGGGGTGACGAGATCAAGACGCTTGAATCTCAGGAAACCCCCATCGCAGTTTGAGTTGGCATAGACGGGGCGCCCCTAGGGGCGCCCCGTTCCCTGCCAGCAAGAAGCGTGCCAGCAAGAAGCGTGCCAGTGCGCGTCGCAATCTTGAGACGTATCTCAAGGGATGGGGCAAAGTCTTAGCGCCCAGGGCAAGGGGTGGCATCCTGATCCCGCCACGTCCTGGCGCTCAATCTAGCTGCCCTTGGACCTGGCCCTGGCCGAGCCCGTTCAGACCTACCCTTGGACCCTCAGAGCCGCTTGCCCACGATCTCGTCCAGCAGCCCGCCCAGGCGACGCCTGAGACCATCCACGCGCTGGGACAGCTCCCGTCTCTCACGGGCCACCAGGCGCAGCGTCTCGACATCGCTCCAGTGAAGCTGGATCGGTCGCTCGGTGCTCTTCACCACCGCCTCCAGCCGGAGGATCAGATCCTCGAGCTGGTCATGCACCTGATTGGTGTTGGCCACCGTGGCGTCGAGGGTGCCGTCATCGACGCGGATCATGCCGTCAGCTTCTCGGCAGGGGCGCCTGCGTAGACCGGCGGGAAGATCGCCTTATGCATCTCGTTCGACATCACTGCCCAGCCGCCCCTGACCTCGAGCAGCCAGTCACCGGGGCAAAGGAACTTCTCGCCCTCGATCGTCATGATCTTGGCCGAGCCGTTCTTCATGGTGTCGACGATGGCCGACCTGAAGGCCTTGGGCAGGTTGAGATGGCCCTCGGAGCGGATGTGCTTGAGGATGGGCAAGGGCTGCATGGGTCAGCACCGAAGCAGCATAGAACTCGAAGGCCCGTGAAGATTGCTCAGCGTGGCCTGATGCGCCTGGCCACCCATGCTCGGGTCGATCTCGTGCTTGAAGACCAGCGACACCTGTCGCTGCACGATCTGGACCTGTGCCGGGGTGAGGGTTGCGGGCGCCCCGCCGCTCTGGGTGATCTCGAAGAAGCCCTGCAGCCAGTAGGCAAAGTCGCGACTGGTCATGGTTCAGACCTCCACGCCGTTGATGCGGATCGACGCGTCGACCACGACAACGACCACGACCGTCAGGGTGAGGGTCTCCGTGCTGGGTGCCGGCGTCACCTCGACCCAGTCGCGGCGGAACGCACGGTCCTTGACCACGCTCACCGGGCCGCCCTGGTAGCCGACCAGCCAGTCGCCCTGGCTGAGCTGATGGCGGAGGAGCCCCCGGTAGACCGTGACGCCGAAATTCCAGCGCGTGGCAACGGCGCCGTTGCCAGCGAAGTTCAACAGATCGGCGATTGAATTGCCGCCGTCGAACTGCACTGCCTCGATGGGGATGCTGTTGGGCAGGAACTGGCGGATCATGAAGCTCAGGCCCCTTCGACGGTAGGCGTGAAGGTGGGCACGATGACGGTGGGCACCGGCAGCTCGACCTCGAGCCAGTAGCGGGCCTCGCCTTCGCCTTCGCCTTCACCGCAGACATCTATGGCCAGCTCCATGATCTCCTGATTGCGGCGCTTCTGCTCGCTCGGGGTCATGCTGTCGTTGCCCCAGCCGCAGGAGTTCCATTTGCCGTCCGGGGCGACGGCCACGGCGATGCGCACCTTGACGGTGCGGGCGGGGGTCGGAAGCGTGGAGGTTACCATGTGTGTCTCCTTGGGAAAAGATTGCGCGGGGCGGGTTAGTTGGCCCGGTGAAGGGAAGTGCCGATGCCGTCACCGGTAGGGAGTGCCCGGTGCCGCCCCGCGCTGATCATCATATAGTCAGCGCTTAGTTATTTCACAACGCTGGCCTTGGTGGTGCCCGACTTCTTGGTGAGTTTCTTGACGGGCTTGGTGAGTTTCTTGACGGGCTTGGGCGCGATCTGCGCCGGGGTGAGGTGGTGGACGAAGACGCCCATGCCGGAGTTCTCGTCATAGGTGCTGGCGGCCTCGACGGCACTGACGACGCGATAGACGGGATCCTCATGATCGCGGGTCATGTGACCGGCGCCGATCGCGAAGTCGCGGCCCGAGCCGTCTGCCCAGAGCTGGCCCGACTGAATGGGCCAGATGAAGAAGGACTGGTCTAACGCCCAGAGGCCGACCGGGCTGGCGAGGATGATGTTCTGGCCCCAGATCTGAGGGCCGACCCCGCCTGGGATCCCAGGCGCGAAGCCATAGTGCTCCAGCGCCGCCCTGAGCCGCATCACGACCTGGCCTGGTGTCGGGTTGCCGCGCATCAGCCGGTCACCCTCATCGTCCAGCAGGTTCAGGGTTCGCGCGGAGCCGGCGGCACCGATGGCGTAGCCACCAGGCCCGAGGGTCCATTTCTGGACCGGTCCAGACTTGATGCCGTCGCCCGAGACCATCTGATCGGCCGCGATCCAGGTGCCCCGACCTTCGAGGTGCAGGCCGACCAGAGTTGTCATGCCACGAGCTCGCGGCTGGGGCATGGCGTGAAGCCGAGCTGACCCTCGAACAGGTCGATCGCGCGCCCGATGAGGGTTCCCATGGTGCCGTCATTGTCGAGCCAGAGATCGACCAGGCTGGCATCATAGCGGTCGAAGTCGTTCTCGGCCGCTGTGCCGGGTCGGCGCACCCCGACCACCACGCCGCCATGATCGTGGTAGGTGATGCCCTGGGTCTTCCGCACCGAGGGGAAGACGAAGAAGGTTCCGGTTGCGGTTGTCACATGACGACCTGAACGGAGCCGTCTGAGCGTCTGCTCGGGGACGAACTGCTCGCCATAGAAGCCCTCGAGCAGATTACCCAGGTCGCCGCAGAGCTGGCGGTGGGTGAAGGTCTTGCCGCAGACCTCGGTGGTCTTGGCCTTGCCCTCCTGGGAGTAGACGTCGCTCTGGGAGAGCCCGTAGAGCGCCCGAGCGGCATCGCGCAGCACGGCGCCGTCGTCGATCAGCACGGCGCCGTAGCGCTCCACCAGGAACTCGGCCAGCGTGGTCTTGCCGGCCTTGGGGTAGCCACAGAGGGCGACCAGGCGAGGCCGGCTCATGTGGCCACCTCGGGTTCGGCGGCCTCTGCATTCGATGAGCCGGGGAGCGACCCGAGCAGCTCGGTCAGCAGCGCCTCGACGATGGCCGGCGGATAGCCCATCTCGCGCCCGGCGGTCTCAATGGCGCTCTCCAGGGTGTGGTTCATCGGGACATCGCGCAGCAGGGCGAGGATGGCGCCGGCCATCAGCGCGTTGGCCAGTGTCTCGTCGTGCTTCCAGATCTCCGTGGTGACCGGGATCGGCTCGGGCGGGCCGCCGGGGCGAAAGATGATGCCACAGGCCTCGTCCTCCAGCGTCAGGACGCGCCGGCCGGACATGGCCAGCAGCGTGGCGCCAAGACCGGCGAGTGCGTTGGAAAGGATGCTCATAAGTAACCCCTGACTGATCTTGTAATCTAGGCTTGCAGGGGTGCGCGTGCAACACGCCCCCGCAATCCATCGTCAATCGCCGAAGACGCTTTGTTTCTTCCGACCGGTCAGCCGGGGCCGAAGTCCGGCCTGGCGCAGGGCCTGCAGGTGTTCTCGCAGCGTTCCGGTCTCGACCAGGAACTCGATGATCTGGGACCTGGACAGCCCGCTATCGGTTGCGATGCGACTCAGCCGCTCATAGGCGGCGCGACTCATCTGGATGGAATGGCGCGCGGGCGGCTCAGCCGAAGCTGGCTTCGGGGGCAAAAGGCTCATAATCGAAGTCGCTTCCTTCTGGCAGGATACGCTCAGCGAAGCCGGGCGTGCCCTCCAGGATTGCCCTTCTGGTGAGAGCGTGCTCGTGAAGGATACGACTCGACTCGTCGGCGAAATCCACCACGAAACAGACATTCGGGCCAGACCTCTTTGCGCGCAGCCCGCGCCCAATGCGCTGCCGGTGCGCGACCTCTGCCTTGCCGCCACCCGCCAGAACCACCATCCCGACCGCCGGAACATCGACGCCCACATCGAGGATGGTCGAGCCGATCAGCACCTGGATGTCGCCATTGCCAAGGGCGTTGAG
>Ga0163154_10007986_pt1 | contig 12461 bp, 11 predicted proteins | sample OliLakLV19MP9P1_FD_148649 | JGI IMG/M metagenome (GOLD analysis project Ga0163154, IMG submission 148649) | Freshwater microbial mat bacterial communities from Lake Vanda, McMurdo Dry Valleys, Antarctica - Oligotrophic Lake LV.19.MP9.P1 | ecosystem: Environmental > Aquatic > Freshwater > Lake >... | reverse complement strand
GTGCAACGCTAAGGCGAAACCGGCCTCTGACCGGTCACGCCCGCTGGTGAGTAATTCGGCCACCGCCTCTACCGTCAGGGCGGTTAATCGCACCGTGGCATCGGTTTCAACCAGCGGCGCGAGTTGTCTCATCCGTGCTTCTGCGTCGAGATGGGCGGTGAGAATCATGCCCAATTGCGGGCTGAACATCCGCCCAATCGCCTCGCCGAAATCGGGCGGTAAATCGCCCCGGATGACCGCATCGGCCAACGGTTCGGCGTTATCAATCACCAGTACCAGACGGCGGTGCGGGCGGATGAGTTGATAGAGTTCCGGCAGGCCGCGCTCTAGCAACCATGCACGTTGTTCTTTGTGGGGTTTATCGTCCGGCCAATGTGGGAGGCGATGAACCGACAACCCGCGTTTGGCCGCCGCCGATTTTCCCGACTCCCAGACCGTCAGCCAGAACGCCGATTCTGAGGTCAATGTGGCGGGGGTGATGGACAGGTCTAACCAGATGAACGAGTCATCTAATTGAGCGCGCAGGACGCGCAAAAAGGCCGTGCGCCCACTGCGTCGCCGACCCAAAATTACGAGAGCGTGCGTGACGGGCGCACCAGTTAGGTGTTGATGTACACGGGCGAACAACGCATCACGCCCCGCAAACGGCGAGGTCGGCTGGGCTGGGTCAAACGGATTTCCAGAGGCAGGTTCAGCGGGCATCGTCCATCACTTTCGCGGCAGTCTACGGTACACTATAACCCAACTGCTGCTGTTTTATCCAAGAATGAGGGAAAATCATGGGACTCTTAGATGGTAAAGTTGTGTTAGTCTTTGGTGTTGCCAACAAGGACAGCATCGGGTGGGGCATCGCCAAGCGCCTACACTCAGAAGGGGCGACCATCGCCCTAAGTTACGCCAGTGAGACGCTTGCCAAGCGCGTTAAGCCGTTGGCAGAAGAAATCGGGGCGACCTTTGTCGAATTGTGTGATGTCGGGAGCGATGAGGCGCTGGATGACGTGTTCGCCAAATTCGCCGCGCAATATGGCAAGCTGGATGTCCTCGTCCACTCGGTAGCGTATGCCCCGCGTGAAGACCTCGGCGGGCGCTTCATAGACATCTCCCGCGAGGGCTTCAAAATCGCCATGGACATCAGCGCCTATAGCCTTGTGGCGATGTGTAAGCGTGCCGAGCCATTGATGAGCGCGGGCGGCACGGTCATGAGCATGAGCTATTATGCCGCGATGAAGGTCATGCCCAAGTATAACGTGATGGCGATTGCCAAATCTGCGCTAGAGAACATCACGCGCTATCTGGCAGCCGACCTCGGCCCCAAAGGGATTCGCGTCAACGCCATCAGCGCGGGGCCAATCAAGACTCTGGCGGCGATGGGCGTGCCGGGCATCCACGCTATGTTACGCTTCAACGAGAAATCATCCCCGCTCCGCAGCAATGTCAGCCAAGATGATGTGGGCAAGACGGCGGTCTATCTGGCGTCGGATTTGTCCAGCGGCGTGACCGGCCAAATCGTCTATGTAGACTGTGGCTATAATATCCTCGGCCTGACCGCTACTGAGGAAGAAATCGCGCAGTTCTAAGTCAATAAATGTTATGATGGGGGCGAGTGAGAAATCTCTCGCCCCTATTCATTTGGAAACGGGAGTATGGTTATGAGCGCCCTTGAAAAAGAGATAATCGAGCGTTTGAAAACCTTGAGTGAGCCGTCAAAACTCCGCGTGCTTGAATCCATTAAGCACGAATCTGAGGTATTGGACTTACACCTCACCGCAGAGCATTGGGCAGAACAGGTTAAAGTAGTACGCGCCAAATTTAATAATCAAATGGGCGATTCCTTCACGGCGCAATCGCTTTTAGATGAAGTGCGTGAGGAAGCATCTTGGCTACCACGCGAGTCGTGATGGATTCAGGCATTCTGATTATGACTCACGACTCACAATATTTGGCATTGGCTGAACGTCTTGAGTGTGAGTTTTGGACGGCGGACGAGCGACTATTTAATGCAATAGTCCGTGACTTTTCGTGGATACGATGGCTTGGCAATGGTTAATTCAATAGGAGAGACTTCATGCGCCGAATCCTATTAGCCCTACTGATTATTTTCACCCTTATGACACCGTTATCCGCGCAAGCGGACGATACCCAGATTATTTTAGACGACATCCTCAGCGAATTTTCCGGGGATAGCGACGCGGCGGTAGCCGTCCAAATCACAGTTGAGGGCGAGTCATGGTCTGCCGCCAGCGGACTCGCGGATGGCTCACGCGCTGCGACGCCCGATGACCGATTCCGCATCGCCAGCATGTCTAAAACGTTTGTCGCCACGACAGCCCTTTTGCTCCAAGAGCAAGGCGTCATCGACTTAGACGCGCCAGTCGCACAATGGCTGTCAGAGGACATCCTCGCAAATCTGGCGAATGTAAATGATGTGACCCTGCGCCAACTCTTATCCATGCGAAGCGGCGTCCCTGATTACCTTGAAACCGATGAATTTTGGGCGGCGGTTGAAGATGACCCGACTCACCCGTGGACGGCAGCCGAGGCGTTAAGCTATGCCTATGGTCTGGATGCGCTGTTCGCCCCCGATGAGGAGTTCTATTACGCCAACTCGAATTACTTGTTGGCGCAACTCATCTTAGAGAATGCCAGCGGTAGGCCATTGCATGAACTCATCCGCCAGAACATCCTCGACCCAGTGGGTATGAGCAATACCTACACTCAAATCTCTGAAGATATGGCGGGCGGCTTTGTGTTTGGCTATGAGGACTTTGACGGCGATGGCGAGGCCGAAGAAGTGTCTGGGATGAATGATGGGGCGGGTTTGGGCGACGGCGGGTTGATTTCTACCGTCAGAGATATGACGACCTTCTATCGCGCCCTTGTGGATGAGCAAACCATCTTGAGCGCAGAATCGCTGGAGATGTTGTTGGACTTCCAAGATGATGGGGAGGGCGACGGCTACAGCCTCGGTTTCAGTGCGTGGGAGCGCGACGGCGTGACAGCATGGGGACATTCCGGCGCAGTGGTCGGTTTCCAGAGCATCGGCCTGTATCTGCCGGATGAAGAAATAACCGTCATCGTTTTCACCGCCAGCGCAGACCTTGACCCGTTGGAATTGGCCTTGAGCGTGATTGATGAGGCCATAGGGGAATAATTACCCCTGAAAATTCCTGTATACAGATGGCTTATCTCGCGCAAACCCCCGTAGGGACATGGCACTGCCATGTCCGCCTTGTCATTAAAAAAAGCCCTCCAACATTAGGAGGGCTTTTTCATTACCAGAAAACGGACGTGTTAGGCGTTGCCAGCGAAAATCAGCACGCCTTCAGGGTAGGTAATCCGCAGTTGACCGTCCACGATTTCATAGTTGGTCGCGGCTTGCAGCGCCGTCATAATCGCGATTTCTTGCGCCATCAACGGCTCTTCACAGGCCATCAGGGTCGAAACCAACGGCCCGACGGTCAGCGTACCCGCCGCCTCAAAATTATCATAGGTGAATGAGCCAGAGAACCCGTTGCAGCCCGCCGTACCCGACATGCCCTGATCGGAGAATATCACCGTCACAGGGATGTCTACGATGGGGAGCATGGGGGCGTCTACTGCGCCATACGAAATCAGCGTCCAAGTCGCTCCAGCCAGACCGCCGAAGGTCACATCAGCCGTCGCATCGGGGGTCGGTTCTACTGGCACTTGCGCCAGACTATTACCGAAGCTGAACGACATCACCAGCGCGTCAAACACCGACAGCGACGGGCTGAAATCGGTATCCAGACCGATGTTCAGGGTGGCGACGCTCTGGGTCATATAATCGCCCATCGTGGCCGTGAACGTGTCATAGTCAAAGTCCGCCGCGATTTCCGCAGGGAAAAGGCCGGTGGTTGGACGGGCGATAACCGAGACATAGTACATCCCATCGGTGCTGAGGCCTTGGAAGGTGTAGAAGAAATCGCCACCGACGAACGGCGACGCATCTTGACGGTAGGCCGTCACATAGCTGATGCCGCGCACCGCAGCCGTCTCGATATATTGCGCCCGTGAGCGGATGACCTGTGCAGCGGGCATGACCGGCAAGAACGGCAGGGTATTGCCCCCGTCGTCCAGCGTCGGGACGGTGAACAGGCTCAAGTCGGTGCGCTCATTCAACAAGCCTTGCAGTTGATTGAACGCGATTTGCTGATTGGGGTACGAGGCGAAATCCGCCGTGTTGTACAAACGGATGGACAACGTGGCGTCATACATGCTGGACGCGCTATCCGATTCCGAGACCAAAAATTGGACGTGGCGCACTTCTGGGCCGCCGGGTTGTTCCACAGTCACATCATCGCCCGAAAATTGGTCAATATCGACATGACCGGCCAGCGCCGAGTCAACGCTGAAGCTGAAGTTGTTATAGCTGATGGTTGTGGTCGTCATTTGCTGCTGTTGTGCCAATGTCGGCAGCGCCAAGAGCGCCGCGAAACCCATTAGCAAGAATGCCTTAAATTTCATGGAGGTAGTCCTTCTGTTCTCTGATAAACGCAGCGGAGATAAGTGCATCTCCATTTCTATACATCCTTATCTCATAATAGTTCAAACAGGGGTGGGATCAATCAGTCGTAAGTAGAGTTCACGAATCATCCTATCGGCTCATTTTTTTGCTTACTGCGGAATAACCTGCGTATACTTGAAATATCCCCACCGCACCAATGCGTAGGGGAGGACGAGGCGTGTAATGAGCGAATCCAATGATAAGCTGGCTGCGATTCAGACATGGATCAATGAATTTCGGGAAAATCGCATTGCGGATTTAGACTCCCCCAACATCGGGCTGGCAATCCTCGACGAGATTGCTGACCTTATCCTCGTCCAAACCCCATCTACACCCTTAGCACAAGCCATATCAGATACCTATGTCGATTTAGAAAGACGGGTTGAAGAGCAAAGTCTCGCGCTGACCCGTGCAACCACCACCCTCAAAGCACAGATTACCGAGCGCGAATCCGCCGCCCTGAAGCTACGAAAAGCTTATAATGATTTAGAGACCCACTTACAAGAACACGTCACCTATCAGTCGAAGCTGAACCAAAGTTTACAAGAGCAAATTCAAGAACAAAAAAGAAGCCAAGCCCTCGAACAAGAAGAGCGCGCTTTAACTGAAGCCCTGCGCGATACCCTTACAACCATCGGCAGCACCCTCGACTTGGATAAAATCCTCGATCACATCCTCGATACCGTGGCGCGTGTTGCGCCGTATGACGGCGCAAACGTCCTTTTGGTTGAATCTGATCTGGTACACATGGTGCGTCAGAAGGGCTATGTTGAACAAGGCCAAGACAAAGAGTGGTTGAATCGGCGCATCCCCTTGACGCGGCTGGCGTCCTTGCAGCAATTGATGGACATCGGAAAGCCGATGGCGATTGCCAATACCGCGTCATCCCCGCTTTGGATTGGCTTCCCAGATTTGGACTGGGTTTGTTCGAATGTCATCGCCCCGATTCGCTCCAACGGCAAAGTTTTGGGCTTCTTGTCGCTAGACAGCGCCACGCCCGGCTTTTTCACCCAAGCCCACGCCGAACGACTGCAAACTTTTGCCGACCAAGCCGCCATCGCTATCCAAAACGCACGACTGCTAGACCGCGCCAAACGTGCGGCGGTCTTGGCAGAGCGAAACCGTTTAGCGAACGAGTTACACGACACGATTTCGCAAACGCTCTGGTCCATCAGCCTGATTACCGAGCGCCTGCCGAACCTGTGGGAAGCGAATAATGAACAGGGGCGGCGCAGCCTGACCACCTTGCATCAACTGGCGCAGAATGCGTTGGCGGAAATGCGTGTGCTGCTGTTGGAATTACACCCCGCCACCCTCACCAATAAAAAACTGGGGGATTTGATTCGCCAAGCCGCCGAAATCACGGCCAATCGGACGGATTTGAACATCTCAGTCCAGATCGGCCAACAAGACCCCGTACCGCCAGAAGTCCATTTGTCGCTATATCGCGTCGCGCAGGAATCGCTCAATAATATCGCCTTACATGCCCTAGCGACGCATGTCGAGATCGTGTTTAACAGCCATGCCGGACGGATTGACTTCAGCATTTGGGATGACGGGGTGGGTTTTGACCCTGCTAAGATTGGCCCCGGTCATTTGGGCATCAGTATCATGCAGGATCGCATCCAGAATATCGGCGGGACGATTGAAGTCGACAGCCAAAAAGGGAAGTGGACATCCATCAACGTTTGTTGGACAGCGCCAAAAACCCCTAGCAGTTAGGCCAGAAGGCACACATGGACACCAAATCACCGATTAAGATCCTTATCGTAGACGACCATGCTATGCTCCGTAAGGGGTTGAGCTTCTTTCTGATGAGCTATAGCGACCTCAAGCTGGTCGGCGAGGCCGCCAATGGCAAGGAAGCCTTGCTGTTGTGCGCCAGTAAGCGCCCAGATGTTGTGTTGATGGATGTGATGATGCCGATTATGGATGGTATTTTAGCGACTCGGCTCATCCACAGTGATTTTCCAGAGATAAAGGTGATTGCGCTGACCAGCTTCGGTGAAGAACGCCTGATTAAAGAAGTCATTGAGGCCGGTGCAATCAGCTATTTACTCAAAAAAGCCTCGGCGGATGAACTCGCAAAGGCTATCCGCGCATCGGTAGATGGGATTGCGACTTACGCGCCTGAAGTGACCGAGATACTCGTGCAATCCCTGCATAAACCCAAATTTATGTTTGAGGCCTTAAGCCCGCGTGAGCTAGAAGTCTTGGGCTTAATCGTCAAAGGGATGGCGAATAATGACATCGCTACCACCTTGAATATCACGGTCTCTACCACCAAATCGCATGTCAGTAGCGTGCTTGCCAAGATGGATGTTGCCAGTCGTACCGAGGCCATCGTCATGGTCTTGCAGCGTAATCTCAATTTAGGGTCTTTTTATATCCCATAATCGTAACTACTCAGCTATCATTTCTTCCCTCAATTTGATGCTATATAACGTCAAATTAGTTGGAGCTGGAGGGAAATTCTTCCCTCAGATGATTGGACTGAGTACCGGTCAAAATCTCATTTGCCCTCGAATAGGGGCTGATGGAGAACCTAAATAGAACTAGCATAATGCACATCATTGGGGATTTTCGTAGGGGCGAGGCTTGCCCGCCCGCTATTTGAGATGACATAAACGCTGGTTGTAATCATGCTGTTTTTGTTTCAGCTCTCCATGGGTAGTTACCCATAATCAACGAATCACTCTAAAGTATGATCTAAAAACGGTCTCAATGACCGATGTTTCGATAATAGTTAAGTTTATAATAACTTCATATAAGATGTACAAAGACGGTCATGAGGTCACGAATGGCTCTTTTGAGTACACAAGAATAACGTGAACTACGGTCAATCTTGAGCGTGGTCAATAGTAAAAGGAAACACAGATAATGGAACCTATGGGATTGATTGCATGGTTGGTTGTGGGCGGGATTGCTGGCTGGCTGGCGAGCATGGTTATCGCCACTGGCTTGGGACTCGTGGGCAATATCGTTGTCGGCATCCTCGGCGGGTTCATTGGCGGATTCCTGTTCCGCGCCATTGGTGAGGTTGGTATGACCGGCCTGAGCCTGTGGAGCATTTTCGTCGCGTTTGTCGGAGCCGTCGTCCTGCTCTATGTTGTACGCTTGGTTAACGGGCGTGGCAGCGTCCGCACATAACATAAGCGGTAATACGCCCCCTACTGGGTACGGACGGTGAGTTGCTCTGTACCCAGCATAATCCCCCTAACATTAAAATTGAATCGAGACACTCTGACGCTGAAACTCTCGTGAACGAGATATCTGTTAACGCACTTCGAGGTTCAAAATGAGTAATAGACAACGACTCTCTATCGAACAATCCCATTCGGTTGGAACTCAATTGGGTTGTGACTGGACACAAGTGGGGATAGAGCTATTCCACCGTGAACTTCAAAGCGAGCTAGAAAGCAGCAGCCCTGACCGGATGGTGAGCGTCCCTAACGATTATCTGGCCTTATTGGGCAAGTGTGTTTGGGTGCGGTTGCTTGTGTGGGATCACATGAAAAAAATTGACGCTCACTATAACCAACTGGATCAGCTTGGTTATAAAGGGCGCAATAGCATCCATGAGGATTACCCGACCTCCCAATCAATCATACAAAGGTCTAACGAATAGGCATCATAAACAGGATGCACTCGATCACCATAAAAAGGCAAAGATTATGAAAAGTTGCTTGGAAATGATGACCAAACACCCTGTATGCTGTCTTGTCAGCGACAAAGTTGATACCATCGCGCAGATGATGCAGACCCAAGATGTCGGAGCCATACCTGTCATTGAAAATCACGCGAGCAAAAAGTTAATCGGGATCATCACTGACCGTGATTTGGCTGTGCGGGTGGTTGGCGCAAGCCGAGAAATGTCTAGCACGTTGGTGGGCGACATCATGACCACTAATCCGGTGGTCTGTCACCCCGGCGATGATGTATATAAAGCGCTTGAGACGATGGCGACGCACCAAGTCCGGCGCATTCCGGTTGTTGATACCTATGGCGTTGTGATGGGAATCATCACACAGGCCGACCTCGTAATCCACCTGCACAACCACGATAAATTCGGACAGATGATCGGGCAAATATCACAGCCTGACACGCTACCGATTGTCAATTGGGTGACGACAACCCCTATCACGGGTTGGAAGCGGGATTGGTGGGTTCGGCACTATCGTAATTAGCGGACATCACGATAATCTAACTGTCACAAAAAATACGCCAGAGAATCGAACATCCAGCCTTACAACTGGATGTTCGAGTGGGGTCTTAGATTGTGGGCGCAACAGGACTCGAACCTGTAACATCCATCGTGTAAGGATGGCGCTCTGCCGATTGAGCTATGCACCCAGCAGATATAGTGTCCATTATAGGGGTGGATGCCCCTATGGGTCAAGGCGTGCGCTATAATTCAACGGATGCTTTTGATTCGGGCGGCTGTGTTGGGGAATGACTTTGCCACTTTATGGACCCGTGCCTCCTGACTACCCCACAACTTGAAATGCACCCAACCGCTTTTCGCCGCTTGGGTGTCCATACCAGATGATATACAATCAGATGTATCCGATGTTCGTCTCGTTGGTAGTCCAATTTATTATTTTCCATGTAGACAATATAATACATAACGACAAATTGAGCAATCACTATTTCTGGCTAAAGCCAAGAACGCTTTCATCCACTGCCACTAAAGTGGCGTGGCTTTCTCGCGGGCTAAAGCCCTAAAATGTAAACTGCCCATGTACCTTAACTATCACCCCATGATACGATTGTGGTACGGAAGTCGCAGCTTACTAAACAAGCATTACTTAAGAAATTTTGCGCTCCTATTACTAGAATCCATTAAAGTAATCGGTTGCCAAAATTCAAAAGTTGTGCTGATAATGTCTTAAGCCGATAACATCTGCTTAACCCCCAAAGCAGCCATAAACTGCTTTTTAAACCCTGTATTGGAACATAATCTAAAAGGAGGTTTCGCCCAAACGACGTGTTAGGCCTAAACCTGCCTTAACATCGCTTGTCTTGTACATGGCCTGTCCATCCGTAAAGCCGGATTGAATAGGACGTTCATACAGAGGTGGTATTGTGATTCAAGAACTGATGGCGCGTGCGGAACAACGTGGGTATGTGACCTACGATGACATCCTTGAACTGCTTGAGGATGAAGGCGAAGAACTTGGTACGCTCGAAAATATTTTATATGAACTGGAAGAACTCGGAATAGAGTACCGCCATGAGGGTGAAGTCATCGGCGGGCAGGTGGTTGAAGACACCGAGTTCGATTATGAAAATGACGACACCGCTCAAGAACCCGTTGTGGGGGACATCAACGCCGTCTCAGCAGACGACCCCGTTGGTTTATATTTCCGCCAGATGGCGCAAGAGCCTTTGCTCAACGCCAGTGAAGAAGTCGATTTGGCGCGTCGTATCGAAATGGGTAAAAAGGCCGCCACTTATTTGGCCGCCAAAGCCATCGACGTAGAAATCAGCCCAGAGCGCCTTGAGCGTTTTGAAAAACTCATCCGCGACGGCCAAGCCGCCCGCGAACATCTTGGACGCGCCAACACCCGTTTGGTCGTCAGCATCGCCAAGCGCTATATGTCACAAGGTCTGCCTTTCCCTGACCTGATTCAAGAGGGCAACGTCGGCCTGATGCGCGCCGTCGATAAATACGACTATAAGCGCGGCAACCGCTTCAGCACCTATGCGACATGGTGGATTCGTCAAGCCATCACCCGTGCATTGGCGCAAAAGACCCGCACCATTCGCATCCCCCTCCACATGACCGAGCGCATCCGCCAGATGTACCGCACCGCGCAGTCATTGGAGCAATTGTTGGGTCGCCGCCCCACCGCCGAGGAAATCGCCGCTGAGATGGATGTCCCGCTGGATACCATCCGCAATATGATGGACGCCAGCCAGCACGCCGTCGCGTTGGAGCGCCCTGTTGGTGATGACGGTGATACCGAGTTTGGCGACTTCATCGAAGACCAAGAGACCCTCAGCCCGGTTGATTCCGCCGTCCAACATCTGTTGGAAGAAACCATCGAGCAGGTTTTGGGTGAATTGACCAACCGTCAATCCAGCATCTTGCGCCTACGCTTCGGCCTCGGCGGGGGTGAACCGCACACGCTTGAGGAAATCGCCAACAAGTTTGGCCTGAGCCGTGAGCGTATCCGTCAGTTGGAAAAAGAGGCGCTCCGCCGCCTCAAGTCCCCGCGCCTGTCCGTCGCATTGCGAGACTACTTGGGCTAACATATACAAAAAAAACGCCCCCGTCAATTTGATGGGGGCGTTTTTATTTTTTATTCCACCGTCACGCTTTTGGCGAGGTTGCGCGGCTGGTCTACATCCGTGCCGCGCCAGACCGCCACATGATACGCCAACAGCTGTATCGGGATGCTAGTCATGACTGGCGCTAATAGCGCCGGACATTCCGGCAGATACAACACCTCATCCGCCGCGTCCGCGATGTCGGTATCGCCTTCCGTCGCCAGCGCAATCACTTTGCCGCCCCGCGCCTTGACCTGTTCGATTTGCGAAATCATCTTCTCGTATAGCGAGTCTTTGAGCGCAATCGCCACCACCGGCATCGCCTCGTCAATCAGGGCAATCGGGCCGTGCTTCATCTCCCCAGCCGGATAGCCCTCGGCGTGGATATAGCTGATTTCCTTGAGCTTGAGCGCACCCTCCAACGCAATCGGGTATTGCGCCCCGCGCCCCAGATATAGGAAGTCGTTATAGTGGTGCAGCTTGCCGGCCAATGCCTGAATCACAGAATCCAGCGCCAACGTCCGGCGCAGAATCTCCGGCAGCTTGGCGAGGTCTTCGATGCGCTCGCGGCGTTGTGCGTCGGTCAGCGTGCCGCGTGCCGTCCCCAGCGCAATCGCCAACAGATATTGGTCAACAATCGAGGCCGTGAACGTCTTGGTGCTGGCGACCCCGATTTCTGGGCCGACGTTCATCCCGATAAACCCGTCCGCGAGTCGCATGGCCTGTGACCCAACCGCGTTGACGATGCTCCAGACCGTTGCGCCGTGTGAACTGGCATATTCCATCGCGGCGAGGGTGTCCACCGTCTCGCCAGATTGGGTGATGGCGAGGACGGCGGTCTCGGAATCCAGCAGCGGGTCACGATAGCGGTATTCGCTGCCGTATTCGACCTCTACCGACAGCCGCGCCATCTGTTCCAGATAAAACTTGCCGACCAATGCGCTGTAATAGCTTGTGCCGCACGCCACGGTCACGATTCGGCGCAACGATTGGGCGCGTTCTGGCGTCAGCTTGAGGTCATGCAGATGAACCAGCGCGTGATCGCGGTCAATCCGCCCTGCGAGGGTATCGGTCACGCCTTTGGCCTGCTCGAAGATTTCCTTCTGCATGAAGTGTTTGAATTCGCCTTTGGCCGCGCTCACGGCATCGAACGCCACACGGTGGATTTTGGGCTTGAACATAGCGCCGTCTAGCCCGCGAATCGTGAGCGTATCCGCCCGCACAATCGCCATCTGGCGGTGTTCGAGGTAAATCATCTCGCGGGTATGCTCAAGGATGGCGGGGATGTCGCTGGCGATGAAGTTTTCGCCCTCGCCCAAGCCCAATATCACGCCGCCCGCGTTGCCGATGCGGACGGCAATCAAGAGGTGCGGCAGATGGGTCGGGAGGACGACAATCGCGTGTGCGCCGGTCAACCGACTGACGGCTGCACGTACCGCTTCGATGACTTTATCATCGGTATCAGAGCCGTTTTGCTGCGCGTATTTTTCAATCAGGTGAACGATGACTTCGGTATCGGTCTCGCTGGTGAACTGCACGCCGTCGGCGGTGAGTTCTTCCTTCAGCGCCAGATAATTCTCGACGATGCCGTTATGTACCAGCACGAACATCCCATCTTGGCTGATGTGCGGGTGTGCGTTGCGCTCGGCGGGGACTCCATGAG
>Ga0163154_10007984_pt1 | contig 12461 bp, 22 predicted proteins | sample OliLakLV19MP9P1_FD_148649 | JGI IMG/M metagenome (GOLD analysis project Ga0163154, IMG submission 148649) | Freshwater microbial mat bacterial communities from Lake Vanda, McMurdo Dry Valleys, Antarctica - Oligotrophic Lake LV.19.MP9.P1 | ecosystem: Environmental > Aquatic > Freshwater > Lake >... | reverse complement strand
CTACCATTCTATTTACTAGGCCTCTATTTCGTGATTCCACTGCTTTGGTACGAAATAGCATTTCAGCATACCTATCAAGAGTCCAACCATGTCCGCCCTTATCTTTTAGCGCGTCCAACCCCTGTTCTTGCAAAATACCCTTGATTGTACGTTTCACCGCTTTTAAATTGTTACCGCCGATCAACCCTTCTGCCAACTTTTGGGTTATAGTCTCACGCGTTGTCTTTCCCAACAACAAGTCTGCACTTCTTCCGACTCCTGTCAGACTTTCTCCGAACGCTTTGGCGGTGTCATCAACCAATGCAACAATAGCTTGTTCATGCAGACGATTAAATCCCTCTGATACGCCCACATCTGCCCCAACGTTTGATAGTTGCTTTACTGCATCATCAGCACCTGATTTATAATATTCGGGCAATTCTTTAGCCAAAAATTCCTGCGTATTAGTTCCCAAATTAGTAAGTATTACATCAATTTGTGCAAGAATTGCGCGACGATTTTTGACCCCAAAATCAGTTGCCGTGCTAATCTCCGAAACAATCTGTTTATAGGCACTCTTAAACGTGTTTGTTATTTTGAGAATATTTTCTTCGTTGATTTCGACGTGTGTGGGATACAAAGACATAATATATAGAGCATAGACTATTTAGTTGTCGGTTGTGTTTTATCGTCTTTCTTTTGCATAAACGGATTTGACTTTGAGGCATCCATGGATGGAACTGTTATTGCCGGTCGCTCTTTCTCAATGACTTTTAGTTGTTCCTCGGCCGATTTTTCATCTACATCATAGAGTCGCATGATAGCCTCAGTCTTTGGAGTAAGTCCAGCATCAACCGCCTGTATCTCATCCAAGAGTTGTTCATGATTATCAATAGGCAATCCATCCTTCCAGTCAATTTCAGGCATTACAGGCTCACCAGACAGTTGTTTTCCATTGATAGCTATATTGTTGGCTTTAGCAAACTTTTGTGCTGTGTACACTAGCTGTTTTATTGCATGATCATAGTACAAACGCTTTCTTGAAACCTTTGCAAGTGTTCTCATTAACTTAAACTTTAAAGCTCTACCGCTATCACTAGTTCCCGTACCCATACCAAGGACATCGGGGCTTATCTCAGCCGTCAAATATAACATTTCCACTAGTTTTTCAACCTCTTTAAATGCCGAATCAAGTGAAGCGTCCCAGACAATATATTCTGGTTTGTTGTTTTCCCCCTCTTTTACCTCAACAACGCCAAGTGCTTTTTTATTTACGTTTCCATGCTCATCAATTATTCCAGGTGGAACCATAAGTATAGGATCACCATGTGTATCCAAAATATTGTCTATTTTTGAAAGTCTATTGCACAAGGCATAAAACAACGTATCCAAATCTAAATAATCAGACAATCCAAAATGTCTATCGCCGGTTTTCCAGTTGGGGATATGAACAATCAAAGATTCGTTGATTCCTGTGTCTTCTTCTTCTTTTATCGACCCATCACCTAATGTGCTTACTGACACTGGAGCCACAATATCTTCGCCCTTCATTTTAAATACCTTATTTTGTATTTTCCCTGGTGTGTGTATTTCCTGTCTCAAATAAGTTTCCCCATCTAAAACAAACGTCCAAGCCAATACCTGTTCTTTTGACGTTGCTCGTACATTAAACCCGTCTATCTTAGGAAAATAAATCTTTGGCACAATATCTTCGACTATTACTGTGCTTTCTGATTTTTCGTTTCTAGGTCCAATGCGCAATTTAAAGATAGCGTCGCCGTTGTAACTATTCCCCAATGCACTTTCGTAACACTGCACATCCATGTTGTTTTCCCTCCAGAAAGCGTCGATCCACTCTTGATCACCGTTTGGCAATTTGACTGATACGGGTTCACCAAATAACATATCTGCCATTATTTTTGACAAAAGACCTGCAAAATTTACTACAAGAAAACGCAACTTTGCGTGCGCACGGTTGTAGTCTTTGTCCCCAATGCGAACATTGAACGCCTCAAAATGTTTACCCATGAATAGCTTCTTGTAATACTCATAATCGTTTAAACGATTTAAATCACTTGCTAGGGGAAACTTACCAATTTTTGCTATAGGTTCTATATTTGGTGTTTTCTCCAGTGTTCCAGTATTTGCGATAGTTGCCGCCATTGAAACATCGGGGGATTGTGGGTAATTGTCAGCCATAAAATTAGTATAGCACCGTACCTATTACAACAATCAAGCCTAAAACGGGTTTTTGGCAAAGACTCTAGCTATTGGCCCGTTATATTTGCGCATCTGGAGCGCAACGAAGTCTGCAAATAACATGTCGTCATGTTTACCTTTTGCATGTTCACGCTTTGCTACATCGTTACGAATAAACGTTTGCATCTCTGATTTTGTGACCGTTGATCGTATTTCCAAACTTCCTTCTTCAAACTGTTTTATAAACTCATCTATCATCACGTCGCGTGTCTTGGTGTTTGTATTCCAGCCAATTTTGCGCGTTGTTTTTTCTGTACGCTTATCAATTTCAACATAGGAATAATAGTGGTCATAGCCAGAATTGACCACCGTAATGATGGTTGTCAGCATGTTATTTTCTATACCTATAAAAGCTTTGTTGTATACCTTGGCGATGGCCACGCACAATTCCCCCAACAAATCGGGTCGTATCTTTTGCCAGAATTCCCCAATTTTCTCGATCTTTCCTTCAATTGCAACAGTACTACCATCCCATAAGGCAATGGCCGCGTTATCTTGACCCTCATCACCAGCTGGATCACACCCCAGCACATATTTTTTACCATAGCGCGGAATATCCCAACACCTAAAACCCTGATCATATAGATATTTCATACCATCCTTGACGGTCTGATTCTGATTTGTGTCGGAATCAATGAGCGCATAAACTTGATCTATCGTTAGTGGGACAGGTGCGCTAATGTCTGTTACCGCCTCCAAGTTGAATACATTGCCTGCGCCAGACTGGAAAGCTTCCAATATAGTGGCCGGGTATTCCTGCTTAAATCTCTGAAATACGTTTAATGTGACACCATCAGTGCGGTTTGTTCTAAACTCATCTAATTTCCATCTGCGCCATAGCAATTGGCCGTCTGTTAACCCGTATTGACTGCGCAATTTATTTTCATCTTCATATTTTGCCGCGTCTATTGAACCTAACGTGCCATATAGCGTATATTCTGGATTGCTAAACCACGGATAGAAAAAAACCCGATAATCCATCTCTCCAGATAGTCCCTTTTGTTGCCTGTCTAGGGCGTACATGACGTCATCGTAGAATTCATTCATTCCGTTTCCCGTCGTCTCTTCTGTAATTCTTCCCGTCTTTGGCACGGCTTGTTTAGCTCCCATCTTTAACTCATCCCGATCATCGACGTGTGCTGCTTCCGATACATGTAGTCTTTGTATCGTAGTGCCGCGTATTTTTAATGCCACATAAAATTCATTGTCTAGGGGGATTCCATCAAATCGAGTTAAAAATTTGTATTCGTTTCGCGTGTCGTACTGTGTAACGGGGCGCAATTCAGGTGGCATGTTCTCATAGGCTCGTTTTGCTATTTGGAATATCCTACTTACAGACTCTCTATCGTGTGCAGTTATGGCCGCCGATGATCCAGGTACAAAACAAGCATCGTCAAACATGTCGATGACGGCATCCGTTGTAAATCCAAATTGTCGAGGCTTAACAATATAACAATAGCGACACCCCTTCGAGTCGACGCGGTATCTCAATTGCATGGGGTTGGGCTTGAATACGACAATCGTCCCGCTCTTATTCTTGACTTTGTATAGGTGGTTGAGCCTCCACCATTTGCTTCTCAGCTTCAAATGCAACATCGTCTATATTATCAGCCCTCTCTAAATCAGAAATAATATCTTCTATGGGTCTTGCTACTGATGTCTCGGTTCTGTTCACAAAAAAGTGTTGTGCGCTTCGGTGTTTTTCACTAAAGAACGTCAGGATCTTAATTTCTTCTGACGTTAGTGTCTTCTCTTGTAACGTCTTTAAGTGTATAGCGTCTATTAATCGCGTCATTGCCTCGTTTGCTTTCTCTCCTGGAATTAAGCGCAATCTATCTACGCCTACAGAAAACCAATCTTTTAGCTTGTATTTTTCGTATATAGAAGTTGAGTGTCCATCTAGTCCTGATTTATGTATTGCACGGTATAAACTCACACCTAAAACGAGGTGTGGGCGTAATTCACTTAGCCATGTATTAAACGTGTCCTCTGATATTAGTGGTCGTCCCCAGTCTAGTTTTGCCATATTTATTTATTTAATATTTTAAATTTCCAATATTCCTTGCCATCTTGTCTGCCTGATTCTAACAGTTCATAGTTATTACCTCGTAAAGTGATACTCATCATTCCCTTGACTGTCTTCTCAATCTCTATTATTTCACCGACCATTCGCAGTTCTTCGTCAATATTGTTTGTTTGTGAAAGACTGTCTATGGGCATGGTGTAAGTATAGCAAATAAAGATGGTTAATTGTTCAACCAAGCCAATAGCAATCCACATAACAACATGATCACGAGGGCTATGACTTCAATAGGGGACACTGTGTGTGGAATTGTTTCCCGCATTATAAATGCAACTACACCTGTCCATAAAAGTTTTTGTCCGATACTCATAAAAAATCACCTACTTTCTAAAATGGAATTTCATTTGTCGCAACATTTGAAACTTCTTCTGTCGGTAACACGTCATCAATCTGGACTTCCTCTGGCTTTTTTGCTGCTGCTTCGTGATTTGATCGAGACGCAAACGGTATTACATCATCCGCTACTACTTCACTTATGTACTTTTTGGCACCACTACTGTCTTGATACGACCTATTGTCCACTCTGCCGCGAACCGTCACTGGTTGTCCCGTAGCAATATTTTTAGATAGCCACTCTGCAAAGTTACCCCAAACTACGATTTTATGAAACGTGGGTACATCCTTCCATTCCTCCCCGTTTTTTACCCTTCTATTAGTGGCCATACTAAACGTCAATACAGGTTTGCCCGCTGGTGTGTATTTTAGTTCTGGCTCTTTTGTAACATTGCCGACTAATATAATTTGATTTATTGAAAATGACATATATTTAAACCTTGGAAACGTCGTCTTTTTTAATATGAAAATCGATTATTACCTGTAACTGTTCCAACCGTGTACCGTTATCCATAATTAAATTTCTTCGTTCGTTGTGAATAGCCTTGAGTTGGTCTAGTTCCATTGCTTCCGTTGCCACTAGTCTTTCATAGCTTGAGGCTTCAGGACTTTCGATAACGGCTTTGGCATCACAGATACGCCTTGCGTAGAATTCAACCCACGGTTGTTTTTGCATTTCTTTGTTCATTATCGATCTTCCCAACTAAAACCGCAGCTACGGCAAACATTAGTTGATTTGGGTCTTCTGGATACACTCATTAAAATCCGAATTGGAAACATAATATTTTTAGTGATTCGCCATAGGCGAGCGCCAAACGACTCAGATATTATATTTATAGTTTTTAAACCACATTTAGCACATTTTCTTTTAAACATGTTTTTTCACCACCTTTTTTGGCAGGACTTTTTTTTCTCGTCTTTTTGACCAGGTTAGGCGTGTTTTTATCTGTTGTAAGTCGTGCAAGATGGTATTAAAAACAGTTGCCCCGTCTTTCTCTACTAGCATCTGAAGCAATTTTATAAACATTCGGGAAATAACCATCATCCAAACACCTATCAATGTTGATATTGCAAAAATCAGTAATAAGACAATGTTTGTGATATTCATGTTAGTTTCTGTCAAAGTGGGTTGTTAATATTTTACACCCAGTGGCCGTTATCTCCACCATGTGTTCAAAAAATGCACTTGGTTGGCCATCTACTGTGACGAATGTCCACCCGTCCGGATCCACACATATACCCAGATTATCCTTACCTGGTGTCAACATAGGTTCAACACAAAACACATCTCCAACTTTTAATTCACCCCACACACAATGGTCAGCGGTACCGCTATAAATATTTGGTTTCATGTGCATTTCTGTCCCTATGGCATGTCCGGCCATCCGTAAATTTACACGGTAGCCCATATTTGCGGTGTAATATTCGCAAATTCTCGCCAAATCTTCAGTGCTTCTACCCGGTTTCATGTGATCAATGACCTCATAGAGTGTCTTTTTTGCATATTTAAGCAGTCTTTCCTTACGGTTTGATATTTCGCCACATCCAAGAGATAACGCTGCGTCACCACACAAGCCATCTGGAGTAATTAGGGCGACGTCCAAAGAAACCAGGTCGCCGTTTTGTAGTTTGTACTCACTTGGTTTGCCGTGTGCAATGACATTGTCAATATTTATACAAGTTGTGAACGGATAGGCTTGTTTTGCCGACTGATGCTTGTACCCCTTATTAAAGGGCTTACACCCCATATCCAATATCATTTTTTCAGCCATAGAATCAATATCAATAGTCCTCACACCAATTTTAGCCATTTCAGCCATCTTTATTAAAACCTGACTTACTGCTTCGTGGGGTTTCATATAAAAGATAATTGCTCCGGCTCTTTTAGCGTAATGCGCCAGAAAATAACTTTGCGGCCAGTCTTTACACAAATATCCCGTCTGTCTTCTTGTAAGAATCCATTTTTGACCAACTCGTTTACCCTTGGAGTGATGTGGTTTATTGGCCAATCGAGAAAATCTGCCAAATCTAGGTTACAGGCCGTTTTCAACTCATACTTCAAGGCGTTTAAAACGTTCATTTGTTTTTTTCCTACATTATCTAGGTCATGGAATGATTCGACCGATGTGTTGCGAACTTTATTTTTCATAAAAGTATTTGTTCTGGTATCGTCGCTTCTGATTGTTGAGCGCCGAACTTATCAAATAAGTTGTTAGATAAAAAATATTGGTACATTTCAGATGACACTGTGACAATATAATTGTGGGCATCTTCCAATAGCTTTGGTGTGATCCAAACAATAGACATGTCGGCAGTCTTCATGTACTGGTCATAGTGGTGTATTTCTATTTTTTCGACGTAATATCCAAGAAGTGTAGCTAGTACACCATAGATCGCCCCTTGCTTCCCTCCTGCATATACTTCGCTGGAAGTCTTACCTGTTTTCCAATCATAGACGGTGGGGCTGTCGTAACAATCGATTATCCCAACTAAATCCAACCAACTATCAAGTTCTACAACTTTTTTTCTTTCAGTTACGGGCGCTATAAGTGGACGACCACCAAACTCAACGGGCATAGTTTTTGTGTCTTCGATGTGTTTTCTCCATTTCTCATGCCACCGCAAACCGTCTTCCATTTCGGGGCTTGAGTACTTATCCAACTTAAAATACTGTTTGATTGCCATCTCCCAGTTTCCAGATGACCACATGTCCAAAATTGTATAGCTGGCTCGAAATTTATTTTTCATAGTTTAATAAGACAAAAACTTTTTAATAGCAATTTTAATAAGGTTTAAAATCATACTTACGGCGTTTTTAAAATGGTTTTTATTTTTCATTGTCTTGCTCCGCAACCTTATCTATCGTTAAAGTAAAAGAATCTCTCATGTCCAGGCCAGTGACCACTATTTGATTTTCGGCTAACATGGTTGTGTCAACCACAAATTCACTATCGCCAGCCTCAATAAGTCTTTCTAGTAAGAATATAAATTTACTGATCGTCATTTGTTGCCTCCGATTTTAACGATATGGTTAACTTCTTTTGACGTTCAACTTCTGAAATACCGGCTGGCATGCCATTATTTTCTTTTATCCATTTTTCCACCGCTTTAGCATCTACTTTATAGACCACTTTTGTTTCCTCAGTGTACAGCTCTTTGGGTGCTAGATTCTTTTGCAATTCGTCAACGTAATAGCGTTGGCCAAATGAACGGTAATGAACTTTTATTAGATCTGATTGTATTGATCTGAAATTTGGGTCAATCTGTAATGCCGTTGCTTCTAGCTTTGCTTTTACCTCAACAATGGCCGCCTCAACTTGAGTCTGAATTTCTAACAATTGTACTAGATTTTCTTCTGCCTCAGGCTTCATAAAGATCTTATCCGCGTCAAGTACAAGTTGTGCTATTTTTTCAATATTTATTTGCATAATTGTATATTAATCTTAATTACAGTGTTTGTCAAGTACTTTATTTATGTCTTCTGTTACACTTGGAACCTTAAGTTCCAGACCCTTAATGTCTTCTGCCTGTCTTTCTATCAAATAGGTATAGGAGCGTACTACCAACGCAAGATCATCGTAATTTTCTTTTAGTCTTGAATCTGTTTTTATCTTTGACTCAAACTCGTCCAAATTTTCTACAGAGTCACACCATAGTTTCCAATAGGTGTAATCTTTTTTAATCATGTATTTTTGTTTTGATCAAGCAAAGTTTTAAAATCGGGTGTCTTTGTCTTCTCTGGTGGTTGAACTGGTATTGGGGGTACAAGTTTTATTTCTTCTTGTCCCGTAATAGGTGTGGCGGTCGAATCTTTATCTGGTGCGCCGTGTATGACTTCAATTGCCTCTTTTTTTGTCTTTATTGGTTCTGGCAAGTCCTCAAACAATTCTCTGTCTATCTCTTTGAATTCTTCCGCGCCATATATGTCACTGGCAATACCAAATTCAGACGCACATTTTTTAAGTGCATCAGTGGTGGCCGCTTTTAGATCGTTTCCATAATCCAATGGTATTTTATTTCCATCTTTTTTATATTTAATTTCAGCCCTTCCCCATTGCTCTTTTACGATAGACTTGTCCCCAACCTGTGCCGTTAACCTGCCTAACACAATGATAGCGTCGCCCTTCTCCAGGTGTTCTTTTACCTCAAAATTCCACATCCATCCAAATACATAGTTTAAGACTTTTTTTACGTACGTCCCCGTTACATAATCCCACTTACCCCCGCCCTTACCAGGTCTTTGATAAATATGGTCTTTAGGTGTCTTTTGAAGAATGTGCAGCAGTTGCCCATTTTCAAACGGTGTGTTCTTGGCAATAGTTAACCGTGCTTTTTTCTTTGGTTCCTCTAATAGAGTAGGTTTCATAGCTGTACATCCTTCATTATTTCAAACGCATAATATATAGCCGACCTACTATAGTTTTTGCCAGTTTTTGGATTTATGTACTCGTTTGAAATCATCTCAACTGTTTTTCCGTTGTTGTATTCGTTTACCCACTGTTTCCATAGTACTAAAACTCTTTTGCGTTTATCTGTTTGGAATCTGTAGTTAATATCTACCATAGTTTTATACTACACCTAAGTACAGTACTTGTCAAGTGTTTGTTAAATCAGACAGGATCAACTGACATAGGAATAAAAGAAAGTATCCACGAAACCACATCGACATTAAAAGCGTTGCCCAACATTTTGTACTGTCTAGAATTGCTTACCCCATCGCAATATCCATCAGGTAGTCCTTGAAGTCTCATACATTCTGTTGGGGTTAGCTTGCGAATTTGGTAATCGGTCATTATCAAACTTTCTTTTGTCGTTCCTGTTGTAATAGTGTTAGCTTTAAAATCGTTACGAAGTTTTAACTTTTTACCTCGTCTAGGGGAGTAGTCTTTCCCAGTTTCTTTCATATACTCACTTCGTGCTTTTTTAGCCTCATCCGTTCTGGTTTCTGTTAGTGCTACCGCATACAACCCAGTCTTTGTAGACGAACGGACTGTGTTTGATTTTAGTTTTTCTGTACCGTCTTTTGATATTACAAAATACTTCTCATCGACCTCCTGCTCTAAAATATCCTTCAATAAGATCCCTCTATCTTCTGGCTGTGTTACATTAGGGATATTGGTAAAAAACAAACGCTTACGATTTTGACCGCTTACTAGTGCGGCATCAATCATGACTACATATGCACTTGGGTCTATCTCTTGAATTGTTTTTAATATAATTTCTTTCTGGTCTTTTGCCATACTAGCCACGTTTTCGTAGATAAAATACTTTGGCTTTACCTCTTTGTGTATTCTTATCATTTCATAGAATAGCCCTGATTGACTACCAGCTAATCCCTCTCTATTTTTTTTAGCAATAGACAGATTTGTGCATGGAAAGCCTCCCACCATTAAATCTATCTGCCCACAAATAAGAGGTGTGGGGTGAAAATCTACAACACTCCCCAACTGCACAACATCAGGATGGTTTTTTGCCGATATTCTTAGAGCAAAGCGGTCTATTTCCGAGGAATAATAGTTATTTACTTTTATCCCAGCCCTATCTAACGCAACCCGTGCACAAGAGATGCCGTCAAAGAGGGACAAAACATTAATTCCATTTTGGTTTAACATATTTTTTTCCTATTTGTTTCATTTCTTCCGTGGTGAAAGGTAATTAAGTAGTTTTAATAGTCCCAAATTATGTTTGCTGTTATCAGTACAGGGGGTTAGGTCTTTGGTCATATTGAATATTTCCGTCCTCTCTTCTGCTACGGCTTGTTGGATTGAGTCGGCGATAACATTAGTATCTCTCCCCATAAATCTTATTGGTGGATAATAAATAGCACTATAAATTGCGTTGTTCTTGTAAACCAACTCATCAGCGTGTTTATGTGCCTCACTCCATGCTTTCTGATCTTCCCATAAGCTTCTACCTTTTGCCTTACCCACCTCATCCTCTAATCTTTTTTCTGTATCTGTCATAGTTAGTCCTTTTTAGTGAGTTCTCCTTTTAATATCTTTCATCTAAAATATACTTTTCTAGTAAATATGCTACTTCCCAAGCTGGATTGACTTGATCCGCTTCTATTCCGTTAATCGCCTTAGTTCCGTCTTTAGAGATTGCAATAACTACAAACATTTCATAATCATTTTTTTTTGATTTGTATACTTGACCTATTTTAACTGGTAGTTTTGTGTTTTTCATATTATTTCTCCAGCCCGTTCTCTTTTGAGATAGATGTTGAGTAGGTTATTTCCTTCAATACTTCTAACTCTTGAATATCGTTTTCCCAATCATTTCCCAGCATATCCTCTGGTAATTCTCCGAATATTTCTATAAATTCTTTTCTTCTCATAGTTAGTCCTTCTTTATAATTCTTCTTGTAACCTCTTAAATAACTTATTTCGTTCATTTATAGCTTTACTAGCTGCCTCTTTAGTAGGCCATATGTTGTCACTGTTTAATAGTTTATTATCTGTACTATCGTCAGTCCAGATGACCAGAGAAATACAGTCTTGGTTTACATACCAACACTGATCACCCGTTTCTGGCTTCCACTTAGTGTCTTTTTCTTTAAACCACTCAGGACGTTCTAGGATTTGTAGTTCGGTATATGAATCTAAATACGGACTTTCTTTTGGCATGTAAACATAAGATCCGGTTTGTAATTGATATTCCGTCCCCGCCTTATTCCAAGGTGTATCTTTTAGGAGTATATATACTTTACCCATTTGTAACCTCCAATATCAGATCAAGTAACTCGTGTTTCTTTGGGCAATCCGTATTACTACAATAGCCTGTAAACGACCAATCTTGATTTTTACTTAAACGGATACAAGTCACATCGTCAATATCTATGGATTTACAAGATGGACATTTTAGGAAGTAAGACATAATTTATTTATCCAAAAAAGTAACTTCTACTTGGCACAAATCGTTGCAGTTTATATATTCTTTTGTTGCTAAACTCAAATCTGCAATTCGACCAAGTTTACCAAATCCACCCGTATCAGTTACGACGGCAATTACCGTTTTGCCAGTTTTGATACTCTTGATATGAACTTTGGTGTTTAGCTTCACACCATTCATTGCTATTGTATGTTTTTTTTCGTCGAAAACTTGTCCGTTTGCCATTTTTCGATCTTCTCGACAACCTAAACAACCTTCGTTGCTATAAAAGCTAGCCAATCCGACGATTTTCTTGGGTTCATTCTTTAGTTGAACCGCCGGATGGCTAAAGCTTGCTGTATAAGGATTTAAAAGAATGGGCAATGAAGTATTGTACTGAACAATGGCTTGTATTAGTTTTATACCGAAGAAAACGTTTAAAAAAACTAAACAAACTAATATAGGTGTATTTATGCGCATACAGTAGGTGCAATCGTCCAATATAACAATTGTTGGTTTCCGTCTTCGTCCTCTACCCAAAATTCAAACTCTTTTTTAAACACCTTGGCCATTAATAATGTGGTTATGTACCCGATCACTTTGGTCATGTATCTATAGTAACACTTTGTACAGTGTTTGTCAAGTACTTGTATTATTAAGTAATGAAAACGTGCCTGCGTCTCCGAATTTCTAACAATATAAACTTCAAGTAGGTTTAATATAATATTTAAAAAGTATGTTTCGCCCGAATTATTCAACTTAAACAACTTAAACAACAATATCCACCTATTAAAGACTATTCCATCCTTGGTATACCAAATGGCAACCAAATCTATACCCATATTAGCGCAATACAACAACCGACAAACAACTACATCGCTGCACAGCAGAGAAGTGGAGGGTTGCCCCCCCTACCCCCCATAGGAGTATTTAATTT
>Ga0163154_10007981_pt1 | contig 12464 bp, 17 predicted proteins | sample OliLakLV19MP9P1_FD_148649 | JGI IMG/M metagenome (GOLD analysis project Ga0163154, IMG submission 148649) | Freshwater microbial mat bacterial communities from Lake Vanda, McMurdo Dry Valleys, Antarctica - Oligotrophic Lake LV.19.MP9.P1 | ecosystem: Environmental > Aquatic > Freshwater > Lake >... | reverse complement strand
CAGTAGTGCGCCTCCCTTCTTGTTGCAGTATACTCTGACACCTTAACCCCTCACAACCATCAAGCCGGGCATCGGTTTGGGATACAATAAGCGTTCTGCGCCCGCCGCCATCAGCGCGTTTCCAACAGTTTTGAGATTGTCGGCGAGGGCGATAATGGTTCCGCCTCCACCCGCACCCGCCAGTTTTGCGCCATAAGCCCCCGCGTTTTTGGCGACGGCAATCAGACGATCATTGGCTTCGCCGCTGCCGCCAAGTTCGGAAACAAGCGCGTGATTCTCGTCCATCAACGCGCCCAATTTCTGCCAGTCGCCTTCAATCAAAGCGCGTTTGCCGACAATCGCCAATTCTCCCAAACGTGCATAGTTCCGGTGAACCAATTCCTCACCCGCAAGCCAGCGTTCACGCGGCGACGTATGAACCGTTCCCGAATGATGCTGAATGCCCGTATGCGCCAAAATCAGCGGCGGCATTGGAGCGCGATCAGCAAGCGGCTCTATCGTGGCGAGCGGCTCGTTATCGCGCTGTTCGAGTGCCTCTTTGCCCGCATAATCCATGAAGTTCAGTCCGCCGAAGATTGCCATGTGCTGATCCTGCAAGCCGCACACAATTCCCATGACGCGGGCTTCCACTTTGCGCGTGGTTTCGGCGAGGGCGTAGCGATTAAGATTGAGTTCGAGATACGAATCCATCACGCCGACTAACGCCGCGAGCATTGCCGTAGAACCGCTCATGCCCGCTTTCATGGGAATATCGGTTCGCAGGAACAAGGAGAATTTCGCCGTCGCCGGGTTTATGTCGAACCATGTCAGGGCGGCGCGGGCAAGGTCGAGTTTATCTCCGCGTCGTTCCAAGTCGCTTCGGGTTTGCAATACTTCGTGTTCGTCTTCATTGGTGAGATGGAGCGCGTCCGACGGTTCGAGGCGGCACTCGGCGCGTTCCTGAACCGTACACGAAAGAACGGAACCGCCGTACATATCCGACGGGTTGCCGACAATGCCGCAGCGTCCGGGTGCGGAAGCAATAATTCGAGTCATAGGGGCAAAATCCTTAGACTTCTTGCAGAAGTGTTTGGCTTGCCGGGTACAAGAACGTACCCGGCTGAAAAACAGGCGTCCTGCGGACGCAAATCCTCTCTTGAGAGTGATCACGTTGCAGGGGAGGGTTTCGTCCATAGGACGACTATACTTAAGTCGGGTACGTGATCTCTACCCAGCAAGCCAAACACTTCTGTCTGCTGACTTATGCAAGAAGTCTTGTGTGTGAATTAGGAGGAGATTCGGCAAACGGTGAACGGTTTCCTGCCCAATATGCTACAATGGCAGACCATCAAAGAGGAGGATTGAACAGATTATGGCTAATCGCATCGTGACACTGGAGACTTCACAGGGAACCATCAAATTCGAGTTGGCGGACGATCTCACGCCCGTGACCGCGCAGAATTTTGCCGATATTGCTTCGACAGGCTTCTATAACGGCAAGACCTTTCACCGCTACGAACCGGGCTTTGTGATTCAAGGCGGCTGTCCCTATGGTAACGGAACCGGAGATTACAAAGACCCCGAAACCGGACGCAAACGCACCATTCCGCTCGAAGTCACGCCGAGCCTCAAACATGATGGGGCGGGTATGGTGGCGATGGCACGTTCTCAAGACCCGAATAGTGCCTCATGTCAGTTCTATATCACACTGAAAGCAGCGTCATTTCTCGATATGAATTATGCGGTTTTTGGCAAGGTCACCGAAGGACTCGACGCCGTGCAGAAGCTTCGCGCCGGAGATATTATTCGCAATGTCAGCATCTCTACGCCCGAATAAGCCGATGAAACCCATTCTCAGCAACGGCAAAAACGCGATCAAACTCGCCACAATTGACCCTGAACAGGACGGCGGACTCAACAAAGAAGAGGGCGAATCGCGACTTGCAACCTTTCTCGCCGACATCACACGCTTGCAGGAATTGCTCTATGCCGCACAGCAAACTCCTCTGCTCATTGTGCTTCAAGGCATGGACACGGCGGGCAAAGACGGGACAATTCGCACTGTTATTGGAAGTATGAATCCGGGCGGCTGCGGTGTCGCTTCGTTCAAGGTTCCTACTTCCGACGAGTTGGCGCGGGATTTCCTGTGGCGCGTCCATGCCAAAGTGCCGGGCAGGGGGCAGGTGGTCATTTTCAACCGTTCGCACTATGAGGACGTTCTGGTCGTGCGCGTCAAGAAAATCGTGCCGGAACCCGTTTGGCGCAACCGCTATACCGAAATCAACCAGTTCGAGAAACTCCTCACGGATAACGGCACTGTCATCCTCAAGTTCTTCCTGCATATCTCCAAAGACGAGCAGGAACAGCGGCTGCTTGACCGCGAAAAAGACCCCGGCAAGGCATGGAAACTCTCTGTTGAGGACTGGAAGAACCGCGAACTCTGGGATGATTATATGGTGGCTTATGAGGACACGATCAATGTCTGTGGCACTGCAAACGCGCCGTGGCACATCGTCCCCGCCAACCGAAAATGGTATCGCAATCTTGTCATTGCGGAGACTATTGCCGTGACCTTGAAGCAATACGAAAAGGGCTGGAACGCGAAACTCGCCGCTCTCGGCGAAACCGAAAAGAAAACCCTCTGGGAAGTGCGGCAGGCGCAGAGGTAGTGCGTAGGGGACAGGGAACAGTCTCACCGCATAAGTTTGGTGAACAATTCGCTCTTGATTTCCGTCTCTCAATCTCATGGGGACGAGAGGAGTGTCACGATGATACTCCTCTTTTCGTTTCAAGTGAATGGGACGCCTTGAGGCGTAACCTGTAAGGGACTCGCGATAAAATAAATCTTCCAGTCCGCGAAGGCGGACCTCGCGCCTTTGTAGCAGTGACTTTGGTCGCTCGATGAGAGTGGAAGAATTATTTTTTCATAAATCCCTAAGACAAAAAATGAGAGGGTTGGAAAAATGAATATCAGAAATTTGGGAGCGGGACTGATGGCAGTCATGACGCTTGGTACAATGACAGCTGCCCCGATAGCAGCGAATGCACAGCGTTCGAGAGATAATGAGTCGGCGCGGCGGCAAAAGACGAAGAATGACTGGCGCAACATTGCCATTGGGTCGGGCGTGCTGGGACTTTGGGGATTGCTCAAAAAGGACAATACGCTGATGTTTGCGGGGGGCGCGGGTGCGCTTTACTCGACATGGCGTTATGAGCAGGATCGCAAGAGTCAGAGCAAAACGGATAGGGCGCGGGCGTCAATGTTCAGTAGGTCGTCTTTTACCCGTAACGGCAAACGCTATCAGCGACGGACGGTTGTCAAGAACGGCAAGAAGTATTATCAGTTTGTGAAGCGGTAACAATGTATTCAGGGATGAGACAACGCAGGGACAAGAGGAGATTTCCCCTTGTCCCTGTTTGTGTTTCGCACAATGGGGTTTGGTCGTTTAGTTGACTTTGAAGACGGGCAGGGTAACGATGCCGACATCCTATCCAGTTTCGGTGTTGACAAAGCGATGGGCGGTTGCATAGTAGCCTATTGGGAGGTCGGAGATGGTCGCGGTCAGTGCGCCAGTTGCGAAGATCACGAAGGAGCGGACGCAACATTCCCCTCATTCCGACCCTCTCTCAAGGGCGAATGCGGGAATAGGGTTCGGCGACGGTGACGCTGGGCAAGGGGCGAAAGTGGCGGGTGTTGAAGGTGTAGAGAGTACCACCTTGCTCTTTGGCGGTGGCGGCAATGAGGCAGTCGAGGACGCCGACGCCGTGCGCGAGACGATGGGGCAGGAAGTCGTTCATAGCTTCCTGCATCGCCGCTTCTGATGCCCACACGATGGTGAGGTCTTCGAGGAACTCTTGGACTTCCCGATACTCACGCCCGCGCTGTCGAGTTCCCGCACCATCATGCCGTTCTTGAGTCAGTAGTTGGGCAATTTATTTGGAGCGGAATGATTTTATGATATACTGTAGGGCTGTGATCACTGCACCGCTAAGCATTCCCACAATATAAGTAGAATCACTTATATGACCTTTATCTACAGTTATTCCCCAAATACACATCACCAACCATGTCCAAAATGCCCATGCAATGATAACCATTTTGATAGATTTTTTCAAGGCATTACTCCTGATAATAACCAAATGTTATGCGAATGTTTATAAGTTTGCGTTCCCGAAATCAGGGTCAGACGCAACTATTGCTCCAAGAACGTAAAGACTGTATACTACTGTTGCTACTACGGCAGCACTAGCCAAAGTCTTCATCGCTTTTGCATTTTGTTCCAGCCCAGGCAGTATTTTCCTGAGCATAGCAACAATTGCCCCACCTGCCACGCCCCCAACCATATTTGTAAGTGTCTCAGGTATGCTGTTACTAATACCCATAAGTGAAACGGCAAACATCCATACTGAAGCACAACATGAGTCTAATGCAGCAGGATATAGTTTAACTTCAAACTCGCAAATAGCGAGTAGAGCGAATAAACATCCGCCTGCAAACCACAAAGAAGTCCAAATCGAAGATTTTCCATCAGGATCGAATTTGTTTATTGGATCGCCGTCACAATAAGCGAACCAGTTATTGCCATCTAACTTGGGGTCTTGACTCTGAAACCTTCCCGTCACCGGGTCATAATGCCTCGCCCTCATGTACACCAAGCCCGTCTCGTCGGTGGTATGCCCCAACTGTCCCACAAACCCATGCTTGCCGCCACTTCCCGAAGTCGTTCGCGTCATGCCATAAGCGTCTACCACCCGCCGCCCTGCCACCGTTCCATTCGGGTTGAGTTCACACGCCACACTGCCTAATCCATCGTAGACATACCACGTCACATTCTGCACATTGTTCGCCAAATCCTCACGACGGTAGACCGCGCCGCTTGCTCCTTGCAGATACGTCGTCTTCGCCACGCCCGCCCCGTCGAGTTCGCGGATCATCATGCCGTTGTCAAGCACGTTCTTCCGCACCGTGGTTGTGCCGCCTGTGGTCACCGAGGTTTGGCGTCTCAGCCCGTCGGCTCCGCACAGGAAGGCACTCGTGGTTGCGCCCTTGGCACAGGACACAAGGCGGTTCTGGCTGTCCCTGCTGGTCATCATGGGTGATTTACGTGTTCTTGCTGCCTACTTCTCAAACAAATCACACATAACGCTAATTGCCCCGATAGAGCGATCAAGCGCATTATCATACCAAATAAGATACTTTCGCCGGGCTTCCATGCCATAAGGTTAATGCCCATTACCAATGCTAAAGCACCAATTCTTAAAGTAGAAGTCATCTTTAGGGACTGGAAATAGCATAACCAAAAGGGTATGCCAATCCATACTCCTAGTAGTCCTCCTTGTTGAGTGTGAACTGCAAATCCTGAAATGTCTACATCAGAATAGGCAATATTCAGCCAGCCAATGCCCCAAAGAAATGGCATGAGCAGTAGCAGGAAAAACACAACAAATAACAGATTGGTCAGTTTGGACATAACTTAAGCCTCCGGGTGATCCACCAGAAACACATGGAAAAGAACCATTCCTGCTTGAAAACTTAAATTGGACAAAATGCCCTGAACTAAGCCATATGCGAATGCTACTCCACCTGTAATACCCGCCGCTTTTGCAGACCCTTTTAACCCATCCCCACAGTCTATCGCATTCAGTTTGAGCAGACTACCAATAAACCCGATGAGAAAGCCGATGGCAGCCAAGTGTATCGTGGCAGAACTGAAAACACTGTTCCAAATTCCAGAGTTTCCTGTCAAAGCCATACCCAAGCAGTAGCAAAACCCTGCTATCAGAGAAATCAATGCTGCGTTCGCGCCGCTTGATATAGCACTCGCAAATTTGTTGCCTGGAGGCTGGGGTACTTGTAGTTCATTACCAGATTCGTCTACATAGTTTACAGGATCGCCGTTGCAGTATGCGAACCAATTCTCGCCATCTTGAGCCTTATCCTGACTTTGGAACCGTCCCGTGGTGGGGTCATAGTGCCTCGCCCTCATGTAGACCAAGCCCGTCTCATCGGTGGTATGCCCCAAACTCCCCACAAACCCATGCTTGCCCCCACTTCCCGAAGTCGTTCGCGTCATGCCATAAGCGTCTACCACCCGCCGCCCTGCCACCGTGCCGTTGGGGTTGAGTTCACAGGCGACACTGCCCAAACCATCGTAGACATACCACTTCACCGACTGCCCGCCGTTTGTGAAGTCTTCTCTTCGGTAAACCGCGCCGCTCGCCCCTTGCAGATAGGTCGTCTTTGCCACTCCCGCGCTGTCCAACTCCCGCACCATCATGCCGTTGTCGAGGACGTTCTTCCGCGTTGTCGTCGTTCCGCCTGTCGTCACACTGGTTTGCCGCCGCAGTCCGTCCGCTCCGTACAGAAACGCTGAGGTGGTTCCGCCCTTGACACAGGACACAAGGCGGTTCTGGCTGTCCCACGTATTGGTTCGCACCCCGTCGCTTGCCACGTTGCCGTTGAGGTCGTTGGTATAGGTGAAACTCGTCGTCGTTCCCGCCACCACATTCCTGCTTGTCAGCATATTGGCGGCGTTGGCGTAAAAGTTCTCGGTCTGCGTCAGCGTGTTTGCGCCGTTTCGGGTCTCCTTCTTCGTCCGGTTGCCCGTCTCATCGAAGTAGTATTTCTGCTTCTCCCCATCGTTGTAGTCTACCGTTTCCAGTCGGCTGAGCGTGTCGTAGGTGTATGCTTCGGTTCGGCTTTCGTAATGGGCGGTGTTGGTGCTGACCGGAGCCGTCACGCCGACCTTGAGAACCTTGAGGGCGTTGGCTGTCCGCTGTCCGGTGTTGTCATTGACGGTGTAGGTATTGACCGACACATCCCAATTGCCCGACGTTTCCGGCTGAGGGTTCATGCCATACACGGGCGGAGTATACCAGAAGTGCTTGGTATGCTGCTGCGTCAAATAGCCTAACGCCGGGTGATATGAGTACGCCGTCTTTGTCCATGACCGCACCACCGCGTTGCCGTCTATCGTGTAGTTCTTCTCATCCCACAAGAGCCGTCCTGCCGCCGTGACATAGAAGTTGACCCGCCGACTGGTGTTACTGCCGTTTTGTCCGTCGCCGTCATCGTCTACGGCAATCAGGCGCGGAGCCAGCGAGTTCGGGTCGTCTTTGGGCAGCATTGGGCGGAACCGACCAGCACCTACGTAGCGTCCGACGACGGCAATAATGCCATGACTGCTCTGTCAATTCTCTTTGAGTTTCCTAATTTGCAAATGTTCCTCTTTTAACGACCAGTAAAGTCCCAGAAAAGATATTGTATAACATATAATATAAACCAAAAAGCATACAAAAGAAAGCAACGGAGATTTCCAACGTGTAAGTAAAATAGAAATAAAAAGTGCTAAGGCACATATAACTAAACATCTTACACCTGTTCCATCCATGCAAGACCTTCCATGTATCCATTTCCATACGTGTTGCTTCCTGACCTCAAATTCAGGAGTAAAGTATGATAATATAAATGGAAGTAGAGTTAACTTTGAAAACAACAACAAAAACATTAATCCGATCATTGGACTCTTCCTTGTCAGTCCACAAGCCTGATTTTTGGTGTTTTCTGACATGAGTTTGCTACTTGTACAGGCAGCGATGAGCCAAAAATAAAACACTGAAATTTAGGCTTGTGGACTACTATTAGTCAGTTATCCAACGTTTTATGATTTTCACCCAGAGAGTTATTGGCGTATCGAATGCGATTTCTCTCAGAGATTAAATTATAAATGACTGGGTAACTGACTACTAATGGGTCATTTGTCACGCTGACCGACATAATTTTGAGATTGAACGTGCCTGAATTTATGTCGGTATTCAAAGCAAATGACTCACTATTACAGTCATTGCATCTCGAATGGATTGGTTGCTATACAGAATCCTGCTACAGTCAAACCATAGACAAAGCAAGCAAGTACAGCAACACCTGCCCTTGTGGTGCCTCCTGTTTGAGCACTAGCCGTCATGATTTGAATAACACCACTAAGAATTCCTAAACTACTAACTAAACCTCTCCAAATATCTCCAGTAATTATCCCAATAGCAGATAAGCCAAAAAATAATGTTGAAAAACCTGCTAAAGCAGTAGCGATAACTAACTTAGGAGCATTATGATAACTCTCTGTCCCTATTCCAAAATTTCCATGTCTTCCCGCATTTTCTAGTACACGGGTCCTAGAAGTGAAGGAATAAAAGGCGGCGGCAGCAAATGCAACCCCAAGCATTCCTGCCAATTGGTAAGCATTGATCTCTAAGCCAAAAGCCGATAACGACCATACTTTACCATCTTTATCAATTCTACCAACTGGGTCGCCACCACAATAAGCGTACCAGTTTTCTCCATGTCCTGCTGGATCCTCACTCGCAAACCTGCCAGTCACCGGGTCATAATGCCTCGCCCTCATGTAAATCAAACCCGTCTCATCGGTGGTATGCCCCAAACTCCCCACAAACCCATGCTTGCCTCCACTGCCCGCCGTGCTTCGCGTCATGCCGTAGACATCGACTTTGCGCCGCCCTGCCACCGTGCCATTGGGGTTGAGTTCACACGCCACTGAACCAAGTCCGTCATACACATACCACTTCACCGACTGCCCGCCGTTTGCGAGGTCTTCTCGACGGTAGACCGCCCCGCTTGCCCCTTGCAGATAGGTGGCTTTGCTCACTCCCGCGCTGTCGAGTTCCCGCACCATCATGCCGTTGTCGAGAAGGTTCTTGCGGATTGTCGTCAAGTGGTCGGAGTAGCAGGACAGCATCAGGCTGCTGCAATTTTACCAATAAGGACAGACTCCGCACCCTTGTGTCCTTCCGAGATTTGGTGCTGCTGTCGAAACACCGACCATTGACGCCGCTGTTCTCGCAACGCTTCGGCGAGTTCGCAGACTTGCTTCCGCATTTGGGGCGTCAGGGTGGGGTCTGCGAGGAGAGTTTGATAGCCTTGTAAAGCGCGATGCAGATCGCCCGCCGCCTCCCAACAGCCTGCCGCACTGATCGCTTTTATCCACGACTTTTCTATCAAGCCGAGACTGCGGCAGTACGCTGCCAACTGCTCTTCCATCTCTGCCGCTTCCGCATAGAGTGTCAACGCCGCGTCCACTTCGCCCGATGCTTCCAGTATCCGAGCGCGGATCAATTTGTTTGACTTCTCTCCCTCTTTGGCGATCCACTCCGGCTCCATACCTTCCCGTGAAATTCCTGTGTGTTTCATACTGCCTCCTCCGGTGCGTGGTATGAGAGAATGATCTCACGCCGCGCCAATCCGACTATGACCACATAGCCGCCAACCTTGTAAGACGCAAAGAGTTGCTCACGTTTCTCTCGATGCCGCTTCTGCATCTCGCCTGACACTTCCAAAATTGTGCCGCTGATTTCCATTCCCTGCTCTTGTCTCTCATCCCCAATCCAGTAATCGAATCCTTGCCCTTTTTTCCCGCTATCCCATACCCGCAACCCTGTATAGTGCCAGAGAACTGCACACGCAATGCCGCACGCCGCCAACTCTGTTCTCAATTCCTGCTGAACCGCATAAGGCTGTGGCAAAGCGAGTGCGCCCTCCCATTGAAGGCTCATCAGGTGAGTGCGCGTTTCTGCCATGCCAATGTTCTCCAGCGTGACCGTAAACTCTGTTGTCTGTGTTCCGGTGTCAGGCGTCCCTCCTAATCCGGTCGCAACAAACGGCTCAAAGATGGTCGCGCCAATGGGATGCGGCTTCAATGCTTCGGCAAGAATGCATACTCGTTTGATTCTACGCTGTGCCAAAGGTTATTCTCCGCAGATTCTCATGTTTATACAGCATCATAGGCATTGAGGATTTTCTCTGTTGCTCTGGTGCTGAGTTTGGCGACCTGTCGCGGTTGAAGAGTATCGCTGCACCGCCGTTTGCCCTACGTCGATTGTCACTCGTCTTGTGCTTGTTATCGCCGCTTGTTTCGCAGCGAGCATTATGTCAGACTTGCTTGCTGAAGTGTGTCCTGCCATTGGCGACGCTGAGAGCGCAGAGTTTCGGCAAAGGCACGGGCGCGTCGGGGCGTTCCTCAAATGTTTGCAGCAGTTCCAGCGCATGATAAAAATCGCCTGCGTTCACCCATGCACTCGCGGCACTGAAATGACTGCGGGCGGCACGAAGCGGGTCACCGTCAGTCTCCGCGTGAAGGGCAAGTTTTTCTTCCAAAGCCGCAGCTTTGAGCAAACAACTCTGCTGCCTGTTCTTCCTGTCCCTGAGCGCGGAATAAAGCGGCTTGCAAGAGCAGTTTGGACTTTTGGGCTTCCTCTTCGGGATAAGGAACAAAGGTCATGGGTTCTCCTCCGAAAGCGGCAGATGATACGAAATCAGGACTTCGCGCAGCGTGAAACCGATAACGATAACGTAACCGTCGAGATGGTCGGGATTTTCCCGTAGCTGCCGGATTTTCTGACGGTGGCGTTCGCGCAGTTCTTCGGCACTCTCCGAGAGTGTACCGCTGACTTCCAAGCCACACTCCCCGGCTTCATTTCCAATACGATAATCGAACCGTTCGCCCTCACCCGCAACCGACAAAACATACTGTCCCAACAATGCCGGCAGTAGCGCACACACGACGCCCAAGGCACCCCATTCGGTCTGCACCCGATCCTGTACGGCAAGCGGTTTCGCGGCGGCATCGAACCGTTGCCGTATCTGTTCCAAAGTCGATTTTGCAGAAAGAGGGGTCATGGTTGTAGGCTCTTGGTTGTCCCTGCGCCCTTGAACTCCGGCGACAGTCCTCAGAGATTTTGCCTTGCGTGAATGCACAGAGTATACCCGCTTCCCTCCGCTCTCAGTCCTGCATTTCGGGGCGACACCGGGCGAGGGAGACATTGGGAAAGCCTTACAGAAGCATTAGACCTCTTGCATAAGTCCAGCGAAATGAATTTCTCGTGCAGGTCTCGTTCCGCCGTGCCGTGCTTCGCACTCTCAAGGCAAGAGAATTTCGTCCGTAGGACGGCTGTTTTTGAGTCGGGTACGTTCTTGTACCCGACTTACGCAAGAGGTCTATTGGGTGATCATTACGGACACTTCCCGCCCGCGACGCCGGACACTTTCAAGAAATCGCACGGCTTTCGGTGGCAGTCGGGAACAGTTAGGCTGTCCAATTCGTCAATGATCTTGGTGTCTCTCTCTGCGGAAAATCTCCTTTTCCGCCGAACATCACTACCAAATGTGACCCGTGCAGGCGGTCTGTAGCTTGCACTTGAAAGAGAACTCCATGCCCTCGCAAACTGTCCACTTTGCCGGACACATTATCGACTCGCTCATGCTGTCCAAAGTCCTCGACTTGATCTTGAACGACGGCGGGCAATATCACCTTTCCCGTATAGACATTGGCAAAACACGCCGCGACCTCAGCCATGCCGAAATTCGCATCTCCGCCGCCGATACCGACACGTTGGAACGGATTGTGCAGACCGTCCAGAAGCACGGCGTCACCACGGAAGAGCCGACAGCAAGCACACGGGAGCAATAGAATGACGACCACAACTGTTCTTGATGAGTTGGAAATGGAACACGGGATCAAGCCGCTCGAAGAACTCCTACAGCCAGAAGCCCCTGCCGCAACCCGCGTGCTAATGTGCGCTCCGACTGCTTATGGTCTCAAATATGAGATCAATCCGTGGATGAAAATTGAGAATCAGCCCGATGTGCCAAAAGCCATAACGCAGTGGGAAGAACTCTATCGTGTCTTGTCGCAAGATGTGGGCGCGACGGTGGAATTGGTTCCACAGCAAGAGGATTGCCCCGATATGGTGTTCACTGCCAATGCGGGCGTGGTGCGCGGTCAGTATGTCATGCTCGCCAACTTCCGGCATCCGCAGCGACAAAAGGAAGCCCCGTATTTTCGGGCGTGGTTCGAGGCGAACGGTTATCGCGTCATGGTTCCGTCGGTGGGTTGCAAATTCGAGGGGGAAGGCGACGCGCTCTTTGCGGGCGAAACATTGCTTGCGGGCTATCTCAAACGCAGCGACATCGAGTCGCATCGCTGGCTGTCCGACAATTTGGGCGTTTCGGTCTTGTCGTTGGAATTGACCGATGACCGCTGGTATCATCTCGATACCTGCCTGTTCCCGCTCAATGCCGAAACGGTGGTCTACTATCCGGGTGCGTTCGACAGCTACGCTTGTGACGTGATCGAAAACAACTTCGAGACTATCGCGATTACTGAAGCGGAGGCACTGCGCTTTGCCTGTAACGCCGTGGTGATCGCGCCTCACGTTGTCCTGCCGTCCGGCTGTCCTTTGCTGACGGCAGAATTGGAAGGGCGCGGCTATACGGTTCACGGCGTCGAACTGTCCGAGTTCCTCAAGGCGGGCGGCGCGGCGAAGTGCCTGACTCTGCTCCTGCGCTAAACCCAATAGACTTCTTGCAAGAGTGTTCGGGTACAGGAACGTACCCGACTCAAGTACAGTCGTCCTACGGACGAAACCCTCCCCTACAACGTGATCACTCTCAAGAGAGGATTTGCGTCCGCAGG
>Ga0163154_10007978_pt1 | contig 12467 bp, 6 predicted proteins | sample OliLakLV19MP9P1_FD_148649 | JGI IMG/M metagenome (GOLD analysis project Ga0163154, IMG submission 148649) | Freshwater microbial mat bacterial communities from Lake Vanda, McMurdo Dry Valleys, Antarctica - Oligotrophic Lake LV.19.MP9.P1 | ecosystem: Environmental > Aquatic > Freshwater > Lake >... | reverse complement strand
CAGCCAAACTGGCCCGTTGGCAGCGGATCATTCGCGAAGCCGCCGAGCAGTGCCGCCGTGGGCGAATACCGCAGCTTGAATTGCCAATTGGCTTTGATCAGGCCTGCGCTGGTGCGATTGCCAATGGCCCAGCATTATTGTTATGGGAAGGCCAGGGCGTCCAGGCAATTGGTGCAGTGTTGCGGGCATTGACTGCACCTGTTGGTTTGAGCTTGTTGAGTGGGCCAGAGGGCGGGTTGAGTGATGCGGAATACAGCCAGGCTCAGGCGCATGGCATTGTTGCGGTGACACTCGGGCCACGAACGTTGCGTGCCGAGACGGCTCCATTAGCTGCTGCTGCCATCGCGCTGTATCAGTTCGGCGATATGGAATAACTGGAGATGCCAATGTTGATCCGTACTCTGTTGCGAGTCGTGAGTGCTATCATATTGCTGCTTGCTGGATTCATGGCTGGCTGGTATGGCGCGATCATGCTTGTCCCAGGTTCTGCCAGCCAATCCGGCCCGGCAGCGGTGCGTGAGCAATTCGGCGTGTTCTGGGAGGTCTGGGATCTGGTTGAGAACGAGTATTATGGCCGTGCTGCTCTTGACCAAACCAAGATGATCCAGGGTGCAATCAAGGGCATGCTTTCTGGCATTGGCGATCAGTATAGTGTGTATCAGGAGCCGGATCTGGCTGCCCAGACACAGGATCATATGCAGGGCAAATTGGGTGGCATTGGCAGCTATCTGCGGATCACCGATGGACGTGCCTTCCTGTATAAACCATTCAAGAGCGGCCCAGCCTATCAGGCTGGCCTACGCCAGGATGATGAACTGATCAAGATCGATGGTGCGGATGTGCCACCATTGATTACCGGGCTGGATGTGAGCGCCGCATCGGTGAAGATTGCGGCACTGCTGCGTGGCCCGGAGAACACACAGGTTGCATTGGTGATCCGCAATGCAAGCGGCGCACTCACCAACATCACACTGACACGCCGCGATATTGTTGTGCCAAGCGTGGAGGCGCAGCGCTTCGATGGTGGCATCGTCTATCTGCGAGTATCTGAATTCAAGGGCAATACGACCAAGGAATTCGATGATGCATTGCGCGAACTGCTGACGAACCGCCCGCGTGGGATTATCCTTGATCTGCGCAATAACCCTGGTGGGCTGCTTGGCAGCGCACAGGATATGCTTGGCCGCTTCTATCGCGGGGTTGCCTTGTATGAGCAGGATGGCATTGGCGGCGAGAAGGAGCTACGCACTAATGGCAATCCATCGATCCCTGATGTACCACTGATCGTGCTTGTCAATAATGGTTCGGCCAGTGCCAGCGAAATTGTTGCCGGAGCGCTGCTTGATCGCCGCCCCTCAACCACATTACTCGGCGAGAAGACATTTGGCAAAGGTTCGGTTCAGAATGTCCATACACTACGCGATGGTGGTAGTGCTCGAATCACCTTTGCCCATTGGGTTACACCCGATCATCATGCCATTCATGCGGTTGGCCTAACACCGCAATATATTGTCCCGTTTGCCGATGATCCAAACAGCCGCGTCCCGTGTGTGGCCGATCGGCAGCCAACGCCTGGCCAATCGTTATGTGGCGATACCCAGCTTGCCCAGGCTATTCGCCTCTTGCAGCCGTAAGACGCAAGATTTTGCATCTCTACGGCCAACCCATTTTGCGTCTCCACGGCCAACCCAGCTTGCATATTTATCCGCAGATTAGCGCAGATGATGGGCACACGGCCCGTATTCATCCGCCAATACCCGTAGGGGCGGTTCGTGAACCGCCCATCGTGTGAATTCATCCGCAGATTTCCGCAGATTAGGTGCGACGTATTGTTTTGCAATCGGCATTGATGGCACCACAATGCGGTAGCACCAATGTGTGCGCCTGCATGGATCATTCGGCGTGATCATGGCGGGCAGACACGTCGGTCTGCCCCTACGTAATGGCCGGTTTCGGCGTTGGTGCAAAAACATACGCACATCCCTCGAACAATGGTGGTCGGGCCATGCGTATGATGTGGTAACCATTCTGTGCTGGCATGGTTCCTGATTCATGGAGTGCGAGAGAATGTTGGTGAGCGAGGCGCTGGTGGAAGGAATCGAGCAACTGATCGCAGCCATTACTGCTGCCCGTGCTGCCGAGGAGGAGAAGGGCCGGGCCTTTGGTGTGATCATGCGGCGCTATCAGGATATGGCATTTGCGGTGGCGTGTGCCACATTGGGCGATTTCCATCTTGCCGAGGATGCCGCCCAGGAAGCCTTCATCATCGCCTGGCGTTGCCTGGATCAGCTGCGCGAACCGCGGGCATTCCCTGGCTGGCTGAAGCGGATTGTGCTGAGCCAGTGCCTGCGCCAAACCCGTGGAAACCATCTGGTGACAATGCCGCTCGATTCGATTGCCGAATTACCAAGCGAATATGCCAACCCAGAGCAATCCGCCGAACAACACGAGCGCCAGCAGGAAGTTCGTGGTGCGATCATGGGCCTGCCCGAACACGAGCGGCTGGCCGCGCTCATGTTCTATATTGGCGATTATTCTCAGCAGGAGATCGCCGCCTTTCTGGAAGTGCCAATCGGGACGGTCAAGAAGCGACTGTTTTCCGCTCGCAACCGCCTGCGCGAAAGGATGATCGATATGGTTCGTGAGACACTCCAAGCCCAGCGCCCTTCGCGCAATGAACAATTCGCCGAAACGGTCGCACTGTTCAATCAAGCGCTCGACTCATTCGTGGCGAAGGTCAAGCAGGATCGCTATGTGATCGCGGCCATTCTGTTTGGCAGCCTTTCCCACGATACCGTCTGGCGCAAATCCGATATCGATATGATGCTGGTTGGGCGCGAAGAGATCCCGATCCGCGAATTCTGCCTGATTGAACATGGTGTCAACATCCATGCCGTGCTCTTTCCGCGCAGTAAGTTCAAACAGGCAATCGAAGGAGCATTGCACGGCACATTCTTTCACTCCTCATTTGCACTCAGCACCCTGCTGTATACCACGGACGATACCATCCGCGCCTATTACGATAATGTACGCCAGATTGGTGCCCGCGACCGCCAGTTGCGCCTGCTTGCCGTTGGTGCCGATGTCGTGTATACCTATGCCAAGGCCGAGAAATGGCTGCTCACCCGTGGCGATATCGAGTATAGCTTCCTGTGGTTGATGTACACCGTCGAACATATCGCGAAGATCGAGGTTCTGCTGCACGATCAGTTGACTGGACGTGAGGTCATTCCGCAGGCGCTGAAACTCAACCCGGAACTCTTTCGCCAGATCTATACCGATCTGATCCATGCTCCCAAGGATCAGGCGCGCATCCGTTGTGTGATCGATCTGATCGGCAGCTATCTTGATGATAAGATGGAACTGCTCTTCGGCCTGGTGTTGGAATATCTACGGCGTGAGGGTGGCATTCGCACCACCGGCGAAATTATCCTGTACTTCCAGGATCAGGTGCAATCGTACGCGCTCTCGAATGTGACCGAATGGCTGGCCGATAAAGGCATCATCCGCAAAGTACCAGCACCAGTCCGGCTGACCCGCAAAAGCCAGGTTGTCCTTGATGAAGCCGCCTACTACTATGATGGGACAACTGAGATAGCCGATAGCCGATAGCCGATAGCCGATAACCGATGAAACAAGGAGGGTATGATGCCAATCACAACAATCGACCGCCCACAGGTTCCGGATGGCTATGGTATTCCGCAAACAGAAGAGGGCTTGTTGCCATGGGAACAGGTTCGCGAGCGGCTGGAACAGGCCAAGAACTACTGGATCACAACGGCATCATCGGCTGGCAAGCCACATGCAGCGCCACTATGGGGTGCATGGCTGGACGACAAATTCTATTTCGATGGCGGCATCACAACGCGCTGGGGCCGCAACCTGAGCGCTAACCCGCAGATCGTCGTTCACCTGGAAAGCGGCAGTGAGGTTGTGATCGTGGAAGGGATGTTTACGGCACAGAATGATCTGGACGAAGCATCCTTTGCGCGTGTGCGGGCCAGCTATGCTTCACGCTATAACTACCAACCCGAAACCCGCGAACAGCTCTATCTCGTCCGACCGAGCAAGGTGCTGGCATGGACCACCTTTCCCACTGATATGACGCGCTTTCGGTTCGAATGATAGACAAGGAGGCCATATGCGCGACACGATCAGCATCAAGGGTGCCCGTGAGAACAACCTCAAGAATATCGATATCGATATCCCACGCGAGCAATTAGTTGTGTTGACTGGCCTTTCCGGTTCGGGCAAATCGTCGCTTGCGTTTGAGACGCTGTATGCCGAGGGCCAGCGCCGCTTCCTTGAATCGCTCTCTTCTTTTTCGCGCAAGTATGTTGCCCAGCTCAAAAAGCCCGATGTGGACATGATCATCGGGCTTTCGCCGGTGATCTCAATCGAGCAGAAGGCCGTCAGCCAGAACCCGCGCTCAACTGTCGGCACAATGACCGATATCTATGATTATTTTCGGGTGCTGTTCACAACCAGTGGTGCGGCCCATTGCCCACGCTGCAGCAGCGAAATCCCAACCCGTTCTGCAGCACAGATCGCCGAACACATTCTGGCGCTGCCATCTGGAACCGTGATCGAGATCGATGCGCCGATCTTCAAGATCTATGGCGAGGATTACCCATATCTGCTTGGCCAGATCCGCAGCCAGGGCTATCGCCGCCTGCGTGTTGATGATCAACTTGTGGATATGAGCGATGAGCTAGAACTTGATGAAGCGCTGGTCTATGAGATTGAAGTGGTCGTCGATACAATTGTTGTCAAGCCCGAGATCCATAAGAACCTGCTGGTTTCGCTGCAGAATGGCTTGCTGATTGGTGAGGGATTGTTGCGCTTTCGCATTCTTGGCGGGCGTACCGAGCAAGGCCGATCATCGACCCATGAGCGCCAGTTGTCCAGCGCAATCGAGCAGTTCTATCAGGGGTTTACATGCCCAGATCACCAGATCATGATGGGCGAGGTTGAGCCATTCTACTATTCATTCAACCTATCGAATGGCATGTGCCCAACATGCCTTGGCCTGGGAACCTATCTGCATGTCCACCCCGATCTGCTGGTGCCGAACAAGCAGCTCAGTGTGCGTGGCGGCGCATTCATTCCCGAAGCCTTTCGCTATGATAAGAACGCTTGGGCCACACGCCTGGTTCACAGCCTGGCCCAGCAGTATGGCTTTAGCCTGGATGCAGCATTCGAGGAACTGCCACCAACGGTAATCGATATGTTGTTCTATGGCACCAAGGGCGAACGCTTTCCGATTATCCTGCCAGATGGCGCAACCAAGGGCGATGAGCATGTTGGCAAGTTGTTTCGGTTTGATGGAATCATCACCGAGATTGAACGGCGCTACCGCCACTATCGCCGCCAGAAGGTATCGCATTCGTGGATGGAAGAATACCTCAAGCGCGTCATGGTCGAACAGATCTGCCCGGATTGCCAGGGTAGCAAGCTCAAGCAGCAGCGATTACTGACAACAATTGGCGGGCTGCATATCATCGAACTTGGCGATCTGACCCTAGCAGAGCTTCGTGAGGTGCTGGCTGTGCTGCCGCCATTGCCGCGTAATCACGATGCTGGCGAGCAGATTGTCAAGGAAATTATCGCTCGGCTGGATCTGTTGCTGGATATCGGCCTGGAGTATATGAGCCTGAACCGTAAGGCTGGAACCCTTTCTGGTGGCGAATCGCAACGAATCCGCCTCTCGGTACAGATCGGTTCCGAACTGATGGGCATGCTGTATGTGCTGGATGAGCCAAGTATTGGTTTACACCCTCACGATAATGCCAAGATGATTGCAACGCTCAGACGGCTGCGTGATGTTGGCAACACAGTCATTGTTGTTGAACACGATGAGGAGACGATCCGCGCCGCCGATCATATTATCGAGATCGGCCCTGGCCCTGGCATCCATGGCGGGCGGGTTGTGGCGCAAGGGTCGCTCGACAGCATTCTGCGCCATACAAACTCATTAACCGGCCAGTTTCTGAGTGGCCGCCGCCGGATCGAGCATCCAGGCCAGCGCCGCCACCCAGGTACTGCCTGGCTCACAATCCATGGGGCGCGGCAGAATAACCTGCGTAACCTCAATGTTCGCATCCCGCTCGGCATGCTCGTGTGTGTCACCGGCGTCTCTGGTTCGGGCAAGAGCACATTGGTCAACGAAATTCTTTACAAACAACTGGCCAAACAGTTCCATCATACACGCATTATCCCTGGTATCCACGATACAATTGCAGGAACCGAACACCTGCGGGATGTGATCAATATTAATCAGAGTCCAATCGGGCGCATGGCAACATCCAACCCTGCAACCTATATTGGGATCTATGATGCAATCCGCCATTTGTTTGCCGAAACAATCGAGAGCCATCGGCGCAGCTACACGCCTGCACGATTCAGCTTCAACATGAAGGGCGGGCGCTGTGAGGAATGCGGTGGTCAAGGCATCCAAACGACCTCACTCCAGTTTCTGGCCGATGTCGAAGCGATCTGCCCGGCCTGCAAGGGGGCGCGCTATAACGAGGAAACCCTGGAAATAACCTATCGTGGCCAGAACATCGCCCAGGTGCTTGATATGTCGATTGAGGAAGCGGCCCTATTCTTTGCATCGGAGCAGTTGATCGCCCACAAACTCGGGGTGTTGGTGCAATTGGGCATGGGCTACCTCAAGCTGGGACAATCCTCCACAACCATATCGGGAGGCGAGGCGCAGCGCGTCAAGCTGGCGCATGAGTTAAGCAAGATCAAGCGCGGCGGGCGTAATCTGTACATCCTGGATGAGCCAACCACCGGATTACATCTGGCCGACATCCAGCGCCTGTTGGATAGCCTCGAACGATTGGTTGCAGCCGGGCATAGTGTTCTGGTGATCGAACATCAGCTCGATGTGATTGCATGCGCCGATTGGATTATCGATCTCGGATCACGGGGTGGCAAGCATGGCGGCCTCGTGGTGGCAGAAGGCCCACCCGAGCATATTGCAACAGTGACGGGATCGTTGACCGGCCAGTATCTGCGTGAGACGCTCATGCGTGCGAAGGAATTACGGGCGGCGTAATCAGAACTGCAGAACCAAGAACCGGTATTCAGGAGTCAGGAGTCAGGAGTCAGAATACCAAACGCAGAACCAAGAACCGCCCTCCCCCCTGCTGCGCTGCCCTCTCCCAATGGGAGAGGGGCAAGGGGTGAGGGAGCTTGCCACAATCACGAATTGAAATGCAGCCGAGGCATGACCGATAGTGGTTGTCGGGCCACAATGTTCCATTTGGGGTTCGGGGCAAGGCCCCGACCGTGGGTTACTAGGGCGGACGGGATCGCCCTGGCCGCGGGTGCGGGGCGCGTAGCCCCGCTGAAGCGAGAAGGGTGCGGGGCCGCGCATAGCCCCGCTGAAGCGAGAAAGGCACAGCCCCAATATTACCCTACCCGAAAGCGGAGCTGCTCCCCAAGCGTAGCGAATTGTGTAACCCACTGCTGCGCCTGGCTATCGCCATTGCTGGCCTGGAGCTGCTGCTCTACCGCAACTGTTTCGCGAACCGTGTGATAGGCATTCTGGGCTTTCCACAGATCGGCGCGGAAGGGCAGTGAACGTGCAACTGCCACCATGGCGGCAAAGAGTTGCAGATGCCGCAGATCGGCTGGTTGCTCAGAGAACTGGCGAGCCTGGCGCTCTAGTGTTTGGCGCAGTGCGTGCCCCGCCGCTGCCGTATCGAGTTGCACGCCCGCCTGACGCGCTTCTTCCAGAATTGACTCAATCGTTTCGGTTTGGGGTTCGTCATTCTCAAGTGCCCGTCGCAAGGCCACGCTCAGGGTAAAGGTTGCCGCAATATGGAATTCTGCCGGTAATGGCATACCTACATCAGCCAGAAAGCGCATCAGGGAGACGTGTTGGGTGTAGAGATCGTGATAGGCTTCCTCCACTTCGGCGAGTGTACCGGCCAGGATCGACCCAAGAATTGTTCGTTGTTGATCGCGGAACAGCGAACGAAGCGAGCGATCCAGCGTGCCAAAATGGCTACTCAATAATCGAATGACTTCCGCAATATCGGCACGCTGAAAGGCTGCCGCAACATCACCGCTCATCTGCTGCAATGCAATGTTCTCATCTTCCGTTCGCACCCCGCCAAGCAATGTTTGTGCGCCCAGATACAACACGCCATAGGCCAGGCTCTGCTGCTCCTTGGTGATTGTTGATTGGACGTGCAATGCGCCAAGTGCCAGGCGTGCCTTGCCTGTATTGAGTACCCGGTGATCGCTGCGCTGTATCTTGTAACAGTACACAGCGGATTGTCTGCTGTAGCCATCGAAGAGCGACGATAGCGCATAATGGGCACCAACGTCGGCCAGGCTGATGATCGTTGGCTTTACCCGCCGCTCATAGATCGAAGCACCATCCCGCTCACTGGCGATGTTGCTTGGCGCGTTGCCGAGCCGCTTGAGAAACCCTGGCTCAAGATCTGTGTTGAAGAGTTGCTGGGCCAGTTGCAGTGCCCGGCCAGCATACTGCAGCACCTGTGTCGTTTCAATCCCTGAAATTTCACTAAAGAACCAACCACAACTGGTATACATCATCAGCAGGCTACGCTGCACCTCCATCAGGCGCAATGCTGTTATTGTGTCAACCTTTATGCCAGGCAGAAGGTTGTGTTTGAAGAAATGATCGATTGTTGCATCGGATCGATCAAGCACCACATGCACATATTCATCGCGGGCAAGCCATGGATCGCGGAAGATCGGTGTGGCCGCAGCGACAAAGCGCGTCGTCACCTCATCGCGCAGCCAATCCAGTGCAGCCCGCAATGGAGCGCGCCAGGCCTGGTTCCAGCCATGCTGGCCACCCGTGTTGCAGCCACAATCGCTGCGCCAGCGCTCAACCCCATGAAAGCAACTCCAGGAGGTATTCTCGGCGACTGTCACCTCGTGGGTTGGCGGGTGCAGCTCAAGAAACTCGCCATAGTTGGTTAGCCTGGCGGTTTTGCTGGCCTCAATATACTGCAGAGCATAGGCCAGGGCCATCTCACCGAAGCGATGGTGATGCCCATATGATTCGCCATCGGTGGCGATATGCACAAGTTGGGGAGCATCATTTGCCTGGAAGGCCCCAAGCAGGCGGCCAGCTAGATCCTCGCCGCGATTGAGGAGGCCTTCGAAGGCGACTGCCCGTGAGACAGTACCATTATAGAAAAAGAGTGCAATACTGCGGCCAGATGGCAGTTTCTGCAGGTAGGCACGGGTCGTGTCGATCCGACCATCGCGGGCATCGGCCCATTGTGTTGTGCCAAGTACACGCGTCGCAAAGGCCTGATATGGCGAAAGAACGGCATAGTGCAGCCCTTCCTGGGCCATGAGATCGAGTGATTCCAGATCAACAGCCGCTTCTGGCAGCCACATCCCTGCGGGATCACGGCCAAAGCGCTTGCGGAAATCGGCAACACCCCAGCGAATTTCGGTGCGCTTATCACGGAAATTCGCCAGTGGGATGATCGAGTGATGGAATGCCTGTGCCATTGCCGAGCCATGCCCGCCGAAGCGTTTGCGGCTTTCGACATCGGCGGCAATAATGCCAGCATAGGTTTCTGGGGCTGATCGTTCCATCCAGCTCAATAGTGTCGGCCCGACATTATAGCTAATGCGGGCATAATTATTGACAATCTGGGCGATTTGATTCTGGCCATCCAAGATTCGTGCAGCCGCATTTGTTGCATAGCATTCTGCGGTAATGCGTTCATTCCAATCGTGAAATGGTGCGGCTGCATCCTGGGTTTCAACGGCATCAAGCCATGGATTTTCACGTGGCGGTTGGTAAAAATGCCCGTGAATGCAGATATAGCGCGTCAATGTAAAACTCCGAGTTGCTAACTGTATCACGGTCTATTGTACTGGATCGCCATTAACGATCACATGAATGATCAAAGACCCTATTCCTCATTTTTGAAGAATACTATCGACAACGGTGGGAGCGTTAACACCAATGAATAGGGCCGCCCAAAACATTCTACCGCCTCTGCTGTAACATGCCCATAGTTGCCAACGCCACTGCCGCCATATTCGGCAGCATTGCTATTGAGTGCCTCATACCAACTTCCGCCACGTGGCACACCAATCCGATAGTGATAGCGCGGAATGGGCGTGAAATTACACACAGCCAGAATGACATCATCGGTGGTTTTGCCCTTACGGATCAGGCTAATAATACTCTGATCGGCATCATTGCAATCGATCCACTCGAAGCCATCCCAGCTAAAATCTTGCTCATGCATGGCCGGTTCGGAGCAGTATAATCGGTTGGTATCGGCCACCCAATGCTGCAGGCCGGCGTTGAGTGGCGCTTCGAGCAAATGCCAATCGACGCTGCGATCATGTGCCCATTCGCTCCACTGGCCGATCTCGCCACCCATAAACAGCAGTTTCTTGCCTGGCTGGGCCGTCATGTAGCCGAGTAACAAGCGCAGGTTCGCAAACTTCTGCCAATCATCGCCCGGCATTTTCGTGAGCAGTGAACCCTTCAGATGAACGACCTCATCGTGCGAGAGTGCCAGCACGAAGTTCTCCTGGAAGGCATATAGCATGCGGAACGTCAGCCGATCATGGCGATACTTGCGGAACACTGGATCCATCTGCATATATTCGAGGATATCGTGCATCCAGCCCATGTCCCATTTCATGCCGAAGCCCAGGCCACCAAGGTAGTTTGGCCGTGAAACCATTGGCCAGGCCGTCGATTCCTCAGCGATCGTTTGGACATCGGGATGGCGATCATAGATCATCTCGTTCATATGGCGCAGAAAGCTGATCGCCTCCAGGTTCTCGCGGCCACCATACTGGTTCGGAATCCATTCGCCAGCCTTGCGCGAATAATCCAGGTACAGCATCGAAGCAACAGCATCGACACGCAGGCCATCGATATGATACTTATCGAGCCAGATAAACGCGCTACTCAGCAGGAAGCTACGCACCTCGTGGCGGCCATAGTTGAAGATCAGGCTGCCCCAATCCGGATGAAAGCCCTGGCGCGGATCGGCATGTTCGTAGAGATGCGTGCCATCGAATTCGCTCAGGCCGTGGGCATCGACAGGAAAATGCGATGGAACCCAATCCAGAATCACGCCAATGCCATGCTGATGCAGAATATCGATCATCGCCATAAAATCCTGGGGCGTGCCGAAGCGGCTGGTTGGCGCGAAGAAGCCCGTCGCCTGATAGCCCCATGATGGATAATAGGGATGTTCCATCACCGGCAACAGTTCAACATGGGTAAAGCCCATTTTGGCGCAGTATTCACCGAGTTTGAGGCCCAGTTCACGGTAGTTGAGCGAGCGGTTGCCATCCTCGGGAACGCGCATCCACGAGCCAATATGCACCTCATAGGTTGTCATTGGTGCATCGGCAGCATTATGCTTGGCACGAGTCGCCATCCATTCCGCATCATCCCAGGCATAGCTCAACTCCCAGACGATTGATGCAGTTTGGGGCGCAATTTCGCAGAACAGCGCATATGGATCAGTTTTATCGAAATTACCGCCACCATTACTTGTGGTTATATTGAACTTATAGCGTTGGTTCTTGGCCGCACCAACAACAAAACCCTCCCAGATACCGGAAGAGCCACGGCGTTTGAGCGGATGCGCGTTCTTATCCCATGTATTAAAATCGCCAATCACTGCAACATAATCGGCATTCGGTGCCCAGACGGCAAACGCCGCACCGTCATCGATGAGATGCGCCCCAAGCTTATCGTACAGTTGTGTGTGTGAGCCCTCATTAAAGAGGAATAGATCCTGGTCGCTCAACAGCGAGCGGGTCGGATGATCGCTCATATATTCACCTTCGCTGGTACTTCGAATATACGGAGTGTACCACATCCAGGCCACAGCCGGGATCACAGGAATGGTAAATGGTAACGCGGTAACGGGGCGAGGTGAAGCAGATACTCAATCTTCCTCAATCCTGAAATATGTTATCGCAACGATATCGTTATCGCTATAATGCATGTGCCTTCAGTTCCCAAAAAACGACCACGAAAGCCTGAACGATAACCTGTATAGCCAACCATAGCATTTCGCTGGCGTGCCCAGATCGGTGCGCGATAGCCGCGATAGTACTACATTGAGCGCGACGAGCTGGACTGGGCGTATGCACCCGGCGATCAGCGGGGTTGATTGCTATTTTAGCGTAGCTCTGTGAGCGGCAACGGAACGGCTTCGGCGTCCACTACTCGGCCAGCACGCAGATTGAACTTTGCAATCGCTAGCCCTGGCCCATCTGGATGATTTGGATCTTTTAGATAGACGAGATAACGGCCATCCTGGGCTTGCCCGCTTTTCTGAATCCAGGCCTGGGCTGGATCGGCTGGGTTGAGCAGATCGACGGAGAACGACCACGACCCAGATCGATTTGATGGCACGGGCTGGATTCCTGTAAACAGCAGTATCGGTCGATCATCAAGCGCCGCTGCACCACGGGCC
>Ga0163154_10007977_pt1 | contig 12467 bp, 3 predicted proteins | sample OliLakLV19MP9P1_FD_148649 | JGI IMG/M metagenome (GOLD analysis project Ga0163154, IMG submission 148649) | Freshwater microbial mat bacterial communities from Lake Vanda, McMurdo Dry Valleys, Antarctica - Oligotrophic Lake LV.19.MP9.P1 | ecosystem: Environmental > Aquatic > Freshwater > Lake >... | reverse complement strand
GGTCAGATCGATCGTCGGCGTTGGCTCGGTGGTGGCGGTCGGTTCGGCTGTTGTCGTTGGCGCGGTTGTTTCAGTCGGCGTGACCGTCGCTGCGTCCGGCGCCGCATCGGAGTCGGTCGGCGCGGGGCTGGATTCGGCAGTGGTTGGGGTGGGCGTGCGCGACAGTGCCAGGGTGCGTGTGAAGGTCGCTGAGGGGGTCGCGGTCGGGATTGGCTCGTCGGTGGCGGACTCGGTCGGCGTGGCGGCGCGACGAGTCACCGGTGGGCGGCGGGTGTTGGTCGCCTCGCCCTCTACGTCGAATTCCTGCCTGTGCGGCGCGCGGTCGGGGTGTGTCTTGCGCGTCGGTGACTCGATGGTCAGCAGGCTCGCCAGCACCCAGCCGATACGCCCATCTGCGAGCGCGACATTCGCCCAACTATCATTGTCGCCGCCGCTGCCCAACAGAGTAACGCGGGTGCCGGGATCGAGCGCCGTCAGGATGGTGGCAGTGCGGTTGGGTGCGTTGCGCAGATTGACGCGATCGTCGGCGATAATGATGGCGGTCAGCGCCGCCGCCTCGCTGGGGGTGGGCGTCATCGCCGGTGTGGACTCCGGAGTCACCTCGATCACCGCGCCGGGCGTGGCGCCGTCCGTACCCAACGTGTCCGGCAGCACCGGATCGACCATCGACGGCACGACAGGCGCGGGCGTGCGCACCAGACGGACGCCGCGCGGCACCGGATCGACGCCATCGAGCAGCCCGGCATAGGTGAGCGCATCCCCATAGCCGACCAGCAGCGCATCGACCCCGCCTGCGCGGGCATACGGCTCCGCCAGCGGCGCGGCGCCATAGCTGGCAGCGACTACCAGCGGCGCGCCGCTGTACGGGGCGATCTGTTCGGCGTAATCACGCACGGTTTCGCCGCTGTCGGTGATCAACACCAGCAGCGCAAATGAATTCAATCCGGCGACGCCGATCTCGCCCGTCTGTCCAGTCACGTCGGACGCCAGCAGCGCGGCGCTGTCGGCGCTGAAGGCGCGCAAGCCGATCGCCCCGCCTGTCAAAAAGCGGGCGACGCTGTAATCATAGCCGCGTTCGAGCGGCTGGCGGGCGTCGATGCGCGTCAGCAGGGCGGCGTCAGCGTTGATCGACTCGAATTGGCGTTCGGCGCGCAGGAGGGTGAGCGGGTTCGCCCCGACCACGATCGGGACAGCGCCACGCAGCACGATATGACGCAGCAGCGCCTCGGTCATTGGGTCGAGCTCGCCAGCGGCGCCGGGTGTGTATTCCATGCCGACCAGGACGAGATCACCGCGATCGAGGGCGTCGAGCGCGCTGAAGCTGGCGGCGGCGGGCGATTCGGCATCGAACAGCGCCGGGGGCGGATCCCCCAGACGCAGCGCGGGCACCACGATCGGGGCGATCAGCGCCGCCGCCAGCGCGATCACGATCAGCAGACGATCTGGCTGCACACGGATGCGCCGCTGCCGCGCCTGGCGCGCGGGGATCACGGCGGGTTCCACGACGGGGAGCGCGTGGACAATATTCTCTTCGTCGCTCTCCAAATCCTGCATGAACGGCGAGTCGTAGGTCATCTCGATCGCGCTCATGCGGCTGGGGGCGATCGGCGCCGCGCCTACCAGCCGGGTCAGCAGATTGACGCGCGCCTGCTGCTCCGAGGGGATCGCCAGCGCTTGTTCCAGCGTCGATGCGCCGGTGGTGAAATTGGCAGGCGAGAGGGCAATATCGACGCCGGGGAGGATGTCGGTCAGCGAGTCGAGTTCAGCGGGGGCGCTGGACGCCGCTTCCGATTGCCTCGACCGTTCGCGCAGCTTGCGCAGACGCGCGGGCAGCTCTTCGACCGGGCGATCCTGCTTCTGACGCACCAATGCGCCAGCCGACACATCATCGACCGAGGCGCCCATGTCGCGCAGGAAATCGATGTCCGCCGACTCCAGTCCCATCACGCCAGGGTCGGAGAAAGGCGATTGGCTCGGTCGGCGTGACTCGCCGGGCGTGACCATCTGATCGAGCAGCGCGTCGATGTCGAGGCGATTGGGACGGTCGAACAGGATACCCGTATTCTGACCCATCTGCGGCTGCTCGATGTCGATCGATTCGAGATAGCTGTCGAGATCGTCGAACACAGGCATCTGGGCAGGTGCTCTGGGCGGCTCTGCGGCGAACGGCGGGACAAGCTCGGTGTCGCGCGTGAAGATGTCGATGCCGTCGTCGCTGTCGCCTAAAAAGGCGTCGATTTGCGCGGACTCTTGTCCGCTGAGGCTGGCGCGGTCGGCGGCGTCGGCGTCAAAGACGGATGCCCAATCGAGTCCCTCGCCAAAGCCAGGGATAGGCGCGTCGTTGGAGTCGTCGAAATCGGGCTGCGCGAATGGAGTCTCCGTCTGCCAGCGCGTGACCGGCTCGGCGGACGCAGGAGCATCGTCCCAGGACGTGGCAAAAAAGTCTGGCGCGGACTGTTCTTCGTCCTGGTCGCCCTGCCCCGCCGACACGCCAAAAATCGAGTCGAGGTCGTCCAGGTCGGTCGAGGTCATCGGCGCTTGCTCTGTCAGCGCGTCCCACCCCGCGAACAGATCATCGAGAGGCGCGCTGGGTGCGGCATCGATGATGATCGCCTCTTGCGGCTGGGTATCCTCCTCGGTGATGGCGTTGTCGCTGTCGAGCGCAGCGAGGATGTCCTCGACCTCGAACATGTCATCACTGATCGTGCGTGGTGCCGTCCGCAGATCATCCAGGTTGAAATTATCGACAAAATTTTCCGAGGCGGCGTTCTCGACGTGGGCGGTGTTGGCGGTGGGGATGCGCGGCTGCCAGTCGTCGTACCCGCCCTTATCGATCACCATCTGGGTGGCGTGCGGGTCGTCGGCGGGTGGTTCCGCCCTGCTGACGGCGCCTTCCACTTCATCAAGGTGGATGCTGTCGAGCTGACTGAAGATGAGGGTGTCGGGGTGATCTTCCTGAGTGTCAAAGTCAAGCTTGTACGCCGACTGTGGCGTGTAGGCAGCGGGCGCTGACTCGCCCGTCGTGTCGGAGGGCAGGTCGAACATCGACAGGTCGAGGGTGTCGGGCTGGTTGTCTTCATCCTCGAAATCGAAGCTGAACGCCGACGGCGGCGTGTAGGCGGCGGGCGCTGACTCGCCCGTCGTGTCGGAGGGCAGGTCGAACATCGACAGGTCTAGGGTATCGGGCTGGTCTTCGTCATCATCGGCAAAACGGTACGCCGACGGTGATGTATAGACAGGCGCAGACTCACCGGTGGTGTCGGAGGGCGCGTCGAACATGCTCAGGTCGAGAGTATCAGGCTTATCCTCGTCGTCATCGTCGAACAGAAAGCCCGTTTGGGGCAGCATGGCTGTTCGCGCGCTGTTGCTGGCGGTGGACGGTTCCGGCGCGTCGAACATCGACAAGTCGAGGGTGTCTGCTTCGTCGTCATCGTCGGCAAAACTGTATGCCGACGTGGGTGTATACGGGGCGGTCCCCGACTCGCCCGACGTGTCGGATGGCGCGTCGAACATCGACAAGTCGAGGGTGTCTGCTTCGTCGTCATCGTCGGCAAAACTGTATGCCGACGTGGGCGTGTAGGAGGGAAGCTCGGTAGAGAGCGAGTCGAACAAGCCAAAGTCGATGGTGCTGGCTTGTCCGATCGTATTTTCGTCGTCGGGCCGCTCAAAGGTCGAAACGGGCGCGGTGCCGTCGGAGGCACGGTCGATCAGCGCAAAAAAAGCATCATCGCTGTCATCGACCGATGTTTCGAGAGCACGCGGCGTCTCCCGTAAAAAGTCGAGCGCGTCTTCTTCATCGTCAGTGATGACCGGGGATACCATCGGGGTCAGCGGGTCGAGACCGCGCACCGAGTCGAGCAGCACCGCCTCATCCAGCAGATCGTCCTGCAGCCAGCCGGAACGCAGCTCGGCGTCGAAAATGGCGGACTCGTCGGGCGCGACTCCGCTCAGGCTGTTCAGCCGTTCCAATGTGGCGGCGTCGAAGTCGCGCGGATATACCCCGGAGTCAAATTTCGGGCTGTCGGGATCGAAGGCATCCAGGTCGATCACTTCCAAGCCCGCTTCGGCGAATGGATCCCACTCTTCTGCTTCGGGGTCGATGTCGGCGCTGTAGAGACTGGACAATTGCAGCGGCGCTGAATCCGGCTTGGAACTCGCAGGCGGAGCGTCGAAGAGAGGCGTCGGCAGTGTCGCTGAGGAGTCGTTGAAACCATCGGGCAGTGCAAAGATCGTCTCTCGATCGTCATCCGGCGGGGTCACCTCGACATTTGTCTGACGGTTGAGCAGACCCATCCGCGCCAGGACTTCTCGGTCAACCTGCACGGTTTTGGCTTCATGGGGGGCATCTTCTTCCTGGATACCGGTCAGCCAGTCGAGATCGTTGGCGTTTTCTGGCTCCGGTGCGGCAGGGGGATCGATCGTGGCAGCGGGCTGTGCCTCCCAGTCGTCCCACGAAAACGCCGAGTCATCGTCGGCTGTGGGTGTCGGCACCGGTGTCGGCTCGGTATAGGCGGGCAGATCGTCGAATGAACGCGGCACACGGGCATCGGGTGAGCTGGCGAGATTGAGGATGTTAGGATCGAGCGCGCGGGTGTTGGCACGGGTGGCACTGCTGACAATGCCCTCGATCTCGCTGAGCCAGTTCATGCTGTCATCAGCGAGATCGCGTGGCGTCTCCCGTGCGGCTGCCTCAGGCGGCGCGATCGGCGCGGGACGCCCGATGAACAGATCCATATCCGGGTCGTCGATGTCGGACACATCGGGCGATGGCATCGGCGCAGGCGGATCGATCCCATCCAGAAAAGCATCCAACTCGTACTGAGAAATTTCGACGGCTTCCGGCACCGACGCCAGCGTTGGCTCGGTCGAGATCGGATCGTCGGGCGTCTCGAACAGATCGAATCCGGCGAAGGGGTCATCGTCGTCGAGCGCGGATTGTCGATCAGATGCGGCAGTGGACTCACCGTAAGGCGCTTCCGCAGCGCGTCCGTCCACAGTCGCGGGCGGCGCATCGTCAGCGTCAAAGTCCCCGAATGGGTCTTGCAGTCGGATCGTTTGTCCGCCCTGTGGTGGCGGTGCGGACGGGCTGAACGAATCGGCATCATCGAGGCGGATCGTCTTGCCGAACGAACTCGACGGCGGCGCGGAGGACGCGGCTCTGGCTGTGGACAACATGCCGAAATCGGGCACGTCATCATCGGTCGGCGGCGGCTCGGCGCTCACCTGTGGCGCCGACGGCTTGCCGACCAGCTCCGTGAAAAAGCTGCTGGATGGCAGCTCGAGATCGGAATAGCTGTCGTCATCGATGGGCAAGCCCATATCCTGGAAAAAATCGACGACTGGATCGGGCGGTTGTGGCGGCTGTGGCGCGGGGTTGTTGGTGGCGTCGGCACCGATCTGACGTACCCAGTCGGGCGCATCGGTGTCATCCAGCTCTTCCAAACCCAAGAACCAGTCGGGAAGCTGACTGGTGCCCCCGGTCACGTCGCGGATGGGGTAGGCGGACTCGGTCTTTTTCGTCTCGGCTTCCGCGCTGACCTGCCCGGCGATGGCGTCGAAAAAGTCGGGCAGCTCTTCCTCGACGCTCTTTTCACGCCGCGACTCGACCTGATCGGCGAGCCAGGCGTCATAGGTCATGTCGGTATTGGAGTCGTTCGCCAGCGAGTCGGCTTCGTTGAAGAATTCCATCGACACTTCTTTGCCGCCGATGATGACTTTCTTCTCTTCCGGCGGCTGCAATCCGCGCAGCCAGGGCGGGACAGAGGGATCGTCGGCAGGGGCATCCCCGGCGGACTTACGCGGCGCCAGCCTGGGGATCGCGCCAGCGGTCGGCGCTGGGGGAGCGGAATCGGCTGGAGGCGGGGGCGTGGCGCCGCCGCGCAGCCAGGGCGGGAGTTCTTCTCCGCTGCCGGTATCGGGCGAGTCGTCGTTGGGCTGCTGCTTTTTCGGATCGTTTGCCATAAGTTTCACTCACGCATCGAACGGTCTTGCCCGATCAGGACTCGTACTCCGGTAACGACGGTCGCCAGCGCCACACCGATCAACAACCCGCGTGTCCCGGCGCTGGCAGGCACCGCCAACAGCCAATCGCGGACTGCCGTTACGGGCGCGACGCTCGCCAGCGGCAGCGCCCCGACCAGCACGATGATCACCACAAGGGTGAACAGCGTCCCTCCGGCGGTGACGCGGCGGCGCATCAGCCGATAGGCGCCAAATACCAGCGCGAACAGCACCAGCGCCCCTAGAGATGCCTCGATGCTGACCTGCACCGTGTCGAGCAGTTGGCGGTTGGTGGCGTCCTGGTCGGTCACCCACAGGATCAGCACCACGAACAGCGCCACCAGCAGCGCGAAACTGTAAAACCAGCCGCGCCGCCGCTGGAGCAGGCGTCCGCCATGCACGCCGATCAGATTCAGCACGCCCATCAGCAGTGTGACGGCGGCGGCGATCACGGCGATTTGCAGCAGGCTGTTGGTGACGGGTGCGAATTGCCCACCGAGCAGCAGCCCGATCAGCACCGTCAAGCCGATCCCGACAGCCAGCGTGGTCGCCAGTACGTTGAGCAAGAATCTCATAGCAGCGTCATCTCCATGCTCACCCGTTTCTCCGTTTACCCGTTACCCGCCCAGGGCGCGCGTGAGCGGATCGCGCAGTGCCAGCAGTGTCCCGCCGAGCAGCGCGGCGATCACCAGCCAGCGCAGCACATCCAGCGTGATCAGTCCGGCGCGCGCTGCCGCCGAGTCGCCCAGATAGGCACCCGCGACGAACAGCTCTTCCCCGATCAGGGGCGCGTCCGCCATCGCATAGGCGACCGCCTGACCTTCCAGCGTCGTGCTGCCCGCGATGCTGGTGCCGCGCCGCCGAGCGATCGCCTCTAAAGGCAGCGCGATCGCGGCACTGAAGTCGCCTACGTAGACCGCGCCGGATACGCGCTCGTCACCGATGTCCGCCACCAGCCCGGCATACAATGCCAGGGACGCCGCTGGCACCCAACGCGCCGCCGTCGGGGTGGTGCGGTTGAGTCGATCGACTTCGCGGTAGGCACGGCGAATCGCGCCCATCAGCAGGGGCAGCGCGGTCGAGTCGCCCGCGACCGCCAGCGGGGGCACGCCGCTGGCTGCTGCCCGCCCTGCGATCTGATACAGCACCTCGTAGCTCGCCAGTGCCAGCGCCGTCGATGTCCCGCCGATGCCCGCCGCCCCGGACGAGACCTGGATACGGCGTCCCGCTTCGACCGCCTGTCCGATCAGCAATGGCACGGTCTCATAGCCAGCGATAGCGCGCACCGGGTACAAATCGCGCCGACGGCGGGCGAACTGAGTGGTGATCACCGTCAGTGCCAGCGCAGTCAACAGGATCAGAGCGGTCAGAATTTGTGTCGTGCTGTCCAAGTCAACCTCGTTTCGGGAGTCGTGCTGCGTCGGGGTCGGAATCGTCGTTGGCTTCGATATAGCTGCGCAGCGCCGCTGTGCCGTCGGGCGTCTCGATCGCCCGTGCCAACGCGCTGATCGTCCCTGTGCGGTCACCGAACAAGCGCGCGGCGGGCTGTGCCACGTCCAGCAGCCCGGCGCCGATCGCCCCAAAGGGCGCCATGACATCCAGCAGCGTCAGCAGTGCATCACCCCAGCCGGCACGCAGGCAGCGCGCAGCGATCTGCGCGATGCGCGGGTCGATGGAGGGAATCTGACGCGGGTCGTACACTGGATCAATCATGAAAAAGAGTATAGCACGGAGTCGAGCGGCGCAAAAACGACCGTCAGGTTAGAAATCCTGAACTTCATGAACTAAGCCATGGATCGAAAATCATCCAGAATCGGACGCCTTGTTATGCGTCCCTGCGAATGCCGTGCGTAGGAATATGTAACAACACGTCCGCTCAAAGACTGTATATTTCACCTGGGTACGGATATTGAAATTGCACGCTACATTGAAGTGATTATAATCAGTCGGGTAATCGTTGCTGTATTACGCCATTATCTGGTCAGGACTGCCTTATGCGTGTACGAGTCTCATTTGCGCTGCTTGTGCTGTTATTGGTAGGTGTGCGCCTCCAGGCAGCACAGATCGATCCGACTGCGACCTGCACGACCTTCATTCAGGAGGCGCTGCGCACGGTGGGCGCGAACTGCGGATTGCTCGATCGCAACAGCGCCTGTTACGGCTACCAATCTGTCAGCGCCAACTTTACCGAGCCGCAGCCAGACGGATTTTTCAGCGCCCCCAACGCCCGTTCCCCGCTGAACGTCCTGAGCAGCATCGCCACCAGTCCGCTGCAAACCGCCCTCGATCAGTGGGGAATCTCGCTGTTGAGCGTACAGGCGAATCTGCCGGAGACGCTCCCCGGTCAAAGCGTGATCTTCATGCTGCTGGGCGATGCCGAGGTTGAAAACGCGGTCGAGCCGGAAAATATATATGTCCCCGGCGCGATCATCACCGTGACAACGACTGCCGCCAGTGACCTGTTGTATCAGCCGCGCGCCGATGCCGATTTTGTCGCCAGCATCCCTGCGAATATGCCGCTGATGGCGGACGCGATCAGTGACGATGCCGCCTATGTGCGCGTCGCTTATCAGGGTGTCTCCGGATGGGTGGCGACGGGCGCGCTGGCGGGTGGAGTCGATCTGACGGGGCTGGCGGTGATAACGCCGCAGACGCGCACGTCCGGTCAGGCTTTTTATCTGCGTACCAGCATCGCCGAGACGGAATGCGTCGAGGCGCCCAATTCGCTGGTGGTGCAGGGTCCGCAAAATACCAAAGTGGACTTCAGCGCCAACGGCGCCGAAATTCGTATCGGCTCGACGGTCGTGCTGCGCGCCATTCCGCTGACGGGTGCCGAAGCGGAAAATCTCAATCTGCGTTTCCTGGCAGGCACCAACGAGGCGGTCTACGGCGTCCTGGAATTGACCACGCTCGATGGCGAAGCTGAATTGAGCCCGGATACCCCGCAGTCGGAGATCGTCCTGCCTGGTCAGCGTATCTACCGCTGCCTCGATCAGCCGGACAACCTCGGTCTCGACCGCGACGCCAACGACAACCCGGTCATCGGCGCCTGTCCCTGGTTCGACCTGGAGACACTGACCGAGGACGAATTGGCGGAGTTCGGCGCGCTCGATGGGGTGACGCTCAATTACGAGATCGAGCTGCCGCTCGCGGATGCCGTCGTCATGCCGGAAGTGCTGATGCTGGATGGCGTGACGCTGGTCACCGACACCCCCTCGCCGACGGCGTTCGCACCCAACACCAACACACCTGTGGCCTTCGACGCGACGGTCACCTACACGCCGACATTCACGCTCACGTCGTCGAACACATCGACCTACACGCCAACGTATACGCCGACATTCACGCTCACGTCGTCGAACACGTCCACCTACACGCCAACGTATACGCCGACATTCACGGTCACGCCGTCGAACACATCGACCTACACGCCGACATTCACGGTCACGCCGTCGAACACATCGACCTACACGCCGACATTCACGGTCACGCCGTCGAACACATCGACCTACACGCCGACATTCACGGTCACGCCGTCGAACACATCGACGTATACGCCGACGTTCACGGTCACGCCGTCGAACACATCGACCTACACGCCGACGTTCACGTTCATGCCGTCGAACACATCGACCTACACGCCGACATTCACGGTCACGCCGTCGAACACATCGACGTATACACCGACGTTCACGGTCACGCCGTCGAACACATCGACGTATACACCGACGTTCACGGTCACGCCGTCGAACACGTCCACCTACACGCCGACGTTCACGGTCACGCCGTCGAACACGTCCACCTACACGCCGACGTTCACCAATACGCCGACGTTCACGCCGACGCCAAGCTGTCCGCCGAACATCCCGCCGACCGTCGTCTCGGTCGCGGAACTGGTGTGCGCGATCGAGTTTGCCAATTCGCTCTTTGGTCCTGACACGATCAACCTGGCTGCAGGCGGCAGCTTTACCTTCGCCATTGCTGAGGGCAGCAATACCGCCCTGCCGACTGTGACCGATACGCTCACCATCGAGGGCAACGGGGCGACGTTCACGCGCATGGGAGGTGCCCCATCGATGCGCTACATCCAGAGCAGCGCGCCGCTCACCATCGCCAATCTGACGATGGTCGGTGGCATAGCCGGGTTAAGCGAGAATGGCGGCGCGATCTTCGCCAGTGCCGACCTGACCATAACGGACAGCACCTTTATCAATAACCTGGCGGGAAGTGGCAGCGGCGGCGCGATCGCCCCGCAGGGCGGCATGCTGACGATCGTCAACAGCACTTTCACCAACAATAGCGCCAGTGTGCGCGGAGGCGCCATCTTTGCAGACGCCCCGACGGAACTGGTGAGGATCGACGGCTCGACTTTTAGTAACGGTCTCAGCGCTGAGGGCGGCGCGCTGTATACCAACGTGCCGATGCAAATCAACCTCAGCAGCATCCACTCCAACAATGCCACCGGCAGCGGCGGCGGTGTCTTTGCCTGCACCGCTGGCACCGTGTCGATCGCCCGCAGCGCCTTGTACAACAATACCACGTCGAACAATGGATCGGCGCTGTACGTCTGCGCTGGTCTGGGCACTACGGTGGTGACCAACAGCACCTTCTCGAACAACAATGCGACGGTTATTTTCAACCTGGGCACGTTCGACCTGGTGTACAGCACGGTCTATGGCGGCACGACCGGCATCTCCAACTCGAATTTCATGCGCATCAAGAACAGCATTATCGCTGCGGCGGACACCAACTGCGTCGGTGCATTCACTTTCGTCGGCACCTTTTCCGACGACGCGACCTGCAGCGGCGCGCTGGTGCGCACGCTGGGAGAGCTGGCACTCGGAACGCTGGCAAACAACGGCGGATCGACCTTGACTCACGCGCTCGGCGCGGGCAGCGTCGCCATCAACAGCACCGACTGCCTCGACCTGAACAGCGAGGCGGTCACGATCGATCAGCGCGGCTCTGTGCGTCCGCGTCCGGTGCTGACCAGCTGCGACGCCGGCGCCTACGAGGATCAAGCGTCGTTCGGACCGATGCCGACACTGACGCCGACACTGACCAATACCCCATTGCCAGGTATCCCTGGCTGTGGCACGATGATCGTCAACCCGGTGACGACGGTGGCGCAGTTCCGCTGTGCGATCCGGCTGGCAAACGACGAGCTGTATACCCCTGGTGCCACCTCGTTCAACCTGCAAACTGGCGCCACCTTCGATTTTGTCGATGCCAATGGGGGCGTCGGCAACGTCGCGCTGCCTGACATCACCAGCGACATCACCATCAATGGTGCCAACGCCACCCTTCAGCGCAACCTCATCATCGGCGACCTGCGCCTCTTCTATGTACCGGGCGGGCATCTGCGCCTGAACGATATGACGCTGCGCAATGCCAACGTCAGTGGCGACGGAGGGGCGCTCATGGCACTTGGCGCGTTGACGCTCAACAATGTCTCGTTCAATAACAACAACAGTCTCAATGGCGGCGCCATTTATATCAACAGCGGCGTCCTGACGGTCACCGGGGGGACGTTCTCGGACAACAGCGCGTCCACTGGCGGCGCGATCGCCGTGCGCGGCAGCACTGGCTCGACACTCGTCGGTGTGACCCTCGACACCAATACTGCACAACGCGGCGGTGGACTCTTCGTGGGCAATGCCAGCATCGCGGTCGCCAACAGCCAGATCATCAACAATGACGCGCTCGGCGGCGCCAGCCAGGGCGGCGGCGTCTATGTGGAAGATGGCGGCAGTCTGAGCATCGAAACGACGCTGATTCGCAACAACCTCGCCGGACAGTCTGGCGGTGCTATCTACAGTGAGGGCGATATGCTGCTCTTCGCCACCACGGTCGATGCCAATGTTTCCAACAATTTTGGGGGCAATATCCATACATGCAGTGGTACAGGGGATCAGACTCAGATCACCGCCAGCACCATCAGCAATGCCAACGACGATTTTGGCGGCATCGGCGTGCAGACCTGCAACAATGACACCACCCTCATCACCAACAGTACGATCAGCAGCAATGGAACGGGCGTGGCGCACACCGGCGGCGCATCGCTGAATATTCGTTTCTCGACCCTTGCTGACAATGGCACCGGTATCAGCAGTACCGGGTCGGTCAACCTGCATAGTGCGCTGATCGCCGGCAACAGTAACAACTGTTTTGGCACCATCGTCGCCACTGGCACCAATGTCAGCAGTGACAGCAGCTGTGGCAGCGGACCGAGTATGCAGTTTGTCAGCATCGGCACGATTCTACTCGGACCGCTGCAAAACAACGGTGGAACGACCCTGACCCATTATCTGGCGGACGCCAGCGCCATCCGCAATCTGATCATCCCGGCGAACTGCACGATTCTCGGCAGCCCGCTCACGCGTGATCAGCGCGGTGTGACACGTCCAGCGGGAGCAGGCTGCGAGCCTGGCTCGACCGAAAACAACACGGCTGGCGGTGGCATTGGA
>Ga0163154_10007976_pt1 | contig 12468 bp, 10 predicted proteins | sample OliLakLV19MP9P1_FD_148649 | JGI IMG/M metagenome (GOLD analysis project Ga0163154, IMG submission 148649) | Freshwater microbial mat bacterial communities from Lake Vanda, McMurdo Dry Valleys, Antarctica - Oligotrophic Lake LV.19.MP9.P1 | ecosystem: Environmental > Aquatic > Freshwater > Lake >... | reverse complement strand
CTCGAGATCAAACTCCGGGACCTCGACCAGATGAATGCCAACCGCCGTCGGGGCACACCCGCCGATAACGGCTCCAAGATCCTGCCAGCGTTCGCTTTCGGAAGCGGACAGAAATCTCAGAAGGCGTCAAAACGTGTATCCGTCAGATCTGCTTCCCGATGATTCCGTTTCTCGATCTCCACGCTCACCATGCACCGCGGAAGGCGGAGCTGATGCGGGCGATTGAGGCGGTGGTGGACAGCGGACAATTTGCCGGCGGGCCTTTCGTCACCCGGTTTGAGCTGGCCTTTGCGAAGGCGTCCGGTGCCCGGGAAGCCGTTGGAGTGGCCAATGGCACCGACGCCCTCATGCTCTCGCTTTGGGCCTGTGGCGTCGGCACCGGCGATGAGGTCATCACGGTTCCAAATTCCTTCTTCGCGTCAGCCGAGGCCATCAGCCTGTGCGGTGCCAGACCGGTCTTTGTCGACGTCCTGGAGGACACGGCAACGATGGACCCGTCCGCCTTGGAGCGGGCGATCACGCCGGCGACCCGCGCGATCATCCCGGTTCATCTGTGGGGGCAGACCGCAGACATGGAACCGATTCTGGCGATCGCTCGTTTCCACCGTCTTCGGGTCATTGAAGACGCCTGTCAGGCGCATGGCGCGCTCTACCAGGGCAAGCCCGCAGGCACGTTGGGAGACCTGGGCTGTTTCAGCTTTTATCCGGGCAAGAATCTCGGTGCATTCGGCGAGGCCGGCGCAGTCATCACCGATAATCCCGACTTGGCTGCCCGCGTCCGCATCCTCCGCGACCATGGTCAGACCCGAAAGTACCACCATGGAGTGGTCGGCATCAATGGCCGGATGGACGGGATTCAGGCGGCGGTGCTCGAGATCAAACTCCGGGACCTCGACCAGATGAATGCCAACCGCCGTCGGTGTGCGGCGCTCTACGACGAACGACTCGCGGACATACCCGGCCTGACCTTACCCACGGAACAGCCGGGCAGGCATCACGTTTATCACATCTATTCCGTCCTTGTGAAGGAACGTGACCACGTGCTCGCGGAAATGGGGCGCCAAGGCGTGGGGTGCGGCATTCACTACCCCGTGCCGATCCATCTTCAGCCCGCCTATCGCGGTCTGGGATATTTGCCCGGGGCGTTTCCGGTGGCGGAACGGCTCACCGCGCATTGCCTCTCTTTGCCAATTTTTCCTGAGCTGACTCCCCCGCAGATCGAGACCGTCTGCCGGACACTCAAAGGACTCCTTCAGTCGTCCGCATGCGAAATACAGGCGGACGCGGTGGCGAGCTGAATTCTTCATGCTGACCGATCTTTCCTCGATCGCAGGGGCCACCGATGTGCAGTCGGTTGACCCGCTGAGCGATCCTTTGTGGGATCAGCGCCTTCAGCACTGTCCGCATGCGACCTTTTACCACAGCTCCGCGTGGGCCCGGGTTCTGTGTGATACCTATGGCTACACTCCTCACTATCTGGCCGTCGGGCCGGTGGACGCCCCGACCGCAGTGCTGCCGATCATGGAGATCAACAGCCGGCTGACAGGTCGGCGGGGTGTTTCGTTGCCGTTTACCGACGACTGTGAAGCAGCGGGCTCTGATCCTTTGGCGTTTGTTCGCCTTTTTGAACGTGCCCAGGCGATTGGGAAGGCGCGCCGATGGCGCCATCTTGAACTCCGTGGAGGCTTGGGGCAGTTGCCTGCGGCCGTACCGTCGCTGGGTTATTTCGGCCATCGCGTCCCGCTGCACCGCGACGAAGCGATCACCTTCGGGCAGTTTCATAGCTCGGTGCGACGCGCGATCCGCAAGGCCGAGCGCAGTTCGCTGAAAGTGGAGCTCTCGACCTCGCTCGAGGCGGTGGCTGACTTCTACAACCTTTTCTGTAAGACCCGCAAGCGGCACGGACTGCCCCCTCAGCCTTTTTCATTTCATACCAACATTCACCGGCATGTCTTGTCCGTCGGACTGGGCAAGGTGGTCATCGCGCGTTTGGACCGCGAACCGGTGGCCGGGGCGATATTTTTTCACGGACCGGGCACGGCTTTGATGAAGTTTGCCGCCTCGGATCTGCGATTCCAGCACCTGCGTATCAACAATCTCGTGCTGTGGGAGGCGATGCGGCATTATGGTCAGGAAGGCCTTCACACGGTGGATTTTGGGCGGACCTCCTTGTGGAACGAAGGGCTTTTGGCATTTAAGCGACGGTGGGGCCCCGTTGAGCGAAAGGTGGAGTATTGTCGCTACGATTACGGGAAGGCGGCCTTCGGCCGTTCGCCCGATGCCACCGGCGGCTGGCAGGTGCGGATCTTTCAGCACATGCCGATCCCGCTTTCCCGCCTCGCCGGGCGCCTCCTGTACCGGCACATGGCGTGAGAGTGGAAGGTCCGCGCCCGGGCGTCAACCTGCGCCCGTTGTAGGTGGGGTCGCCGACCCCGCAGGGATTGGCATCCCGATGAAAACTCGGAGGACAGAACAGAGGGCGGGACCGGTGGTCCCGTCGGCGACGTCACCGAGGCCACCTACAACGGACGCGGGACCACCTACAACGGAGGCCGGACCGCTCCGCTGCCGATTCTCCACACCGTTCCTCCCGAGTCAATCTAGGTACTCTTGACCGGTAAACTGCGTATTTTCACTCACTTGCAGGAACTGGCTACTTGGCCGCGTTTCTGTTGGGCTGAACCCATGGCGGTATTCGATGTCCGGGTAGATGGATGCCTTTTTGGGGTCTGTAAAAAGTCCGAAGTCACTTAGGCAGGGATCATAAATCAGATGTCTATCCAGCGAACATTCGATCCAGAAACACGTTCCGTGTTCCTCTACGCGTCGCTTCTACGCACCGCTCCGCCGCTGGCCGCCGCTTGAAAATCTCCCAACCGCCTCCCTTTCCGTTATGAACCGTATCATTGACCAAGCGCCCGAATCGACCGGCCCGAGCATCAATCTGGGGGACATCTATTACACCCTGTTCCGTCACAAGTGGAAGGTCATGCTCTTCGGCCTCGTGGGCTTGGGGGCTGCGGCGGCGGTCTATTACACGGAGCCTCGGATGTACCAGTCGAGAGCGCGCCTCCTTCTCCGTTATGTGCAGGAGGAAAAGGCCATTGGCACGAACGACGCCATCAAGACGCCCGGCGGTCGCGGCGATACGACCATCAGCGCCGAAATCTCGATCATCAGCAGCTTGGATGTCTCCCGCATGGCCGCGGAAGCGGTGGGCCCGGAGAAGATCATCGGCAGTGAGGTGACCGCCAATCCCAAACAGGTTGCCGCACAGATCATCAATTCCGGCCTGACGGTTGAGGTTCCACGGGGCAGCGCGGTCCTGGAACTAGCCTTTGCCCACACCAATGCTGCGGTGGTGCAACCGGTCCTGAACGAACTGATCAACACTTACCTGAAGCGTCACTTGGAGATTCACCGTCCGGGCGCGAAGTTTGATGATTCATTTGTCCAGCAAACCGACCAGTTGAAGGCCAAGCTGGCCCAGACCGAGGAGCACTTGCTTCGGGCCCGGCGGGCCGCCGGGATCATCTCCCTCGTTCATGCCAAGCAAGTGTTCGGTGACCGAATTTCGAGCCTGCAGAACGCCAAAATGTCGGCCGAGGCGTCACTGGCCGAGAGTCGTGCCCTGTTTAAGCGGATGATGGATGAGACTGCGGGCAGACGGGTGGAAACAGCCCCGGAGTCCCCGACGAGCGAACCGCCGGTCGATCTGTCAACCCTGCCGCTCGCCGAGTACCAGCGCCTGATGGAGCGCTACAACCTGACCCGTCAGCGTCAGGAACAACTCTTGTTGGCCTTCACCCCGGAGAGCAGCCGGGTGAAGGAGGTGGCGGCGCAGATTGCAGAACTAGAAAGCAAGAAAGCGGAACTCGAGAAGAACCACCCCGCGCTGATTCGGGTGGCGCCCCGGACCGCCCCGGCGCCCGGGGTCACCGTGGCCTCCACCTTCGATCCCGTGATCGAGCGTGCGCGTATCTCAGGCTTGGAGACGCGCATCGAGGTCCTGAAGTCCCAGTTGGAGCAGGTGCGTGCCGAATCGGATGCGGTCGAGAGTGCCGAGATCCAGATCCAGGACCTGGAGCGTCGCCGGAAAATGGAGGAGGAAAACTACACCTTCCTCTCGTCCAGCCTTGAGCAGGCCCGCATTCGGGAGGCGCTTGGAGCCGGCCGGGTGACCAATATTTTCCCTGTCCAGACACCGACCCCGCCGTCGCGTGTCGTCGGTAACACGACGAAGATCGCCGCCGGGATTGCCGCCGGCGGATTTGTTCTCGGTATCGCGTGGGCGTTCATCATCGAGTTGTTTCTCGATCGCACGATCAAGCGCCCGACCGATGTGCGCAAGCTCACCGGGCTCAATCTCTTCCTCTCGATTCCACGGGCCACGAAACGACGCCGCCTGCTTGGCGGGGCCTCCAAGCCCGCGCTCCCCGGACCCCAAGGTGAAACGAACGGTGCGGCGGCTCCGGACGCATCGGGCGCGCTCGCACCGTGGCATCCGGATGATGAATTGCAGCCGTATTACTCGGCGTTGCGCGATCGTTTGATCGGATACTTTGAGAGCGCGAACATCGTCCATAAACCCAAGCTGATTGCGCTTGCGGGTGTCGGCAAAAACTCCGGCGACGCCGCGGTCGCCGCCGGCCTTGCCGGCTCGCTGTCTGAAACCGAGGGCGGAAATGTGCTCTTCGTGGACATGACGGCCGGGCAGGGGACCGCCCAGCAGTTTTTCAAGGGCAAGGTGACCGGAAACATTGATGACGCGCTCAGCGCCCGAGAAGGCTCGCAGGTGCAGGACAAGCTTTATGTCGTGAGTGAAATGGGCAAGGGCGCACAACTGCCGCGGGCACTGCCGATGAGGTTCAACCACTTGATCCCGAAGCTGAAGGCGAGTGATTTTGACTACATCATCTTCAACATGCCGCCGGTCAGTCCGATCAGTGTGACGCCGCGACTGGCTGGATACATGGACATGGTGCTGCTGGTCATCGAATCGGAGCACGCGGACCGTGATCTCGTGGCGCGAGCGCGCGACCTGTTGGCTGAATCCAAGACACCGGTTGGCGCGGTGTTGAACAAGACCAGAAGCTACGTGCCCCACCTTCTCCAGCAGGACTTCGTTGGTCTGGATTGAGCGAGGAGGCTGGGTGGAGAACGGGAATCCGTGTAGCCGAATTCGGAACGAATTTTTCCGAGCCCCCGGCCTCAACGTTAACCTCGTCCTTGTAGGTGGGGTCGCCGACCCCGCAGGGATTGGCATCGCAATGGTAATCCGGAGAACGAAGGCGGGACCAGTGGGTCCCGTCGCGGCCTCAACGAGGCCACCTACAACTCAGACCGCCTTTCCCTGTGCTTCGCAATCGACTTTACTACGCCCTAAAGCCGCTTTTGCCATGGAGGTTTCGAAACCTTCTGCGCCAGCGTCTCGCCAGACGGCAGCGGGCGCTCCACGCGGCGACGTGGCCGATCGATCCCGCAACTGCGACACCTCCGCCCGGCTGGGCGGGATGGCCGGAGGGGAAGTCGTTTGCGGTGGTATTGACGCATGACGTGGAAGGGCCCCGTGGCGTTGCCCACGTCCGCAAACTCGCCGAGCTGGAGGCCTCTCTCGGATTTCGCTCAAGCTACAACTTTATCCCGGAGGGATCCTACCCTGATTCGCCGGAGCTGCGTCACTGGCTGGTCAGCGAGCGCTTCGAAGTGGGCGTGCATGACTTGCACCATGACGGCCGGCTGCTCAGCTCGCGGGCTGAGTTTGCCGAGCGCGCCCAAAAGATTAATCACTATCTGCAGCAATGGGATGCAGTCGGCTTTCGTGCCGGCTTCATGCTTCACAATCTCGACTGGTTCGGCGATCTGGAGGTACGTTATGATTTGTCCACGTTCGATACCGACCCCTTTGAGCCCCAGCCCGATGGCGCTAGCACCCTCTTTCCCTATCGCGTTTCGCGTACACCTCGTCCCGGCACCATCGATCGCGGTGCCTTTGCGGTGAACCAAACGCGGGCGAATGGGTCTACGCGTCACGCGCTTGACGCTCCCGCGGCCGCACAACCTCCATGGTTTCACGAACTTCCCTACACGTTGGCTCAGGACTCGACCCTCTTTTTGGTGCTACGAGAGACCACTCCGTCAATTTGGTTTCAAAAACTCGAGTGGGTTGCGTCACAGGGTGGAATGGTTCTAGTAAATGTGCATCCGGATTACACGCGATTTCCAGATGAGCCAGCTCGTGCCGATACCTTTCCGGTGGAGTTCTACCGCGATTTCCTTGAACATCTTCGTCGGCGTTTTGCCGGCGACTACTGGCAAGCCCTGCCTCGTGACGTGGCGCGCTGGCAGGATGAATACGTATGCAGCGGATCAACTCACCGAGCTTTAAATTGATGACGACTGGAGTTCCTCTTACCGTGGCTGAGTCGGATCCGAAAGTAGCAGCCTATGTTGCCGAGCCCGATTGTGCGTCGCTGAGGAGAGCCTCGGGCGCGGCAAACCGCACGATGACGCAGCAAACGGCCGTGCCCGGCGCCCGGCGCCCTCGGGTGATGGCGGTGTCCTCGGGCGGGGGCCATTGGGTGCAACTGTTGCGGCTGCGTCCCGCTTTCGCCGACGCGGACGTGACATTTGTCACGGTGAGTCGCAGCTACCTCGCGGATCTCGACGTTGGCAGCAAGTTTTGCACAGTGCCGGATTCGAATATGTGGCAGAAACACCGCCTAGTCCTGACGGCGTTTAGCACCCTCTGGAATCTGCTGAAACTTCGTCCGGATGTGATTGTTTCGACGGGTGCGGCGCCCGGTTATTTCGCCATTCGCCTCGGAAAGCGGATGGGCATCCGCACCGTCTGGATCGACAGTGTCGCCAATGCGCAGAAGCTCTCGACGAGCGGCCGGGAAGCCGGCAAGTACGCTGATCTTTGGCTGACTCAATGGGAACACCTGGCGAAACCGGACGGCCCGAAGTGGTTTGGGAGTGTGCTTTAGGCGCAGCCCTGTGCACGTCCATCGTGGAGGAACGCGGAACGCGTTTCTCCTCCCATTTCCGACATCCGATTTCCAATCCGATTGGCCGCAAGAGAACGCAAAGAACGCAGAGATCAGACCTCGGAGTTCCGAGCCCGGATCCTCTGATCAAATTCACCGCCAACTCAACGGTTCAAACGTCGTCCCGCGTTCGCGGGACCACCTGCGGCGGCCAGGAAACTCCTGCGATCTGTGCGTTCTCTCGCGGCTAAATCTCCGGATCTCCCATAGCCTCGGTCTCTCGGCCTTCGCGGGACCGTACCTCGCTCAAGAACTGATCACTCACCTCTGCCATGATTTTCGTTACCGTTGGGACTGACATGCCGTTTGATCGGATGGTGCGGGTGGTGGATACCTGGGCGAGGGAGTACCGGAGGAGCGATGTCTTTGCCCAGATAGGGCGGACGAGCTGGCGGCCCTCGCACATCGCGTACTCGGAGTTCCTTGATCCGAAAGAATTCACCCAGCGCTTCTCCGAGTCATCCATCATCATCGCGCACGCCGGGATGGGGACGATTCTTTCGGCACTGCGTTACGAAAAGCCGATCCTTGTCATGCCGCGCAAAGCGCACTTGGGTGAACAGCGCAACGATCACCAGCTTGCGACGGCTCAACGCCTCTTGGACCTCGGCAAGGTCAACGTGGCCTTTGATGAACTTGATCTGCGCGCGCGCTTGGAGCGATTGGACGAAGTCAAGGTTCGTGGGAAGACCGGCACCTTTGCCACCTCCGGAATCATCGAAGCGATCAATTCCTTTATTCACGCCGAAGTCCCCGCAGAGTGAAAGCGCACGAAGTGAGCCTGCTCCGTAGAGGAACACGGAACGTGTTTCTCGCTTCTCCCTCCCCCATGCTCCACCGTAAGGGCGTGACACTCCTTCTCGCGTGCGTTGCGGCGATGTCGGTCACTGTGATGAGCGGGGGACTGTGCTGGTGGTTCCAAGGCGAACGCTTTCTTTCACCGATCGATCCTCGCGAAGGCGGAATTCTGGTCGTTGAGGGCTGGATGGGGCGGATCGGGGTGGAAGCCGCCGCCGTGGCCGCGGTCGAAGGCAACTACACGACCGTGCTCGCCGTCGGCAGTCGCACCGGGAATGGCTGGGGCGGGCTGGATAATTATGCGAAGCTCACCGCCAAGTGTCTTCGTGACGCCGGTGTACTGCCCGAACGAATCATCGAAGTGGGGGTTCCTTGGACGCAGCAGCATCGCACCTATGCATCGGCCCTGTCGGCCCTTGATGCGGTGAACCAGCGCAAGTTGGACGCTCTGCCATTGACCCTCTTCACGGCTGGCTCGCACGGACGCCGCAGCCGCCTAGTGTACGAAAAAGCCTTTCGTGGTGTTGTCTCCACGCGCATCGGGGTGATCTCGTGGCGCGAGATGGAAAGCCAAGACTTGCCCTGGTGGAAAGTGAGTTCCCGCGCGCGAGATCAGGTGGCCGAAACCGCGGCCTGGTTGCACGAGTGGCTCTTGAATTCGGGTCGCCCTGAAAATTGGAAGCCGTAAAGCCCCGAACGGGGCGGGGCGGTGATCGGATCCCGTAGCGGAATTCGGAACGAATTTCTTTCCGTTGTAGGTGGCCTCGCCGAGGCCACAGGTTTTTCGGGAATGAACCACCAAAAAGAGACGAGAAAATTATGAGCGGACGCGCGAAGGTCAGAGAAGAAACACATTCCGTGTTTCTCTCCGGTAAGATCGGCGACTGCCCGGCATCGTTTATGCGTCGTCACTGGCGGCCCTTGCCTTCTTCCACCTCACACCCGCTTCTATCAAACGATGAAACTCCTGCGCGCGCTCGCTTCCTTGCTCGATCCGGGGAGCTACCTGCACGCATTCAGACTGTTACACTATTATCACTACAGCCATGTGCAGGCGAAACGAAAACTGACGATCGGTTCAGGCTCTGGATTGTCGCCCAATGTGTCGCTCAGGCACGGGGAACGGATCACGATCGGGCACGATTGTCACATTGGAGAACGCTGTTATCTCTGGGCCGGACCGGAAACCGGGCGGATCACGCTCGGGAACCATGTCTCCCTTGCGCCGGAAGTCTTCATCACCGCGTCCGATTATTCGTTCCAGGCGGGTGTGCCCTTCCGCCAGCAACCCAAACGCGAACGGGATGTCGTCATTGGCGATGACGTCTGGCTCGGAACCCGGGTGACGGTCACCGCTGGGGTCACGATCGGCAACGGCTGCATCGTCGGAGCTGGTGCGGTGGTGACGAAAGACCTCCCTGCCGGCTGCATTGCGGTCGGCGTCCCCGCCAAGCCCATCGCGCAACGGGCAACGGCGACCCCGTAGAGGAACGCGGAACGCGTTTCTCCTCCGCCCTTCCCACTCAACCCGATCCGATTGGCCACAAAAGAACGCAAAGAACGCATGGAACGGAGATCGACCACCGCCCACTGACGATGGAAGCGCCGACGGCGCGTCGCCCTCCAGCGATCCCTCAAACCCGAAATTCGTTCCGAATTCCGCTACGCCAATTCGTCCCGATCACCGCGTCCCGACCCACCTCCCAAAACCGTGCCTGCTGACGTCGCCATCCTCATTGTCACCTACAACTCCTCGGAGCAGATCGAAGCCTGCCTCCGGAGCGTCGTGGAGCAACGGAGACAGATCGTCCAGCAGATCATCGTGGTGGATAATGGCTCGAAGGATGACACGGTGGACGTCATCCGTCGGGAGTTTCCGGATGTGGTGGTGGTGACGCCGGGCGCGAACCTGGGTTTTGCCCGTGGCGTGAACGAGGCGGCGCTCCACGCGGATGCAGACTATCTACTGCTGCTCAACCCGGACACGGTGATCCTCGATCACGCGATCGATCGGGTGATTGAGTTTGCGCGGGCACATCCCGAGCACGGTTTCTATGGCGGGCGAACCCTGAAAACGGATGGCAGACTGGAGCCCTCGTCCTGTTGGGGACTACCGAGCCTTTGGAGCTATGCCTGTTTTGCGTTTGGCCTGAGCACGCTCGTCCGTCGCAACCGCCTGTTTGACCCGGAGTCGCTGGGCTCGTGGCCCCGGAACACCGTCTGTGAAGTCGGTGTGATCACGGGCTGCTTTCTCCTTGTCAGTCGGGCGGGGTGGGAGGAGCTCCATGGATTTGACGAGCGCTACTTCATGTATGGGGAGGACGCGGACCTCGCAGCGAGGGCCTGGGCCTCCGGCTACCGGCCGGTGATTGTGCCGGATGCGCGCTTGACCCATGAAGTCGGGATGTCCTCGAGCACCCCGATCCAAAAAATGCGTTTGTTGTACCGGGGGAAGGCCACCTATGCGCGGACGCACTGGCAAGGCTTCAGCCAAACTCTGGCGCTGGGTCTCCTCGGGCTTGGTGTTTTCATTCGATCATTCCCGGCCCTGCTGATCGGAAAGCAGGACAACCGCTGGAGAATGCTCTGGAACGAACGCGCTACCTGGCTCGCCGGCTACGAGCCCGTGCAAGCGCAAGCACCACGTCGAACACCCGAAGCCCAAAGATCAAGCCGCCCCCCTTCCGCGTAGAGGAACACGGAACGTGTTTCTCCTCCGCCCCCTCTTCGATCTCCGCCCCCCCGATCCGATTGGCGAAAAAGAGCGCATAGAGCGCATAGCGCGCATAGAACAGAGTTCGGAGTCGGGCTCCCAATCATTTCTCATACTCTATCGCCAACCCACGGGACCAATCGTCGCGAGCCGCTCTCGCCGACCTCAAGTGCGAAGCGTACTTTATGCGTTCTCTCGCGGCAAAATCTCCGACCTCCAATCCGGTTGGCTGCAAAGAGCGCATAGAACGGATCGAACCTGACCTCCTAACGCCGGTCCGACACCCTCCGCGCCTCTGCGTTCAATTCCGCCTCCCCACATGATCAGCGTCGTCATCCCCTCCTTCAACCGTAAGGACCACGTTCTTGCGCTCCTGGCGGACCTTTCGCGCCAGGAAGGCGTGGACTACGAAATCATTGTCGTGGATGACTGTTCCCTGGACGGATCGTATGAAGCAATTGCGGCGGCCTATCCGCAGGTGAAACTGCTGAAAAACGCGGTCAACGGCGGCCCAGCGGTGACCCGCAACCGCGGAGTCACGGCGGCGCGGGGAGATATCATTGTCGGCTTCGACAGTGATGTCACCGTACCCGACACGCGAGTCCTCGCGAAAGTAGCCGAGACCTTCGCCAAAATGCCCCAAGTGGATGGACTGGCCTTTCGAATTTTCGCGGCGGATGGAGTGACCGATGACAAACCCCGCTGGTGGCACCCGGTTCCGATTGAGCGTTACTCGAAACGGTTGTTTGAAACCTGTTACTTCAGCGGCACAGCTTATGCGTTTCGGAAAGAGCCGATGATGAAGGCGGGTCTATTTCCAGAGTGGCTCTATATGCACTATGAGGAAGTGGTGCTGGCCTACCGGATCATCGATTGCGGTGGGAGTCTCGTATACGATCCTGAGCTCACGGCAGTCCATCACGCCCGACCCACTCCCCGCCGTGGCAAAATCAAGACCTTCTATAAGCCCCGTAATCAGATCCTCTTGGCATTGACCTGTTATCCCTCCGCGCGAGCGATGTGGTACCTGCTGCCAAGGCTAGCCTTCGGCATGACCGAGGCCGCGTTTAGCGGTTATCTGGATGAATACTGGCGAGCGCTGAGGTCGGCAGGTTCGATGAAAGAAGAAATCAAACGCCGCCGCTCTCCGCTTCGGTCCGCCGCTTGGAAAAAGATCAGAGCCGTCCGTTCCGGTCTCCAGCCCACCCTCCTAGAAGCCGTGTCCGTCGAACCCATTCGTCCATGCGCGTCCTCCTGATCGCACCGTACTTTGACAAAGGTACCCCTGGCGAGAGCTGGAGCACGTTCAAGTGGGTGGAAGGGATCTGTGAGCGTTTCGAGACGACGGTCCTGACGACCCACAAGAAGGACTGGGTGGCTGCCAACTCGCCCGTCCGCGCACAGGAAATCGTTAACTGGCCTGACTACAAACTCCCCAAACCACTCCGCCGCGTAGAGTTCGAGCTTAAACCCGGGTATCTGCTCTTTTACTTCCGAGTACGCCGCTGGCTCCGCGAACAGCGTCGACTGGGCCATACCTTCGACCTCATCCACCAGATCAACCCCTTGGCCCTCCGATATCCCTGCCCGGCCCACGATTTTGGCGTTCCCTACATCATGGGCCCGCTCGCGGGCAGCCTGCCAACGCCCCCCGGGTTCCGGGAAGAATGCAAAGACCGTCAGTGGTACCGCAAACTCCGCCAATGGGATCGCTACCGGCTCTCCCTCGATCCGTGGATGCGGCGCACCTACGAAGGTGCTGCCGTGGTCATCGGCGTTGCGCCGTATGTTCGGGAGATCCTAGGTAACCTAAAAATCCGTCGATTCGAGATTATGAGCGAGACCGGGGTCGAGCAGATATCGGATACGATAAAGCAACCACCTGCAGTCGGCGAACCCCTGAAACTC
>Ga0163154_10007975_pt1 | contig 12468 bp, 14 predicted proteins | sample OliLakLV19MP9P1_FD_148649 | JGI IMG/M metagenome (GOLD analysis project Ga0163154, IMG submission 148649) | Freshwater microbial mat bacterial communities from Lake Vanda, McMurdo Dry Valleys, Antarctica - Oligotrophic Lake LV.19.MP9.P1 | ecosystem: Environmental > Aquatic > Freshwater > Lake >... | reverse complement strand
TCTATCGTCAGTTCTATTTTTACTGTTCTTCCTTCTATCCCTATTAATTTCGCTGACATCTTTCTCCCTACTGGCTATTTTATTTATTGTTATCCCATTATTTCTGTATTTAGTCAAGGTCACACCCATTCGGGCAATTCTCGTAAATGCTATTTCGGAAGAGGCAAAGCAGTTTTATGAGAAGTGTGGTTTTACTACTTCACCTATTGATCCGATGATACTTATGGTGAAAGTGAACGATGCCATAGCTTCACTTGGGATGGAAGCTTAAGAGTCTTTATTTTAATCAGAACACAACACAAAATCCTCACAGTTATATTTTGTAACTATGCCAAGACTAGCGATCGCCATCAAATTCCACATTTCCTGATTTAAAGCTCAACAATTATTCAGAAGTATTTGGGCTAACAATAAAGTTCGATATCGTTTCTAAAACTTTTTGTAAATCGAGATTGGTCTTATCTGATAGATTCTGATATATCTGGGAAATATGATCGCTAAGACAATACATCAACTTATTTTCCATATATAAAGGAAGTCCAATGTAGTGAGATTCCTTAAGTAGTTTATTTATTTTGTTTAATCGTTTGGGCGGGATAATTAATACTATCTTTTTTGCCATATTTGGATAGATTTTTAGTAATTCTATAAAGCGATCAATACCTGACACGATGGTTGTTGTGGTCTCTACTTCAAAGGCATAAACAGGATCATTTGAGGAGTCGAACCATATTAAATCTATTTGCTGAATTTTATCTCTTTCCCAATCTTTTAATGTTTTTTGAATAGGTAAGTTGGATAAAGATAAATTCCTAAATGCTTCACCGTTCCAAGTGCTTGTACTCTGTTCTTTTTTGCCAATATGTACTTGTAATCCAATAGCTAGAGTAATCTTAGCTAAAGCGTATATGATCTCATCATGATTAATTTTATTTCCATCTTCTGAGAAATTAAGTTTAGGTAATATTGAGATATGTCTCTCAATCAGATTCTTCCAGTTACGATCAATCAAGTCATAACGTCCAAGGTTACGAAGCAATTCAACGCATTTTTTTTCTATTTCTCTCAAGATACTTCTTGCTTTTGCATAGCAAACTTCTGATTCTTCAATTCTGCCAAGTTCTTTAAATAAATTGCCTTTTTCTTCCCAAGCATCATTATTATCTGGATCTATGATTAGGGTAGAGTCATAACTCTTGAGAGCTTCGTCATAGCGACCCAGCATATAGAGTTCTCCAGATCTCAGATAGAGAGCCATTGGATAATAATAGTCATCAGGTATACATTTTGCGATTAGATCATTATATGCATTAATAAGGTCTTCTCTAGTCTTTCCTTCATCTTTCATACATGAGACCAATTCTGCTCTCTCAAACCAAATCTCAGCACTACTGGGATCAAATTCAAGTGCTTTATTATAATTTTGAAGGGCTGTTTCCCAATCACCCTCTTCTTTTTCAAGGCAAGCTCGATTAGCCCAAGCCGCAAACCACTCTGGTTCAAGTTGAATTGCATCATCGAAACATTTAAGAGCTTCCTCATATTTTCGAGTATTTGCGAGAGCTAGTCCTTTTGCATTGAGAGTGAGATAACAGTGAGGTTCAGAAGCTAAAGAATCGTTAAAACTACTCATGCTGGGGAGTCCTAATCATAGGTAAAGGGTCTAAGAGCTTATAAATTTTAGCATTTTAGTCTTGTGTATTAGGCTTTAAGGGTCTTAGGAATTATTTCTAATCTCTTGGGAAATAAATGCTTCCCAAACATGGAATATAAAGCTGGCAGTATCAATAAAGTCAAGGCTGTAGAAGTAAATAACCCGCCTAGAACCACGATCGATAGAGGTTGCAGCAATTCTTTCCCAGAGCCACCCGATAGAACCAGAGGTGCTAATCCTAGGGCGGAGGTAAATGCTGTCATGAGAATCGCGTTGAGTCGTTCCATTGAGCCTTGAATCAGAAGGTCTTTTAAGGACATTCCAGCAGCATATTTGGAGTTGTAGTTGTCTACTAACAGCAGCCCATTCCGTGTGGCAACTCCAAACAGAGTTACAAATCCCACTAGCGATGCAACTGATAAGATTCCTCCTGTTAGAGCGATCGCAATTACACCGCCAATCAAAGCTAAAGGGAGATTAATCATAATCATGGCAGTGGAAGCAACCGATTTAACCGAGAGATACATGACGATCGTGATTACCACAAATGCGATCGCACTAAAAATCAGAATATTCTGGCTAGCGCGTTCTTCAGCTTCAAATTGTCCCGCGTATTGGATGTAGTAACCTGAGGGAATTTGAATTTGTTGTTTAATTTTTGCTTGAATATCGTTGACCACTGAACGTAGATCTCGACCCTGAGCGTTAGCAGCCACGACAATTAGGCGAGAAACATTTTCACGGTTAATCGTATTAGCACCTGTGCCACTTTGGATTTTTGCCACTTGGGCTAGGGGAATCTGATTGCCAGTGGGCGTATCTACCATTAAGTTCTCAATCGTATCTATACTTTGACGCGCTTCTGGTTTTAACCACACGACTAGATCGAAGGTCTGCTGTCGCTCTAAAACTTGCGAAACTACTCTGCCATTCAGGGCAGTCTCAATCGTTTCCGAAAGTTGCCCCATCGTTAGCCCATACCTTGCCGCCGCCACGCGATCGAACTGGATCTGGATTTGCTCTACGGGAATTTGTGGTTCAAGTTGAAGATCGACAATGCCATCAACCGATCGCATCACATCATTTACTTGCTGTCCCAAACTGCGGAGTTGTTCTAATTCAGCACCGAAGATTTTGACCGCGATCGCACTTCTCACTCCCGATAGCACTTCATCCATGCGGTGAGAAATGAATCCGCCAACATTTGGGGCTGCTCCAGGCACTTTGGCAAATTCTTGTCGCAACAACTCCACTGTGGCTTTACGGTCTTTCATGCCAATCTCGCTCAACTCCACGTCTAAGTGAGCCAAATTCACGCCTGCGGCATCGGCATCTCCCTCTGCCCGTCCCGTTCGTACTTGAATACTTTTAAATCTGGAATTATCTTTAAGCTGACGTTCTAGCACCGATGCCGCACTGTTGGATGCTTCCAAAGAAGAGCCTGGATAGAGCAGCAGGGTATTCACCAGTGATTGTTCCTGAAACTCTGGTAAGAAGATGCGTCCAAGCGAAGGTACGATAATTGTTGCTGCTACTAAGGATGCCAGAGCGATCGCTAGAATTACGGTTGGTCGTGCCATCGAAAACCTCAACAGTGGTAGATAAATACCTTTGAAAAATCTGGCAACCCAAGGTTCTTGTTCGGGTAGATGACCGTAGGGCAACAAAATTGCACAGAGGGCAGGGGTAACTGTCAAGGCAACCGCACTAGATGCTAATACTGCGGCTAGATAGCCCAACCCCATCGGAATGAAAATACTGCCTTCTACTCCCGTGAGCGCAAAGATGGGAGAGAAGACCACAATGGTGATAATCGTGGCTCCAAATACCGAATCGCGTACTTCTTCACAGCCCTCAAATACTACCTCTAAAACAGGGCGAGGATTGGGAGAGTGTTTATTTTCTCGCAGACAACGGTACACATTTTCGGCATCGACGATCGCATCATCCACTGCTGAGCCGATTGCCACTGCCAACCCGCCTAAGGTCATGGTGTTTAACCCCTGTCCTAGCCAATTTAAGGCGAGTATGCCAATCAATAACGACAAAGGCAGAGCCACCAAACATACTACTAAGTTGCGCCAATTCATCAAGAAGGGAATCAGGATTAGGGCTACGATAATACTGCCTTCGATCAAGGCTGAGCGCACATTTTCGATGGACGCATCTATATAGGTTTCTTGCCGAAAAGTATTCGCTATCTCTATCTCTTTTGGTAACCCTGCTTTCACCTCAGTCAGAGCGGCTTCAACTGCACGGGTAACAGTGGGTGTATCAGCTTGCGGCTGTTTGTTGATCATCGCCACTACTGCTTTTTGGGTATTCACACTGGCATCGCCTCGCTTTACGGCTGCGCCGATTTTAACTTCAGCTACTTCGGTAATTCTGATCGGTGTGCCATTACGCGCAATAATTACCGATTGCTTGAGAGCTTCAATATCTTCAATTCGCCCAATCCCTCGGATCAGTTTTTCGCGATCGGGTGTGATTAAATATCCGCCTGAAGCGTTCACATTTGCGGCTGCCACTGCTTCTGTTACTTGTTGGAGGGAGACCTTAAATGCTTGGAGTTTTTCGGGAGCGACTAAAACTTGATACTGCCGCACATCGCCGCCAAATACAATTACTTGAGTAACTCCCGGTACGGCAAGGAGACGATTTGTAACCTGCCAATCGACAATTCGCCGCACTTCCATTAAGTCTATAGTTTTGGAGGTAAAGGCATAGGTGGCGATCGTGCCAATCGGTGAACTGATCGGAGCGATTTGTGGAGCCTCAATCCCTGCGGGCATTTTACTGCGTGCGGTCTGCAATCTTTCGGTCACAAGCTGCCGAGCTTGATAAATGTCAGTACCCCAGTTGAATACCACTCGCACTACGGAGATACTTGCCGCACTGGAAGACCGCACTGTACTTACGCCCGGAGTTCCATTAATTGCGCTCTCAATTGGCAGCGTGATCAGGGATTCTACTTCTTCGGGCGCGAGTCCAGGCGCTTCGGTTTGAATCTCTACCTGTGGCGGCGCAAAGCTAGGAAACACATCCAGAGGCATTTGGATAATGGTATGAAATATCCAGACGGTCAGGATCATTGCACCTAGAATCACCAACCATCGGCGAGCGATCGCCCATTTAATCATGGAACTGAGCATGAATTCAAACTCTTGGAAACTTTTACTCTGCCTACTTTGGCATAGGATTATGAAATCAGGATGAAATTAAGTCGTTAATTTATTCGTAATGAGTCCACATTTTTAATATTTTAATAATTCTCTTTTCTTCATCGATCGCGTATACAAGACGATGTTGGATATTAATCCTGCGAGAGTAATATCCCTGTAAGTTACCGATTAGCTTCTCGTATGGTGGTTCATAGGGGTTACGCTCTAAAGTCTCAATCAGCTTTTGAGCATTCTTTTTTAATCCAGAAGCTGCTATCTTTCTTGCATCTTTAACAGCCTGCTTTGTTAAAATGACTTACCAATTCACCAATCTAAATCCTTAATATCAATACACTCTTCAATCGGTTCTTCGGCTGCATTTTGGATTGACTGAACCATGTTAGGAATGCTGTTGAGATAGATGGTTTCTTGGATCGCATCCCAATCTTCTTTAGAGACAAGAACTACATTATTGCGCTTGCCAGCAATTAAAACTGGGCTATGATGCTCAGACACTTCATCAATCAATTTATACAAGTTGTCTCTGGCTTGACGGACTGATAAATATTCCATGTTATCTTTAATATCGGTACTGAATATGGTACCGCATTTAGTGCGGAAGCGATTATACAAATAAGTCCAAATGCTGCTACGCCTAAACCAAAGCGATCGCCCATTTAATAATGGAACTGAGCATGAATTCAAATACTGGAAATCTTTACCCTGCCTTCTTTAGCGTAGGATTATGAAATCAGGGTGAAATTTAAGTCACCATAAATTTAGATGATATAGTTGTATAGATTTTGTCAAATTAATTATTTATGAGTAACAATTTACTTGATTTGGTAAATAATATTGATTTTTCCGCTATGTGGCAGTGGTTCACTAATTTGCCTTTAATCCCAAAGATTGTCGGTATATTACCACCATTAGGGGCGATTATAGCCTTGATAGTAAATCTCCCAAAAGCATATTCTCTATTTCGAGGAATAGTTATCAAACTTGAAGTTAAGCGATTTTCTCTAGTTGAGAGAGTTTCAGGCTTAGTCGATTTTCAGCTTGACTTGTGCATTTACGCTTCACATGGAAATGCAGTAATTAAAGGAATTTATTTAAAAAACAATCATGAATTTCATTTGCTATATAACGAACCTATATGTTTGTACAATGAGCCAGATAATAACGCACCAAGTAATCAGGCAATAGTTAAGCTTACTGTTCCTAAAACTGACTTTGAGTTTACTCAATTTGGAGAAGATAAATTTAAAGAATTATTTTCAGAGAAATTGAAACAGAGTCAAGTAGATATTCTTGGATTTCAAGTCCCTGAAAATTCATTCAAATGTTTGACAATGGCTGGTAGGTTAAAAGGGAAAATTATTGATGGAGAAAATCTTTCAAATATCCCTCTAAAAGATTGGAGTGTATTAGTTACTTATGGTAATCGTAAAACCGAAAAGGTGCTTGCAGAGACAATCATTGATAATAATTAAACATTAGTATAAGTGTCTGCTTACCTTATTCAATTCATATAGGAAGATATAAAATAACATCTTTCCACTCTGTCTGCTCACTACAATCTACCAGCAAAATTAACTCATCAATCACCTGTCTAGTTGGCATTCGGTCATTGATCACAAACATTCCTGCCATATCCTTTCCCTTGTTCAATCTCTCGTAGGCGAAGTCTGGCATGGTAGCGCGATCGTGGGTGAGAAGAATGCGATTATTAATTACCGCCCATTCTAAAATTATTGGATCATCTACTTCTTGTAGTCCTACATCTTGCACTCTAAGCAAATCAAGATTAGGTTGACGTAGAAATAATCCTCGGATGATATCGCCATTAAAGTTTTCATCGCTTAAAAAGCTCAACATATTATTCAGACTGCTTTTTTGCCAACAAACGAGAACGAATAGAACTTAAATCAGGCTGGGTATTTAATAAATGCTTATGGACAGATTCTGCTAACTTCTCTCTTTGGTTAAGATATGCTTCTACAGTATCTTGATGTCTTAGATAGTAACCAATTGTGCTGTAAACATCTGACAGTGAGAGTGTCGAGTATCTTTGGACAATAGATTCAGCCGATGCCCCGTCTTGAAAAGCTCGAATCACAATTTCTAGTAATACTCTTGAGTTGCCCACACGGATTGCACCTGTTTCATCACTTTTTAATGGAAGTGTGTCACGCTCTAAAACAATACTCATACTCAATACCTAATTTATTATTTATACCTTACCCAAAAGATGTGCGATTCTCAAATGCCTCGATAGACATAGCCGTCATTGCTTCACTTGTAACGGTTATAGTATTTTCCATTTTTCCTAGACCTAAATATTATTGATACCTATTATCTATCAGTATGCTCGACTGTGGAGGGCTCTCGAATAATTACCATCTTGTTACTAGAGCGTCGCCCTAACCAAAATGCGGTAATACCACAACTCAAGGCTTGATGTAAAATTTAGTTATGACTATTAAAGAGCAAATCATTCAAGAACTTGACCGAGTGCCAGAATCTCTGATAGAGACGGTACTATTTTTTCTATGTTCTTTAGAAACAGACTCAAACTCTTACCCTCTTACTCATGAGCATCTAACTAAAGCTGATGCCATCATTCAGAATTGTTTTGATATAGCTGCATCCAAACCCAAAAGATCGGAACCAGAAATTTGGGAGGATTTTAAACGGACTCGTGCCAGAATTGCTCAAGAAGTTAATTCCCAACTTTTAGACTGAGATGCCAAAAGTTGTTATTGATAATTCTGTTTTTATTGCTGCACTACTAAGCAAATCTCAAACTAGCACCTCTAATCAAGTATTACAGGCTTAGAGACAAGGAAAATTTACTTTGGTTATGGCTCCTCAACTGCTTCAAGAACTTGTAGCGAGACTGCTCTACCTTAAAGTCCGCGATCGCACTGTCGAAGATTTGGTTATTATAATTGCTGAAATCGCTCTTCATATTCCTGGGGCTTACGAAGCCACTAAATTAGACAAAATCGACCCAGATGATAATAAGTTTTTGGCGGCTATTTATGAGTCAATAGAGGATTACCTCATATCTTTAGATAATCATCTACTTTCACTAAAGTATTATCACGGTACTCAAATCCTTACGCCTCATCTATTTTTAACTGCATTATCTTCTCTAAGCTAGGCAATTTATTTGTCAATTCGTTCTTCTTGAGCAATACTCAATGGTTCTCGAATAATTACCATCTTGGTACTAGACCGTCGCCCTAACCAAAATGCAGTTGCCGCGATCGCCCCTCCACTAATCCCACCTACTGCCAGCATTGCCCACCAAGGTAAAGATGAACTATTACTAGGAGAAGTTTCGACTATTTTATCTGGCTCCGAAGGTTTGCTACCACCTCTTAAGGATTGGGCATAAAGTTGGGTAGCTCTTTGGGTAGCGATCGCATCTCCTTCAAATAAGCCATTGGTAACTTCAACAAAATCCCCTGAAGTTCTGCCTAATTCTACTTCTACAGGCTGAAAGGCGCTGCCATTTTGCACAAATACGAGATTTTTGCCATTCGCTTCCACAATTGCTGCTGTGGGAATTGCTAATACAGAGTCAGCCGATTTATTGGTGAGAACTTCTAAATCCGCAAACATTCCGACAGTTAGTAGGCGATCGCTATTTTCAATTTCTGCTTGTACAGGTACGATCCGAGTTTCTCCATTCACTACGGCACCGATGGTTCGCACTTTGCCTGTAAATGTCCGCCCTGCTGTGATTACTCTCACCTGTTGACCTACTTTAATTTTGCCCAAGTCTTTCTCATAAATATTGGCTGTGGCTAGGAGGCGATCGCTATTTATAATTATCATGATCGGCTTACCAGCATCTTCCCCTGATTCTGCTAGGGTGGCTTTTAGCTCTGAGACTGTACCTGTAATTGGTGATTTAATGGCGATCGTGCCGTCAGGATTGGCATTTGCCCCTAATTGATTTAATCTGGCATTGTAGTTGGAACTGCTCAACTGAACTCGTTCTTTTGCTACTTGGAGCGTTGACTTAGCTCGTTTGATTTCGGCATCTGCTTTTAAGACTTCTAGTTTACTTTCGGCTTTAGCAAGGGCAGACTTTGCAACTGATACCTTCGCCTCCGATTCCATGACTTGACGGCTAGGAATTGCACCTTTGGCTAATAATTCTTTGTCTCGGTCATAGCGTTCTCGATCTACCTTTAGTTCGACTTGGGCTTGCTTAATCTCGGCATCGGCTATCTGTTGGGTACGGATGTAGTTTTGCTGTGCTAGTTGGAGATTTGTTTCTGCCTCACGTACATTACCCTCGGCTTCTACTCTTTTCTCAAAAGAAGTTACCCGTAGTTCGGACACTTCTGGGCTTGAGAGAATGGCTAAGGTTTGTCCCGCTTGGACTGTATCGCCCTGCTTAACTAAAATCTGAGTGATTTTGCCTCTAATGGGAGTGGTAATTTCGACTTTGCGATCGGGCATTGCTTCAATTTGTCCAGTGGTTTTGATGCCAAATCCTAGTTGTCTTTTTGATACGGGTTCTACTTCGATCCCAATCTGTTTGGCGGCATTCGCATCTACTTGAATTGCCTCCTTGGGTTGAGTGTCTCCACCTTTGAACTCATCTCCATGTCCTGCATGGGCAAGAACATTAGCTGGGATAGAGAGGATAAGAAAGCTAGAAATAATTACTGAAACTAGATTATGGGAATGAAGCATAGGATTTTTTCTCAAATTATGGTTTATAGTTGACTATTTCCCTTACCAAGCTTTACGCCACTGTTGCATCTGAGTGGTTTCTGCTTTCTGAGAAGAGAGAATATCTTCGGCGAGTTTCTTTACTTCGGTTCGCTTGGTTTTACCTTGAGCTTCCATTGACATCATTAATGCGCCTTTATGGTGAGAAATCATGGCATCCATAAAGCATAGGTCGAAGTTGGGATCGGCTTTTCCCAGTTTCATCCGCATTCCACTTATGTTGTGGTTCGTCTTGCCCATTTGCTTGTCCATTTAGCGGAGGACTACCATGTACCAATGCCGATCGCAGCGATTATTGTCAATATGTATGGTTTTAGTTTCATAGGTTTGAGGTTTTAGTGCTTGCACAAGCTTTACACAAGATTATGAAATCAGGATGAAATTTGTTTTTATTTTGCCTCATATCTCTCTAGCTCAACTGTATCACTTAGATATCGAAACTCTGTCGCATAAGGCGTTAAGATGTCCGCCCCATCTTTCAAATCTTGGAAACTAAGCTCAGACAGAGAACATAAATCTATCAAAACATCAAGATCGTGAGTTTTTCTGAATGTTATATTTTGACGTGTCAAATAAGCCTTCATTGACTTTTCCGCAGATTGTTGAGAATGGAAGACAACGGAATCTAGTAGAGACTCTTCATGCTCAAATAGCACCCAAGCAACCTTTAAATCTCGTTGGCTCTTGATTAGCCATTGCTGAACTTCTTCATATTTTGGGCTATCCATACAAAACCTTGCCCTGACTTAGGACTTGATTAATTAACGAGCTTGGTACATTAGCTTTGCGATCAACTTCTGCACGAGTCATTACAAGAATATCTTTGGCTATACCAATACCACGTAAGACCTTATAAGCTTGACGTGCTCGTCGATAACGAGGTTCATCAGATTGCGAAATGATTACTAATATATCAACGTCACTATCCTCAGTTGGTTCTCCATAGGCATAGGAGCCAAACAATATAATCTGCTCTGGATTCAGAGTCATAACCAATTTTTGAGTAATTCAATCTAATAAATCAGTAGTTAACTGTTTCATAAAAGTATCGTTAGTGCAGAACTTAGGCTTAACGTAATTTTAGTTAAATTTGACCACTGTGCTAAATCGCCTGTGGCATTGAGGTTTTCTAAGCAAGAGCTTGTAATCTATTTATGGTTATGAATAGGGATAATAATATAAGTATTTTTTTGAATATCCATAGCTACTAATTTGCATCACATCCACATTTGAAGATTGTGATCGAATCGAAATAAGTTCTTTTGATTAAGAAGCTTTTTTACCTTACTAGGCGCATACCAAAGCAGTTTATCCAAATAAACCAAAAACCAATCATACACGTTCGGTAATGAACACATACTGTTCACTTCTTTAAAGTATGCCTCTAGATTCTCGGAAATTTGACCCTTATGATGTTTAAATCCTCCAAGATAAGCTTCAATAATATTTAAGGTTTCCTTTTGCGCAAATTGTTTCCAAAGATAATAATCACCCGAATATTGAAGCTTTGCAAGAACGTCATAGTCAAGCAAGGAATTTAAATCGGAAGACCAGAAAGTCGACTCTTGTTGAACACAAGGAAGTTTTTCGATATAGAATCCACAATTAAAAAAGCTTTTTCGGTATTTATAAGGTAACTTTACCCCGACAAGTTGCGATCGCTCATTATAGGCAACGGTATAGCCAGTTAGCCATTTTATATCTTTAGATTCAAATAAATCTAGAACAATATCAAATGCACATTTATGATAGTAATCACCTGCATTTAAATAAGCAATAATATTGCCAGTAGACATTTGCAACCCTTTAGCCAAAGCAGAATACATCCCTGAATCATTCTCTGATATAAGCTTTATATGGTGAGAGTTGATTGATTGAATTATGGATAGAGTTTGATCAGAAGAATTACCATCACAAATAATATATTCTAGTTCAACTCTTTGAGATAGCACTGCTGTTTGAGAAACAACTGATTCTATTGTTTCCTTTATATAGCGTTCTGCATTAAAGCATGGTGTGATAATTGATATTTTTTGCATATAGTGATTCGGCGTGAATCATTGATAACTATTTGAACTAAAAACAACATTATTAGAGGGAATAAAGAAGAGATCTACCTGCCAAAATGATTTGTCTTTTTGTCTATGTACAGGTTCCGCTAAGTCAACACATCTAAATCCCTTTTTCTCCATATAAACACATAACTCATAAAATTTAAGACTATCATTTGTTAACTGAAAATTATAGGCTTCTATAATTAAAAGCTCTGTATTTTTTAAGGTCTGACTTGCTCCTTCTAAAATTGGCACTTCAAAGCCATGAGTATCAAGCTTAATTAAAAAGGGTGGAAGTAATTTTTGGGTTTGAACTTCGATATCAATAGTTGTGATGGGGACAGTAATACAGTTTTGCTCAAACGGAGTGTGTGCGGCAAGTCCTCCAAATAAATCTGATGCGTCAAAGTAGCATTGTCCAGTTTTATCGCCTGCGGCAGCGATTATATAGTCAATATCTTGATATTTAGCTTTTACTTTTCTCAGTGCAGGCTCATGTTCTTTGCGTGCTTCTATCAGAAAATACAGGGCTTCAGGAAAATATTTTTTTGTAACTAACGACCATCGTCCATCAGATGCGCCTACGTCAATTACGGTTCGGATATTTGGATTTCTTGATTTCGTTCTTGATAATGCTGCTGCCATTGAGTACCCATCTGTCTCAAAGCCTTTACTTCTTAATTTTTCTTGGAGATCTTGGAGGAAATTTTTTATAAAGTGTTTCATCGTTTTTCTCTTATTTCTATTTTAGTTACTGTGCATGGCGTTTGTAAATTTAACAACCTTTTCTAAAAAATTTCCTAAAAAGTGTTATAGAGTATTTCTTACAATTTCTAGAAAGCGT